>JAAIGE0100056054.1_pt1 | contig 11292 bp, 11 predicted proteins | sample 6487951 | NCBI WGS metagenome assembly JAAIGE01 (sample SAMN13974128, study PRJNA590717) | phyllosphere metagenome | biome: tomato field; feature: multiple bacterial spot infested tomato fields; material: tomato leaves; isolation source: leaves from tomato fields | host: Solanum lycopersicum ... | reverse complement strand
GCCCACCAGCGAATGGGTTCTCAAGGACCTCGCCAAGCGCGGCGCGAACGTGCACCTGGACACTCAGCTCACCGGCGCCGTCGACGGCAACGTCGAGCTGTCCACGGGCGAGGTCATCCCGACCGACCTCATCGTCTGGACCGCGGGTGTGATGGCGAACCCCACGGTCGTCCGTGGCGGCGACCTTCCCGTCGAGGAGCGCGGGCGCATCCAGACCCGTGCCGACCTGCGTGTGGGCACGCCCGAGGCGTTCGTCGAGGGCGCCTGGGCCGCGGGTGACGTCTCGGCCGTCCCGGATCTCTCCGGCGGTGGCGTCGGCGGCTTCTGCGTGCCGAACGCCCAGCACGCCGTCCGTCAGGCGAAGCTTCTCGCGAAGAACCTCGTGGCCGTCCTCCGCGGCGAGGAGCCCAAGGAGTACTTCCACAAGAACCTCGGCGCCGTCGCCGGCCTCGGCCTCTACAACGGCGTCTTCCAGTCCGGCAAGATCGCTCTGAAGGGGTTCGTCGCCTGGGTCGCCCACCGCGGCTACCACGGTCTCGCGATGCCGACGTGGGAGCGCAAGTTCCGCGTCGTGTGGGGCTGGTGGAACAACCTGTGGCTCGGCCGCGATCTCGTGAACCTCGAGACCGTGCAGAACCCTCGCTACGTCTTCGAGGAGTTCGCGGCTCGCCCGCGCCCCGCGGCGGACGCGCCGGCTCCCGCCGCCGCTCCTGCTGCGGAGAAGGCACCGGTCAAGAAGGCCGCCGCGAAGAAGACGGCAGAGAAGAAGCCCGTCGAGGCGACCGCCTCGAAGTGAGCATCTGACGCACGGCGGACGCCCCGGTTCCTGAGGAGCCGGGGCGTCCGCCGTTTTCGCACGGCATTCATAGCCGATCCCGCTACTGTGGCGTGTGCGAGGGGAGTACTCCCGACTGCGGTGGTGTCGTCACTACGGACATGATGTCGTGTCCCGGCCCGCCGGCCCGATTCGGGCGGAGGAGACCTGGCGTCCGTATCCCACGGTCAGCCGTCCCCCGCGATCTCCTCGTGGCAGCGGTTGTCCGACTGTCACGCGAAGGAGACCCCATCATGGGAATGCTCGACCGTCTCATCGGAATGGCCGCTCAGGCCCTCGATCTCGACGACCGGAGGTCCGCCGACCGTTCCGGACGACCGGGTCAGGCGACACCGCAGCACGGGGCCCGCTCCGGCAGGGAGGTCCCTCGCGACCCGCGCGATCCCTACACGCCACCGCCTGCGCCCGGCGCGGCGCCGTCTCGCAGCCCGCGACGGACAGGAGGCGGCACGGACGCCGACCGTGCCGCGATCGCCCGGTACGACTATCTGATGCAGACCGCCGATCCGCATCGGGTGGAGGAGATGCACCGCGAGGCGTTCGCGCGGCTGACGCCCGAGCAGCGTGCCCGGGTGCAGGATCGCATGAACGCGGAGCTCGCCCCCGGAGAGCGGCCGGCGTCCGCGTCGGCGTCCGACCTCGCGCGAGCCGCCGGACGTACCGAAGCGGCACGCCCCGGACGCATGAAGGGCATCCTCTCCCGCGTGCGCGGCATCGGTGTCGGCGGGGCGATCGGCGGCGCGGCCGTGGGCGTGCTGGGAGTCGTCGCCGCGGGCGCCGTCACGAGTGCGGTCGCCGGTCCCCTCCTGGAGCAGGCCGCGAACCTCGGGGTGGACTTCGACGCCCTGGCGCAGGGGATCGATCTCGAGGCGCTCGCGGGAGGTGCGGGCATCGACCAGTTCGTGTCCGACGCGAGCGAGGGCCTGTCCGGAGCGGCGGAGGGCGTCACCGGCGCGGCCGACGGTCTGCTCGGATCGGCAGGGGAGGCGGCATCCGGATTCGGAGATGCAGCGAGCGACTGGGGGCAGAAGCTCGGCGACCTCGGCATCGGCGACCTGTTCGGTCGATGAGGGAGCGGCAGGTGCCCCCGCTGGGACTCGAACCCAGACTGAAGCGATTTTAAGTCGCCTGCCTCTGCCATTGGGCTACGGGGGCGTGATGGCACGGCCTCGGCTCAGAGTACAGCGCATCCCGAGGGGGCGCAGGGGACCCGGTGCCGCGAGTAGTGAATGCGAGTCCCTTCAGGCCGTAGGGTGGGGGTGTGCTCGACCTCATCGCTGATCTGAGCCCCGCCGCGGGCGCCCCCGCCGTCGCTCCGGAGTGGCAGGACCCCGCCCGGTACTGGCCCCGCCTCTCGGCCGCCACCGGTCACCTGCCGGCTCCCGTCGCCGTGATCGACCGGGAGGCGCTGCGTCACAATGCGATGGATATGCTGGTCCGCTCCGGCGGCCTGCCGATCCGCGTCGCGTCGAAGTCGGTGCGGGTGCGCGGCGTGCTCGACGCCGTCCTCGCCCTCCCCGGATACCGCGGCATCCTCGCCTTCACCCTGGCGGAGGCGCTGTGGCTGGCCGAGTCCCACGACGACATCGTCATCGGCTACCCGACGGTGGACCGTGCGGGACTCGAGCAGCTGTTCGCATCGCCCGAGGCCGCCGAGCGCATCACGCTGATGGTCGACGACGTCGCGCACCTCGACATCGTCGACAGCGTCGCGCCGGCCGGCCGTCGACCCGAGATCCGCGTGGCGATCGACGCGGATGCGTCGCTGCGCTCCGCGGCGCTCGGCCACATCGGCGTCCGCAGATCCGCCCTCTTCACGGCGGGAGAGGTGGCTGCGTTCGGGCGCCGCATCGTGCGGCGCCCGGGCTTCCGGCTGGTCGGCCTGCAGATGTACGAGGCGCAGATCGCCGGGCAGGGCGATGACGCCGGAGCCGACGCCCCGCTCATCCGGATGGTCCAGGCGCGTTCGCGGGCGGAGCTCCGGGAGCGTCGGGCCGCGATCGTCGAGGCGCTCACGGCTGTCGCCCCTCTCGAGTTCCTCAACGGCGGGGGGACCGGATCGCTCGAGTACACGGGCAGCGATGAATCGCTCACCGAGGCGAGCGCGGGGAGCGGTCTCCTCGGCGGCCACCTCTTCGACGGATATCGGGCCTTCACGCCGGCTCCCGCGGCCGCCTTCGCCTTCGACGTCGTGCGTCGCCCGGCCGCCGACATCGTGACGGTGCTCGGCGGGGGATGGATCGCGTCCGGCCCCGCCGTGGCCTCGCGTCAGCCGCTGCCGGTGTGGCCCACCGGGCTGCGCACGCTTCCTCGCGAGGCGGCCGGCGAGGTGCAGACGCCGCTGCAGGGGTCGACGGCATCGTCCCTGGGAGTGGGGGATCGAATCTGGTTCCGCCACGCCAAGAGCGGCGAGCCGGCGGAGCGCATCGACTCGTACCAGGTCGTCTCCGGCGATGAGATCGTGGACGAGCTGCCCACCTACCGCGGCGAAGGGAAGGCGCTCCTGTGACGAGGATCGGCGGCACGTGGCAGAACTGGGGGCGATCGGTGCAGGTCCGTCCGCTGCGGGTCGAGCGGCCACGGACGCCGGAGGGCGTGCAACGGGCCGTCCGGGCCGCGCGCGCTCATCGCCTCCCGATCAAGGCGGTGGGCGCAGGGCACAGCTTCACCGGGATCGCGGTCGCACAGGGGGTGCTCCTCGAGCTCGACGACCTGCAGGGTCTCGTGTCCGCCGACGCGGCCTCCGGCCGGGTGACGCTTCTGGCCGGCACGCGGCTGCACCGCATCCCGCGCCTGCTCGCGCCGTACGGCCTGGCGATGGAGAACCTCGGTGACATCGATCGGCAGTCGATCTCCGGAGCCATCTCGACGGGCACTCACGGGACCGGCGCCGGCTTCGGCGGCCTCGCCGCACAGGTGGTGGGCGTGACGATGGTCACCGCCGACGGCGAGTTCCTCCGGGTCGATGAGGAGCACAACGCCGAGATGCTGCCGGCGGTGGCGCTGGGGCTCGGCGCCCTCGGCATCCTCGTCGAGGTGACGCTGCAGTGCGTGCCCGCGTTCGTGCTCGAGGCGGTCGACGAGCCCGCACCGCTCGGCGAGGTCCTGGAGACGCTCGACGAGCGGGTCGCCGCGTCGGACCACTACGAGTTCTACTGGTTCCCGCACACCGACGTCGCCCTGACCAAACGGCAGACGAGACGTGCGGAGTCGACGCGGCGCCGGCCTCTCCCCGTGATGGGGAAGTGGATCGATGAGACGCTGCTCTCCAACGGCGTGTACCGCGCCGTGTGCGCGACGAGCCGTGTGGTGCCGGCTGTGACGCCTCCCTTCAACCGGCTGGCGGTGAAGCTGACCGGAGACCGCTCGTACACCGACCTGTCGCATCGCGTGCTCACACAGCGACGCTCGGTGCGGTTCCGCGAGATGGAGTACGCGCTTCCCGCGTCGCACGTCGTCCCGGCGTTCGAGGAGATGCGATCGCTCATCGAACGACGCGGCTGGCGGGTCGAGTTCCCTGTAGAGGTGCGGTTCGCCGCGGAGGACGACCGCTGGCTGTCGACCGCGCACGGACGCGCGAGCGGGTACATCGCGGTGCACCGCTATTGGCGCGCCGACCCTACGGAGTATTTCGAGGCGATCGAGCGGATCATGCTCGATCACGGCGGCCGTCCGCACTGGGGCAAGCTGCACACGCTGACCGCCGATCGGCTGCGGGACACATATCCGCGCTTCGAGGACTTCGTCGATCTGCGCGACAGGCTCGACCCCGAGCGCCGGTTCGCGAACAGGTACCTCGATCGGGTGCTCGGCGCCTGACCGGCGGGTCTCGCTGCGGGGCGGTGGTTCGCATCCAGTCGACGCGCAGGGTGCGCCGATAGGATGAGAGAAACACGAGGAAGGGTGGGCCTCTGATGGAATGGCTCGTGCCGGTACTGATCGTCGTCGGAGTGATCCTGCTCGTCGGCATCTACCTGTGGGCGACGTACAACTCGCTGGTGCAGCTGGCCGTCCGCGTCGACGAGGCGTGGAGCGGCATCACGGTGCAGCTGAAGAGACGGGCCGATCTCATCCCGAATCTCATCGAGACCGTCAAGGGCTACGCCTCCCATGAGAAGGCGGTCTTCGAGAACGTCACGAGGGCGCGCGCGGAGACCCTGTCCGCCGGCGGGCCCGGTGAGGCGGGTATCGCCGAGGGGCACCTGCAGCAGGCGCTGCGCAGCCTCTTCGCCGTCGCCGAGGCATACCCGCAGCTGCAGGCCAGCACCAACTTCCTCCAGCTCCAGCAGGCGCTCGTCGACACGGAGGACAAGATCCAGGCCGCCCGTCGCTTCTACAACGGTGGAGTGCGGGAGCTCAACACCAAGATCAAGGTGTTCCCGAACAACCTGTTCGCCAAGGGCCTCGGCTTCACGGAGCGCGAGTTCTTCGAGGTGGCCGACAGCGGAGCGATCTCCGAACCGCCGCGCGTCCAGTTCTGACGCGCCCGTCATGATCGAGAGCCCGATGCGCAGGACGCATCGGGCTCTCGTCGTTTACCGAGGTCACCAGAAGTGCAGCTCGGGGTGTCCGTCTACGACGTCGACCGTGCCGGTGAGCGACCACGACGTCGTGCGGTAGGTCTCCACCCGCGGTGCGCCGTCCTGACCCGCCCCCGTCACCGTCGCCACGAGGGCGCCGTCGTCTGCGACGAAACGATCACCGTCTCGCAGCTCGAGGGTCGGCGGCTCCTCGATGCGGAAGCGCACGGTGTCGACCGCCGAGAACTCGGTACCCCAGGGAATGGCGATCCCGCAGCCGGACGGCACCGTGGCGGGGGAGACGACCTCCGCGGTGCACGCGTCGAGATGCTCCTCCCATTGGTCCTGCACCGCGGCGATCACGTCGGTCGAGGTGCGGGGCGCCGCGCTCTCCGTGGACGGGTGAGGGCCGGGCTCCTGCGAGGCCGGGGTCGCGAGCCAGACGCCGACGACCACGACCGCTCCGACGGCGACCGCAGCGCCCGCGCCCGCGATCCATCGCCCCCGACGGCTCACGGGGCCTCCTCCCGGGGATGCGTGTGGCGGGTCACCGTGACACCGGCCTGCGCGGTCAGCGCGGTGTGCAGTGCGTCGGAGGCCGTGCCCCAGCCCGAGACCGACACCGCATCGAGGCCCTGCCACGCGGCGGCCAGGGCGATCTCCGCAGCCACGCGCACGGCGTCGGATTCGGGGAGCGCCTGCGGCTCCCACCAGGCGGACTGCACCCGCAGCACGGACGTGGCGCGATCGGCCTTGAGGTCGACCCGGGCAACGATGCGGTCCCCGACGAGGAGGGGCAGAGAGTAGTAGCCGTATCTCCTCTTCTCAGCCGGCACGTAGATCTCGATGCGGTAGTCGAGGTCGAACGCCCGCAAGGCGCGGTCGCGGAACCAGACGACGGGGTCGAACGGGGTGAGCAGTGCCGCCCCCTCGAGTCGGCGGGGGAGCACGGCGTCACGGTGGCGCCAGGCCGGAATCGGTCGGCCGGCGCGCTCCCAGCCGCGCACGCGCACGGGCAGCAGCTCGCCCTCGTCGACGAGCTCGTCGATGGCCGCCTTCACCGCACGCGGATCGCGCAGGCGGTAGTAGTCGGAGAGGTCGGAGGCCGTCGCCACGCCCGATGATCTCGCGGCCCGGCGGATCAGCTCCCGGAACGCCTCCTCCCGCGGGATGCTCTGCGCGAGGACCGTCGCGGGGATCACGTGCTCGGCGAGCGCGTAGCTCCGCTCGAACCCCTTGCGTCCGCTGATGGCGACATCGCCCGTGCGCCAGAGATGCTCGAGCGCCAGCTTGACGTCGTCCCAGTCCCACCAGGTTCCTCGTTCGCGCGGAGCATCGGCCCGGATGTCCGCCGGGCGCAGCGGGCCGCGGGCGCGCAGTTCGTCCTGCACCCAGCGGAGAGTGCGCCCGTTCTCCCGGGCCCACGAGCCCTCGGCCTCGCCGCGTCGGCGGAACCGGTCCATGCGGAAGCGCCACAGCGGCCAGTCCGCCACCGGGATGAAGGTCGCCTCATGAGCGAGGTACTCGACGTAGTGCGTGGTCCGTGACAGGAACATCCGATCCAGCAGCGCCGGATCGTAGGCGCCCAGGCGGGAGAACAGAGGCAGGTAGTGCGAGCGCGCGAAGACGTTGACGGAGTCGATCTGCAGTACGCCGAGGCGATCCATCGCCCGATGGATGTGGCGGCTGCTCGGCGACGAGGGCCTCGCCCGGGAGAAGCCCTGCGCCGCGAGCCCCATGCGTCGTGCCTGCGCGGCGCTGAGAGTATCGGTCACGGGGCCAGGCTAGTCGGGGACGCCGACATCGGCCGACGCGGAGTCGGGGGCCGCCCGCGGCGCGCCGTAGACTTGAGCGATGAGCGAAGAGCAGCGCCCGCGGCTGAGGGATCTCTTCCGGCCGCGCGCCCTCTCCACCGATCGCACCGTGACCACAGAGGCCGACGACGCCGTGCCGATCGGTCTCCGGGTGACGGCGGCCTATGCGTGGCGGGTCCTCCTCATCGCTGCCGTGGTCGCCGGGTTCATCTGGATCGTCATCCAGCTCAAGCTGCTCGTGATCCCCCTCATGGTCGGCATCCTCATCACCGCTCTGCTGTGGCCCGCCTTCCAGTGGATGCTGCGGCACCACGTCCCGCGGTGGCTGGCCGTCGCGGTCTCGATCATCGGCACGATCGCCATCGTCACGGTGCTCTTCTGGCTCGTGATCTGGCAGGTGCGCGCTCAGCTCCCCGACGTGCAGCAGCGCAGCGTGCAGGCGGTCGACGGGTTCCGGCAGTTCCTCCTCGACGGTCCGCTGCATCTGAGCGAAGCGCAGATCCAGGGCTACATCGACCAGGGGCTGGAGATCGTCAACGAGCAGGCTCAGCTGCTGCTCAACGGGGCGCTCGCGGTCGGCACGACCGCTGCCCATATCGTCACGGGAGCGGTCCTCGCCCTCTTCATCCTCATCTGCCTCCTCGCCGACGGCGCCGGCATCTGGCGGTGGACGCTGCGTCTGTTCCCGCGTGCCGCACGCCCCGCGGCGGATGCCGCGGCGAACAACGGGTTCGCGACCCTCGTCAACTACGCGCGCACGCAGCTGTTCGTCGCGGCCATCGACGCCGTGGGCATCGGCGTGGGCGCGGCGCTGCTCGGCGTCCCGCTCGCCATCCCCGTGGCCGTCCTCGTCTTCCTCGGGTCGTTCGTGCCCATCGTGGGAGCGGTCGTGACCGGCGCCATCGCGGTGCTGCTCGCCCTCGTCTACAACGGTCCCTGGATCGCGCTCGCGATGCTCGGCGTCGTCCTCGCGGTGCAGCAGATCGAAGGACACATCCTGCAGCCGATCATGATGGGATCGGCGGTGAAGGTGCACCCGCTCGCCGTCGTGCTCGTCGTCGCCGGCGGCTCTATGGTCGGCGGCATCCCGGGGGCCCTCTTCGCCGTTCCGTTGGCCGCCTTCGTCAACGTCGCGGCGGTGACCGTCAGCACCGGGTCGTGGCGCACCGGAGACCAACCCGACGCAGACCTCATCTGGAGCACAGTCCCGCGCACGCGGACACGGAGGAATCGATGACCGCAGTTCCCAGCCTGGCCGAGTTCGAGAACGCCGCTCGCAGTCTGGAAGAGGTGATCACCCATACGCCCACGCTGCCGTCGCGAGCTCTCTCCGACGTCCTCGGAGCACCGGTGCTCCTCAAGATGGAGAACCTGCAGCGCACGGGCTCGTTCAAGATCCGCGGCGCGGCGTATCGGCTGTCGCGGCTCAGCCCCGAGGAGCGCGCCCGGGGCGTGGTGGCCGCGTCCGCCGGCAACCACGCGCAGGGTGTCGCGCTGGCCGCCCAGGCGCTGGGCATCCCGGCGACCATCTTCATGCCCCTGGGGGTCCCCGTCCCGAAGCTGCTCGCCACACGCGGCTACGGTGCCGAGGTCGTCCTGGAGGGCGAGACGGTGGCCACATCGCTGCGGCTCGCCGCGGAGTTCTCCGAGCGCACCGGCGCCGTGCTGATCCACCCCTTCGACCACCGCGATGTCGTGATCGGCCAGGGCACGCTCGGACTCGAGCTCCTCGATGACGCTCCCGAGGTCGACACGATCGTGCTGGGCATCGGGGGAGGCGGCCTCATCGCGGGCGTCGCCGCGGCGGTCAAGGCGCGCGCGGCGGAGCAGGGGCGCTCCGTGCGGATCATCGGTGTGCAGGCCGAGAACGCCGCCGCCATGCCGCCGTCGCTCCGAGCCGGGGAGCCCGTCGACATCGAGACGAGACCGACCATCGCCGACGGCATCCTCGTCGCACGGCCCGGCGCGATCCCGTTCGACATCATCAAGGACCATGTCGACGAGGTGGTGACGGTCTCCGACGACGATCTCGCGCGCGCGATCCTCATCATCCTCGAGCAGTCGAAGGTGGTCGCAGAGCCGGCGGGAGCCGCAGGTGTGGCGGCGATCCTCGCGGGGAAGGTCGCCGCGACGGGCACGACGATGGCCGTGATCTCCGGAGGCAACATCGATCCGCTCCTTCTCCAGCGCGTGGTCTCCCACGGGCTCGCGGCATCCGGACGCTACCTGACCATCCGCATCCCGCTTCCCGATCGCCCCGGGCAGCTGGCACGGGTGTCGGAGCTGATCGCCGAGGCCGGCGCGAACGTCATCGAGGCGATGCACACGCGGCACGGTCACGGGCTGCAGATCAGCGAGGTGATCCTCGAGCTCAGCGTCGAGACGCGCGGCATCGAGCACTCCGAGCACACGCTCGACACCCTGCGTCGGGCGGGCTTCCAGCCGATCGTCGTCCCCGACTGAGAGCGGGACACGCAGAGGGGCCCCGTCCGACCGGACGGGGCCCCTCTGCGCTGCCGGGCCGTCAGCCCGTGTAGGTCTCGACCTTGACGATCTCGACGGAGATCGATCGTCCGTTCGGCGCCTCGTACGACGACGACTCGCCGACCTTCAGGCCGAGGATCGCCTGCCCGAGCGGGCTCGCCTCACTGTAGACGTCGAGGTCGCTGCCGGCCGCGATCTCCCGGCTGCCCAGGAGGAAGACCTCCTCGCCGCCTGCCACGACCGCCGTGACGACGGTACCGGGCTCCACGATGCCGCGGCTCGCGGGGGCCTCGCCGACCTTCGCGGTCTTCAGCAGGCCCTCCAGCGTGCGGATGCGGGCCTCCTGCTTGCCCTGCTCGTCCTTCGCGGCGTGATAGCCGCCGTTCTCCTTGAGGTCGCCCTCCTCGCGTGCCGCCTCGATGCGCTTGGCGATCTCGTCGCGACCGGTGGTCGACAGGTGCTCCAGCTCGGCGACGAGCCGGTCATACGCTTCCTGGGTGAGGAAGGGAACCTGAGCGTCAGTAGACATGACGAAGCTCCTTCGTTAGGGATCCACCGACATTCGGCGGGGGATATGCCAAGACGCCCCGGCACGGTGCCAGGGCGTCGTCTGTCTGCCTTGATTCTAGGCGACGCGGCATTCCTTCACCAAACCGGTCGTCGCCTCGGCGACGGTCGGGACGGTGGCGGAGACGGCCTGGGAGTGGTCTTCCGAGGCGGGCACCGCGACGACCTTCCAGCCCACGACCCCGAACTCCTCGTCCAGCGCCTCGACGATGCACGAGACGTCCTTGCCCTGCGCGCCGGTGATCTGGAACCGGACGGTGACGCTGTGATCGTCGACGAGATCGAAGCCCAGGTCGTCGGAATCCACGGCGTTCATCTGAGCGCTCACGACGCTCCACCCGAGCAGCGCGACGAGGACGGCAGCGATGGCGCCGACGGCCACGAGCGGCCACCGTCGGCGGCCTGTGCGGCCGTAGCGGGCGTCGAGCTCTTCTGCTGTCGTCACGGGGCGGGTCTTCCGGTCGTTAGGCTGGTAACTCCAGGTTATGCGACCTGCCCATGAAAGGCCGACTCGATGCTCGCTCTGACCGAGACCCCGATGCCCACTCCCTCGATGACGGTGGACCCGGATCTCGTCACCCCCGGTTTCGTCGGCTTCGCCGCCGTCGTTCTCCTGCTGGTCGCGGTGATCCTGCTCATCCTCGACATGAACCGCCGCATCCGGCGCGTGCGCTACCGCGAAGAGGTCCGTGAGGAGCTGGATGCCGAGGAGGCGGCACGCGCCGCCGATGAGGCCACCGAGACCGACGCCGATCTCCCCGAGACGCGCGAGGGCGACGACGGGCCCGAGAAGCGCTGACCTCGTCCTCTCTCAGGCCCCGAGCGACGGGGAGAGCGGGTCGAGGGCGATGAGCAGGCACGCGGTCCAGTGGCAGAGGAATGCCAGCACCGTGCACACGTGGAAGATCTCGTGGAAGCCGAAGTGCCCCGGCCACGGGTTCGGCCTCTTGAGGGCGTAGACCACCGCACCGGCGGTGTAGAGCAGGCCGCCGACGATCACGAGCACCATCATCGCCACGTTGGCGTTCAGAAGGTCGACGATGTACATCACGGCCGCCCAGCCGAGGAGCAG
>JAAIGE0101349464.1_pt1 | contig 11309 bp, 12 predicted proteins | sample 6487951 | NCBI WGS metagenome assembly JAAIGE01 (sample SAMN13974128, study PRJNA590717) | phyllosphere metagenome | biome: tomato field; feature: multiple bacterial spot infested tomato fields; material: tomato leaves; isolation source: leaves from tomato fields | host: Solanum lycopersicum ... | reverse complement strand
GCTCGTCTGCGTCGACGCGTCGAGGGCCGAGATCGGTTCGTCCGCCACCAGCAGCGACGGCCGGGCCGCCAGCGCACGCGCGATCGCGATGCGCTGCTTCTGCCCGCCCGAGAACTGGTGCGGGAAGCGCGTCGCCATCTGCTCGGGCAAGCCCACGCGGTGCAGCCACTCGGCCACCGTCGACCCGGCCGCCCCGCGCGCCCGCGCGGTCGCGATCCCGTCCGCGATCTGGTCGCCGACGCGGCGTCGCGGGTTCAGCGAGGTCGCCGGGTCCTGGAAGACCATCTGGATGCCGGTGAGCGCACCGCGGCGTCGACGGAGCCCGAGCGGGGCGACAGGCGTGCCGTTGAACAGCGCCGTTCCGCCGGCGGTCTTCTCCACCCCCACGACCGCCCGCGCGAAACTCGACTTGCCGCTGCCGGACTCCCCGACCAGCGCCACGGTCTCGCCCGGCGCGACGTCGAGGGACACCTCGTCGACGGCCACGACGGGCGGGTGCCCGGGGTAGCGCACGACGACGTCCCTCGCCTGCAGGACGGCGGTCTCACTCATCGCTCAGGCCCTTCGCCGTGGCATCCGTGGGTTCGTCGATCTTCGATCCCGGCAGAGCGGCCAGAAGCATCCGCGTGTAGTCGTGCTGCGGGTCGCGGAACAGCGTCTCGCGGTCGGCGCGCTCGACGATGCGGCCGTCCTTCATCACCGCGACCTCGTCGGCGATCGCGCTCATGACGCCGAGGTCGTGCGTGACCAGCAGCACGGCGAGATTGCGCTCGAGGGCGAGGTCGCGCAGCAGCTGCAGGATCCCCGCCTGCACCGTCACGTCGAGCGCGGTGGTCGGTTCGTCGGCGAGCAGCACTTCGGGATCGCACGCCAGGGCGCAGGCGATCGCGATGCGCTGGCGCTGACCGCCCGAGAACTGGTGGGGGTAGCGCGAGAGCGCCTCGGCCGGCCGCGGCACCTGGACGGTCTCGAGCAGTTCCTCGGCCTTCGCGCGCGCCGCCGCTCCCTTCAGCCGCAGGTGCACGCGCAGGTGATCGGTCAGCTGGCGCCCGACGGTGAGCTGGGGATGCAGCGACGAGGAAGGGTCCTGGAAGACCATCGCGATGCGCTTGCCCCGAATCCGGTTGAGCGCGCGTCGACCGAGTCCGAGGATCTCCTCGCCGGCGAGGGTGATCGATCCGCCCGTGCGCGCCTGTCGCGGCAGCAGCCCGAGGACGGCGAGCGAGGTCAGCGTCTTGCCCGATCCCGACTCGCCCGCCAGGCCGTGGATGCGCCCGGGGGCGAGGTCGAGCGAGACACCGCGCACCAGCGGGCGACCGATGTCGATCGTCAGGTCGCGGATCGACAGCGCGCTCATGCGTGGACCCCGGTCGCCGAGGCCTCGTGGTCGGCCTGTCGGTCGTGCGTGATCTCGGCTGTGGGGTCGAGCACATCGCGCATCGCATCGCCGAGGAAGTTGAAGGCCAGAACGACGGTGAGGATCGCGAGACCGGGGAAGACGCCCAGCCACCACGCGTCGAAGTTCTGCATGGCGCCCGAGATCATCGATCCCCACTCCGCCGTCGGCGGCTGCGCCCCGAGGCCCAGGAACGACAGGCCCGACAGCAGCAGGATGGCCGCTCCGATGTCGAGCGTCGCGAGTACGAGGACCGGTCCGGCGATGTTCGGCACGATGTCGACGAAAAGCGTGCGGGCGGGCGAGTGACCGAGCAGGCGACCCGCGATCACGTAGTTCTGCCCGCGCAGGCTCAGCACGATCGAGCGGGTGACGCGCGAGTACTGCGGCCACGACACCACGATCGCGGCGATGACGGCGTTGAAGAGCGAAGGACCGAGGGATGCCGCGACCACCATCGCGAGGATCACGGTCGGGAACGCCATGAACAGGTCGGTGATGCGCATGAGCGTCTCGTCGACCCAGCCGCCGAAGTACCCGGCGAGTGCGCCGATCGTCGTGCCGATGAGAAGGGCCGCCACGACCAGCATGAGCGCCAGCGGGAGGCTCACGGTGGCGCCCGTCATGAGGCGCGAGAAGATGTCGCGGCCGTTGCCGTCCGTTCCGAGCAGCGTGTCGACGCCGGGCTCCTGCAGGCGCGGGAGCACCTGCGCGTTCGGGCCGAACGGCACCCACCACTGGGCGGTGAAGGCCACGATCACCCAGGCGAGGGCGATGACACTGCCGATGATGCCGAGCGGCGTGCGCCAGGCCCGGGGCCAGCGGAAGCGAAACCGGCTGCGGCGGGCGGCCGCGGTGAGGTGGCTCATGCGATCCTCACTCTCGGGTCGAGGACGCCGTAGAGCAAGTCGACCGCGAAGTTGATGAGCAGGTAGATCACGCCCACGACCAGGCCGACGCCCATGATGCCGGGCAGGTCGAGGTTGGCGGCCGAGTTGTAGGCGTAGGTGCCCAGGCCCGGCCACGCGAAGACGGATTCGACGAGCACCGTCCCCGACAACAGCGCGCCGAACGCGACACCGACGACGGTGAGGATGGGCAGCGAGGCGCCCCGCAGCACGTAGTCGATGACGATGCGCGGGCCGGGGAGTCCCTTGGCGCGGGCGGCGCGCACGTAATCGCTGCCGAGCACCTCAAGCACCGAGGTGCGGATGAAGCGCGTAAGAAGCCCGATGGTCACCAGGCTGAGGACCATGACCGGAAGGGCGAGGTGCGCGAGGGCGTCCATGAAGCCGACCCCGTCACCGTTCAGCAGGTAGTCGACCGTGTAGAGCCCCGTGACCCGCGGCGGCGGGGTGATGGCGGGCGAGATGCGCCCGGAACCGGGGGCGATGCGCAGTTCGAGGAAGAAGAAGTAGAAGCTCACGAGCGCCAGCCAGAAGGTGGGGACGCTGAGGCCGATCAGGGTGACCACTCGGATGACCTGGTCGGACACCAGCCCGCGGCGGTAGGCCGCCAGGGTACCCAGGGCGATGCTGACGACGAGGCTGAGGATGATCGCGCCGATGGCGATCTCGATCGTCGCCGGAACGGCGGTGGCGAGGTCGTCGGCGACAGCGCGCCCGGTCACGAGCGACCTGCCGAGATCGCCGCGCAGCAGGTTGCCCATGTAGATGACGTACTGCACGGGCAACGGCTGGTCGAGTCCCTGCGCCCGGATGAACGCCTCGCGCGTCGCCGGGTTCTGCGACGCCCCTTCACCGAGCGCCGCCGAGACCGGGTCTCCGGGCACGAGGTTGGTGAGCAGGAAGGTGACGACGGTCACGCCCACCAGGAGGATCAGGGAGGTACCCGCCCGTCGCAGCAGGTACCCGCCCAGGGGTGATCGGCGCCGCCGTGCCGGCGTCTGCACCGTCTTCACGAACGCCCCGCTCAGCCCGCGGGCGCGATCTCGGCGATGTCCATCTCCCAGACCGAGTTGTAGACGGCGCCGGCGACGGCGTCGGCGGTCGCGATGTTGCGGCCCGGGACGATCAGCGGCACGAACGGCCCCTCGGCCTGCATCGCCTCGGCGAAGTCGGTGAAGGCCGCGGTGCGCTCGTCGGGATCGGTGGCCGACGCCGCGTCGGTCGCGAGGGTGGCGATCGACGGGTTCGCCTCGGCCGTCCAGCCGGCGCGGAGCCCCACCTTCAGGCCGGGGCCGAACGGGAGGAAGTTGGCGGAGTCGGCGTAGTCGGGACCCCAGAACCACAGGCCGAAGCCCTCGGTGCCGTTGACGTAGGCGTCGAGCTCGGTGGCGAACGGGGCCGGTGCCAGCTCGACCGAGATGCCCGCGTCGTCGAGCTGGGCCTGAACGCGCTCGGCGAGCGGAGTGAACTCCACGCCACCGACCGGGTAGTCGTTGGGGAACTGCAGACGCAGGGTCTGACCGGTGTATCCGGCCTCGGCCAGGGCGGCCTTGGCCTTGTCGAGGTCCTGGGTGACACCGCTGTCGAGAGCACCCTCGAACCCGGGCGGGATGACGCCCGTCGCCTGCTGCGCACCGGCGCCGGCGAGCTCGAGCAGGGCGTCGTAGTCGAGGGCGTAGCGGATCGCCTCGGCGATCTTCACGTTCGCGAGGTCGCCGCCGACGCTCGAGGACTGGTTCAGCAGCAGGAAGATGGTCTGGCCGGACGGGACCGAGTCGACGGTCAGTCCGTCGCCGAGGCCGGCGACCTGGTCTCCGTTGAGGTCCATCGCGACCATCGAGTCGCCGCCCTTGAGGTTGGCGAGCTGCGTCGCGCTCTCGGACACGTTCCGGACGACGACGCGGCCGTACGCCGACTCCTCGTCACCGTTGTACGCGTCGTTGCGGGTGAGCACGACCTGCGACGACAGGTCGAGGGTGTCGAGCACGAACGGGCCCGAACCGGCCGACTCGCCGTCGAGGAAGCTCTGGGCCGAGTCGGAACCGTCGGTGCTGCCACCGTTCTCCATGACGACGTCGGCGTTGACGATGCCCAGGGCGGGGTTCGCCAGGATGGCGGGCAGCTGCAGGAGCGGCGTCTCGGACGTGAACGAGATGGTCTTGTCGTCCACCTCGCTGATCGTCAGGCCCCCGAGGAGGAAGTTCGGCTTGGCCTCGGCCATGCCCTGGATGCGCTGCAGCGTGAAGACGACGTCCTTGGCCTCGATCGGCGATCCGTCAGAGAAGACGCGGTCGCCTTCGAGCGTGAAGGTGAACTCGGTGGCCTCGTCGTTCTGCTCCCACGAGGCCAGACCGGGCACGGGGGTCGAGACGTCGGAGCCCTCGAAGTCGACGAGGGTCTCGTAGAGCGCCTTCGCGATCATGTTGCCGGTGGGGTCGTAGGTGTGACCCGGGTCGGCGGTCTCGATCGAGAACGCGGTGTCGATCACGAGCGATTCCCCGCCCTGCGCCGACCCGCCGGTGTTCGCGGAGTTGCCACCCGTGCACCCCGCGAGCGCGAGGAGGGCGACCGCGCCGATCGCGATGATCGACGTGCTGCGACGTGACGACATATGGGCCTCCGGAGGTGAGGAGTACATTCGGGAACGGTTCACCCAGAAGTGGACGACCGCGATTAGATTCGCACCTTATTCGACGATGTGTCCAGCCGAGACGCATCTCCATAGCCGACTGTCCAGCAGTCTCGTCCCACGGAGCAGAATGTCCAGCAACGACGCGGAACGGCCGATGAAAACTGGACGAAGTGCTGCGCCGCTCGACGATACGGCGTACAAAATCCTCGACGTGCTACGCGATAACGGTCGCATCTCGATCGCGGCGCTCGCGGATCGCGTCGGCATTTCGCGCGCCAACGCCTACACCCGGGTCGAGTCCCTCATGCAGGACGGGGTGATCACGGGGTTCAGCGCCCGCGTCGATCACGCCGAGGCGGGCCTGTCCATCGGAGCGCTCGTGTTCGTCACCGTGCTGCCTCAGGCGTGGGCGTCATTCCGCGACCGCGTCGTCGAGATGCCCGACGTCGAGTGGTGCGCGATCACCACGGGCGAGCACGACGCCATGCTGCTCATCCGCGCGGTCGACGTCAGCGGAGTGCACGAGTTCTCGACCGGCGTCATCGCGCAGCTGCCCGAGGTACGCACGGTCGTGAGCGTGGTCGTGCTCGACGAGGTCGTCCGCCGCCCCTACCTGCTGCCGCCGGATCTGCCCGACCGCTCCGCGACGAGCACCCTGCTCGGCATGACGCGCTGGACCCCGGCCACCCCGGGGCGCGACACCCTGCCGCCGCGCTGAGGATCAGTCCGCGATCTCCTCGCACACGCTCAGCTGCGGGCTGCCGTGCATCTCGTAATGCTCGACGAGCCGGATGCGGCCGCCGTCGGTGAGCTCGAGGTCGCTCTCGCCGTTGCCCGTCACCACGACGCCGTCGGCCACCCTGACGTGCACGAACGACACCCAGATGGTGTCGGCCGTGCGGGTCCCCACGAACTTGCCGAAGGTCACCGTGTCGCCCTCGTACCCGCCCCAGATCGCGCCGTCGCGTTCGAAGTACTCGAAGATGCTCGGGGACTCGGGGTCGACCTCCGACGTCGTCGACGAGACCATTCGGAATCGTCGGCCGTCGAGGGAGGGGAGGAGGGAGGTCGCAGCCATCCGTCGATTATGGGGGATGCCGACGACGGCTCCGCGCCCCGCGTGAGGTGGACCACCCCGCCCGCGCCCCGGCGACGACACGTAGCCTGGAACGGTGACAGTCCCCTTCGACGTCGACGCCGTCCGCGCCGACTTCCCGATCCTCGCGACCGAGGTCGACGGTCGCCCGCTCGTCTACCTCGACTCGGGTGCGACGAGTCAGAAGCCGCGCGTCGTCCTCGACGCCGAGCGCGACTTCCTCGAACGCGCGAACGCCGCCGTGCATCGCGGAGCACACACGCTGGCCGCCGAGGCGACCGAGCTGTTCGAGGACGCGCGCGCGACCGTCGCGGAATTCGTCGGCGCCTCCCCCGAGCAGACGATCTGGACGTCGGGGGCCACCGCCGGCCTGAACCTCGTCGCCGGCTCGCTCGGCTACGCCGCCCTGGGACGGGGCGGACCGGATGCCGCGGCCCTGGCACCTCGCCCCGGCGACGAGATCGTGGTCACCGAGGCCGAGCACCACGCCAACCTCATCCCGTGGCAGGAGCTCGCCGCCCGCACCGGGGCGACGCTGCGTCACATCCCCGTCCTCGAGGACGGTCGGCTCGACATGGCCCGAGCGGCCGAGATCATCGGCGCCCGGACGAAGGTCGTCGCCTTCCCGCACGTGTCGAACGTCCTCGGAATCGTCAACCCGGTCGCCGAACTCGTCGCTCTCGCTCGCGCAGCCGGTGCCCTCACGGTCCTCGACGCCTGCCAGTCCGCCCCGCATCTCGCGCTCGACCTCCCGGCATCCGGGGTCGATCTCGCCGTCTTCTCGGGGCACAAGGTGTATGCCCCGTACGGAATAGGCGTTCTCTGGGGGCGCGGCGAGGTGCTCGCGTCGCTCCCGCCTTTCACGACCGGCGGCTCGATGATCACCACCGTCACCCTGGACTCGGCCGAGTACCTACCTCCACCGCAACGGTTCGAGGCGGGAACACAGCCGGTGTCGCAGGCCGTCGCGTTCGCGGCTGCGGTGCGCTGGCTCGGTTCCTTCGACGCGGTCGCCGTGCGCGCCCACGAGGCGCAGCTCGAGCGCCGCATGCGCGACGGCCTGCGTTCGATCGACGGCATCCGCCTTCTGGGAGACACGGATGCCGCCGAGCGCATCGCCCTGCAGTCCTTCGAGGTGCGGGGAGTGCACGCGCACGACGTCGGGCAGTTCCTCGACTCCCGCGGCGTCGCGGTGCGCGTCGGCCACCACTGCGCCCAACCCCTGCACCGTCGCTTCGGGATGACCGCGTCGGTGCGCGCGAGCGCGGCGGTGCACACGACGACCGCCGAGGTCGACGCGTTCCTCGACGCGGTCTCCGGCGTCCGGTCGTTCTTCGGGGCGGAGGCGGCGGCGTGAGCGGGCTCGAGTCGCTGTACCAGGAGCTGATCCTGGACCACGCGAAGAACCGTCGCGGCTTCGGCCTCGACGAGCCCGGTGCGCACAGCGCCACGGTGCATCAGCGCAACCCGATCTGCGGCGACGAGATCACCCTGCGCGTCTCGACGGAGGGCGACCGCATCGCGTCCGTCACGTGGGAGGGCGCCGGGTGCTCGATCTCGCAGGCGTCCGCCTCGATGCTGGTCGCCCTGGTGCGCGAAGACGGCGGAAACGACGGGATGCCCCGTAGTGACGCCCACGACCTCATCTCCCGATTCCGCGAAGCACTGCGTTCGCGCGGGCAGATCCCCCTCGACGAAGAGACCTTCGGCGACGCCTCCGCCTTGTCGGGGGTGTCGAAGTACACGGCCCGTGTGAAGTGCGCGATGCTCGCGTGGGTCGCGCTCGAAGAGGGTCTGCGGCAAGCCTGACCCGGGGCCCGGGCGCGGCGCCCTCCGCCGCCGCCAGCACATCCTCCGCGCGCCGCCCCCGCCGCACCCGCGGCCGGCACATCCTCCCCGCGCCGCCCCGCCGCACCCGCGGCCGGCACATCCTCCGCGATCCGCGCAAAGTCAGCCGGCATCCGCCGCTTGCGCCTGAGGTTACGCAGATCACCTAATCTCCGCGCGCGATACCCTTCCGGCAGGACGAGAGGACGGATGCCATGGCGGCAGGCGGAGCGGGATTCAGCGACGAAGAACGCGCAGCGATGAAGCAGCGCGCCGAAGAGCTGAAGGCGATGAAGGGCCTCAAGGGCGCGGCGAAACTCCAGAAGGAGAACGAGGCGTGCCTCGAGGCCATCGACACGCTCGAGGGTGTGGACCGCGCGGTCGCCGAGCGGCTGCACGCGACGGTGCTCGCCGAGGCGCCGCACCTCACGCCCAAGACGTTCTACGGCTTCCCGGCCTACGCGAAGGACGGCAAGGTCGTCGTCTTCTATCAGCCGGCATCGAAGTTCAAGACGCGCTACGGCACGGTCAGCTTCGACGACAGCGCGCGGCTCGACGACGGCCCGATGTGGCCGGTCTCGTTCGCCATCGTCGAGGTCACACCCGAGGTCGAGCAGAAGATCCGCGAGCTCGTCCGCCGCGCGGCGTCGACCGACTGACGCGCCGCGCCGCAGCCGACGCGCCGCGCCGGGTCCGCGCCGCCAAGATCGCAGAAACGTTCCGACGCCGCAGAATCCGGGCTGCACCCTGCGAGATACGTGTCGACCTGCGATGTTCGCTCACCCGGCGTTCGCGCACCGGGCGCTCGCACAGCGGCAGGCGGCACCAGGCAGACGGATGCCACGACCCGGGGGCCGTGGCATCCCTCGACACTCAGTGGACGAGCACGCGCTCCATGCGCTGGAAGCTCTTCTCCATGCCGTCGACCATGCCGGTGGCGAGCACGGCGTCGCGCGTCGCGGCGTCGGGGTACTCGATCAGCAGCGTGAGCAGCGTCGCGCCGTCTTCTTCGTAGAACGACATGTCGTTCGTGGTGGGGGGGTAGTCGGTGTCGGTCATGTGCTCGGTCTGCACGATGCGTCGCGGCTCGTCGAGCAGCAGCGTCTCGCCGTCGAATCCGAAGGCCTCGCCCTCGGTGCCCGGCTCGGGCTCCCACGCGATGCGATAACGACCACCGACCGACACATCGACCTCGCTGACCGACATGCGCCAGCCGTCGGGACCCAGCATCCATTGACGCATCAGTTCGGGCTCGACGTGGGCACGCCAGACGAGCTCGCGCGGCCCGTCGATGAGTCGCGTGATGCGCACGTGCTGGTCGCTCAGCACCTCGAGCTGCGTCCCCTTGCCCTGGGCGAACTCCCGCAGACCCTGCAGCACGGCGTCGAGCTGGTTCATCGCTTACCTCCGAGGGCGGGACTTCGACCCGGGCCGCCTGGGCTCGTTCGCGCACCTCGCGTTCAACATGCACGGGCACGTCGACCCGCGCGAGTGGGCCGACATCATGCCGCAGATCCTGCACGTGCACGCCAAGTTCTACGACATCGACGACGAGGGCCAGGAGCCGGCGATCGACTACCCCGAACTCGTGCGCGTGTTCGTCGAGGGCGGGTACCGCGGCTTCTGGTCGAGCGAGTGGGAGGGTCACGCGTTCGCCGAGCTCGGCGAGGTCGACCCGCTGCTCCTCGTGCGGCGTCAGCACGACCTCATCCGGGCGTCGATGCGGGCTGTGCCGGCCGGCGTATGACCGACCTGCGCGCGCTGCCGTTCGCCGAGATGCTCGCGCATCTGCGCGAGCACGGTGAGCCGACCGATCCGCGGGACGACATCGACACGGCCTCGCTCGTGCGTCGGTTCCCGCGTCTGGCCGCCGTCGAAACGCGCGACCTCACGGTCGACGGGGCTCGCGGGCCGCAGCCGGCGCGGCTGTACCGCGACCCCTCGGCGGCGCCGAGCGGGCGGGCCTTCGTGTGGGTGCACGGTGGTGCGTTCGTCGGCGGGTACCTCGACATGCCGGAGTCGCACTGGGTCGCCCTCGAACTGGCATCCCGTGGCATCCCGGTCCTGGCCCTCGACTACACGAAGTGCCTCGGCGAGGCGCACTTCCCCGTTCCATCCGACGACGTGCTCGCCGGATGGCGTCTGGCGCTCGAGAACGCGCACGAGTTCTTCGGGGTGGGTCCGGATGCCGTGGTCCTCGGCGGGGCGAGCGCGGGCGGCAACCTGGCGGTCGGCGTCGCCGCGCGACTCCGCGATGGAGCGGGCACGGCGCCCGCGGGGCTCGTCCCGGTGTATCCGGCGCTGCATCCGAACAGCGTCGACCCCGGCGCGCCGCTCGATCCCGCCTCGCCGATCGGCCGCATCTCGGAGAACTTCGCCGGGCCCGGCGGCATCCGTGATCCGTACGCCTTCCCGGGTCTCGGGCGGGGAGAGGGCTACCCGCCGACGCTGGTCGTCGTGTGCGAGCTCGACGAGCTGCGCCCCTCGGGGGAGGCGTTCGCCGAGATGGTGCGCGCCGCGGGCGGCGCGGTGGACGTGCACCTCGAGCCGGGCGCCGCGCACGGGCACATCAACGAGCCCGCGGATCCGACGGCGCTGCCGACCGTCGAGGCGATCGTCGCGTGGATCCGGCGGCTCCCTCTCGGCTGAGCCGTGGGTGTTCGGGTGCGCACGCCTTTACGAACAGGTGTGAGTGCACCTGTGGATAACTCTGTGGAGAGGTGTGCGTAAACCGCCATTCTCTGTGCGAATACCCTGTGGAAAACCCTCGACCCGAGGGAAGCTTCGAAACTACAACGGCGTAATTCCCGAGTTCCTCAGGTGTCGGGGAATGCCGCGGTGGGGCGAGCGCGTGCGCGGCGCAGAGCAGCGTTGAGTGTCCAGGACACGCCGCAACCTCCCGGCGCATTACGGCGTGTCTTGGACACTCAACGTGACTCCGAGGCGGGTGGTTGAGTGTCCAAGACACCCGGACGGGTCGCGGAATCGACCGGGTGTCTTGGACAGTGAACGACGCGTGGATGGCCGCGGGTCAGTGCGGGGCGTGGCCGGCGGCGATCACGCGCCCGGCCTCGGCGAACAGCCCGCGCATCCACTCGTGCTCGGGGTCGCGATTGTGCGACGGATGCCACCACAGCGCGCTCACGATCGGCGTCGCCGCGAAGGGGAGGGGAACGACGCGGATGCCGCCGATACGGAGCAGATGCGGAGCGAGCGCCGACTGCACCAGGCCCACGCGGCGGGTTCCGCTGACGAAATGCCCGACCGAGAGGAAGCTCTCGAGCACGACCTCGATGTGGGGCTCGACACCGAGCTGCTGGATCTGCCGCGCGGCGGAGGTGAACGCCGACCGCGACTGGAAGGTGAGCACCCACGGCAGATCGGCGAGGTTCTGCATCGTCAGGGTGTCGCCGACCTCGTCGTTGTCGTCGGCGACGACGGCCAGCCAGT
>JAAIGE0100025851.1_pt1 | contig 11312 bp, 10 predicted proteins | sample 6487951 | NCBI WGS metagenome assembly JAAIGE01 (sample SAMN13974128, study PRJNA590717) | phyllosphere metagenome | biome: tomato field; feature: multiple bacterial spot infested tomato fields; material: tomato leaves; isolation source: leaves from tomato fields | host: Solanum lycopersicum ... | reverse complement strand
CCTGACCGAATTGATCGAGGCCAACCATGTCGCGGGAACCATACGCCCCGACCTCGCCGTCGACGACGTCCTGCTCATGATCGCCGGCGTCTGGCAGCTGAGCCCCCTCGCCGATTGGGAGGCCCAGGCGGCCCGTCTCCTCGACCTCATCATGATCGGTATGACGGCCGGCGCACCGCATCCCGAGTAACCCGACTTTACAAACGGACAACTGTCCGTTACCTTCTTCCTAAGCGGACGAGTGTCCGCTTAGGAAGAAGGCGTCATGAAACTGCTCCTCCTCGGTGCCACCGGTGAGACGGGCCGGTGGACGATGCGCCGCGCGCTCGACAGCGGCGATACGGTGACCGTTCTGGTTCGTCGACCGGATGCACTGTCGGACGTCGATCGCTCGGTGCGGATCGTCCAGGGCGATGCGACGTCGGTCGACGACGTCCGCGCAGCCGCGCAGGGCCAGGATGCCGTCATCTCGGCACTCGGTCGCGGGATGTCCTTCCGCGCCCACGGACTGTTCAGCACCGCCGCGCCGGCGGTCACGGAAGGCATGACACTCGCCGGGGTGCAGCGGTTGGTGTGGCTGTCCTCCTTCGGCGTCGGCGACACCTTCGCGGCGGCGTCTCTCGTGCAGAAGGCCATGTATGCGACGTTCCTGCGCGACATCTACGCCGACAAGGCGCGCTCCGAGGTCACCCTCCGCGGCAGCGGGCTGGACCTGACGCTCGTCTATCCCACGACCCTCACGGACGGGCCCGCTTCGGACCGCTATCGAGTCGGCGAGCGGCTGCGGATGCGGGGCGCCCCCTCGATCAGTCGCCGTGACGTCGCCCATTTCCTCCACCGCGCAGCGAGCGATCCCTCATGGATCGGCCGCGACGCCGTGCTCTCCGCCTGAACCCGAGAACGACGTTCTTGTGTCATCGACGTTCCTCCTCGGCGGGGATCTCCCCGTCAACCGCATCGGCTTCGGCGCCATGCGACTCGCCGCCGACGGTATCGGCCGTCCCGCTCGCGATCCCGAGACGGCGAAAGCCGTGCTCCGTCGCGCAGTCGAACTCGGCGTCAACCACATCGACACCGCCGCGTTCTACGTCAGCGGCGATCGGCACGTCCGCGCCAACGGCCTGATCCACGACGCCCTCCGGCCCTATCGCGATGACCTCGTCATCGCCGTCAAGGTCGGCCCCGTCCTCGGCCCCGACGGGCGGATGCGCTTGTTCAGTGGACCGAGCGAGCTGCGCGCGGCTGTGGAGGCGAACCTCCGCGAACTCGGCCTCGAGCGACTCGACATCGTCTACCTCCGAGCCGGGGGCGGGATGGGGCCGCATCCCGGTCAACCCATCTCCGACCACTTCGCAGCCCTCGCGGAACTCCGCCGCGCCGGACTCATCCGCCACCTCGCGCTCAGCAACGTGACACGGGAACAGTTCGCCGAAGCGGGTCGAATCGCACCCGTCGTCGCCGTGCAGAACAACTTCCACTCCGGCAATCGCGACGACGCCGACCTCATGCGGGAGTGCGAACGCCTCGGCGTCGCCTTCGTCCCGTTCCTCCCGCTGGGCGGGGGGAGAGCGGATGTCGCACACGAGTCCGTCCGCGCGGTCGCCGACCGGCATGGCGCCACCGTGCCGCAGATCGCTCTGGCGTGGCTCCTCGCGACCTCGCCAGCGATCCTCACCATCCCCGGGACCGGGTCGCTCGCGCATCTCGCCGAGAACATGGCGGCGCGCGCCATCACCCTCACCCCCGATGACCTCGCACTCCTCGCCTGAACAGAACCCCCGAAAGAAAGAGAACATCATGTCCTACACCGAAGCCGACCTGCAGCGCCTCGTCGATGAGAATGCCATCCGCACGCTCGTCGAGACGTTCGTCGACGCCTGTATCCGTGCCGACCACGAGACCTTCCGGAGCCTCTGGACCGAGGACGGCATCTGGCAGACCGGGGCGCCGTTCGATCACCGGTCCGACGGGATCGACGAGATCATGGCGACACTGCACTTCCTCCGCGACGAGCGCATCTTCTTCACGCAGCTCATCCCCACCGGCGTCATCACCATCGACGGAGACACCGCCGAGGCCCGCTGGCCCGTCCGCGAGGTCGCTCAGGGCCCCGGCGAGGTCTACTACGACAATCTCGCGATGTACTTCGATTCCTTCGTCCGCGTGAACGGCGAATGGAAGTTCCGCCGCCGTTCCTACAAGTACATGTGGCTGAACACCGAGAAGTTCGCTGGCACCGCGTATGGCGACCCGATCGATTCCGACATCCCCCGCAGCTGAGCCGACGGCGGGCGGCCGGACCCGGCCGCCCGCCACCCCATCGAAGGACATCCATGACCCTTTCCACCCTCCAACGACGCACGGCACGCGCCGAACTGCTCCGCGATCTGCACGCCACCGGCCTGACCCTCTTTCAGGTGGCGGATGATCTCGACTTCGACGTCGATCGTCTCGAGCTGGCCCTGTCCATGGCGGTGCACGCGGACGGCTCCGACGTCTGGCTCGTGCGGGACTACCTCGCTCAGGCCGTGCGCGATGGCGGCGGTACTCCCGAGCCTCACACCGTGCTCTCCGAGCAGACCCGACTGCGCGCGCGTCAGTGGTATCGGATGGACACGCCGCCCCACCACGACTTCAGCGTTCGCACGCAGCGTCAGGGGTAGAGCGGAGCCCGGTCGCGCGCCCGCGGCGGGTCCGACCCGGGAATCAGCGGGGCGATTCGCAGATCCGTGAAAGCGGGCTGTGAGAGGGTCTGCTCGTCGACGATCCCGGCGATGAGCCCTGCCATTCCGCGCGGATGCCGGTCGTCCTCCACCGCGGCGCGTTCCACTCCGTCGATCCAGAACGACACGCGGCGGCCCTCGACGCGAAGCGCCACGTCGCGCCACACATCAGGGGCGGCCGGAACGGCGCCGGCGGCGAGAACGCGTTCACCACCGGCATCCGCGTCGCCTCCCGACGCGCGGATGATCGCCTGCTGCTCAGCGTCCCCCACCAATTCGAGCTTGTCGGTCTTGCCGTTGATCTCGACGAGCCGGAACGTCCCATCGGCGTGGACCTCCGCGTAGTAGCACTGCGGGACGAACCCGTACCCGGTGCCGACGTGGTCGATCCGCGCCATGACGCCCGCGGACTCCCCGGCGGAAAGGCGCACGCGGACCGAGACGTCGTAGTCCTCCCAGTCCTGATCGCCGATGATCGTGTACGGCTTCCAGTCCGGCGCCCACGACAGCGTCGGGGCGGGGACCATCTGTCGGATGGCGCTCACGCCGTCGACCTCGGTGTACTCGAAGGCCCCCGCGATGTCGGCGGTGTACCGCGGAAGGTGGCCGAACGCGCGGCGGTCGGCGGACTCTGCGAAGTCGTCCCGGTAAGGCAGGGGGAATGGGGCTGACGACGGGGGGTGCGTCATCCCCTTCCGCTGTCCAGTCGTCGTGGACAGCGTGTACACCGAGTCGGGCTCCAGCTCGATCCGGACGACGCCGTTCTCCGCTTCCAGGTCCGACAGTTGCTGGAAGGAGGATGCCTCGTTGCTGCGCCAGACATGGACGGGCCCCGCCGACAGGCCCGGGCCGAGCCGGAGCAGCACGGTCTGCGTCGCGGGGGCGGCATCGGTCTCGACGACCGTCGTCCAGTCCCCGGTTCCGCTGTGGAGCGAGACCGCAGACCCGCCGAGTGTCAGCGCGGCGCTCGCACCATCGAGGTACCGCCACCCGACCGAGGTGAACTGGCCGTAGTGCGCGTAGGCCCAGAGTGCGTCGCGGACCACGTAATGCCCGCTCCAGGGCTCACGGGCCATGACGGCCGCCGGTTCCTCGGAGTAGGGCTCGAGAGGGTACACACCCGCGATGCCGTGCCACATGACCGTCTTGGTGGCGCCGCTCAGAAGGTAACTCTCGTTGAAGCATTCGACGATGCCGATGAGACACGCGAACCCCGGGCGGTAGACGTGGTCCTCCGTGTTCCAGATGGGCTTGCCGTTCTCGCGGGCCCATCGCCGCACCTCTGCAGGCGTCTGATCGTCGGGGCGGTCGTAGAGGACGTGCGCGCCGATGATGTCGATCGCGGCGGCCGCCTCGGCATCAGAAGCGAGCTCTGCAACGAAATCGAACTTGTCCGCCGGCCAGTTGTCGAAGCCGTGGATCCGAACAGCGTCGAACCCGTTGTCGTCGAGCGTGGCCCGAAGCTTCTTCGCGAAGTCGAGGCTGACGCCCTTCTCGTTGCGGCATCCGATCGCGTCGAGTTCCAATCCATGCACATCGCGGAGGATCGTGAGCCACGACACGTAGTAGTCCGCCGTGTCCTGCGACCAGAACTCGCCATCGCCCAGCCACCCCGGGGCGCCCCAGGCGACGGCGTCCAGGGACAGGTCGGGATTCCGACGCTTCGCTTCGCGCAGCACCCACCAGGTGTACCCGCGGTGCGTCTCGAGGTCCTCTCGCGTGTGCTGATGGCTCGGCATCGATCCCTGCGTGGCATTGCCGTCGCCGGGGATCTCGACCAGGAGCGTGCTGACGGACGCGCCGAACCGGGGCAGATACAGGAGGTCGAGGATCTCCGACCTCTGCGGTTCGGGGTAGTCCTTCAACAACACCGACGTCGCACCACCGCCGTCGACGACACCGATGCCGTCGAAGGTCTCGTCGTCCGGATGCGGAGTGAGATGCAGGATCTGCGGCTGGGCGGCGGCGTTCACGACGCATCCCCTCCGAAGATCGCCGTGCTCTCGCGGCGGTGGACGCCCGCGGGCTCGACGAGCTCGAGCCGGTGCGACGAGTGCTCGCCGTCGATCCGCTCGAAGAGGACGCGCATGGCCAACCGTGAGAGGTCCTTCGGCTGCGGTGACACGTTGGTGACTGCGGGGTGGAACGACGTCGCGTTCGCGTTCGTGCTCAGCGACACCAGCGACAGGTCCGTCCCGACGGTCAGTCCTCGCAGTCGAGTCAGTTGGAGGAGCCACTCGACCAGCCGAGGCGTCCGAGCGATGACGCCGAGCCCCTGGTCCCGGTGAGCGAGGATCTCCTCCGCGGCCAGTTCGACGCCGGCCCACCCGGGTCGTGCCGGATGCACGAGGGAGAAGCCGAGCCCGTGCCGACGGGCCTGATCGCGCGCCCCGTCGTGGAATTCGCTGATGAAGCGGAGCTCGCGGGCATCCTCTTCGCTTTCGACGCCGACGACGGTCACGTGCCGGTGCCCCGTGGCTGCCAGGTCGTCGACGAGCAGTTCTGCGGCACGCCGGGTGTCGAAGTCGACGGCATCCAGACCATAGGGGTCTGCGGGCCGGCCGAACAGGACGACGGGCAGGCCGAGCGTGGCGGCGGCAGGGATGCGGGAGTCGTGGGTGCGGACATCCATGATCACGAACGCGTCCACGACGCGGCGTCGCGCGAGACGCTCGAGACCCGCCGCCCCCTCGTCGGAGGTGACGAGGACGACGTCGTAGTCCCGAAGCCGGGATTCCTCGACGATGGTGTCGATGTAGGGGGAGCTGTCGCTGGTGTCCGCGCCGGCGCCGAGCTGCACGACGAGCGCGATGACGGAGGTGCGAGCTCCGCGCAGGGCGCGAGCACCGGCGTTGGGTTGGTAGGTGAGCATCCTCATCGCCTCTTCGACCTTCTGGCGGGTCTCGGGAGTGATGGCGCGTTTGCCGCTCATGACATACGAGACGGTGCTCTGCGAGACGCCGGCCAGCGCCGCGACGTCCTTGCTGGTGGGGAGGCTCCGTCCGGTCCGTGCATCCTTCGACATGGTTGCGAGCCTACTGACGTCGTTGATCGACACGATGCCGCCCCCGGGTCAGCCCTTGACCGAGCCGGCCACGAGGCCGGCCACGATCCACCGCTGACAGAAGAGATAGAAGATGAACACGGGCACCAGGGCGATCACCGTGACGGTCATGAACTGCGGCCAGTCCGTCGTGAACTGCCCCATGGCGTTGTAGACCTGGAGGACGATCGTCCGCTTCTCGTTGGAGGACAGGAGCAGGTTCGGCCACACGAAGTCGTTCCAGGTCCCGAGCGTCTGGAACACGATGACCGTCGTGAGGATCGGCCGGATGAGAGGCAGGACGATGGCGCCGTAGATGCGGAAAGGTCCGGCTCCGTCGATGCGTGCCGCTTCGAGGAGTTCAGACGGGAGCTTCCGCATGTATCCCACGATGAGGAAGTAGCAGAAGATGGCGCCGCCGAGGTAGATGATGATGAGTCCCGTGAGGGAGTTCACGAGCCCCAGCTGCGCCTCCAGCTGGTAGAGCGGGATCAGCGTCGCCTGCATGGGGATGCAGAAGGCGATCAGCATGACCGCCCCGATCGCAGCCGTCAGCCGTGAGCGGCGGAGGATCATGCCGTATGCAGCCATCGATCCCACCAGGACCTGGAAGAGGACGGACACCGCGGTGACGACGAGGGTGTTGAGGAAGCTCTGCCAGATGCTGCCCGTCATGAGGAGTGTGGCGTAGTTCTCCCATCGCCAGGTCGACGGGAGCCCGAAGGGCGACGCGGCCATCTCCGCCTGGGTCTTGAACGTGCTCACCACCACGTAGTAGAGCGGAAGCGCCATGGCCGCGGTGAGCCCGATCATGATGATCGATCGGGTGGTGAACCGGATGCGATCGCGCGTGCGGAAGGTGAGGGCGGTCACGAGAACCTCCGAGACAGGGCGCTTGCGGCACTCATCTGCACGAGAACCACGGCGAGGCAGGCGACGGTGAACAGGACGGCGAGGGCGGATCCGACACCGACGTCGAACTGGGAGAGGCCACGGGTCATGATCTGCTGCGTGATGGTGTTGGTGGAGTAGCCCGGACCTCCCTTCGTCATGGTGAAGGGCAGGTCGTAGACCTTGAGTCCGCTGGTGACGAGGAGGAACGTCGAGACGACGAGCGCGGGGACGAGCTCGGGCATCGTGATCGCCCAGAACTGCTGCCGTCCGTTCGCGCCGTCGATCTGGGCCTGTTCGTAGAGGTCCCCGGGGATGGCCTGCAGGTAGGCGAGGTAGAGCGTCGCGTGCCACCCGACTGCTGCCCACACCGCCACGAAGATGACGCAGAAGCGTGCCAGGGTCGAATCGGCCAGCCATGGGACCGGGTCCAGGCCGAGGTTGCCGAGCACCACGTTGACTGCGCCGCTGCCGACGGGCGAGAAGATGTACTGCCAGATGAGACCGACGATGGCCAGCGCAGGCACGCCGACGAAGAAGAAGAGGGACCGGGCGAACGTCCGCCCGAAGAAGCGCTTGTTCAGGGCGACCGCGAGAGGGATCGCCAACGCCGTGATGATGACGGTCGTCGCGCCGGCGAACAGCAGGGTGAAACCGAGCCCCGCCAGGAGGGACGGATCCGAGAAGACGGCGGCGTAGTTGCGCAGACCCACCCATTCGTAGCTCGGAGAGAAGCCCTTCGAGTCCGTGAACGAATAGAAGACGGACTGCGCGGTGGGGACGGCGACGAGCAGGAGGAAGATCGCGACGATCGGCAGCAGGAAGATGTTCGCGGCGAACCCGTCGCCCGTGGTGCGACCTCGTGATGCGGGTCGGGGGCGACCGGTCGCCGGGCGTGGTGCGACGGGTGGTGCTTCGAGAGTGAGAGCCACGGGTGGCCAATCTGTGCGTGGTCCGGCGGGACGGGAAGGGGATGCCTCGGGGAGCAGTGCCGCTCCCCGAGGCGATGCGTCCTACTGAGCGCCCCACTTGCTGTCGAGCGCCGCAGTCAGATCGGCCGGGGTGGCCTGTCCCTGAATCAGGAGCTGGAACTGCGCCGCGAACTCCTGGCCCATGACCGCTCCGTCGCGGGGCCAGCTGGTCCAGTAGTACTTCCCCTGCTTCAGGTAGTTCTGATAGATGTCCTCGATCTGCGGTGCGACCTTCGCATCGTGATTGGCCGAGGTCGAGATCTGGTTCAGGTGCTCTTCGGCCAGTTCAAGGCCCTCGGGGCTGTTGATGAACGTCATGAACTTCTGTGCCGCCTCGAGCTTGTCGCCCTCCAGTGCCGCGCTCATCGAGAACGGGGAGTCGGGGCCGCCGCCGATGTAGGGCTCACCGCCGTCGAGCGCGGGGAAGGGCGCCGTCCAGAAGTCCACGCCGGCCGCTTCGATGTCCGCGAAGTCCCAGGGGCCCGAGCGGAACATCGCCAGGTCGCCGGAGAGGAAGTTCTGCTTCACCTGGTCGGTGCTCACGCCGACGGTCTCCTTGGGCAGGACACCCGAGTCGAGCAGCTTCTGCCACTGCTCGATGGCCGGGATCCAGGTCGCGAAGGACTCGCCGTCCTCGAAGATCGCGGCATCCGTCGTCCCCTTGCCCGCGTACCACCCCCCGAGCATGGTGATGAAGGAGGAGGAACCGGCGCTCTCGTCCTCGAGGTACGGGGTGATGCCCGCGGCCTTGAGGTCCTCGCCGAGCGTGATGAAGCCGTCGAGATCGGTGGGTACCTCGTCGTAGCCCACCTGCGCGAGCAGGTCGCGGTTGTAGATGAGGACGCCCTGCCACGCACCCGTGGACATGCCGTAGGCCTTGCCGTCCTTCTCGAACATGGCGGTCGCCGTCGGGTCGATGCCCTCCATGAAGGGCTCGGCGGTGATGTCGCGGACGACTCCGCCGTCGATGAGCTCGTTGCGCGTCTCGAGCGACAGGTGGAACAGGTCGGGGAGCTGTTGGCCCGACGCGCGGGCGAGGAGGGTCTGGGCGTACTCCGCGGGGCCACCGTTCGCGGAGCTCATGTCGATGGAGATGCCGGGATTGGCCTTCTCGAACGCGTCGATGATCGGCTGCATCGACTCCTGGTTGTTCCACGAGTAGTAGGTCAGGGTGACATCGCCACCGTCACCGCCGGCTGGGCTCCCGGAGCAGGCGGCCAAGGACATCGACGCCGCGGTGACCGCGGCGACGGCGCCGAGCACGCGCATCTGGTTCTTCATGTGCTGTTCTCCTCATCGAGTTCACGTCAGTGACGTGCAGGCTACATCGATCTATCGATACGTATCCGCATCGGCTTCGCACACTCTTGCATACCGACGCGAGACGGTCAACACCGCTCTCATCGCCGATTTGCGGCTTCTCGCCGTGCGGGGTTGCCCGTCGGCCCGGATGCGGCATAGCCTGAAGGTCGCTACGTGAAGATACGTATCGACAATCCGGATCCGGCCTCTGCAGTACAGCCGCTGTGCTCAGGAGCCACCTCGCGAAGGAACCACGTGACTCTCTCTGCCCCGCGCGCCGTCATCGATGACGGCCTTCTTCGGCCCGTGTCCCATCTCGAGCTGCCGCTGGAGGACGGGGAGCGATGGTGGGGCGGATGCGTCGACGACGGTCGGCACATGCCGTTCGGTGTGCTGCCGTTCGCGCGTGACCTGGGAACCCCGGAGCCGGATGCCCACGATCCATCCCAGGGTCGCCCCTCGAATCAAAGCGCACCCCTCCTGCTGTCGACGTCAGGGCGCGTGGTGTGGTCCGACGAGCCGTTCGCGTTCGCCTTCCGCGACGGGTCGCTCCACGTCACGGGGAGCGGGCTGGCGTCTTACGCCGCGGGCTCGGATCTGCGGGACGCGTTCATCGTGGCCTCCGAACGGCACTTCCCGCCGTCCGGTACGTCGCCGGCATCCGAGCTGTTCTCGGGGCCGCAGTACAACACGTGGATCGAGCAGCCGTACCGGCCCACACAGGAGTCGACCCTCGCCTATGCGAAGGGCGTCCTCGAGGCCGGCCTGCCCCCGGGCGTGCTGTTCATCGATGATTCGTGGTCGCCCGACTACGGCACCCTCGAATTCGATGCGGCTCGCTTCCCCGACCCCGCCGGCATGGTGGCGCAGCTTCATCAGTGGGGGTTCCGCGTCATGCTGTGGCTCGTGCCGTTCGTGAGCCCCGACTCGGCGACCTTCCGCGAGCTCGAAGGCGCGAGCCTCCTCGTGCGCGGACACGACGGTCGGACGGCGGTCCGGCGCTGGTGGAACGGGCTGAGCGCGCTCCTGGACGCGAGCAATTCGCAGACCGTCGATTGGTTGACCGGCAAGCTCGACCGGCTCGTCAAGGAGGTCGGCGTCGACGGATTCAAGTTCGACGGCGGCGATGTGCGCGACTATCGGGCTGATGACCTGACCGCGGGCGGGGTCTCCCCGGTCGAGCACTGCGAGGCGTGGGCTGCCATCGGGCTTCACTACCCCTTCAACGAGTACCGCGCGTGCTGGCGGATGGGCGGGCAGCCCCTCGCTCAGCGCCTGCAGGACAAACCACCCACGTGGGACGCGAACGGGATCGGCTCGCTCATTCCCGAGATGCTGGCGCAGGGCATGATCGGGCATCCCTTCATCTGCCCCGACATGATCGGGGGCGGCGAGATCGGCGCGGTGAGCCGCACCGCAATCGATCAGGAATTCTTCGTCCGTTACGCGCAGATCGCCGCGCTCTCGCCGATGGCGCAGTTCTCCATCGCGCCGCACCGCGTCTTGGATGCCGTCCACCTCGAGGCGGTGAAGTCCGCCCTCGCTCTTCGCGAGCGGCTCCTCCCTCGACTCCTCGACCTCGTGCAGCACGCCGCGGTGACGGGAGAGCCGATCCTCCGTCCCATGGCCTATCACTGCGCCGATGCCGCCGACGTCGTCGATCAGTTCTTCATCGGCGCCGACATCGTCGCGGCGCCCATCGTCCACCCGGGTGCGACGACGCGAACCGTCTTCGTTCCGGCGGGTCGATGGGTGACGGGCGACGGCGAGAGGGTCAGCGGGCCCGGCACGCTCACCGTTCCGGTCGACCTTGCGACGATCCCGATCCTCGTGCGAGACGGTCGCGATGACTGACAACGGCATGGTGTGATGACCACGCGGTGTCGACGAGCCCCTGAGGAACGATCATGACCATCCCCCTTCCGTCATCGGCCCGAGAAGCGGCTGAGCTGAACAGTGCGCGCCGCGGCCCGGCTCCGCGAGAAGCGGTCGAGGCGGACGACACGGCGGTGTGGTTCTCCGAGCCCGGAGGCTGGGAGCTCGGCCTCCTGGGGCGACTGGTGCGCGAGGGGTTCGCCGCTGCACGGGACGTCGGTTATCCCGACAATTACGGGCGACCGAGCCCTCGCCTCCGATTCCGAATCACCGGCGCTTCCGACCCGATCCGCGTGCGGGCGACCGGCGTCTGCACGGTGACCGCAGGCGACGACGGCGAGACCTTCGTCGACGTCGACACGCAGGGTGAGGAGCCCGCGGGTGTCGCGCTGGGACCGGGGGTCGCGGGCGCGGTCGTAGAGGTCGAGGCGCCTCGCGGGGGATGGCGGCCGGCGTCCCCCGGTATGGGAACGGCCGACGTGCCCCCGCATCTGCTCCGCAACCCCT
>JAAIGE0100228244.1_pt1 | contig 11317 bp, 7 predicted proteins | sample 6487951 | NCBI WGS metagenome assembly JAAIGE01 (sample SAMN13974128, study PRJNA590717) | phyllosphere metagenome | biome: tomato field; feature: multiple bacterial spot infested tomato fields; material: tomato leaves; isolation source: leaves from tomato fields | host: Solanum lycopersicum ... | reverse complement strand
GTCCATCTTTTCAGGCGAGGGCACGTGGACGGTGTGTTCGTGATGCTCGTCGTCGACCTGCTCCAGCTCCGACGTATATTCGACCACATTGTCGTTCGGTGTGGTGAAATAGCTGAAGGTATTGTTGCCCGCCGTATGACGGCCCGGACCCCATTTGATGTCGACGTCATGCTTCTTCAGGCGCGCGACGCCCTTCATCATGTCATCAATGGTCAGAACGTCATAGGCGACATGGTTGAACGCGGGCGGCCCGGGCAGGAAGGCGAGCCGGTGGTGCCACGCGTTGCAGCGCATGAAGCACATGAAGTCGCCCAGCCAGTCGGAGATGCGGAAGCCCAGTGCCTTGGCATACCAATCGACCAGTGCCTTATGGTCAGGCGAGTGCATGACGACGTGGCTGATTTTGACCGGGATCGCCTCGCCGCGGGTGAGTTCCCGGACGGTGCCGCGTTCGACCTCCGCTGAGATCTGGAGCGGGAAGCCGTTGGGATCGAAGAACCGGAAGCCATAGCCGCCCCCTAGGCCTTCCAGTTCGTGCGGGGGTGCGATGATCTTGCCGTCGTTCGCCTGCACCTGCTGGAAGAGCGCATCGACGTCGGCGCGTGTCTCGGCCGCCCAGCAGATCAGGTCGATCCGCTGCAACGGGTCCTGGCGCAGTCGCACGACATATTTCTCGTCGGTGCCCTCGGCAGCGAAATAGGCCATGCCGTCGTCGGATGACACCTCGATCAGCCCCCAGGTTTCGCCGTAGAAGCGACGCTCGGCGTTCAGGTCAGGGACGGCATAACCGACGAAGCGGATTTCGGACACGCGGGCCATCGATGCTCTCCTAGGATTATATTTAGAAGTATGATTCTAATCAAAATAAAGGTCGGTGGCGAGGGGCAAGTCCGTGCTCGACAACCCGACGCGGATCGACAGACGACCGCGAGGACGTAGCCAGCGGCCATCGCTCCAGCGCCGCAGCGCCAGCGGATCGATCGTGACCGCGATGACGGCGGTAGTTCCAGCGCCCACCAGTGCCTTCGCGAAGCCGGCCAGCGCACCATCGTTCCGATAGGCCTGCACGACCGCGTTGGTGTCCCGTTCGCCGGAGTTGGTGCAGGTCACATGCAATCGCGCGCCGCCGTCCGACGACGTTTCACCTTGGACGGCGTTCAGCGTGATGCCGCCATAGCCCAGCCCGCCGCCGAAGGGATAAGCGGGGCGGATACCGCATGCGGTGAAGCCGCGGTGGCCAATCCGGACGCCTTCGGCATAGTGGACCCGGCCCTCCGCATCGGGAATCGCATCGAAGGCCGGATAGTCGCGATCATCGGCGGCGATCGTCAGCGGCAGGCGGCCGGATGGCTCGCGCCGTCCCGTAAGCACGTCGGCGATTGCCGGGCCGAAGGCTTCGCCCGGATACCAGACGACCATCAGTCCATCCGCACCTTCCGCGATCGCGGGGTCGAAGGCATGGGCGACATTGACGGCCACGACCACATGGGGGTTGGCGGCGATGACACGGGCGGCCAGCCGCTGCTGGTCTGCAGGAAGAGCATTGCTATCACGATCCTTGCTTTCGACGCCGGAATCGGCGGTCTCGCCAAGCACCAGCAGCACCGCATCGGCCTGACGCGCCAGCGCCTCTGCCTCGGCGAGCAAGGTCTCCGGGTTGCCGGGCGCGCCGAGCCCATACCACAGGCCCTGCGCGCGGGCGGGTTCGAAGCGCAGTTCCGCGTCGATACGGACCGGCACCCCGGCGGTCAGGGCAACCTCGATCATGTCGCTGTCGCCGCCTTTGAGGACGCCCATGATGTCAGCGGGAGCGATCCGGCGGTCGGCCGCGAAGACCTCCGCGCCGTCGACCAGCAACCGCACCGATCCGGTGCCGCCGATATGCAGGCGGTGCACGCCGGTCTGGGTCGGTGTGACGAGGCCACTCGCGCGGACGCCGCCCGCCTTGTCAAAGGCACCGAGGCCCGGCATCCCGCCGAACCAGGTGAGCGAATTGGTCGCGCGCGTTTCGCTGCCAAGCGGCGGAACGGTGAAATCATGCCCCGCGAAATAATCGACGGTCAGCCCCCGCGTCGCGCCATCGCCCAGGTCGCGGACCGGCATGGCCGGCATGGCGGGCAGGCGTGGTGACGGGTCGCAGCCGGGCGCGGATCGCACCACCTCGGCACCATAGGCGGCGCGTAGCGCATCGAGCGGCGTCACCGCGTCATGGCGCGGCGAAACCTTGGCGAAGGTGCCGCCCTGGAGGCATGGAGCGAGGGCATTGGGGCCGATGACGGCAAGCGTGCGGACGCTGCCGGGTGCAATGGGCAACAGGTCACCCCGGTTGCGGAGCAGCACGAAGCTGGCGGCCGCCGCCTCGGTCAGGATCGCGTCGCGGTCGCCGGGCTCGGCACCGGCATCGCCCCCGGCAAAACGGCGTGCCGCGTCGGCGATGCGCCGGGCGGCGGTCTCGACGGTGGCCGCGGGGATGTCGCCAACCGTAATCGCCTCTGCGAGCTTCGCGCCATAGAAGCGTGCCGGGCCGGGCATTTCGAGATCGAGACCGGCGTGCATCGCCGGCACGGTGGAGACAGTGCCGAACCAGTCGCTGACTGTGAAGCCGTGATAGCCCCAGTCGTCACGAACGATGTCTGTCAGCAGATGCGGGTGCTCGGCGCAGTGCGTGCCGTTGACGCGATTATAGGCTGCCATCAGCCCGGCGCATCCGGCGTGCGCCGCCATCTCGAAGGGCAGCAGGTAGATTTCGCGCAAGGCTTGCTCGTCGATCTCGGCGCTGAACCGGTCGCGGGCGGTTTCGCTGTCGTTGCAGACCAGATGCTTGGCTACCGCACCGACATGGCGGCTCTGTACGCCCTCGATCCACGCCACGCCCATCGTTCCGGCGAGCAGCGGGTCTTCGCCGAACAGTTCGAAGGCACGGCCACCGGTCGGGGTGCGTTGCAGGTTGAGGTTGGGGGCGAGGATCAGGTCGACATTCTGCCGCTTGGCCTCGCCGCCGATCAGTGCGCCGACCTGTGTGACCAGCGCGGCGTCCCATGTGGCGGCGAGCGCCACGGGGGCAGGGCTAAGGACGGAGATATCGCGCTCATCGACGCGGCCGCTGGCGACGCCCATCGGCCCGTCCGCCAGCCGCGCCGACGGTACGTCACCGGTGGCGGCGGTCGACCACATGTCGCGGCCCGCGGTCAGCGTGATCGTGTCCTCACGGTTCATCGCGTGGCGCTCGCCAGAAACAGGATTTGTTCGGCCTGGAGCGCGACCTGCCGTTGCAGGGCTTCGTCGACAAGGCGTCCTTCAGCGTCAAATGGCTTCTGCTCGACGCTGTTCAGCGCGATGCCGATCGGCGTCGGCCAGCCGCGCATGGCATGGACGATGCCGCGTAGCGCCTGAAGAGTGACGCCGCATGCCTGCCACCCGGCCGCAGACACGACCAGCCCCACCGCACGCTGGTCGAAATAGACGCGCGTGTCCTGGTTCAGGTCTTCGAGCAGGTCGATCGCATTCTTGACGAGACCTGAGATACCACCGTGATATCCGGGCGTCCCAATGACGATCCCGTCGCAGTGGCGGACCGCATTGACGAACTCGCACTGTTCCCGGGTGCGTTCGGGATTTTCAGGCGCGAAATGGGGAAGGGCGGCAAGGTCCGCGCCGCCGAACATCCGCGTCGTTGCACCGCGCTCCTCGCACGCGGACAGCACTGCACGGACCAGCCTCTCCCCTGAAGAGCCGGAACGGGTCGTTCCGCCGATGCCTACGACGCGGGGGGCGCTCACCGGATCGACCCGAATGCGGGCATCACGTCGCTGGCCAGCAGGTCGAGCGTGCGATTCGCCCACTCCAGCCGCTGCGGCGTGACCGGACCAGTGGTCGTGCCGCACAGGATGTTGCCGATGCCGAGCTCGGCGTAGGGTTCCAAACGCTCGCGAACCGTTTTCGCGCTGCCATAGAGGCACCACGTTGCGATCCAGTCATCGGTCAAGGCCTGCGGCGTCTTGTCCGTCTTCGTGTTTGCGTCGTTCGTCTCGGCCTGGTCACCGTAGAGCTTCTCGCGATCGAGCGCGGACTGATAGGCGGTAAGGATCTGCTCGAGCTCCTCGCGTGCCTGCTGGTCGGTTTCGGCGATGTGGACGCACTGGTAGGAATGGGTGGTCCAGGAGAGAGCGTCGTTGACCGTCGCCTCGTCATGCCCTGCCGCCAGCAACATGTCGCGATAGGCGGTGAAGTACTTGGTGACATGCTTCAGCGGCTCGGTGCCACCGATATTGGGCGGGGTGAAGGCGGGGATAAAGGCGGGCCAGCCATTCTCCGCAGCGCGGCGGGCGCTGGTTTCCTTCATCGCGACGGGCATCAGGCGCGCATGGCGCGGAGTCAATGCGGCGGGAGCGATACGTTGGAGGACAGTGCCCTTGTGCGGACCGTTCTCGAACTCGACTGGCGCGTCGGTCAGCTTCTTCGCCCAGAGCTGCTCGGCGATAGCCAGATTGCCCTCGGCGACAGCGGAGGCTTCCTTGTAGTTGACGCCGAAGCCGATCATCTCCTCTGGCGTCGTGCCCGATCCGACGCCAACCAGGATCTTGCCGCCGGTCAGCTGGTCGAGAATGTTGACCCGCTCCACGAAACGCACCGGGCTGTGCAGCGGGATCGACGTGACCGAGAAGCCGTAGTGGAGCTTAGGGAAACGCGCGGCCAGGTAGGCGGCAAACATCATTGGGTCGCTGGCCACTGGCATATAGCCGGTGAAGTGGTGATCGGGTAGGAACACGGCATCGAAGCCGAGCGCCTCGGCGCGGCCGGCATGCTCGATGTTGTCCTGAATGAACTGTTGATCCTGTTCCGGCGCTGTCACCCGGCCATTCAGGAATACAGAAAAGCGCATGATCATCCTCCCCTCGCGGGCCACATCGGTCTGATGCTGGCTGTTTCGTGCGTTATAGAACCAAAGTTCTATTTCGACAATGATTATCTGTGAAACCGCTCGTTTCTGCCGGCGTCTCATGCCGAATGGGGCTTGATGCACCTGCGCGTGCGATCCTTCGAGTATGCCGAGTAATCGCGCACCGCGGAGAGGGGTGGTCATGCAGGCCTAACCGGTTGGCTCCTTAAGGGCATCGATGAGACGGCGTGAACAAGCTGAAGGCAGCCTCAACGCCGATTGACGGGACAGCCAGATTTAAATAGAACTCTAATTCTGAAAACAAGAGAGGATGATCGATGGGTGAGGACTCCGCTCCCTACCGGGCCCGGCGCGCCGGTATGGCGCAAGGCGTGACATTGGCCTTTGCCGGCTTTCTGCCGATTTTGAGCATCCTTTCCCTCGCGCCAGCCGTGCCAACCCTTATTGCGCACTTCCGGGATGTGCCGAATGCCGGGTTGATCGTGCCCCTGCTGGTGACGACGCCGGGCCTGATGGTCGCTTTGCTCTCGCCGCTGGCCGGGCTGGTTGCTGATCGCCACGGACGGCGGCTGCCAATCCTGCTCGCGACCTTCTTCTATGCCTTCGCCGGCGTGGCACCGGTGGTCTTCGGCGATCTGTGGGCGGTGCTGCTTTCGCGCGTACTCGTCGGCGTTTCCGAAACCTTCGTGCTCGTGATCGTGAATGCGCTGTTTGCCGACTATTACGACGAGTCGGGGCGACGTACCTGGATCACGGTTCAGGGCATTCTGGGCCCCTTCCTCGGCGCGGCTTCTATCGCTGGTGCGGGAGCGCTTGCCGGGGTGAACTGGAGTTATGTTTTCCTGATCTACCTTCTGGCTTTTCCGATCTTCCTTGCCATGCTGATCTTCTTCTTCGAGCCGGAGCGGGCGGGTCATCATCCATCGTTGCCCGTCGAAGCGAACGAGGAGGCGCCGAACCGCACGTTCTCCTGGGGAGCGGCCGCAGCCTATTGCTCGGTCACGATCTTCTCCTCGATCATCTACTATGTATTCACGGTCAACGGCGGTCTAGCCTTCGAGGCGATTGGAGTCTCTTCGGCGGGGCGCATCGGCGCCATCATGGGCATGGCAGGGCTGGCGGTGCTGCCTGGAGCCTTGGTGTTCAACCTGCTCTCGCGGCGCTGGTCGGGCGAGCGGGTGATCGCGACCTTCCTGCTGTTCCTGGGGCTCGGTACCGGCGGGATGGGATTGTCGAGCGGCGTCGGCATGATGACGGTATTCGCCTTCGTTCAGCAGTTTGGCGCTGGAATGACCGTCGCAGGGCTGATCTTCTGGGTTTCGCGACTTCTGCCGCCTCAGCATCGGGGACGGGGTTTCGGCCTGTGGACCTCGGCATTTTTCGCCGCGCAGTTCATCAGCCCGGCGATCGTCGGCATCATCGGTGGAGCAGGCGGCGGCGTGTTGGTGGCCTTCACCGTGATGGGTTTGCTGAGCGTCGTGATGTCAGCCGTCATCCTGACGCAAGCGCATCGACTGCCCAAGCCGCTAGGCGTGCCGGCGACGGCGGCCTAGTCGTCTGACAGCGGTGCGCTGAACAGGAAGCGCGCCGCCATGTCTCCAAGATCCGTCTTCAACTGCTTCCAGTCGGTGCCGCCTTGCGGCGCCTCCGCCATGCCGAAGCCCAGCTCGCGGGCGAAGGTTGCATAGGCGATCCGGATCACCGCCTCGACCGCATGGGCGGGGTCTGGATGGGTGATAGCGTCGCGGTGCGCTAGAATTTCCGCCGACACCATCGCCGCCATCTCGTCATGGGCGATCCGACCGCGATCCTGCACGACGATGTCGAAAGCGGCGCGAAGCATCATCGGGCGCATCACCTGCGCATGCGACGCCAGAAATTCGCCCATTTCGTCGACGATTGCGCGAATTAGAGAGACCGGGGAGCGGCTACGGCTGCGCGCACGCATCACGATACGGGTCTGATCTGTGCAGACACGATCCATAACCCGGGCGTGGACTGCCTGGATGAGTTCGTCTTTGCTGGCGAACCGATTGTAGATCGACCCGATCGAAACCTTCCCGACGCGGCTGACGTCGGTAAGTGCAAAGCCGTCGCTTCCGTTTTCGATCAGCAGCGCTTCTGCGGCCGTCATCATCCGCTCGAACGACGCCCGGCTCCGCCCTTGTTGAGGAGGACGCGCGATGCCCGCGGACGATTCGAGAGACTGGGCAGGTTCGTTCAACAGGCGCTTCCTACTGAAATGCTGGTTCGCCTCCGTGATAGGAGCGTCGGCCCGGATGTAAAGACTGTGGCAGGCTGCTTGCCCCGGAAGAGATGCGAAATGAGTTGATTGTCGACTTTTTTGATTCCGCAAAAGGCAATTGACAGACCCCGAAGAGTACAGCACAAACGAATCCACATTCTAATTCGCATGTTGACCCGCAATGGCGGGCAACTGGCCACGGTCCGTCATATCGGAGGGGATTTATGAAGACCATCGCACTTCTGTTGGCAGGTACGGCGCTGTTGGCCTCCACGTCAGCCATGGCCCAGTCGACGGCGCCAGTCGTGGCCGCGCCGACATCCGACGATCAGTCGTCTGACATCATCGTAACCGCTCAACGTCGCGTAGAGCGCGTGCAGGACGTGCCTATCGCAGTCGCGATCGTTTCCGGCGATCAGCTGGAGCGGCAGCAGGTTTCGCAGCTTAGCGAACTGTCGCGTACGACCGCGTCTCTTCAGATCAACGGCTCGGGCGGTGGTCCAGGCGGTAGTTCCGCCTTCATTCGCGGCATCGGCACAGCGGCTCTGTCGCGTTCCGCGGAAAGCGCGGTTGGCGTCGTCGTGGACGGTGTCGTCCAGGGAAATACCAACATCTCGAACCTTTTTGATATCGGCCGGGTCGAAGTGTTGCGTGGGCCTCAGGGCACGCTTTTCGGACAAAGCGTCTCGGCGGGCGTGATCAATATCACCACCAATGCGCCCGATCCCACGAGAGTCTCCGGCAATTTTTCGACGCAACTTGCCGCAGATGACTTCGCTGGCTCCGAATTTGGTCGCCAGGTGGTCCGCGGGACCGTCAATGTGCCAGTTTCCGCGACCTCGGCCATTCGCGCTAGCGTCTACGGCTCCCGGATCAACGGCATCACGCGGAACACGCTAACTGACAGAAACGACGAGCTTACCGAGCTCGGCTGGCGCGCGCGGTATCGAGGCGAGTTCGACCGGCTCACCGTCAACGTCATCGGCGATTATAACTATTCCAAAGGAACCGACGGCCAATTCTTCGAGCTGACCAACGTATCGGGTCCCGAGAACGACCTGCTTCGCAACGCATGCGGCATCACGGCTCAGCCGGGAAATTTAGAGCATTGCGGCTCGGGCCGAGACTATCAGCTGAAGCGGGTCTGGGGCGTGTCCGGCCAGCTCGACTATGATTTCGGCGGCGTGACGCTGACGTCGATCACGTCCCGACGATTCCAGGATCTGTATGCGACCACTGACATCGATCGTCTGCCCCGACCGCCTGCCGTGCTCAACGTCCAGTCGGGCGTTGCCACGGACTATAGCCAGTTCACTCAGGAGGTTCGTCTCGCAACCAGCGGAAGCGGGCCATTGCAGGTCACAGTCGGTGGCTTCTACCTGAACGCCAGCACGTTCCTCAGCAGTGGTCCGCAGCAGGGTGGCGGCACGTTCCTTGATTTCGTCCCGGGAGGGCTGGTCGTGGGCGTCGAAGAGCTGGCCCGCAACAAGACCGAAAATCTCTCGGCGTTCGGCGAAGCTCGCTACAAGGCTGGGCCACTGACTGTGTTCGGTGGCGGTCGTTTCACGCATGCCGACCTCTCGCTGAATGGTACGCGGCGCAATACGTTGCCTGCTCCGACTCCGCTGTTGACCGCCAACATCAACTACACCGACGACGACTTCTCATGGCGGGCTGGCGCGCAGATCGAGCCCGTGCGTAACATCATGGTCTACGGTACAGCCTCTCGCGGCTACAAGAATGCCCAGCTTGCGACGATCACAGTAGTCAATGACGTCCCGGTTCTTGGTACGCTCGTGCGTCCTGAAAAGCCGATGGCCTACGAGGTCGGTTTAAAGACGTCGCTTTTCGACGGACGCTTGGCGGTAAACGTCGACGGTTTCTACCAGAAGGTTCGGGATTTTCAGGCCCAGACTGCCTATCGAGATCCTGTCACTCAAGTCATCTCGCCGCAGCCGATCAACATCGATCGGCTGGTCACCAAGGGGATCGAGGGTGACATATTCGGACGGATCGGCCGAAACTTCACGATCAACGGAAGCGCGATCTACAACATCGCAAAATATCCGACGGGCTTTCTGGCTCTGAACGGTGCCTCGCTCGCGGGCGAACAGATCGCCTATGCGCCACGATTCTCGGCAACGCTCTCGGGGGAGTATAGCGTTCAGCTGACCGATAGTTTGAAAGGTTTCGTATCTTTGGACGGCCAGTATCGTAGCCGCACGCGCCTGACCAACGAACGGGCCGAAGAGGCGCTCACTACCGATCCGTCGCATGTCATCGTCGGCGGCCGGATCGGCGTCCGGGTCGAGGATCACTGGAGCCTAAACGCCTACGTCTCGAACATAGGTGGTGCGCGTATCGCATCGTCGATCGCAGGCCTCGCTGCGCAGCCGGGAACGGCGTACGCCTTTGCAACCGCCTACAGCCCACAGTCGGTCCGACAGGTCGGCCTTCAGGCGTCGCTGGACTTCTGATCCCAGACACAAAGGAGCAGAACGATGCCGACGCGACGCGAAATCATGGCGGGAAGCGCCGCCATGATCGCAACCTCCGCTTCGGCATCGGTCGCCGCGGATGCCGCCTACCGCCGTATTGCATGCGAGGAGGGGTTTCTCAGCCCCGCGTTGCTGGCGGCCAACGAGCGAATGAACATCCCTGGCGTGCCCCTTATCACCCGCAACGGGCCCGCCGCCGACCTTGCGGCACAACTTGCCGATATTGGCGCGGGGCGGCTTGCGACGATGGATCGCGACGGGATTGCGATGCAGCTTCTGCTGTTGTCGTCGCCTGGCGTACAGATCTTCCCGGCCGATCAGGCCCGCGTATTGGCGCAGGAAGCAAACGACTATGTCGCGGCCGCCTGCCGCCGTCATCCTACCCGGCTTGCGGCCCTAGCCGCAATCACGCCGCAGGACCCCGCCGCAGCGGCCCTGGAGCTGGAGAGGGGGGTCCGGTCGCTTGGCCTGAAGGGCGGAATCATCAACTCGCATACCGGGGGCGCCTATCTTGATGCGCCTGCTTCCTGGCCGATCTTCGAGGCAGCGGAGGCGCTCGACGTTCCTCTCTACCTTCATCCGCGTGAACCCGCCGGAGCAATGCGCGAGGTACTTGCCGGGCCGCTGACCGGCGGAGCCGCATGGGCATACGCGGTCGAGGTCGGCACGCATGTGCTCAAGTTGATGCAGGCGGGGGTCTTCGATCGCTTCCCCCGGTTGAAGCTCGTCATTGGGCATATGGGGGAGGGCCTGCCCTTCTGGATGTCGCGCCTCGATAATCGCTGGGGGGAGCAACGTGCACGCATGACTTCGAGTGGCGCACCGGTGCTCATGAAGCGCCTCCCTTCCGATTATCTGCGAACGAATATCTGGGTAACGACAAGTGGCATGAACGAGTGGCCGCCGCTTCGCATGACGCAGGAAGTACTGGGCGCGGATCGGGTGCTCTATGCGACGGACTATCCGTTCGAGAAGCAGGGTGAGACGGTGGCGGTGGTGGAGCGGATGCCGCTGTCTCCAGCGGCGAAGAAGACGCTGTTCGAAACCAATGCGGTGACGTTGTTCAAACTGGATGCCCGTGCATGATCGATGCCGCTTCGTCATTCGTCTTGAACCGGCGCGCCGCACTATCGCTGACGACCGCGCTGGTCGGTGCGATGGCCGTGCCACGGGTGGCCCGCGCAGTCGCACCCTCCACCAGCGCGCGGGTCGAGACGCTGATCGCGCAGATGACGGTAGAGGAGAAGGTCGGGCAGCTCACCCTCTATCCTGATGACGTGCGGCCGACGCCGCGCCCGATCAATCCCGACATCAACGCCCAGGCCGAAGCGCGTAATCGTGCCGCGTTCCAGTTCGCTGAGATCAAATCGGGCCGGGTCGGCGCGCTACTGGGTGGAACCGGAGTGGCGCTTGGGCGGCAGTTGCAGGATGCCGCCCTTCAATCGCGTCTGCGCATCCCGCTCATGTTCGGAGCCGACGTGCTGCACGGGCTGCGCACGATTTTCCCGATCCCGCTTGGCTTGGCCGCCAGTTTCGAGCCGGAACTGGCCGAGCAGACCGCCCGGGCGGCAGCGGAGGAAATGACCGCTGCCGGCGTCCATTGGACCTATGCGCCCATGGTCGACGTCGCGCGCGATCAGCGCTGGGGGCGGGTCGCGGAAGGATCGGGCGAGG
>JAAIGE0101334001.1_pt1 | contig 11322 bp, 7 predicted proteins | sample 6487951 | NCBI WGS metagenome assembly JAAIGE01 (sample SAMN13974128, study PRJNA590717) | phyllosphere metagenome | biome: tomato field; feature: multiple bacterial spot infested tomato fields; material: tomato leaves; isolation source: leaves from tomato fields | host: Solanum lycopersicum ... | reverse complement strand
GGAGAAGCCGCCGCCTCCGCCGCCGCCCCCGCCGAAGCCGCCGCCCCCGCCGCCGAAGCCGCCTCCGCCGAACGAGCCGCCGCCGAAGCTGCCGCCGCGCCCGCCGAGCAGTCCGCCGAGGACGATGCCGGTGACGAGCCCGCCGAGCTGCGCCCCGTTGCCGCCACCACCCTGTCCGGGCCACCCGCCCATGTCGTCGTTGGCGGAGTCCATCGCGGCCGCCGCGTACTGCTCCGCCGACCGGGCAGCCTGCACGGCCCGCGCCGGGTCGGACGTCGCCATCGCGACCGCGTCGTCGAGGGCGCGTTCGGCCTCGGACAGCCGGGTGCGGGCGGTCGGGCCGACGGCGCCACGTCGGAGCGAGATGAAGTCCCGCGCCTGGCTGATCCGCGTCCGGGCGTCACGCAGCGCGTCGTCGAGCGCGCGCTGGGCGCGTGCGGCCTGCTCCTGGGCACCGCGCGCGGTGGCCAGGGCGGCGTCGATCTCGGTGTTCGCCTTCGTGAGCAGGTCGACCGCGGCGATCGGGTCCCGCGGGTCGAGCCCCTGGCGCAGCACGGCGTCCGCCTGCGTCGCGGCCGCGGCGAGCGACGGCTCGGAGGTGCGCATCGCCCGGGCGGCTGCGACATCGCCCTCGATGTCGGCGCGCATCGACTCGGCCCGCGCCGAGGCCTCGGCGAAGGAGCGCTCGGCCCCGGACGCGCTCGCGGTGAGCTGCTGGACCTGCGCGAGGGCGTGCTGGGCGTCCCGCACGGCGATGACCGCCTCGCCCTTGTCGCCGGCCGCGATCGCCGCGGTGGCCGCGCGCGAGCGCTCGGTGGCGTACGCGAGCACCTGCTCGGCCTGGTCGACGGCGTCCGACACGGTCGCCAGGGTCCGGCCGGAGTACGACCCGCGGACCCGCTCGAGGGCGGCGCGCGCCTGCGCGACGGCGTCGGGTGCGGTGGCCACGGCGTCCGCGAGGCCGGCGGCGGCGTCCTCGACCCCGTCCTCGAGGGCGCGGAGCCGGTCGAACGACTCGGTCTGCTCCTCGATCGAGGCGTGTGCCTGCTCGCAGATCTGGATGATCTGCTGCGCCCACTGCGCGCGCTGCTGCGGGGAGTCGGGGACCTCGTCGTCGAGCTGCTGCTGGTACGAGAAGGCCTGGCGGACGTTCCGCCCGGCCGTGGCGACCGCATCGGCGAACGGCTTCGCAGCATCGGCACCGAACTGCGCGGTCGCGAACCCGACCTCCTGCTCGGCGGTCCGGAGTTCGTCGTCGATGGTGACGAGGGCGCCGCCGGCACGGCGCTCGAGGTCGGCGAGCGACGCCTCCTGCGCCCGGGTGGCAGCGGCGGTGCGGCGTTTGTTCCGCGCGCGGACGACGAGCAGGAGCACGAGGGCTCCGACGACCGCGACGGCGAGCGCCACCCACACCCAGGTCAGGTTCGGCGGCGCCTGGCTTTCGACCAGGCCGTCGGCGAACGCGACCGCGGCACCGGACCAGTCACCGTCCCGCAGACGGGGGATCGCGTCCTGCTGGTAGGCCGTCTCGACGTCGCTCGACGACAGGTCCGTCTCGTTCGTCTGCTGGACGTCCGCGATCCGGTCGTCCACCGCCACCGAGAGCACGATGCTGTCGGAGTCGATCTGGTTGCGCTCCATCACGGCGTCGCCCCAGGCGGTGTGGTCGCTCGGGTTCGTGAACGTCGGCACGAAGACGACGTAGAGCTGGGTCTGCGTGCGGTCGTACAGGTCCTGCACGGCGCGCTCGACCTGGCTGCGTTGGTTGTTGCTCAGCGCGTCCGCCTCGTCGAGGACGTACGCGCCGCCGAGGTCGACCGGGTCCGTCGCGTGCGCGGCCGTCGTCGGGGCGAGGACGATGCCCAGCGCGAGCACCGCGGCCGCCGCCCGAGCGACCAGTCGGCCGAGCCGGCCCCGCCGCCCGTCCGCGGCGAGCCGACGACGTCGCTCGTCCCCGGGAGGCGTCGTCGTCCGGGCAGGATCCGGTCCGTCGTGGGCCGCGCGCATCCGTCCTCCATCCGTCGCCGGGGTCCGTGGTGCCGTGACCCCCGTGGCGCCCCGGGGAGCGCCGTGGCCCCGATGCTATCCACCCGCCGCACGGCGCGGACAGACTCTCGGCGAACACCGGACGACGACCAGTCTGTGAGGGGCTTGTCCCCCGGTCGGGGTATGCTGGAGGACACTGTTCGACGAAGAGCGGAAGGGGACAGCGATGGAGCGTACGACGAGCACGGAGGTCGTCCCGCTGGAGGACGGCTACCACCGGGTCTCGACGCCGGCGAGCGGCGTCATCGGCTTCGTCCGCGAGCAGGACGGCCGCTACGAGGTCCTCCGCGGCCGGGTCCGACAGGCCACCCGTTCCGAAGGGGCGTACAGCACCATGAACGTCGCGCTGATCGCCCTCACGCACGCCTGACAGCTGACACCGGACACACCTGGCACCGGACACCGATCCGGCCTCGGCACCCTTCCGGTTAGGCTCGCCGGGTGACGCCATCCGTCCACAGCGACCAGGTGACGGTCGTCCTCTCCCCAGATCCGCAGGTCGGACTGGAGGCCGTGGTCGCCGCCGTCACGGACGTCGCCCTGGCCGACGTGGTCGCCGGACACCGCTGTCCGCACTGCGCTTCCGCCGTCCACGGCCGCCCCTGGGCAACGACCCCCGCCGGTCGGGTCGCGGTCAGTCGGGCCTACGCGCCCGGCATCGGAGCGGTCGCCGTCCTCGTGCCGGGCGCAGCGCAGCGGGACGCAGCACGCGGGACGACCGAGATCGGCGTCGACGTCGAGCGGGTCTCGCGGGTCGCCGCGGCGCCGCTCGACGCCTTCGGACCGGACGAGGCAGCAGTCCTGCGGGACGACCGCGACCGGGCCGCCGCCTGGGCCGTGAAGGAAGCGGTGCTCAAGCGCGACGGCCGCGGACTCCGGGTGGACCCGTCGGCCGTGTCCGTCGACGTGGTGAGCGGCGTTGCGCGGTTCGACGGTGCCGAGCAGCCCGTCGTGGTCCGGTGGCTCGACGACGACGTCGTCCTCGCGGTCGCGGCCGGTGGCGTTGCCGTGCACGTCGAGGCCGCCGGGATCGCTGCCGGGCCGGACGACCGGGACGTCAGCGCGCCGGGAGCGTGAGCACCTCGGCGCCGTCCTCGGTGATCGCGACGGTGTGCTCGGTGTGTGCCGTCCGGGCTCCCGTCGCGCTCCGCAGGGTCCAGCCGTCGGGGTCGGTCACGAGCCGATCGGTGTCGGCCATCACCCACGGTTCGAGCGCCAGCAGCAGCCCCGGCCGCAGGGTGTAGCCGCGCCCCGGACGGCCGGTGTTCGACACGTGCGGGTCCTGGTGCATCGTCGACCCGATGCCGTGCCCGCCGAACTCGGTGTTCACGGGGTACCCGGCGTCCTGGAGCACCGTGCCGATCGCGTGCGACAGGTCGCCGGTGCGCACGCCCGGTCCGGCGACGGCGATCGCTGCGGCGAGGGCGCGCTCCGTGACCTCGATCAGGGCGGTGTCGGCAGGGTCCGGGGTGCCCACGACGAAGCTGATCGCGGCGTCCGCGGCGATGCCGTCGAGCGACACGGCGAGGTCGAGCGTCAGCAGGTCGCCGTCCACCAGGACCCGGTCGTGGGGCAGGCCGTGCAGCACCGCGTCGTTGACTGCCGTGCAGACGTGGTGCTCGAAGGGACCGCGGCCGAACGAGGGTGCGTAGTCGACGTAGCAGGACGTCGCGCCGGCGTCCTCGATCATGCCCGCCGTCCAGCGGTCGATCTCGAGCAGGTTCGTCCCGACGCGGGTGCGCTCGCGGAGCGTCTGCAGGATGGTGCCGACCAGGGCGCCCGTCGCACGGGCACGGTCGACCTCGGCAGGGGTGAGGATCTCGATCACACCGATGATCGTACCGGTATCATCATCCCGGGATTAGGATCGGGTCATGGTTCGTCTGCCCCTCAGCCCCGACGAGCTCGAGCGCGGTCGGCGGCTCGGCGCCCTGCTGCGACGCGCGCGGGGCGAACGCTCGATGCTCGACACCGCCCTGGCCGCCGGCATCTCGCCCGAGACGCTGCGGAAGATCGAGACCGGCCGGATCGCGACGCCGGCGTTCGCCACGATCGCCGCGGTGGCCGGCGAGGTGGGGCTCTCGCTCGACGCCCTGTGGGCCGAGGTGCACCCGAGCTCGGTGTCGGCGACGCCCTGACCGTCGGCGGTCGTCAGGTCGCTCGGCCCGCCGGCAGCGGCGGCACGCCCGGTGCGTCGATCCACGGCCCGGTCACGGCGCGGACGGCGGCGGCGTCGACCCCGGCGGCCTCGGCGAACGCGGCCGTGACGTCCTCCGGCGTGACGGTGCCGTGCCGGTGGTCGGTCGTGATCCGGTGCAGTGCCCGGGTGAACGCGTCGTCGCCGACCGTGCGGCGGAGGGCGTGCAGGGCGAGGGCCCCGCGCTTGTAGACCCGGTCGTCGAACATGTCCGCCGCGCCGGGGTCGGCGACGACGAGGTCCTGCGGCCCGGCGAGCAGTGCCTGCCGGTGGCGCTCGGCCAGCACGTCCGCGGAGTCGCCGCCCCGGTGCTCGGACCAGAGCCACTCGGCGTAGCAGGCGAAGCCCTCGTGCAGCCAGATGTCCCGCCACCGGCCGACCGTGACCGAGTTGCCGAACCACTGGTGCGCGAGCTCGTGCGCGATGAGGCGGTCCGTGCCGTGCTCGCCGTCGACGTGGTTGCGCCCGAAGACGGCCAGGCCGTGCGCTTCGAGCGGGATCTCGAGCTCGTCGTCCGTCACGACGATGCCGTACGACGAGAACGGGTACGGGCCGAACCGGTCGGCGTAGAGCGCGAGCATGTCCGGGACGCGGCCGAAGTCCGTGCGCACGGCTCCCGTGAGGTCGGCGGGGTGGTGCACGGTCACCGGCGGCTCGCCCCCGCGCAGCCGGGTCGTCCGGTACCGCCCGATCTGCACCGTGGCGAGGTACGTGGCCATCGGCTCCGTGACCGCGTAGGTCCACGTCGTGCCGGCCCGGGCGCGTTCGGAGCCGAGCAGGTCGCCGTTCGCGACGACGTCGTACCCGGTCTCCGCGGTGACCTCGAACCGGTACGTGGCCTTGTCGTCGGGGCGGTCGTTGCAGGGGAACCAGGACGGGGCGCCGGTCGGTTGGGCCGCGACGATCACACCGTCGGTCAGTTCCTCCCAGCCGATCTGCCCCCACGGGCTCCGGAGCGGACGGGGCGCACCGCGGTAGCGGAGGTGCACCGTGAACGTGCCGCCGGCGGGCACCGGGTCGGCCGGCGTGACGGTCACCTTGTGCGTCGCGGTCGCGACCTTCGCGGCACGGACGCCGTCGACGTCGACCCGGTCGACCCGCAGCCCGTGCAGGTCGAGGACGATCCGGTCGAGCGGCGACTCGGCCCGCCCGGTGATCGTCGCGGTCGCGTCGAGGCGGTTCGTGGCGACGCGGTAGCCGAGGCGCAGGTCGTAGTGCTGTGCGCTCCACCGCCGGTCGCCGCTGTGCGGGGTGTACGGGTCGGCGTCGGGGTTCGGCTTCACGGTGTCGTCGAGTCTGCCACGACGGCGTCTTCGACGCGGGGGACCGGCGGTGCGGTCGTCCACGGAGCGATCGGGTTGCCCGACCAGTGCGTCCCGCCGGGCACCTGCTCGCCGCGCATCACGAGCGACCCGGGACCGACGGTGGCGTCGACGCCGATGCCCGCGGCCGGCAGGGCGACGCTGTGCGGACCGAGCGTCGCACCGGCGTCGAGCCGGACCGCGTCGAGCTGCATGACCCGGTCGTGGAACAGGTGCGTCTGCACGACGGTGCCGCGGGAGACGGCGGCACCGTCGCCGATCGTCACGAGGTCGGCCTCCGGCAGCCAGTACGTCTCGATCCAGGTGCCGCGACCGATCCGCGCGCCGAGGCTCCGGAGCCACGCCGCGAGTGCGGGCGTCCCGGTGGCCTGTTCCGCGAACCAGGGGCGCGCGACCGTCTCGACGAACGTGTCCTGCACCTCGTTCCGCCACACGAACGACGACCACAGCGGGTGCTCGCGGGCGTCGATCCGGCCGACGAACACCCACTTCGCGACCGTGGACACCGCCGCGGCGACGCCACCCGCGACGATGAGCACGGGGCCGGCGAGCAGGACGGTCCAGCCGATCCCGACCGCGGACCACGTCGCGAGCAACGACCCGACGACGCCGAGCGCGATCGCGGCCGAGACCATCGGTGCGAGCAGGCGCAGCAGCTCCCAGCAGCCGCGGGCCACCTTGAGGCGTCGGGGCGGACGGAACGTGCGCTCCTCGTCGAACTCGGTCGTCGCCCGACGCAGGCGGACCGGCGGTGAGCCGAGCCACGAGGACCCGCGCTTGGCCTTCTTCGGCACGGCGGAGAGCACGGCGACGAGTGCCTCGCGGGGGACCGACCGGCCGGCGCCGGTCATGCCCGAGTTGCCGAGGAACGCGCGACGCCCCACCTTCGAGCGGCCGATGCGCACGTACCCGCCGCCGAGTTCGTAGGTCGCGACCATCGTGTCGTCCGCGAGGAACGCCCCGGACGCGATCTGCGTCAGCGACGGGATGAGCAGCACCGTCGAGATCTCGGTGTCCCGACCGACCCGCGCCCCGAGCAGCCGCAGCCAGAGCGGCGTCACCAGCGACGCGTACAGCGGGAACAGCAGCGTCCGCGCGGCGTCGAGCACGCGCTCCGTGCACCACGCCTGCCAGCCCTGGCGGGACCGGACGGGGTGCCGTCCCTCGTGCAGCGCGATCGCGAGCAGCCGGACCGCGCCGACCACGAGCACGGCGTACACCGCGCCGGCCACGAGGCTCGCGAGCGGCACCGCCGCGAGTGCGCGCAGCACGGCCTGGCCGATCGACGACGCCGGGCCGACGAGCGCGACCGCCACCGCGACGCCGGCGATGACGCCGACGACGGGCAGACCGGCCACGACGACCGACCCGGCCCCGTACGCGAGCAGCCACCGGCGTCGGGACGGGGGACGGGCCTCCCGGCCGTGCCTCGCCGACCCGACGCGTTCCGCCGGCGAGCCCGCCCAGCGGTCGCCGTCGGGGACCCGTCCGGAGACGGCGGAACCGGCCTCGACCTCGGCGCCGGCGCCGACGTGCGCGCCGGGCAGCAGCGTGGACCGGCTGTGCACGACGGCGTCCGCGTCGATCCGGACGTGGCCGAGCCGGAACACGTCGCCGTCGACCCAGTGCCCGGCGAGGTCGACCTCGGGCTCGACCGAGGCCCGTCGCCCGACGGTCAGCATGCCCGTCACCGGGGGCAGCGTGTGCAGGTCGACGTCGCGGCCGATCCGGGCGCCGAGCGCGCGGGCGTAGTAGCTGATCCACGGCGCGCCGGCGGTCGAGGGCCCGTCGACGGCCTCGGCTATGCGCTCGGCGAGCCAGACGCGCACGTGCACGGAGCCGCCGCGGGGGTGGTCGCCGGGTCGGACGCCGACGAGCAGGGCGCGCGCCAGGACGACCGTCACCGCCATCTTGCCGACCGGCGTCACGAACAGCAGCAGCGCGACGACGAGCGCCCACCACGGCATCACGGGCACGGCCGGCACGGTCGTGGCGTGCAGGACGGCGGCGACGACCGCCGTCCAGGTCAGGACCCGCAGCCCGCGGAGCACCTGCACGGGCAGGCCGAGCAGCGTCAGCAGCGCGCCGGTCGCGGGCGGCACGGGCCGGACCGGTCGTCGGGCGGCCGCGACCGGGGCGGCGTCGTCGAGCGCGGCCGCGAGGGCACCGATGCGGGGGTGGTCGTACACGTCGGCCACGGTCGTGGTGGGGAATCGCTCCCGGATGGCCGAGACGAGCTGTGCGGCCGTCAGGGACCCACCGCCGTGCGCGAAGAAGTCGTCGTCGACGCTGGTCACCGGGACGCCGAGGATCGCCGACCACCGCTCGGCGATCCAGGCGACGGTGTCGGGCAGCAGTGCGGCGTCGGTCGCGCCCGGCAGGGGCCAGGGCAGCGCGGCGCGGTCGACCTTGCCGGACGTGCGCGAGGGCAGTGCGTCCACCACGGCGAGCAGCGGCACCAGGGCGGCCGGGAGCTCCTCGCGCAGACGGGCGTTCCAGGCGGCGGTGTCGACGTCGACGTCGGCGACCGGGGCGACGTAGCCGACGAGCACCTGGTTGCCCGCGGGGGTGCGCTGCACGACGGCCGCGCCGCCCGCGACGCCCTCGAGCGCCTGCAGTGCCGCGTCCACCTCGCCGAGCTCGATGCGGCGGCCGCCGAGCTTGACCTGGTCGTCCGCCCGGCCCTGGAAGACGAGTCCCTCGGGCTCGTACCGCACCAGGTCGCCGCTCCGGTACGCCCGGTCCCAGCCGAGCTCGGGGAACGGGGCGTACTTCTCGGCGTCCTTCGCCGGGTCGAGGTACCGCCCGAGCCCGACGCCGCCGATGACGAGTTCGCCCACCCCACCAGGGGCGACGCGTCGGCCCTGGTCGTCCACGACCGCCAGGTCCCACCCGTCGAGCGGCAGCCCGATCCGGACGGGCTGGCTGCCGTCCACCAGGGCGCCGCACGCCACGACCGTCGCCTCGGTCGGGCCGTACGTGTTCCAGAGCTCCCGGTCGCGGGAGGCGATGCGTGCGGCGAGTTCCGGCGGGCAGGCCTCGCCGCCGAAGACGACGAGCCGGACCTGCTCGAGGGCGTCGTCGGGCCAGAGCGCCGCCAGGGTCGGCACCGTCGAGACGACCGTGATGGTGTGCGCGATGAGCCACGGGCCGAGGTCGACACCGGTGCGGACGAGTGACCGCGGCGCGGGGACGAGGCAGGCGCCGTGCCCCCAGGCGAGCCACATCTCCTCGCAGGAGGCGTCGAACGCGATGCTCAGGCCCGCGAGCACCCGGTCGTCCGGACCGATCGGAGTGTCCTGCAGGAACATCCGTGCCTCGGCGTCGACGAACGCCGCGGCGGACCGGTGCGTCACGGCGACACCCTTCGGCACGCCCGTGGAGCCGGAGGTGAAGATGATCCACGCGTCGTCGTCCACGGTCGGCGTGGCGGCGCGGGCGTCCGTGTCGACGACGGGGGAGACCTCGGCGTCGGGCGCTCCGCTCCGCCGCAGGACCCCGCCGGCCCCGATCACCCCCACGACACCGGCCTCACCGAACACCAGGGCGGCGCGTTCCTCGGGGTCGTCGGCGTCGACCGGCACGTACGCGGCGCCGGCGGCGAGCACGGCGAGGACCGACAGGTACAGCTCCCGTCCGCCCGAGGGGATGCGCACGCCGACGCGGTCGCCCCGCCGCACCCCGCGTGTGGCGAGGTCGTCGGCACGCTCACGCACGAGGCGCAGCAGCGTGGCGTAGTCGATCGTGCCGTCGGGGTCCTCGAGCGCGTTGGCGTCGGGGTGCGCGGCGGCCGTGGCCTCGAGGACGTCGAGCAGGGTGCGCGGGTCGGGTGCGTGTCCGCCCCGGGCGAGGGGGGCCTGGGGATCCGTGGTGCCGGTGCTCATCGGTCGCGGATTGTAGTGAGCGCGGGTGTCGCGCTGGCAAACCCGCGTCGCCGGCGTGGGACCGTCCGCCCGAGTGGTGCGGCAAGGCGACAGTCCTGCCGCGGAAGTCGCCGCCGCACTGTCGCTTTCGCGCAGTACTCCGGCCGCCGCGGGTAGCGCGCGGCGACGCCCGTCAGGAACGGAACGCGAGAGGGATCGGTCGCCGCCGGCGACGTCGCGCGCGGCCGATCGAGCGGAGCGAGAACGTCCGCCTGCGCGGAGGAGTGACTGTGCCCCCAGGAGGATTCGAACCTCCGCCCCTGCCTCCGGAGGGCAGTGCTCTATCCCCTGAGCTATGGGGGCCCGGGGTGACACCAACCGTAGCAGGTCCCAGGCGTCGCTCCGGACAGCGCGTGTCGCGCACGTGTCGGACGGGAGGCGCGGTGCGGCGCCGCCACGCGCCTCCCGTCCGGTGGGGAGTCGGCTCAGCCGGCCGGCGTGGCGGACGCGGCCGGCTGCACGACGGCCCGCACCGCGTCGACGACGGGCTGGGCGCCGCCGGGTTCCGTGAACAGGGTCGACTCGGCGGTGATCCAGTACGGGTCGGGGAAGGCGTCGGCGCGACCCACGCCGTCCGTGAGCGAGAAGTAGCCCTCGACGCGGTAGGTCGGGACGGAGCCGCCCCGCTCGTAGAGGGCGTCCTTCAGGTTCGTGAGCGCCTTCTCAGGCAGGTGGGCCACGGCGAGCGTGACGGTCGTGTCGGCGTCGTCGGTCGCGACGAAGTGGCAGACGCGCCCGCGCTGCTGGGCGATCGTGGCCGCCGGGGTGCCCTTCGCGGGACGCCAGTCGGTGTCCTGGCGGAACGTCTTCCCGTAGACGGCGAGGGCGCTCGAGGGCAGCAGCTCGGTGCAGCCCTGCGTGACGCGTTCCCCGACCGGGGTCGGTGAGGCGCTGGCGTCGCGGGAGCCACCGGAGCACGCCGCGAGGGCGACCGACACGGTGGCGGAGAGCACGGCGACGGTGATCGCCCGGGCACGGCTGCGGGAGGTCATCCGGACATGATGCTGCATCGACCGGGGAGCACCTGGGCGTCCCGGTAGACTCGACCCTCGTGACTCCAGCCGAACTCTCCGCCGCGTACCTGTCGATCCTGACCGGGATCGTCGAGCGACGAGGCGCGTCCGACTCCGTGACGATCGGGGAGTCGCACGTGGCCCTCGAACGTCCGAAGAACCGCGCGCACGGCGACTGGGCGTCGAACGCCGCCATGCAGCTCGCGAAGCGCATCGGCACGAACCCGCGCGAGCTCGCGACCGAGATCGCCGGTGAGCTGGTTGGCGAGCGTGTGGATATCGTGCTGTGGGACGACAACCCGGCGCAGTTCGTCATCAACGCCATGTCGCCGGCTGAAGTTGCGGCGATCATCGTCGATGAGGACGCCCATGCCATGGACATCGCCGTAGGTGAAGACAACCTGGCGCAGGCGATTGGTCGTGGTGGTCAGAACGTGCGTCTGGCTAGCCAACTGACTGGCTGGACGCTGAACGTGATGACCGAGGCGGATATCCAGGCCAAGCAGCAGGCCGAGACCGGCGACATCCTGCAGGGCTTCATCGACGAGCTGGAAGTCGACGAAGAACTGGCCCAGGTGCTGGTTGAAGAAGGCTTCACCAGCCTGGAAGAGATTGCCTACGTGCCGATGGAGGAGATGCTCAGCATCGACGGTTTCGATGAAGAAATCGTCAACGAACTGCGCTCTCGGGCGAAGGATCGTTTGCTGACCAAGGCTATCGCCACGGAAGAAAAACTGGCAGACGCCCAGCCAGCCGAAGACCTCCTCGAAGTCGAGGGTATGGACAAAGGCCTGGCGCAGGAACTGGCAGTACGCGGGGTG
>JAAIGE0100584298.1_pt1 | contig 11325 bp, 7 predicted proteins | sample 6487951 | NCBI WGS metagenome assembly JAAIGE01 (sample SAMN13974128, study PRJNA590717) | phyllosphere metagenome | biome: tomato field; feature: multiple bacterial spot infested tomato fields; material: tomato leaves; isolation source: leaves from tomato fields | host: Solanum lycopersicum ... | reverse complement strand
CGACCCGAACCCGCTGATCGCCCTCTGGAACTATCACAAGGCGATCCTCGACTTCCACGTCGGCCTCACCCGCGGACATCCGTACGCGAGCCCCGCGTGGGAGTGGCCGTTCCTGCTGCGCCCGACCGCCGTCTGGGTGGCGTCGGACCCCGCCCCGTGCGGCGTCGACCACTGCATCGCAGCGATCTCGACGATCCCCAATCCGATCATCTGGTACGCGAGCGTCGCCGCCGCGGTCTATCTCGTCTACCGGCTGGTGCGCGCCTGGATCCTGCGACTCCCGGTCGGCGGCCCCGCCCTGACGTTCCCCCTCGTCGGGCTCGCGGCGACCTACGTGCCGTGGCTGATGTTCCCCGAGCGCACCATCTTCCAGTTCTACACGGTGACCATGGCGCCGTTCCTCGTGATCGCCCTGGCTGTGGCGCTGCGCGCGATCGCCGGTCGACGCGACGACCCGCTGCGGCGCCGTCAGGCCGGAGAGCGCACCGTGTTCGTCTTCCTCGGCTTCGTCGTGGTGATCTCCGCCTTCTACTACCCCGTGTGGACGGGCATGAGCGTGCCCTACGACTTCTGGCTCATCCACAACTGGCTGCCAGGCTGGATCTGACCCGCACGCCACCGCGCCCGGCGATGTCAGCGCGTCGGCGACAGCTGCGACGGGTCTGCGACGGGCAGCCGGCACACGAACGACCGGCAGTCGAACGCCAGGTCGACCGCATCGCCCTTCCCCGCGAACAGCTCGAAACCCGCCTCCTCCCACGCACGCGCCTGCGACGGCGAGACCACGGCGATCACGTCGGCGTCGGCTCGTCGCACCGCATCGGCCAGAGCCGCGGTCGCATCGCCGGTGACGACGACGATCTGCCGGGGCGCGTCGACGAGTCCCGCCGCGACCTGCAGCAGGCTGCCGTGCGCGAACGGCTGCGCGAGAGCCGCCGCTGCGTGGGCGCGCACGGTGACGGCCGCCGCCTCCCGGTAGCGTTCCCCCGCCCCCAGACGCCACGCGGTCAGCGCCGCCGCCGCGAGCGCGGCCGCCCCCGAGGGCAGGTCGCCATCGGTCTCGTCGGGTGAGACTGCGATGCCGTGCGCGGTGAGGAGCGGATCGGCGTCCACGCCGGCCACGGCGAGATCGAGCAGATCGCGCCCCCGGGTCGCCCAGGCGGGATCGCCGGTGGACGCGGCGAGAGCGAAGAACGCGTCGGCGAGGAGCGCCACGTCCGCCGTCGTGGCGACGGCGGACGACGCCACGCCGTCGAGCGAGGACCGCACGAGGACGCCCTGCTCATCGCGGTTGAGACGCAGCACGGTCCTCGCCGCCTCCTCGGCCGCGTCGATCCATGCCACCTCGCCGAGCGCCGCCCCCGCGCGGGCGAGGGCCCGGATCGCGAGCGCGTTCCACGCCGTGATCACCTTGCCGTCGACCGCCGGAGGCTCCAGCTCGGAACGCTCGGCGACCGCACGCCGGTAGAAGCCCCCTTCGCTGCGCTCGCCGTCGATCCAGGACTCCGAGTCCTGGGCGGCGCCGAAGCCGCCGCCCTCGCGGCGCAGCGTGCCGTTCAGGAAGGCGGCGACCCCGCGAGCGGTCGAGACATCGTCCGCGTCGAGCGCCACCTCCAGCAGCTGGGCGTTGTCGGTCAGCATCCTCTCGTAGTGCGGCACGGTCCAGTCGCGCTGCGTGGCGTAGCGGAAGAATCCGCCGTCCTCGTCGCGCAGCGCGGATGACGCCATGGAGGCGAGGGCCCTCTCGGCCGCGGCGGCCGCGGCCTCGGCCTCACGGCGCACGAGCGGTGTCTGCAGGAAAGCGAGCGTCGTGGCGACGGGGAACTTCGGAGCTCCCCCGAAGCCGCCGTACGTCCGGTCCTCCCGCTCCGCGATCCGCTGCGCCGCGGCGGCGATCTCCGAGGCCCCGGGAAGATCGGCGGGCGTCGCCTCCGCGGCCTTCGTCAGCGCCGCCGTCACCGCCTCGGCGGATTCCTCGACCTCCGTCCGGCGGACCGTCCACGCCTCCCGGACGGCGGCGAGCACGTCGCGGAAGCCGGGCATCGGCGGGCGTGCCTGAGGCGGCCAGTACGTGCCGGCGTAGAACGTGCGTCCCCGCGGTGTGGCGAAGACCGTCAGCGGCCACCCGAGGTTCTGCGTGAAGGCGGAGGCCGCGGCCATGTACGCCCCGTCGACGTCCGGATGCTCCTCCCTGTCGACCTTGACGGCCACGAAACCCTCGTTGATGCGAGCCGCGGTCTCGGCATCGGCGAACGACTCGCGCGCCATGACATGGCACCAGTGGCAGGTGGAGTAGCCGATCGAGATCATGATCGGCACGTCGCGCCTGGCGGCCTCCTCGAACGCCTCCGGCCCCCAGGGATACCAGTCGACGGGATTGTCGGCGTGAGCGCGGAGATACGGGCTGAGCGTGTCGGCGAGCCGGTTCGTCATACCCTCACGCTACGCGGCCGCGAGGGCCGAGGGGCAGCGACGCAGGAACGTCAGGAGACGAGCAGCTGCTCGGCGGGCCGCGACGCCGCATAGCCCACGAGCGGCAGCGCGCGCTCGGCCGCGAGGTCGATGCGGGAACGCAGGACCTCCGAGGCGATCGTGTAGCCGTCGAAGTCGGTGTCGCTGGCGTAGACGCCGAGCGGCAGCGTGAGCGCCTGGAAGAACGAGAACAGGGGGCGCAGCTGGTGTTCGATGATGAGCGCGTGCCGCTCCCCTCCTCCGGTGGCGGCGAGGAGCACGGGCTTGCCGACGAGCTCGTACTGACCCACGAAGTCGAACAGGTGCTTGAAGAGGCCGGTGAACGACGCACGGTAGACCGGGCTGCCGACGATGAGCAGGTCGGCGGCCTCGATCGCGACGAGCTTGTCCTCGACGTGGGCGGGCAGCTGGTCGCGGCGCAGGGCGCCGGCGAGGGAGGGGCCGATGTCGGTGAGCTCGATGACCTCGATCTCGACCTCGGCGCGCTCGGCGACGGCACCGGCGATGGCCCGCACCAGAGCCGTCGTCTTGCTGGGCTCGTGCAGCGATCCGGAGACGGCGACGACGCGGAAGGGAGCTGTCATGCCGACGACGCTACCCACGACGACGCCCCGTGTCGCGAGGAGCGACACGGGGCGTCATGTGCGCCGGCGACGGCGTCGGGTCAGTTGACGTCGTTCGGGTGCGAGCCCACGCGCCCCGAGCCGTCCAGCGGGTCGAGTGCGTCGATCGCGGCGATCTCGGCATCGGTCAGCTCGAAGCCGAAGACATCGAGGTTCTCGCGCAGACGCTCGGCGCGCACCGACTTCGGGAAGACGATGAAGCCCTTCTGCAGGTGCCAGCGCAGAACGGCCTGCGCGGGCGTGACGCCGTGGGCGGCGGCGGCGTCGGCGATGGCCGGCGTGCCGAAGAGGTCGTACTTGCCCTGTCCGAGCGGACCCCAGGACTCGATGCGGATGCCGCGCTCGGTCGCCCAGTCGACGATGTCGCGCTGCTGGTAGGCCGGGTGCAGCTCGATCTGGTTCACCGCGGGGGTGACGCCGGTCTCGGCGACGACCCTCTCGAGGTGCGGGACGAGGAAGTTCGACACGCCGATGCTGCGGGTCAGGCCCGCCTCGCGCAGCTCCACGAGCTTCGCGAACGCGTGCACGTAGTCGTCCTTCTCGGGCGTCGGCCAGTGCACGAGATAGAGGTCGACGGCGTCGAGCCCCAGCTTCTCGAGGCTCTCCGCGATGGCCTTGTTCGGCTCGTCGTCGTGGTGGCGGTCGTTCCACAGCTTCGTGGTGATGTAGAGCTCGTCGCGAGCGATGCCCGAGGCCGCGATCGCCGCACCCACGCCCTCTTCGTTGCCGTAGATGGCGGCCGTGTCGATGTGGCGGTAGCCGATCTCGAGGGCTTCGCTCACCGCACGCTCGGTCTCGTCGGCGGGCACCTTGAAGACGCCGTAGCCGAGCTGGGGGATGGAGGAGCCGTCGTTCAGTTCGAGTGCAGGAATCGTCATGACTCCACCCTAGAACCTGTGATGACAGGTGGGGTCGACATCGCGACGGCCGCGCGTCCCACGAGCCTCTCCAGGGGTCCTCGACCGACCAGGATCGACCACCCTGTCGCTGCGACGACGAGGCCCACCGCCGTCCAGGCCCAGAAGACGTTGCTCGTGAAGAACCCGCCGGGTCCCCCGATCAGCGCTGTCGACAGCACGTGCACGGTGTATGCCGTCAGGGGCATGGAACCGAGCGCGGCGAGCGGAAGCAGCGGCCAGCGCAGCGGTCTGCTGAGCAGGAGGCACGCGCCGATGACGGTGATCGCGAAGCCGCCGGAGCCGAGGATCTCGGCGGTCCCTCCGGAGTGCGGGTCGACCGCGAGGAACGCGGCGAGCGCCGAGCCGAGCGGGTCCGCTCCGGCGAGGGCGTCGGGATAGGTGCTCCATCCGGACGCCGACGACCATCCGCCGCCGCCCGGGAGACCGATCAGAGACCCGGCGAGACCGATGCCGTAGCCGATCACCATGAGGCCCAGTCCCGCGCAGAGCGCGATGGCCGCGGTGTCGGAACGCTCCACGTGCCACCGGCCGAGAGCCATGCCCGCCAGCACGAAGGCGAGCCAGGCGGTGATCGGGTACGAGCCGTACAGCACCAGCGAGATGCCCGCACCGTAGGGGCCGAGCGCGAGCGCCGACACGAGGGCCAGGGTCGCCGGACCGACGAGGGCGAGGAGCCCGGCAGTGAGCAGCAGGGTGCGCGGACGCCAGCGCAGGACCGGGATGACGGCGACGTAGAGCAGCCCGTACAGGGTGAGGATCACGGCGATGGGCGTGTTGAGCAGCTCCAGACCCAGGCCGATGAGGAAGATCACCGCGCCGCGACCCACGAGCTGCAGCCGGATCGCGGGGATGCGCGCCGGGTCGGGGAGCGAGCTGCGTCCGGTCATGAGGGCGATGGAGACACCGGCGAGCACGGCGAACAGGATCGAGGAGCGACCGTGCACGAGATCGAACCAGGTCGAGGGATCGAGCGCGTCGAACGGCTCGGACTCTCCGATGTGCGCCCCGGCCATCCCGAGGATGGCGAGCGCCCTCGCCACGTCGAGCCCGAGGATGCGGGGCGGGCGGCCGAAATCGAGGAACCACCGCGCCACGCGGCCGGTCGCAGGTGCAGTCGTCACGCTTGCATCGTAGGCGGCGCCCGTGCCCGGAGCCGTCATACGATGGAGGGCCATGTCCTCCCCCGTCATCTCCTACCCTCCCGAGCTGCCCGTCAGCGCCGCACGCGAGGAGATCGCCGACGCCATCCGCGACCACCAGGTCGTCATCGTCGCCGGGGCCACCGGCTCGGGGAAGACGACGCAGCTGCCCAAGATCTGCCTCGAACTGGGACGCGAGCGCATCGCGCACACGCAGCCCCGTCGGCTCGCCGCCCGCACGATCGCCGAGCGCGTGGCCGAGGAGATGCAGGTCGAGCTCGGCTCCGTGGTCGGGTACAAGGTCCGGTTCACCGACAAGGTGTCCGACGAGACGCGCGTGGCTCTCATGACCGACGGCATCCTCCTCAACGAGATCAACCGCGACCGGCTGCTACGCCGGTACGACACGATCATCATCGACGAGGCCCACGAGCGCTCGCTCAACGTCGACTTCCTGCTGGGATACCTGGCCCGGATCCTCCCCGAGCGCCCGGACCTCAAGGTCGTGATCACCTCCGCGACGATCGACCCGGAGAGCTTCGCCGCGCACTTCGCCGCGCAGGACGGCACCCCCGCGCCCATCATCGAGGTGTCCGGCCGCACCTACCCCGTCGAGATCCGGTATCGCCCGCAGACCGCCGAGGGGGACACCGACGGCGATCAGGAGGGCGACGAGGTGTCGGCGATCGTCGCCGCGCTCCGCGAGCTCGATCGCGAAGCGCCCGGCGACGTGCTCGTGTTCCTGCCCGGAGAGGCGGAGATCAGGGACGCGGCGGATGCCGTGCGGGGCGCGTACCAGAAGGACCGCTCTCCGACGGAGGTGCTCCCCCTCTACGGACGCCTGTCCGCCGCGGAGCAGCACCGCGTCTTCGAGCGGTCGCGGGTGGCGGGGGTGCGTCGACGCGTCGTGCTCGCCACGAACGTCGCCGAGACGAGCCTCACCGTGCCCGGCATCCGCTACGTGATCGACACCGGCACGGCGCGCATCTCGCGATACAGCGCCCGCTCGAAGGTGCAACGTCTGCCCATCGAGGCCATCTCCCAGGCGTCCGCGAACCAGCGATCAGGACGAGCCGGCCGCACGAGCGAGGGCATCGCGATCCGCCTCTACAGCGAGGAGGACTTCGACAGACGCGCCGAGTTCACCGAGCCGGAGATCCTGCGCACCTCGCTCGCCTCCGTCATACTGCAGATGCTCTCCCTGGGGTTCGGCGACATCACGGCGTTCCCCTTCCTCACCCCGCCGGACTCCCGAGGGGTGAAGGCCGCGTTCGATCTGCTCACCGAGCTCGGCGCCGTCAGCGCCGCGGCGGGCGAGCAGACGGGGACGCGCCTGACGCGCATCGGGCGGGAGATGTCGCGCATCCCCATCGATCCGCGGTTCGCCCGGATGCTCATCGAAGCGCAGCGCCCCGGAGCGGGATCCGCATCCGGCCCCGCGGTCGTGAGGGACGTTCTCGCCATCGTCGCGGGCATGTCGATCCAGGACGTCAGGGAGCGCCCCTCGCAGGATGCCCCCCCGTCCGTCCGCGACGAGGCCGACCGCCTGCACGCCCGCTTCGCCGATCCCACGAGCGACTTCCTCTCGCTGCTCGCGCTGTGGAATCACCTGCGCGCGCAGCAGCGCGAACTCGGATCGAGCGCGTTCCGGCGCCTCTGCCGCGCCGAGCACCTGAACTACGTGCGCGTGCGGGAGTGGTTCGACGTGCACCGGCAGCTGCGCTCGCTGATCCGCGATCGGGATCCCGGCACGGACACGGGCACCGGGGATGCGGACGCCATCCACCGCGCCCTCCTGTCCGGTCTGCTCTCGCAGATCGGGATCCTCGACGAGCGCAGCACTCCGGGTCGGGGCCAGACCAAGACCCCTCCGAAGGACGCGAAGAGACGCCGCGCGGAGTACCGGGGAGCCCGCGGCATCCGCTTCTCGATCTTCCCGGGATCGGCTCTGCGGAAGAAGAGTCCGTCGGCGGTGATGGCCGCCGAGATCGTCGAGACGTCGCGCACCTACGCCCGCACGGTCGCCGCGATCGACCCCGCATGGGCGGAGGCTCTCGCCGGCGACCTGGCGAAGCGCCAGGTCTCGGAGCCGCACTGGTCGAAGGACGCCGGCGCCGCGATCGCGTATGAGAAGGTCACCCTGTTCGGCGTCGAGATCATCCCGCGGCGGCGTGTGCAGTTCGCACGCGTCGACCGACCGGCGTCGCGCGAGCTGTTCCTGCGGCACGCGCTCGTCGACGGCGAGTGGGACCCGACACGGCTGGACAAGCGCGTCAGCGCCTTCTGGCGCAGCAACGCCGAACTGCGTCGCCGACTGGAGAAACTCGAGGAACGCGAGCGCCGACGCGACATCCTCGCCGGCGACGAGGCCGTCTTCCGCTTCTACGCCGAGCGGATCCCCGCCGAGGTGTACGACGTGCGCTCCTTCGAGAAGTGGTGGCGCGACGCGCTGACGGCGACGCCGAAGCTGCTCGTGATGCGGGAGTCCGACCTCCTCGACGACGACGGGCGCGCCGACGGGAGCGACTTCCCCACCCGGTGGACGCAGGGCGACCAGGTGCTGGGCCTCGCCTACCGCTTCGAACCGGGCGCCGCCGACGACGGTGTCAGCGTCGTCATCCCCCTTCCGCTTCTCGCGCAGATCGAGGACGGCGGCTTCGACTGGCAGGTGCCGGGTCTGCGCGCCGAACTCGTCACCGGCCTGCTCCGCGCCCTGCCCAAGGCCATCAGACGCCACGTCGTCCCCGCCGCGGACTGGGCGGAGAAGTTCGGCGACGAGCTCGACGGGCAGGGCCCCGAAGACCACGGCGGCCTTCCCGCACGGACGCTGAAGGAGTCGCTCGCACGCCTCATCCAGCCGCTGGCCAACCAGCTCGTCTCCGCCGCCGACTTCGAAGACGACCGGGTCCCCGGACACCTGCGCATGAACTTCCGCGCCGTCGACGAACGCGGACGGGTGGTGGGATCCGACCGTGATCTGCGCGCCCTCCAGACCCGGCTCTCCGACCGCGCGCGCAGCAGCGTCGCCCGATCGATCTCCGCGCCGACACGGCCGGGCCCCGATCCTGCGAAGGGACCCCGTCCGGCATCCGCGCCGTCTGTCGAACGCGACGGGCTCACCGCCTGGACCCTCGGCGACCTGCCGGAGGTCCTCGACACCCGCGTCGCCGGAGGTGTCGTGCGCGGGTATCCGGCCCTCGTCGACCAGGGCAAGACGGTGTCCGTGCGCGTCGAATCGACGGCGGACGCGGCGACGGCCGCAACACGGGCGGGGATCCGCCGCCTCGTGCTCCTCGGCGTCCCCTCCCCGTCGTCGTACATCCAGCAGCACCTGACGAGTGCGGAGAAGCTCGCGCTGGCCGCGTCGCCGTACCCGTCGGCGACGGCGCTCATCGAGGACTGCCGCGCCGCCGTGGTCCAGCGGAGCATCGACGTCCACGCCGACGGTGGGATCGTGCGCACGGAAGCCGACTTCGTCCGCGTCCGCGACGCCGTCTCCGCGTCGCTCGTCGACGACCTCTTCGCGTGCGTCTCCCTCGTCGCCCGCATCCTCACCGCCGCGCGTTCGGTCGAGCGGGGCATCAAATCGCAGAACTCCCTCGCCCTCCTCGGCCCGCTGAACGACATCCGCACGCAGCTGTCCGGTCTGCTGCACCCCGGCTTCGTGTCGGCCGTCGGAGTGGAGCGGCTCGCGCACTTCCCGCGCTACCTCGAGGGCATGCTCGAGCGGCTGAGGACGCTCGCCAGCGAGCCGGGCAAGGACAGGGCTCGGATGAGCGAGTACGAACGGATGGCGAAGGCGTTCGAGGATGCCGGCGGCACGATCCCCCTCCCGCCCGCGGCACCCGCGCCTCTGGTCGAGAGCCGATGGCTGCTGGAGGAGTACCGGGTGAGCGTGTTCGCCCAGCGCCTGGGCACAGCGCAGCCCGTCTCTCCGCAGCGCATCATGAAGGCCCTCGCGGCGCGGGGGTAGCCTGGGCCCATGGCTCGCGCGATCGTGTACACAGAGTTCGGTTCCCCTGACGTCCTGCACGAGAGGGAGGTGCCGGATCCGCTCGCGCTCCGTGGCGAGGCCGTCGTGCGCATCGAGGCCGCCGGTGTCAATCCGATCGATGCGAAGCTGCGCAGCGCCACCCGTCCGTCCCCGCCCATCACCGAGCCGCGCGGCGTCGGTTTCGACGGCGCCGGCGTGATCGAGTCGCTGGGCTCCGACGTCGACGGCTTCGCCGTGGGCGACCGCGTCGCGATCCGCGACACCGTCGGCACCTATTCCAGCCTGCTCGCCGTCGCCGTCGACAAGCTCGTCGCCCTCCCCGACGCCGTCACCGCGGCCGAGGGCGCTGCCATCGGCATCCCCGCAGGCACCGCCTATCAGTCGCTGCGCTCCCTCGGTGTGGGCGAGGGAGACGTGCTTCTCGTGCACGGAGGGTCGGGATCGGTGGGTCAGGCCGCCGTGCAGTTCGCCGTCGCCTGGGGCGCCACAGTCATCGCCACCGCGAGCCCCGCGCGCCACGACCAGCTCCGCGAGCTCGGAGCGGTGCCCGTCGCCTACGGCGACGGCCTGCTCGACCGCGTCCGCGAGGCGGCGGCGGGTACGGCGGCGGGCGCGGTGACCGTCGCGCTCGACTGCGCCGGCACCGACGAGGCGATCCAGGTGTCGCTCGAGCTCGTCGCCGACCGCGACCGGATCGCCACGATCGTCCGCGGTCCGGATGCGGCGTCCTTCGGCATCCGTGCGTTCTCCGGCGGGTCGCCCGAGCCGCTCACCGCACAGGAGCAGGCCTGGCGGGCCGAAGCGCTGCCCGCCACCGTCGAACTGCTCGCCGCCGGCGACTTCACGATCGAGCTCGGCCCCGAACTGCCTCTCGCCGAGGCCGCGCGAGCGCATGAGCTGGTCGAGTCCGGCGGGTCGTCGGGCAAGATCATCCTGATCCCCTGACTCCGGCACGTCCCGCGCGGCACCGCACCCTCTACGCTGAGAGGATGACTGGTCTTCGATGGGGAATCCTCGCGACCGGCGGCATCGCCGGCGCCTTCGCTTCCGACCTGCGCACCGCAGGGCTCGATCTCGTGGCGGTCGGCTCTCGATCGCAGGAGTCGGCTGACGCGTTCGCCGCGCGCTTCGACATCGCACACGCCCATGCGTCCTACGAGGCTCTGGTCGCCGACCCCGACGTCGACATCATCTACGTCTCGACGCCGCATCCGATGCACCACGAGAATGCCCGACTGGCCCTGGAGGCCGGGAAGCACGTGCTCGTCGAGAAGGCGTTCACCGTGGACCGCGCCCAGGCCGAGGATCTCCAGCGCCTCGCCGCGGAACGCGGCCTGCTCGCGATGGAGGCCATGTGGACGCGCTATCTCCCCCACATGGTCCGCATCCGCGAGATCATCGCCGCCGGCACCCTCGGTGAGATCCGCGCGGTGACGGCCGACCACACGCAGTCGCTGCCCACCGACCCGGCCCACCGCCTCAACGACCTCACCCTCGGCGGTGGCGCGCTGCTCGACCTCGGCATCTACCCGATCTCGTTCATCTGGGACGTCCTCGGCGCGCCGACCTCGATCACCGCGAAGGCCCGACTCATCGAGACGGGCGCCGACGCCGAGGTCGCCACGATCATGACCCACGAGGGCGGCGCGATCTCGACAAGCCTCTCGTCGTCGCGCGCCGCCGGCCCCAACGCGGCGAGCGTCATCGGCACGACGGCGAGGATCGACATCGATCGCGTCTGGTACACCCCCACCTCGTTCCGCGTCGTGCAGACCGACGGCACCGTCGTCGAGGAGTACGCGTCGGAGGTCGACGGACGCGGCATGCAGTATCAGGCGCTCGCCGCGGAGCGACTCGTGCGCGACGGCCTCCTCGCCGGCGACATCCTGCCGATCGCGGAGTCGGTGGCCATCATGGGCACGCTCGACGAGATCCGCGCGCAGATCGGGGTGCGCTACCCGAACGAGGGCGTGAGCAATGGCTGAGCCCGGCGACGCCCGCGTCGCCGTCTACCTGGACTTCGACAACATCGTCATCTCCTGGATGAGGACCGTCTTGCCGACACCCGCACCGCCGAAGAGGCCGATCTTTCCACCCTGCACGTAGGGCGTGAGGAGGTCGATCGACTTGATGCCGGTCTCGAACATCTCGGTCTTGGACTCGAGCTGGTCGAAGCT
>JAAIGE0101209078.1_pt1 | contig 11326 bp, 11 predicted proteins | sample 6487951 | NCBI WGS metagenome assembly JAAIGE01 (sample SAMN13974128, study PRJNA590717) | phyllosphere metagenome | biome: tomato field; feature: multiple bacterial spot infested tomato fields; material: tomato leaves; isolation source: leaves from tomato fields | host: Solanum lycopersicum ... | reverse complement strand
CGAGCAGGTCGATGCCCTGCAGGAACTCGACCACCACGCCTTCGACCCGGAGGTCCGCGCCCCACACCTTCTCGACGAGCTCCGCGTCGTGCTTCCCCTCGACGAGGATGCGGCTGGGCAGAGCGGTCCGCGCCCGCTGATCGGCCACCGCGAACGATCCGGATGCCGTGCGACGCGGTCCCGTGCCCTTCGCCGCCGGGGCCGCGAGCCGCACGGGTGCGCCGTCGATGAGGAACCCGCCGCCCAGCGGGAACAGCCGGATGCGCCCGAGCCGGTCCTCCAGCGACACCATCCCCCCCTGCACACGCGTCACCGCACCGCAGTATCCGTCCGCTGCCACCTCCACGACGAGGTCGGTCTCGGCGGGCACGGTCGGCACCGGCTTCGCAGACCTGTCCCGCCACCCGGCCGCGAGCACATCGGAACCGTACCTGTCATCCATGCCCTCCAGCGTATGTGTCTCCGCTGAGGGCGAACGCCCAACCGGGCGGGGAGCCTGGAGCGTGTCGGTCTCTGTGCATAGACTCGTGCCATGGGGCTCGGCTGCCGGTCGGAGGGATGCGGATGAAGACACGGTGGCTCACGCTGGCCGCACTCTCGACAGCAGCGCTCATCGGAGCGCTCTCGGTGACGGCGGCCTCCGCGACGGATCCGATCGCGCTCGATCCCGGCTACGTCACCGACGACGCGGGAGTCCTGAGCGGCGGAGAGAAGGACGCCGTCGAATCGCGACTGCAGACCCTCGCCGAGAACTCGAGCGCCGACCTATTCGTCGTGCTGGTCGACGACTTCACCTCCCCTGCCGACAGGATCGAGTGGGCCGACACCGTCGCAGAGGACAACAATCTCGGTCCCGAGCAGTACCTGCTCGCGATCGCCGTCGAGGGTCGCAGCTTCTACATCTCGGCGGCGTCCGGCGGCCCGATCAGCAACGCCGCACTCGACGACGTCGAGGAGAAGATCGGTCCGCTGCTGAGCCGGGAGGACTGGGACGGCGCGATCGTCCTCGCGGCGGACGAGATCCAGGGAGACGGAGGAGCCGGAGCGCTGCGTGCCACGCTCGTCGTCGTGGGCGTCGTCGCCGCCGGGCTCGTGCTGTGGCTGGTGATCGCGCTGGTGCGGCGTTCACGCCGTGCGGCGGAGGTGCGGCGACGGGGCGCGATGCCGGAGCATCCCGACCCCGCCGATCCCTTCTCGACCCTCACCGACGAGCAGATCGCGACGCAGGCCGGCGCGGCGCTGGTGCGAGCGGACGACGCGATCACCTCGAGCCGCGAAGAGCTCGGCTTCGCCGTGGCGCAGTTCGGCGACGCGGCCACGGCCACCTTCAGCGGTGCGGTCGAGACGGCCAGGACGAAGCTGGCCGAGGCCTTCGATCTGCAGCAGAAGCTCGACGACGAGATCGAGGACTCGGTCTTCGACCGGCGCGCGTGGAACATCCGCATCATCCGGCTCTGCGATGAGATCGACGACGTCCTGGAGGACAACGCCGAGGCGTTCGACGCGCTCCGCCGACTGGAGGAGAACGCGCCGCAGGAGCTCGAGAGGGTGCGGGGCGAGCGTGCCGCGGCCGAGCCCCTCCTGAACAGCGCCGACGGAGCTCTCGACACTCTGCGGTCGACGTACGACCCCGCCGCGGTGACGACCGTAGCCGACAATCCCGCCCTGGCGAGGGAACGCGTTCAGCTCGCCGACCGCTCGATCGACGCGGCCGCGCACGCGCTCGCAGCCGGGCGCACGGGGGAAGCGGCCTTCGCCATCCGCACCGCCGAGCAGTCGGTCGCACAGGCCACCCAGCTCGTCCAGGCGATCACCGCACTCGGTACCGAGCTGGTCGGCATCGAGGCGCAGGCGCGCACCGTCATGGCGGAACTCGAGAACGACATCGCCACGGCACGGTCGCTGGCCGATGCCGACGGACGGATCGCGACGGTGATCGCGTCCACGACGGCGCAGCTGCACACCGCCCAGGGCGCTCTAGACGGCGCCCCGCGCAGCCCGCAGCGCCTGCTCGAGGCCCTCACGGCGGCGAACACGCAGATCGATGCCGCCATCGCACAGGGCACGCAGGCCGCCGAGCGGGCGCGGCGCGTGCAGCAGATCCTCCAGCAGACGCTCGCGCAGGCCGGATCGGAGATCCGCGCCGCCCGCGAGTACATCGAGACCCGTCGCGGGACGATCGGATCGACGGCGCGCACACGCGTCGCCCAGGCCGACGAGAGCCTGACCAGAGCGCTGGACCAGCGTGACTCCGCCCCCGAGGCCGCCCTGACGCACGCTCAGCGCGCTCTCGATCTCGCGCGCCAGGCGACGGCATCCGCCGAGGCCGACGTGGCAGCCATGAACCCCGCTCGCTACGACGGCGGCTGGGGAGGAGACGTCTTCGGCGGCGGCTCGCGGTCGAACGACTCCGGTCTCGCCGGCGACATCCTCGGCGGGATCATCGGCGGACTCCTGTCCGGCGGCGGGGGCGGCGGCTCGTCCCGCCGCAGCAGCTGGCGCTCCTCCGGCGGTGGCGGCTTCCGCAGCTCCGGCTTCGGCGGGGGCGGCCGATCCGGCGGCCGGAGCGGCCGCTCCGGAGGAGGACGCTTCTGATCTCTCCTCCGTCCACACACAGACCTCGACTCCGACCCTCTGAAAGGAACCTCGCATGACCAAGCAGTCCATCTTCGGACGAATCTCCACTCTCGTCCGCGCGAACATCAACTCCCTCCTCGACTCTGCGGAGGACCCGCAGAAGATGATCGACCAGCTCGTCCGCGACTACACCAACAGCATCGCGGACGCCGAGTCGGCGATCGCCGAGACGATCGGCAACCTCCGTCTGCTCGAGCGCGATCACGAGGAAGACGTCCAGGCGGCCACCGAGTGGGGCAACAAGGCCCTCGCCGCCAGCCGCAAGGCCGACGAGATGCGCTCGAGCGGCAACGCGGCGGACGCCGACAAGTTCGACAGCCTCGCCAAGATCGCTCTGCAGCGCCAGATCAGCGCGGAGCGCGAGGCCACCGGCGCCGAGCCGCAGATCGCCGCGCAGACCGAGATCGTCGACAAGCTCAAGAGCGGCCTCAACGGCATGAAGGAGAAGCTCGTAGACCTGAAGAACAAGCGCAGCGAGCTCCTCGCGCGCGCCAAGGTCGCGGAGGCGCAGACCAAGGTCCAGGACGCCGTGTCGTCGATCAACGTGCTCGACCCCACCAGCGAGCTGGGTCGTTTCGAAGACAAGGTCCGTCGCCAGGAGGCGCTCGCGCAGGGCAAGGCGGAGCTGGCGGCGTCCAGCCTCGACGCCCAGTTCGAGAGCCTCGAAGACCTCGGCGAACTCACCGAGGTCGAGGCGCGACTCGCGGAGCTGAAGGCGGGCGGTTCCGCTCCCCGTCAGGCGATCGAAGGCTCCTGACACCCCCGAGCGGATGCTCCGGACGGCGTCCGGAGCATCCGCTCCCTCATTCCCGGAGGCCCTCATGGCCCGATTCCTCGTCGTCCCCCAATGGCAGGGCTCGCCCTCTGCTCGCGCGATGCTCCTCATCGACGGCGCATCGGCGATCGCCGGCGACCTTCCCCGAGCCGCGACCACCGTCCTCGACGTCCCCGTCGAGGCCGGCGAGTCGCTGGGCACCGGGGTCCGCCGCCTCAGCGCCCTCCTGCGCACTCGCGAGATCGTGTCCGGAGCGATGTCGGTCGACACGATCGTGATCGGCGGCGACTGCAGCGTGACCGTCTCCGCACTCGCCGCGCTCCCCGGAGGAGTCGACGACCTCGCCCTCGTGTGGTGCGATGCCCACGGCGATCTGCACACCGCGGAGTCCTCCCCCTCCGGGGCCTTCTCGGGCATGGCTCTCCGCGCCGCGATGGGCGACGGCGAGCCGCAGCTCGCCCTGCGTCCCGGCATCCCGGCGGATCGGGTCGTCACGGTCGGGATGCGCACCCTGGACGATCCCGAGGTGGAGGTCCTCGACGGGCTGACCCGACTGCCGGTGCGCGCGCTCGACGACGTCGATGCTCTCGCCGACGCCGTCACGGCCACCGGAGCGGCTCGAGTGTGGGTGCATATCGACGTCGACGTCCTCGACCCCGCCGAGATGGCGGGCGTGTCCTCCCCCGAGCCCTTCGGGCTCGATCCGTCCGTCCTGGCCGCGGCGATCCGGGCGCTGCGCGCCCGCGTCCCCCTGGCGGGCGCGACGATCGCCGGGTTCGCCCCCCGCACGCCCGTGGATGCGGTCGACGACCTCGGTGCGCTGCTCCGCCTGGTCGGAGCGCTGGCATGACAGCCGCGCGGCCGTCCGACCCCGACCGGATCCTCGCCCGGGGGCGCCGCCTCGACCGACGCATCCCCTCTTTCCTCCTGCGCTCGCCCATCAGTCGCATCGGCTACGCCTGGGGCACCACCGTCGGCTGGATCTGGGGCTCGCTGTGGAGCACGGACCGCGTCGAACGTCGTGCAGGACTCTGGATCTTCCGCGGGATGCCGGCGTGGACCTTCGCGCGCGGCGGCGTGTGCGTGGGCGGATGCTTCCTCACCGGCGATGCACATCCCACCGATGCCGTCCTCCGTCACGAGTCCGTGCACAAGGCCCAGTGGCTGCGCTACGGCTTCCTCATGCCCGTGCTGTACTTCATCGCGGGGCGCAACCCGTTGCGCAATCGCTTCGAGATCGAGGCCGGACTGGAAGACGGCAACTACGTGCGCCGCAGCGTCGGTCAGCGGTCGAGCGGGAGCAGTCCGAAGCGCTCGGGGGCGTAGATCTGCGCCGGATCCGTGCCGACGACGTTCGTGAGGTGCTCGACGATGTCGGCGGTGCCGAGGTAGCCGCCGAGCAGGGTGACGTGGGTCTCGAACTCGTCTCCGCAGAGCATCTCGTCCGCCCAGGCGCACGTCGCGCGTGCGAGCGCCTGACCCGGCGCGCAGGCCCGACCGGTGCCCGGTGCCCCGGAGCGCTGAGACCGCGCGAGCCAGGTCACCGTCATGCGGCCGGGGGCGTCGATGACGCCGATGTCGGAGGCGTCCGCGACCTCGACGAAGATACGACCCGAGGCGCACAGCGGCAGCGTGGCGAGGAATGCCTCGAGCTCCGCGAGCGACGACTCGTCCGCCGTCACGAGGTGGTGGGCGCGACGGCGAGCCTCGCGGCGCTGGGCCCGCGTGCTTCTGCTGTCGAGGGAGGTGCTCATGATGCCCCCATCGTACTACACGAGAAGGGTTGCCTAACCTTGCTCGGTGTCCGATTCGACGAGGACTGCTCTCAGCGCCGCGAGCTCGTCGCCGGTCATCCCGTTGGCCTGCAGATATCCGGCTGCCGATCCCCACCGCTCGTCGACTCTCTCGAGGAGCGCGCGCATCACGGGCGCCGGCGACTCCGTGGCGAGAGCCACCGCGTGCACGGCGCTCGGATGCTGGGTCCGCAGATACTGCGCGATGCGACGCGATCTCTCGGCCGGCAGCTGCGATGCGGTGAGCGCGTAGTCCTCGACGATCGCCTCCCGCTCCGCACCGACGGCGGCGAGCGCCAGGGCGACCGTGACGCCCGTGCGATCCTTGCCCACGGTGCAGTGCACCAGAGTGGGGTCCCCGGCGGCGATGATCCGGATGGCGGCGACGAGGCGGTCGCCGCTCTCCTCGAGAAGGTGGAGGTAGAGCTCGTCGAGACTGGTGTCGGCCTCGAAGAAGGACCGCACGGAACCGAGGAAGAGCGGAAGATGCGTCGTGCGCGGACCTTCGATCTCGGTCGGCTCGGCCGCGACCTCCTCGCCGTCTCGAAGATCGACGATGTGCGCCACGCGATGGCGGATCTCGTCCACGCCCGAGGTCGTGGCCCCGGAGAGCTGACCGGAGCGCAGGAGGACACCCGCGCGGATCCGGCCGCCCTGCGCGGGCATGCCGCCGACATCGCGGATGTTGGTGACGCCCCCGATGTCGAGGACGGTCACGCCTGCGCCTTCGGCTCACGCGGCGGCACCGGATAGCGCCCGGCGATGACCACGCGGTTGAACGCGTTGATGGACACGCACGCCCAGCTCAGTGCCGCGTACTCCTTCTCGGTGAAAACGCTGCCGACGCGGTTGTAGACATCGTCGGAGACGCCCTCCTCGGAGATGAAGGTGAACGCCTCGGCGAGCTCCAGGGCGGCCTGTTCGCGCTCTGTGAAGACGTCGCTCTCCCGCCAGGTCGCGATCTGCATGAGCGTGTCGGTGTCGAGTCCGGCGGCAAGTGCGCGGTCGACATGGAGGCGGGTGCAGAAACTGCAGCCGTTGAGCTGGGAGGAGTGGATCATGACGATCTCCTTGAGCCGATCGTCGATCCCGTTGTCGGCGCAGATCCGGCCGACGGTGCGGGCGAAGGCGTCGAGCGCCTTGTACGCCTCAGGCTCGGTCTTGGAGAGGTGCACGCGCGTCTCGCTCATCGGTCCATGATAGGGCCTGGCTCCATCGATCCGACCGGATGCCCTCCGGAGACCGAAATGCAGTCTGCTCATAACGGTGCATTGAGAGTGATCATTGCGTGAACCCGGATACCCAGTGGATTGAGCATTAAGATAGTCGAACCGCCTGCACCTCCGGAATAAGAGCAGAATAGCGGGGTGGCGACAGACATCAGCGAGTTCTCCTACCTTCCTGCACAGGCCGGACACCTCGGCGCGCCCGTCCCTCCGGTGGAACGGCTCACGCTCGACCTGGCCGACGGCCGCCGGCTCAGCGCGCTCCGGTATGGCGAAGGATCGCCCCGCGTGACCCTGCTCCACGGCGCCGGCCTCAATGCGCACACCTGGGACACCACGGTGCTGGCCCTCCGACAGCCGGCTCTCGTGATCGACCTCGCCGGCCACGGCGACTCCTCCTGGCGCGACGACGCGGACTACACGCCGCGCACGCTCGCCGGAGACGTCGCCTCGGCCCTGGACGCGTGGACCGACGGGGCCCAGATCGTCGTCGGCCAGTCGCTCGGAGGGCTGACCGGAGCGGCACTCGCGGCGGAGCGCCCCGACCTCGTCGCCCGCCTGGTCATCGTCGACATCACCCCCGGGATCGACACGTCCGCCGGCCCGGCGGCGCTCCGCGCGTTCTACGCGGGCCCGACCGACTTCGAGACGCGCGAGGAGCTCGTCGACCGCGCCCTGGCGTTCGGCTTCGGCGGCAGCCGACCCGACACCGAGCGCGGCGTGTTCCTCAACACCCGACAGCGGCCGGACGGGCGAGTGGAATGGAAGCACCACTTCGCCCACCTCGCCGCCCGCGCGCTCGACGCGCACGCCCCCGGCGACGCCGGATCGCCGTCGATCCTCAGCGCCTCGGGCTGGGACGACCTCGCCCGCACGCGCGCGCCGATCACGCTCGTGCGCGCCGTCGACGGATTCGTGACGGAAGCCGATGCCGCGGAGTTCTCCCGTCGTCTCCCCCACGCGAGCGTCACGTCCCTGGCGGCCACGCACAACGTGCAGGAGTCGGCGCCGCGCGACCTCGCCGACCTGATCGCCTCGTTCCAGGTCCCCACAGAATTGTGACGTTCCGTTCCACACACGACGCCCGTCGACCCCGACATCCCTAGGCTCGACCCACCGGCACACAGCATCTGCCGCACCGAGAGGACACCACCCCATGTTCCGACGCACGCGACGCCTCGCGCTCATCTCCGCGCTCGCGGCGAGCGCCATCGTCCTGACCGCCTGCTCCGGCGGCTCCGAGCCCGAGAAGACCGCTCCTGCGGGAGAGGCCGACCCCGACGCCACTCTCCAGGTGGGCCTCGTCCTCGAGCCCACCAACCTCGACATCCGCCGCACCAGCGGCGCTGCGCTCGAGCAGATCCTCATCGACAACATCTACGAGGGCCTCGTCAGCCGCACGCAGGACAACGAGATCGTCCCTCGCCTGGCCTCCGACTATCAGGTGTCGGACGACGGCCTGACCTACACGTTCACCCTGAACGAGGGCATCACGTTCCACAGCGGGACGGCTCTGACGTCGGCCGACGTCGTGTCGTCGTACGAAGCGGTGCGCGCCGATCCGACGCTGCAGGGCAACGCGGAGTTCGCCCCTGTGGCGTCGATCACCGCACCCGACCCCACCACCGTGCAGATCGTGCTCGCGCAGCCGAACCAGAACTTCCTCTTCTCCCTCACCGGCCCCGCCGGTCTGGTCTTCCAGAGCGGCGACACGACCGATCTCAAGACCGCGGAGAACGGCACGGGCCCCTTCACGCTCACGCGCTGGAACAAGGGCAGCTCGATCACATTCGCACGCAACGACGCCTACTGGGGTGAGCCTGCCGGGGTCGCCGAAGTGGAGTTCCAGTACATCCCCGACTTCACCGCCGGGGTGAACACCGCTCTCGACGGAGGCGTGCAGGTGCTCACCGCCGTCGATCCGAACCTGACGCCGCAGTTCGACGGCACGGATTTCACCCTCACCACCGGCCGCACGACCGACAAGGCGACGCTCGCCTTCAACAACGCCAAGGCGCCGCTCGACGACGTCCGCGTCCGCGAGGCCCTCCGGCTCGCCATCGACCACGAGGGTCTCGTCGAAGCGGTCGGCTCCGGTTCGACGCTGTACGGCCCGATCCCCGAGCTCGATCCGGGGTACGAGGACCTCTCCGACGTGATCTCCTACGACCCCGACCGCGCGAAGGAACTCCTCGCCGACGCAGGTCAGGAGGATCTCGAACTCACTCTGACGATCCCGAGCTTCTACGGCACGACCGTGCCCAAGGTGCTGATCTCGGACTTCCAGAAGGTCGGCGTCACCCTCACCGTCGACTCGGTCGAGTTCCCGACCTGGCTCGAGGACGTCTACACCAACCACGACTACGATCTCAGCTTCGTCCTGCACGTCGAACCCCGCGACTTCGGCAACTTCGCCGATCCGGAGTACTACTTCGGCTACGACAACGCCGAGGTGCAAGACCTGTACACCCAGGCTCTGGGCGAGGTGGACGCCGAGGAGTCGGCGAAGCTGCTCGCGGAGGCGGCCCGTATCGTCTCCGAGGACCACGCCGCGGACTGGCTGTACAACGGGGCGACGATCACCGCCGTCAGCCCGCTGGTGTCCGGCTTCCCCGAGGACTCGATCAACTCCCGCCTGGACCTCGGCCGCGTCACCGTGTCCGCCGAGAACTGACCGACCGCGGTCGTGATCCGCTACGCGCTCGTCCGAGGAGCCCTGCTCATCGCGGGGCTCCTCGTCGCGAGCGCGCTCATCTTCCTCACCCTTAGGGTGCTCCCCGGAGACGTCGCTCAGCTGATCGCAGGGACGCAGGCCTCGCCGTCCGAGGTGGCGGCGCTGCGCGAATCCCTCGGTCTCGACAGACCGCTCCCCGAGCAGTATGCGGAGTGGATCGGCGGCATCCTGCGGGGCGATCTGGGCACGTCGCTGCTCTCGGGCGCCTCCGTCGGCGAAGAGCTCGCGCTCAAGGCACAGGTCACCGTCCCCCTCGGCATCCTCTCGCTCCTCATCGCCGTGCTCATCGCCGTGCCGTTCGGCGTGCTCGCGGCTCTGCAGCGTGGTCGTCTCGGAGGCACCGCCCTCAGCGTGGGAGCGCAGGCGCTGGCCGCGGTTCCCGTGGTGTGGGCGGGGATGATGCTGATCGTGGTCTTCTCGGTCTGGCTCGGGTGGCTGCCCCCGCAGGGATTCCCGCGCACCGGGTGGAGCACTCCGGGCGCAGCCCTCGAGTCCCTGCTGCTGCCGGCCCTGACCATCGGCATCGTCGAGGGGGCGATGCTCATGCGGTTCGTGCGCAGCGCGACGCTCCAGGCTGCCGGTCAGGACTTCGTGCGCACCGCCGCGGCCAAGGGACTCACGCGCACGCGCGCGCTGATCTCACACGGCATCCCTGCCGTCGGGCTGTCGATCGTCACGGTGCTCGGACTGCAGGTCGCCGGGATCATCGTGGGCTCCGTCATCATCGAGCAGCTGTTCACCCTCCCCGGGATCGGACGGATGCTCGTGACGGACGTCGGCACACGCGACCTCGTCAAGGTGCAGAGCGAGCTCCTCGTGCTGACCGGCTTCGTGCTGATCGTCGGCTTCGTCGTGGACCTGATCCACCGCGCCATCGACCCTCGACAGCGGGAGGCCGCATGAGCATGCGCTGGCTCCGCCGGCTGTGGAGCACGGGCACCGGACGGTTCGGACTCATCGTCCTGCTCGTCGTCTCCGTTGTCGCGCTCGTGTCGCTGTTCTGGACGCCGTTCGATCCGCAGGCATCCGACGTGCGCGACCGCTGGGCGCCCCCGAACTGGCCCCATCTGCTCGGCACCGACGACACCGGCCGCGACATCCTCAGCCTCCTGATGGCGGGCGCTCGCACGACTCTCTTCGTCAGCGTGGGTGCGGGAGTCGTCGCGACCGCGATCGGCATCGCCCTGGCTGCCCTGGGCGCCCTCACCGCACGCGCGGTGCGCGAGACGGCGGCCGTGCTCGTGGACATCCTCATCGCGTTCCCCGTGCTCCTCATCGCCATGATGATCTCCTCTGTCTGGGGCGGCTCGCTGTGGGTGGTCATCTGGGCCGTGGGCATCGGCTTCGGCGTGAACATCGCACGCGTCACCCGCCCCGAGCTGCGCCGGGTGCAGAGCAGCGACTTCGTCCTCGCCGCGCGTGCCTCCGGTCTGACCGCGGGGCAGAGCCTCACCCGTCACCTCCTCCCCAACGTGGCACCGGTCTTCATCGTGCAGCTCTCCTGGTCGATGGCGGTCGCGGTGCTCGCCGAAGCGGGACTGTCGTACCTCGGTTTCGGCGCCTCCGTGGTGGAGCCCAGCTGGGGCCTCCTCCTGGCCGACCTGCAGCGCTACATCGGTATCCACCCGCTGTCCGTGATCTGGCCGGGCCTCGCGATCACGCTCACGGTGCTCGCACTGAACCTGCTGGGCGACGGTCTGCGCGAGGCGACCGATCCGACGCTGCGCCACCGCGCCGCGCAGACCCACACCCCGGCGGTGGTGGCATGACGCTCGTGGTGCAGGACCTCGTCGTCGGGATCGACGGGCGTCGGGTCGTCGACGGCGTGTCCTTCGAGGTGCCCCCGGGCGGCAGGCTCGGCCTCATCGGCGAGTCCGGTTCCGGCAAGTCGCTCACCGCGCTCGCGATCCTCGGTCTGCTCCCGGACGGCGCGTCGGCGAGCGGCAGCATCCGCTGGAACGGCATCGAGCTCATCGGCATGCGGGACGCCGACCTCGCGCGGTTGCGTGGTGACGAGATCGGCATCGTCTTCCAGGAGCCCCGCACGGCGCTGAACCCCATCCGCACGGTCGGCCGCCAGATCGCGGAGTCCGTCCGCATCCACGAGGGCATCGGCCGCCGTGACGCCCGGCACCGCGCCGTGCAGGAGGCCGCGCGCGTG
>JAAIGE0101539734.1_pt1 | contig 11332 bp, 7 predicted proteins | sample 6487951 | NCBI WGS metagenome assembly JAAIGE01 (sample SAMN13974128, study PRJNA590717) | phyllosphere metagenome | biome: tomato field; feature: multiple bacterial spot infested tomato fields; material: tomato leaves; isolation source: leaves from tomato fields | host: Solanum lycopersicum ... | reverse complement strand
CGTAACAGCAGGGTGGCGGCACTGCTGATGTGCATCAGCTGCTCGAAGCGCTGCAGGTCGATGAGGCGACCCGGCGTGCCGACGACGATCTGGGCGCCGGCCTTGAGCTGCTCGATCTGGCCCTCGTACGCCTTGCCGCCGTAGATCGACACGATCGTGGTCGGCCGGTTCGACGTGGCGAGCTCGAGGTCCTCGGTCACCTGCACCGCGAGCTCGCGGGTCGGGACGACGACGAGCGCCTTGACCCCCGGCTCCGGAGCGGCACCGAGGCGCTGGATCAGGGGGAGGCCGAAGCCGAAGGTCTTGCCGGTACCCGTCTTGGCCTGGCCGATGATGTCCTGGCCGGTGAGGGCGAGCGGGATCGTCTGCTGCTGGATCGGGAAGGGCTCGCTGATGCCCTTCGTCGCGAGCGCGTCGACGATGTCCTGCTCGATGGAGAGGTCTGCGAAAGTCAAAGAATCACCTTAGTCCTGGTGGAAGTCCACGCCAGTCTACCGACGGCGGGGGACCCGGGCTCCCGCCCCCTATGCTGGTCGCGTGGTGTCGTGGTGGAACCGGAAGCGCGCGGCGCAGCTCGCCGCCGCGTGGCTGGCGTCGCGCAACCCGCGGAACGCATCGCCCGTGGAGCGCCTGCAGCTCGACGACGTCAGTCCCGAGCTCGACGTGTACCTGGGCCAGGCGGCGTACCTGCAGCTGTCCCTCTACGAGACGATGGGCCGGGCGGGTGCCGCGGCGCCGACGATGTCCGGACGGCTCGTGACCGGCGTCCTGGCGACGACCGCGCTCGAGCGGCACCGCACGATCGTCGGCGAGATCGAGCGCACCGGCGGTGACCCGGCCGAGCTGATGGAACCCCACCGCGAGGCGATCGACCGCTTCCTGCGCCGGACGAGCGGTGCCGACTGGTACGAGTCGATGCTCACCGGGTACGTCACGGCCGGCATCCTCAACGACCTGTTCGGCAGCCTGCTGCGCTCGCTGCCCGCGGACGTCCGGCAGCGCCTGCGGACCGTGTTCGACGCGCGCGAGGAACGCGCGGTCGTGGACGAGCTCACGGTGCACATCGAGCAGGACCCACAGGTCGGATCGCGACTGGCGATGTGGGGGCGGCGGCTCGTGGGGGACACCCTGCTCGTCGCACGCTCGGCGCTCGCGTCGCACGCGCGGGAGGACCAGTCGCGGCTCGAGCCGGTGTGGACCGAGCTGATCGCGGCGCACACGCGACGGATGGACGCGCTGGGGCTGACGGCCTGACGGCTGCTTCCGGGGGCCGTCGCTGGCTCAGCGCCCTCGGCGCGGGGTGCTCGGCTCAGGCGCCCTCGGCGCCGGTCGCTCGGCTCAGGCGCCCTCGGCGCCGGTCGCTCGGCTCAGGCGCCCTCAGCGCGGGTGCGCTCGAAGAAGGACTCGTCCGCAGCGGTGCGGCGTCGTCCGAGCAGCCACTCGACCAGGACGGCGACGACCCCGGCGCCCACGAGGGCGACGACCCAGATCCACGTCCCGTCGTACCGCCAGCCGGCCCAGGTCAGGGCCTCCCACGCGACGGCCGCCACGACGCCGCCGACCACCGGGCCGAGCAGCACGCCACGTGACGAGCGCCACGGCACGACGAGGTGCGCGACGGCCCCCGCGAGGAGGCCGCCGAGCACGGCGAAGAGGAGCTCCACGTCAGGCGACGAAGCCGATGCGGCGCGACTCCTCGGCGCCGACCTCGACGTACGCCAGCGAGGCGACCGGGACGATGAAGCGACGGCCCTTCTCGTCCTTCAGGGAGAGGTGCGTCGACTGCGACTCGAGGGCCTGGGCGACGGCCTGCTCGATCTCCTCGGCGCTCTGGGCGGTCTCGAAGGCGATCTCACGCGGGCTGTTGATGATGCCGATCTTGATGTCCACGAGCACAGCGTATCCGAGCGCCTCCGGGCGGCACCGGACGTTCGCCGCGGGCGCACTCGACCACCGTGCGGAGCGCTGCCGCAGGGCTGTCGGCCGTCCTCGGTACCGTGTCGTCGTGCCCCGGACCACCCTCGCCCCCGCGCTCCCCGCGACCGCGCTCGCGGGTGACGGCGGTCCGCGTGCCCTCGCCGTCGACCCCGCACAGGACGCCGTACTGGCGCTGCCACAGGGGCGGCACGCCGCCGTGCTCGGCGCTCCGGGCACCGGCAAGACGACGACGCTGACCCGGCTCGTCGCCCGACGGCTCGGCGGTCCCGAGGCCCTGTCCGCCGACGGCCACGCGACCGTGCTCGCGCTCACCTCGGCCCGGACCGCGGCGACCGCGCTGCGGGACCGCCTGGCCGCCGCCGTCGACCGCGTCGTGCCCGGCGCCCTCGCCCGGACCGTCAACTCCCTGGCCTTCCAGGTCGTCGCGCACGCCGCCGCCGTGCAGGGCCTGCCCGCGCCGACGCTCCTGACCGGCGGCGAGCAGGACCGGATCATCGCCGACCTGCTCGCCGGGCACGAGGCCGACGGCACCGGTCCGGACTGGCCGCAGCCGATCACCGCCGTGGTCCGCGAGCGTGCCGGGTTCCGCACGGCGCTGCGCGACGTGATGATGCGGGCGGTCGCCGCCGGGGTCGAGCCGGACGACATGCGCGAGCTCGCCGACGAGGCCGGGCGACCCGAGTGGCGCGCCGTCGGGGACTTCGTGGACGAGTACCGCGCGGCCGTGACGGCGTTCCGGTCGACCAGCCTCGACGCCGCCGAGCTCGTCGCGTACGCCACCGCCGCCGTCCTGCGGGGCGAGGTACCGGCGAGCGTGGCGGCGCTGCGGCTCCTCGTGGTCGACGACACCCAGGAACTCGTGGAGGGCGAGGTCGCCCTGCTCGCCGCCCTCGCACGGTCGGGCACGCAGGTGGTGGCGTTCGGCGACCCGGACATCGCGTCGTCGGCCTTCCGCGGTGCCGAGCCGGACGTGCTCGGACGCCTGGCGGTCCGGCTGGGCGTCGAGCACGTCGACGAGCTCGTGCTCGGCACCGTGCACCGGCACGCCGCCCCGGTGCGCCAGCTGGTGTCCGCCGTGACGGCGCGGATCGGCGCCGCGGCGGCCGGACGGCAGCGGACGGCCGTGGCGTCGTCGACCGACGCCCGGAGCGACGCGGTCGTGCACCTCGAGGCGGGCAGTCGCTCATCGCTCGTCGTCGCGGTCGCCCGCCGGCTCCGCGAGCACCGGCTGCTCGACGGGGTCCCGTGGCACCGGATGGTCGTCGTCACCCGCAGCGGGGCGGCCATCCCCGAGCTCGTCCGCGCGCTCTCGGTGGCCGAGGTCCCCGCGACCGCGGGAGCGGCCCCGGTCCGGCCGCGCGACGACTCCGCGGCGCGGGCACTCCTCGACGCCGCGGCCGTCGCCCTCGACGTCGTGCCGCTCGACGCCGCGCTCGCCACCGCGTTCGCGACGGGGCCGCTCGGCGGTCTGGACACCCTCGCGATGCGCCGGCTCCGGCTCGCCCTCCGGCGCGAGGAACTCGCGGGCGGCGGCACGCGCACGGCCGACGAGCTCCTCGTCGACGCGCTCGGCGCCCCCGAGCGGCTCGCGACGGTCGACGCCGGCTTCGCCCGTCGCGCCGCCCGGCTCGCCCGCAGCCTGGTGCAGTCCCGCGTCGACGCCGGGGCCGGGGCGAGCATCGAGGAGATCCTCTGGGGGCTCTGGGAACGCAGCGGGCTCGCCGGCACGTGGGGCGGCCAGTCGGCGGCCGGCGGGGTCGGGGCGGCCGAGGCCGACCGCCACCTCGACGCCGTGGTCGGGCTCTTCACCGCGGCGAAGCGCTTCGTCGAGCGCACGCCGGACGCACCCGCGCGGGTGTTCGTCGACGACCTGCTCGGTGCCGACCTGCCCGAGGACTCGATCGGGCCCGACCGGACTGCCGGGCGGGTGCGCGTCCTCACCCCGTCGGCCACGATCGGACTCGAGTGCGACGTCGTCGTCGTGCTCGGGCTGCAGGACGGCGTCTGGCCGAACACGCGCGTGCGCGGCAGCCTCCTCGACCCGGACGGCCTGGTCCGTGCAGCCGCCGGCGTCGAGCACGGGCCGGTCGACGACCGTGCGGCGGTGGTCGCCGACGAGCTGCGCCTGTTCGCGCGCGCCGTGTCCCGCGCGACGACGCAGGTGGTGATCGGAACCGTCGCGAACGACGACGAGTCGCCCTCGCCGTTCGTCCGGCTCGTCCCGGTCCCGCCGGACCGGCAGCCCACCGTGCACCCGCTGTCGCTCCGCGGGCTCGCCGGGTCGCTGCGTCGCCGCGTCGTGACGTCCGGCGACCACGAGGCCGCCTCCGCCCTCGCCCGGCTGGCGGCGGCCGAGGTGCCGGGGGCCTCGCCGGATGACTGGTACGGCCTCGCCGAGCCCTCGACGGAGGCGCCGCTCGTCGACCTCGACGCCCCGCCCGCGCCGGAGTACGAGGGCGGCGAGCCCGTGGCACCCGCCGTCTCGGTGTCGCCGTCGCGCATCGGCACCTTCGAGGAGTGCCCGGTGCACTGGTTCGCGCAGACGTTCGGCGGCGGCGCACCCAGCCCGGCGATGGGAATCGGCACGATCGTGCACGAGGCGATGGAGCACGCCACCGCCGTCGACGTGGACTCGCTCTGGCAACGGGTCGAGGCGCGGTGGGACGAGCTGACGTTCGAGTCGCCCTGGGTGGCCGACCGCGAACGTGCGCGCACCCGTCGGATGATCGAGGGGCTCAGCGACTACCTGCGGACCTTCGCGAGCGCCGGGCGGCGGCTGCTCGGCGCCGAGACGTCCTTCGCGCTGGTGACGGGACCGGCACGGATGCGGGGGAGCATCGACCGCATCGAGGTCGACCCGGAGGGCCGCGTCAGCGTCGTCGACCTGAAGACCGGCCGCTCGATGCCGAGCGAGAAGAACGACATGCCGGAGCACCCGCAGCTCGGGGCCTACCAGCTCGCGGTGGAGGACGGCGCCGTCGAGGGCGTGCCGGCGGGGGCTCCGATGGCCGATGCCCGTTTGGTCTTCGTGCAGAACCCGCGCGGCGCCCACGCGTACTCGGAGCGGACCCAGCACGCCTTCGACGCCCAGGACCGCGACGCCTACCGCGAGCGGCTGCACACCGTCGCCCGGGGGATGGCGGGCCGGACGTTCCTGGCCAACGTCGACGACCACTGCGACCGGGCCCGCACGGGTGTCGAGTGCCGCATCCACGTCGTGGGAGAGGTGACCTGGTGAGCAGCGAGACCACGGCGACGGAGCCGACCGGCACCGAGACGACCCCGGCGGTACCCCGCTTCGACGCGGACACCGTCGCGGATGCCCTCGGGCGGCCGCGTCCGACGGCGCAGCAGCGGGCCGTCATCGAGTCACCCCTCGCACCCGCCCTGGTCGTGGCCGGCGCGGGCAGCGGCAAGACGGAGACCATGGCATCGCGGGTCGTTTGGCTCCTCGCGAACGGGTTCGTCCGCCCGGCCGAGGTCCTCGGCCTGACCTTCACCCGCAAGGCCGCCGGTGAGCTGTCGGTCCGCATCAACGACCGGATCCGCGCACTGGAGGACGTCGGCCTGCTCACTCCCGGTGACGCGTTCGAGGCGCCCACCGTGTCCACCTACAACGCGTTCGCGAACGCCGTCTTCCGCGAGAACGCCCTGCTCGTCGGGCGCGACGGCGAGTCCCAGGTGCTCACCGAACCGTCCGCGTGGCAACTCGCCCGACGCGTCGTCGTCGCGGCCCGGGACGACCGGCTCGCCGGGCTCGACCGCGACGTCGACACGATCACCGCCGCGGTCGTCGCGCTCGCCGGCGCGGTGTCGGAGCACCTCGTCGACCCGGCGGCGCTCCGGCGCTTCGCGGTCGAGTTCAGCAGCGTGCTCGAACTGCCGGGCAACGCCCGCGGCAACCCGTACAAGGCGGTCACCGACGCGGTCGCGGCGATCGCTCCACTCGAGCCGCTCGTCGACCTCGTCGAGGAGTTCCGCCGACAGAAGGTCGACCGCGGCTTCGTCGAGTTCTCGGACCAGATCGCCCTCGCCCTCGCCGCGGCCGAGGCAGCACCCCGTGTCGTGACCGACCTGCGGCAGCGCTACCGCGTCGTCCTGCTCGACGAGTACCAGGACACGTCGGTCGTGCAGACACGCTTCCTCGCGCGGCTCTTCCGGGGTCACCCGGTCATGGCGGTCGGCGACCCGCACCAGTCCATCTACGGGTTCCGGGGCGCGAGCGCCGCGAACCTGGCGCGGTTCCCGCGCGACTTCGGCGTCGAGGACGGCACCCGCCCGGTGACGTTCGCGCTGTCGACGAGCTGGCGCAACCCCGTCGACGTCCTGGCGGGGGCCAACGCCGTGGTCGGTCCGCTGTCGGCAGCGTCCGACGTCGCCGTCGAACAGCTCGCGCCGCGACCGGGCGCCGACGCCGGCACGGTGCACGCGGTCTTCCCCGAGACCCTGCCGGACGAGGCGGACGCCGTGGCGCGCTGGTTCGCCGACCGGCGGCGGGCGGCACCGGACGGCTCGATGGCGCTGCTGCTCCGGTCGCGCAAGGACCTGTCCGCGTTCACGGCGGCGCTCGGGGCGCACCGGGTGCCGTTCCACGTGCTCGGGACCGGCGGTCTGCTGCAGCGTCCGGAGATCGTCGACCTCGTCGCGTGCCTGCGCGTGCTGCACGACCCGGCGGCCGGCAACGACCTCATCCGGCTGCTCACCGGCGCCCGCTGGCGGATCGGTGCCGCCGACGTCGTCGCCCTGCACGCCCTGGCGAGGTGGCTGTTCGGGCGCGATCACGCCCAGCGCCGACTCGACGACGACCTGACGGCGGCGTTCCGCGCCTCCGTCGCGGCGGGCGAGCACGGATCCCTCGTCGACGCGCTCGACTTCGTGGCGACGGCGCCCGACGAGCACGGCGCCCTCGAGGACATCAGCCCGACCGGTCGAGCCCGGATGCGCGCGCTCGGGCAGCAGCTCACCGCGCTGCGCTCCCGCGCCGGCGGCGACCTGGTCGACTTCGTCACGCTCGTCGTGCAGGAGATGCGGCTCGACGTCGAGGTCGCCGCGCACGAGCAGGGGAGCGCGGCGTTCCTCGATGCCTTCGTCGACGAGCTCGCCGGGTTCGTCACGACCGACGACCGGGCCGACCTCGGCGCCTTCCTCGGGTGGATCGACGCCGCTGCCCGACGCGACGACATGGGCCCGCGCTCCGAGGAGCCCGAGGCCGGCACCGTCCAGATCCTGACGATCCACGGCTCGAAGGGGCTCGAGTGGGACGCCGTCGCCGTCCCGCGGCTCGTCGAGGGTGCGCTGCCGGCACGGCCGCAGGAAGGATCCTCCGGCTGGCTCGGCTTCGGCCGCCTGCCGTACGTGTTCCGCGGCGACGCCGACGAACTCCCCCGGCTGGACTGGCGCGGGCACGACACCCAGAAGGGCGTCGTGGACGCGATCGAGGCGTACAAGGAGCAGGTGAAGGCCCGGAACGAGGACGAGGAGCGCCGCCTGACGTACGTCGCGTTGACCCGCGCCCGGCACGACCTGCTCGTGTCCGGCTCGTTCTGGGCCGGCGGGGTGAAGCCGACCGCGCCGAGCCGGTACCTCCGCGACCTCGTCGAGGTCGGGGTCGTCGACGCGGCCGCGATCCCCGGGGAGACCGCCCACGAGTCGGACCCGCTCGGCGAGGACGGTGCGACCCAGACCTGGCCGCACGTGCCGTTCGGGCAGCGCGGCGCGCGGGTGCTCGCCGCGGCGGACCGTGTGCGGAACGCCAACCCCGGTGCCGCCGGGCGGTTCGCGGCGGACATCGACCTGCTGCTCGCCGAACGCCGCGCGAACCGCGCCGCACGGCACACCGTCGCGGTGCCGCACCGGGTGCCGGCCTCCGGCTTCAAGGACTACCTCGCGCAGCCCGACGCGGTCGCCGAACGGCTCCGACGCCCGATGCCGGAGCGGCCGTACCGCGCGACGCGGCTCGGCACGCTCTTCCACGAGTGGGTGGAGCAACGTGCCCGCAGCGGCGGGTCGCTCGAGACACTCGACGTCTGGGCCGACGAGCTGGACCTCGACGCGGACGACCGCGCCGACGCCTCCACCGAAGCGCCCGTCACCGACGACGACGCCCGCCGACTCGCGGACTTCCAGGCGACCTTCGCGCGGTCACGCTGGGCCGACCGCACGCCGATCGAGGTCGAGCGCGAGATCCACATCCCGTTCCTCGGGCACAGCGTGGTCTGCAAGCTCGACGCCGTGTACGAGATCGACGGTCGCGCCGAGGTCGTCGACTGGAAGACCGGCAAGGCGCCGACGGGCGCGGACGACCTGGCCGCGCGGCAGCTGCAGCTCGCGCTCTACCGGGTGGCGTACGCGGAGTTCACCGGCCGGCCCCTGGACGAGGTCGACGCGGTGTTCTACTTCGTCGCGGACGACCTCGAGGTCCGACCGACCGGACTGCTCGACCGCGCCGGGCTCGAGGAGGCCTGGCGACGCGCCCTGGGGTGACCCAGCGCGTGGACCCGGCGGGCTGACGCGCCGGGCCGGGCAGGCCGGACTGGCCGGGCCGGGCTCGCAGCCTGACCCGCGGGGAAGGGACCGCTCAGCCGTGCCGGCGCTCGGTCGACGACAGCAGCTGCTCGACCTCGCCGATCTCCATCGTCTCCGGCGACACCGACTGCAGCGGCGCGGCACTCGGGGTCTGCACGGCGTCGACGAGTCGGTGCATCATCGCGACGGCGTCGTCCACGACCTCGGTGCTCTTCGCCTGCACGCCGTGGAGCAGCCACTGCGCGGTCTCGAGCTCGTGGTACACCCGGGCACGCTGGGCCAGCTGCCGGTCGCGGCCCCCGCCGCCGGCCTCGTACGCGGCGAGCACGGTGTCGAAGGCGTCCGACCGGCCGGCCAGCACCCACGCCAGGTCCTTCGCGGGGTCGCCGAGCCGGAGCTCGCCCCAGTCGATGAGCCCGGACACGGCGTCCCCGTCGACCAGGATCGTGGCGGTGCCGAGCGCCCCGTGCACCACGGTCGGCGTGAACTGCCAGAGCTGCTGGTCGCGTGCCGCGCCCTCCCACCGCTCCTTGAGTGCGGCGGGCACGAGCTTCGTGGCGACGGCGCGGTCCATCACGGACACCGCCGAGCGCAGGACCTCGAACGGGGTGAGCGACGGCAGACCGGCGTCGGTGACGAAGCTGGTCGGCAGCTGGTGCACCGCCGCGACCGCGCGGCCGACCGACGCCGCCAGCTCCGGACGCTCGGCCAGGTCGCGGAGCGCGGGGTGCGCTCCGGGCAGGTACGAGGTGACGATGGCCCGGGTGGACCCGATCGGGGCCTGGCCGCGGTACTCGGCGACGGCGAAGGGCAGTCGCGTGCGGATGCCGGCGCTCAGGGCGCGGATCGCGACGAGGTCGGCGGACTGCCGGGCCTCGGCCCGCTGGTTCCGGGGACGACGGATCGCCGAGAGCGTGCCGGCGTCGTCGCGGAGGACCGCCGACTCGTAGTCACCGGACGCGGCCGAGCCGAGCGTGCGCGTGCCGGTGACGACCATGCCGGGGACGGCCGTCGTCGCCAGCGCGGCTAGAGTGAACTGGGATCCCGCCATGCCCCTCAGGGTAGGTCCGACGCCGGTGCGCGAGCGTGCGCCACGCTGACCTGTGCAAGCCCCGCAACCCGCCACGGGGTCCCGCGTGCCGACCGGTCGCCCGGATGCGACGCACCCCGGGGACCGCACCACCGACCAGACCGAGGAACCCCTGCCGTGACCGTCGAGTTCGCCGCCAAGCTCCCGCTCTCCCGCAACGAACTCGACCGCGACGCCGAGTTCCGCGCGACGCCCGACCTCGCCCAGGTCCTGCGCGCCGACCCCGCGACCCGGTACCTGCCGGTCCGCGGGGCCGAGCTGCTCCGCGAGGCGGACGGTGCGCTCCGCTTCGTCGACGCGGACGCCGTGCCCGCCGAGACGGTCACGCTGTACCTCGGCCGTGCCGTCGCCGACGCCCCGGACGCCCCGGCGGGCACCCGGTTCGTCGCCGCCTTCGTGGACGACGACACCGCCCGCGCGATCGAGCCCGACGACGACGCCTGGGCCAGCCTGCGCATGTTCGGCACCGAGCTCTCCGCACGCGACCAGGGGCTCGCGGTCGAGGCCGTCGCGATGGCGAACTGGCACGCCGTGCACGGGTTCTCGCCGCGCACCGGCTCGGCGACCGACGTCGTCACCGGCGGGTGGGTCCGCCGCGACCCGGAGGGCCACGAGCACTTCCCCCGGACCGACGCCGCGATCATCGTCGGGGTGACCGACGCCGACGACCGCATCCTGCTCGGGTCGAACGCTGCCTGGGACGCGAACCGCTACTCGTTGCTCGCCGGGTTCGTCGAGCCGGGCGAGTCCCTGGAGGACGCCGTCCGCCGCGAGGTCTGGGAGGAGTCCGGCGTCCGGGTGGAGGAGCCCGAGTACCTCGGGTCGCAGCCCTGGCCGTTCCCCGCCTCGCTCATGCTCGGCTTCCGCGCCCGTGCCGTCGACGGCGACCCGACGACGGCCCGCCCGGACGGTGTCGAGATCCTCGACGTCCGCTGGTTCTCCCGAGACGACATCCGGGAGCGTGCCGGCGACACGCTGCTGCTGCCCGGTCGGACCTCCATCGCCCGCGCCATCATCGAGGAGTGGTACGGGGAACCGCTGGACCTGCCGTGACCGCGGGGCCGACCGGCGCCGGTGGGGCGGCGGCGACGGGTCCCCGTCCGCCGTCCCCGGACGAACTCCTCGCCGCGCTCGACGCCGAACAGCGGACCGTCGCGCGCACGCTGCTCGGTCCGGTCGCGGTCCTCGCGGGCGCCGGGACCGGCAAGACCCGAGCGATCACGCACCGGATCGCGTACGGCGTCGCGACGGGCACGTACTCGCCGAACCACGTCCTCGCCCTGACCTTCACCACGCGTGCCGCCGGTGAGCTCCGGTCGCGACTGCGGGCGCTCGGCGCCGGTGGTGTGCAGGCCCGAACGTTCCACGCAGCGGCGATGGCGCAGCTGAGCTACTTCTGGCCGGACACGGTCGGCGGGCACGCGCCGCGCATCGTCGAGTCGAAGGGACGGGTGATCGCGCACGCGGCGGACACCGTCGGCCTGCACGTCGACACCCCGGTGCTCCGCGACCTCGCCGCGGAGGTCGAGTGGCGCAAGGTCCAGATGCTGTCGTACGACGAGTACGAGGCGGCCGCCGCCGACCGCGTCATGCCGCGGGACACCCCGCCCCGCCGCGTCGTCGACCTGATGCGGGCCTACGAACAGCTCAAGGACGACCGCCGACAGCTCGACTTCGAGGACGTCCTGCTCGCGGCCGCTGGCACCTGCCGTGCGCTGGCCGTTGACGTAATGGACGATGGAAGCGAAGGAGGTGTTTGCGGTGTTCATGCCGGCCAGT
>JAAIGE0101273476.1_pt1 | contig 11332 bp, 16 predicted proteins | sample 6487951 | NCBI WGS metagenome assembly JAAIGE01 (sample SAMN13974128, study PRJNA590717) | phyllosphere metagenome | biome: tomato field; feature: multiple bacterial spot infested tomato fields; material: tomato leaves; isolation source: leaves from tomato fields | host: Solanum lycopersicum ... | reverse complement strand
GCGCCGACACGGTGAATCACGCCGTCCTTCATGAAGGTGTGCAGCGTGTAGAACTTGTTCTCCTTGATGACGACGCTTTCGTAGCCCGGGTCAACACGGTGGGATTCGACGGCCGCTTCCGCCTCTTCCCGAGACTCGAACTCCTGCTGCCATCCGCAGCCGCGGCAGTAAGCGCGGCGGAAAAGCTCCCGAGGCTGGCAGACGATACCGTCGCCACGGTCGATTTCTCCGGGGAGCAGGGATACCTCCGACGGCTTCCCGTTCTTCTCAGAGAACGTGCCGTCGGACACTCGATTCACGTCAGACTCGTTGAACGCCATACCTCACAGTATAGACGATTACCGCTGTCACTTCAAGCGGTGCTGGTAGCAGCGCTCACCATCGTTCTTCACAGCTCGGTTGCAGTGCCACATGTGGCCAAGTTGAGCGCGGCTGTGTTTACGGGCTGCGCTGAGACCTCCGTAATGGCAGGGCGCCCCACAGATGTACCGAGGAGGCGAGTACGCTCTCACTCGTCACGACCTGTAGCGGAACGCCAGGCCGACTCCCATGCGGCTTTCCAGTAGCCGAACGATGAAGCCACGATGAAGCCCACCGTACAGATGCCAAGCACAACGCATCCAACGATGCCACGTACCACGATGTCCGCGCTCAGCTCGACCGTGTTGCTGGCGTAGATGAGAACTGTCAGTAGCGCGATGAGCGCACCGCCGGAAAGGAACGCGCCCGTGATGGCGATACCCCGCATCAGCGCACCAGCTCCTTCGTCACGTAGGTTGGGTCGCTCGCGAAGAGTCCCGAGTTCAACAGCCCGTTCAGCTCCACGATGAGCGGCTCGCCTGTTGCGCCGTCAGTTGCAACATCGAGCACGTAGTCGGTCAGGCCTGCCTGTTCTGCGAATTCTCCGGCGACCTGGGTAGCGAAGTCGATGTAGCGGCGTAGGCGCTCGGTCTCGGTCACGACGGTGGACTTCTGCTTCCGGAACTGGCGCATGAGTGGGCTGAAGGCACGGCCGTCAGAGTTGAGCGGTGTGAACTCCTCGATGCTGCCACCGCCCGTGACCGGCTTGCCGCCGATGACGAACATCCGGTACTCGAACTGCATGTCCACGTACCCTTGAAGGATGAAGGCCTCTGCACGGCCCATGAGCTGAAAGGCATACTCAGCGATGTAGTCGGCGACCTCTTCGGGCAGCGGGTCATCCCCCGGGGCGAGGTCGAAGACGGTCAGCGGGAACCGCTTCGCGGAGACGCTCTTCACCGCAGCTCGTGTGATACCGGCGTCGCGGTACTCGCGAAGACGTTGCTGGATGGAAACTCCTGCATCCTCGCCCTCGTATCCGTCCCCCACCGAGACGAGGTCGATACGTCGGCCAGAATGCACGCTGTACGGCGCCAGGCTGGCGTACAGCGTCGCTATGGTCTCCTGGGGCAGTGGCAGGACATTCGCAGGGCTGAAGCGCGACACAGGGCCGTACAGCGCGTAACGCGACGGTTCCGTGCTCGCGAGCTTGTACGCCTCTTCAGCCGAGATGCCATCATCCTTCCATAGGAGCGTCTCAGGGTCCACGGCGCGGGACGGGCCATCGTCGATGGAGATGCGCGCCTCGGGGGAGTGCGAGTGCACCGCCGCGTGCAGGCGGTAGGCCATCTCCCAGAAGTCTTCCTTGTCGCCCTCCCCGTCGCTGGAGAAAGCGGGCATGAGAGCACGCCATGTCGCGAGAACATCCGCTGCGCGCTCACTGGTCAGCGCGTCCTCTTCAACAGAGACAGGCTCCGGCTGACGGAGGATGGATGCGAGAAGAGTCTTCGACATGATGGCTCAGTGTACCACGCCTTGTAGATGGGTGGCTAGTTGACCGGCCAGATGTACTCTAGGTCATCCGGCACGTCCGGGAACAAGGGCGCGTAGTGCTCCGGCATCTTTCGAATGAGGTTCGACTGGTGAGCGAGGTGAAACTCCCCATCCCCCACCCAGAACGGCATGCTCTCGTCAAGAGCGTCTTCAGGATTCAGCTCGAAGTGACGGAAGAGTACACGCTCGAACTTCTCCAAGCATGTGTCCTTGTAGCCGCGGACTGTGACCCACTCATGGATGATGGCGCGGTGGTACGCATAGAAAGCGGGCTTCCACTCCGCCCACATCTTTACAGCCGGGTGGTGCGCCCAGCCGTATCCGGGAATGACCATGGCTTTGAGAATCTGGAGGTTCTCCACTCGCTGCTTCCCAAGGCGCGCACGGTCAAGGCTCGCAGCGGTCGCTGCGAAGTCAGGAAGCGGGAGGAAGGTCTGCACGGTTACAGGGGTTCCCCCTGAAGTTCAAGTCCCTGGCGCTCCGCCATCGCCTCGAAATGGTGCCACGTTCTTGACGGCATGATGCCGTATGCGGTATACCTGTCGCCGCTGAGAACCTCGATGGCGTTGCGCATCGTGTTCACTTCCTGTGCGATGGCCTGGTCCATCTCCTCCGGCCCGCCACGATAGAGTTCCCGCGAGTCGGCGAGGAGTGTCAACATCTCGATGGCATGCGCTCGCCCCGCGGTCAGCTCGCTGCCTGCCACGATGATTTCGATACGTCGAAGCTCTTCCAGCGCCTCCGGAAGGGAAGCAGGGATGACGTAGAACTCGTCGGTCTTCTTGCGCTTCCAACGGGTGCTACCGTCCTCCAGCTCACCCTTGCGCTTCAGGCCGAGGCCCGTCAGGCGGTCATGGACGTTCTCGATACTCAGGCTCACGCTGACAGTCTACACCCGGTCTACGCCCTTGCCAGCCTGACCTCAACGAGCCAGGCTGGCAAGGAATGCGTCGATATCGGCCGCGTGGGTCCGGTCGAAACCAGTCGGCTTCGTCGGCCGGACCGCGAGAGCGGGGACCGAAAAGTCGCTGGGGTCGAAGAGCCGGGTCGCCGAGTCATCCACCCAGACGAAAGGAAGTCCGTCCGCAGCGGCCGTGGCTTTCACCACATCCAGCTTCGCATGGTCACGAAGCTCGTCGGCGTTGTGCCGAGTCAGATTGTCCGGCCAGGGGTTCCACGGCAGATAGCCGAACGCGAAGTCAGACGAGATGTAGTGCTTGAAGCGCAGGGTGTCCCGCTCCCACGTCGAGAGCCAGCGGACGTTGCCGCCGATGGACTCCAGGTACTTGAAGTACGCGATGGCGCCGGGGTAGAACGACACCTTGTATCGGACGCGGTTGGAGTCCTCGATATGAAAGCCCACCGGGTTCGCATCGAAACGGTCCTCCCAAGGAGCGTTCTTCGCCCGGTTCTTCGGCTTCTGGACACCCTCGACGTTGATGACATCGTCGAAGTCCAAGAAGACGTTGAAGAGCGGCGCCGGGGTATCCATGACTCGAAGACTACATGACTCGTTTACCCAGCGCAAGCCGCCACTGCTATGATGAACCCATCACGACTAGCCGTCATTCCCGTATGGGGAGGCGGCTAGTTTTCTTTGAGCTGGGCGCGCAGCTCCATCAGGAGCTTCCCGAGACGGTTCTCGCCCAGACCGGAGCGGGAGTCCACACCCCACAGGCGGTCACCCCAGGTGTTGTACTCGATGAGCGTCGTGTCCCCTGTGGCGACGAGTCTGTAACCGAACGTCGGCTCAGAGAACTTCGCCGCGAGGGTTCGGCGCATAGCCTCGGTGGAGAACTCATTCCATGCATCCAGGTCGATGGCGAGTCGCTTGCCTAGTGCCTTCGACTCGCGGATGCTTGCCGACTGGAGCTTGTCCAGCCACGCGGGGACCGCGTCAGCATCCAGCGCGAACAGCGACTTGTGGGCCTGGAACGCATGCTCAGAACTCGGCCACGTCCGGCCGAGAACGTGCACGGGCGCCACAGCGAAGTTGGAGAGGAACTGGTAGTCCCCTCGGAAGCCCTCAGTCGTCTCCGTCATCGAACAGGCTCCAACTCTTCGTAGTCCTCGCCTACCTGCTTCAGCAGGTACACCTTGCCGCCGTCGTATGCAAGGCGGGCGGTGATGAAGTCGTTCACGGCCGGTCCGGTCTTCACGGCGGTGGTCCCGAAGTACCGGCGTTCGTTCTGCTCATCGGTGGGGTAGTCCATCTCCTTGATGTTCTGCTCGGTCACCTCGATGCCATACGTTTCGCTCAGGCTGGTGGCTGCGTCTCGGAGGTAGGCATCCTTGCGGGCATCGGGAGTCAAGTTGGCGAATAGACCGTAGACCATGAGGCCGATGGCGAGCAGAGCAAGGGGAATACCGATGAGGAAGAGGATGGAGGAGATTTTCTGCACCCTCTTGCTCCCTACGAAGGAGAGAACCAGTGCGGGCATTAAGCAGATGAAGGTAGCGATGATGAGAACGGACATGACCGCAGTGAAGACATTCGTTGACTGGAAAGGGGCGTAGTCCATGCCGGTAGCCTACCACGGACTGAAAGGAATGGACCTGGAGGATGATAGACTCGCACCATGCCTCATACCCACACCGAGCCAGGACAGTATGACCCGACCGTGACAGCTATGGTCGTCCGCTACGACGGAGTGCCCCGCGTCCTTCTTCCCCTCCACCGCAAGTACGGCGTCCGCCTCCCACCCGGCGGTCACATCGAGCTGGACGAGAACCCTTGGCAGGCAGTAGCTCGTGAGTTGCTGGAGGAGACCGGCTACCACCTCGACCAGCTCGAAGTCATCCAGTTCGCAGCAGCTCCACGGCTCGCGTTCAACACGCTCCACCCGATGCCGCTACTGTACCAGTCGCACGCGGTGCCCGGACCTGTGAAGCACTTCCACATGGACGCGTGCTTCGGCTTTGTCGCGCACGGAGACCCGCGAGACACCATCGCCAGTGACGAAAGTCCGCTGGAGTGGTTCACCGAGGAAGAGGTCTCAGCGTTCGAGGAGCATCAGATTCCTGGTGACATGCGAGCGATGGCCCTCTACCTGCTCCGAAACCCGAGCGCGCACGTGAAGATAGCCACGTCGCACTTCACGCTGGCGGAGCCTCCAGTGTTCCGCTGATACCAGGGAAGATGACCCAGCTCAGACCTTTCACGACGATGCGGTTAGAGGACACGTCACGCTGCTTGGTACCATTCGGCAAGTAGGCGACTTGGACAACGTGAAGCTCGCTCCACGCCGCCTGGTGCGGGAGAAAGAGAGCGAACGGCTCTCTCGTCACCTGGACCACACCGCTGCCTCGCAGCCACTCCCATCGGAAGTATGTGCCATCCGGGTACCCGTCAGTGTCAGCATGGACACTGACGGCCTGCTTCTGACCGATGGGGAACGTCCCCGCGATGAAGACATCGGCCGGGGTGCGTGTTTCGACATCCGGGACGGCTACCGCGTTCAGACCGAGACTGAGTATCAGCCCGAGTGCGAGAGAGCGTGCCCACTCGACCATCACGCTGTGCGCAGTGAACGGACGACGGACTCGTTGTTGTTCGGCTGCGGGTCGATGGAGACGCGCCCCGCCTCAGCGTCAGCGATGAACGCCCGGATTTCGTCTTTCGTTACGGTACGCCCCCACGCGTCCAGACCCGCGTGAAGCTGACGCTCGCCACTGTACTTCCCGCTGTAGTGGGAGTGGCCGTGCACCAGCCACCGGCCCGTGTCCGGGATACGGTACGGGGCGAAGCGGTCGCCTGAGCCATCATGCGCGAAGTCATGAATGCTCGGGTTGCGGGGGAAGTGCGAGAAGTCCACGTAACGCCCGTCGATGCGCTCCGTGTGCTGGGAACCGATGAAATCGAATGCACGTGACCAGCGGTCGATGCGAGACAAGGCTTTCCCGCCGTGCGGGTTCACATCGTAGTCGTGGTTGCCTGCGATGAAGACCTTCCGGCCCGGCAGTGCTTCCACGAGTGTGAGAGCTGCTTCAGTTGCTTTCCCGCTGCCCACGGTCAAGTCGCCGAGCCAGAACACGGTGTCGCGCTTGGTCACGTTGGAGCAGTACATGTCCACGAACCAGGCGTTGTGTTCCTCCACCGTGTCGAAGCCGCGGAGGCCGCTCACGAGCGAGTGGAACAGGTGCGAGTCGGTGAGGACGAGAGTCTGCGACATGTTGTCATCCTAACGCATGCAAGCCTTCTCTGCAAGTCAGCGCGAACGAGCCACCCAGGAAGAGAGACCGCCACCCCTCAGCGGGCTGTACGCAGCGTGCGGTATCCTGTCTACGCCCCGCGTGCCGATGGAGCTGATGCGGCCTCCGTAGAATGCATGACCGCGTGCTTTGCGAATCCTGCGGCCGTTCTCTTCACCGCGTATCAGCATAGACGTGTTCTCCGTCTTCTCTAATATCCGCTTGGGACGAAAATCCCGTCTAAACGGATATTCAGCGCACGCGAGCGCGGCGCCTCTCGATGACGTAGCCTGCAAGCTTCGTCAAGGTTGTCCACCCCGATGCGACAGCCAGGATGAAGAAAGCGATGGCCGCAGCGAGTACGAAGAACCCTAGTGGCCTCTGGTCATGGTCCTCATCGACAAGGAAATACGCCGACAGGAAGGACAAGGCTGTCGTGATGGCCAGCAGGCCGATGAAGACGAAGCTCATCCACATGAGGGCGAACTTGCGGTTCGCGAAGAACCGCCCGAGGTCGAGCCAGATGGGTAAGGGAGACTTGCGCCGTGCGGGGGAGGATGTGACGGCCATGATGTCTAGGACTTCCGTTCTTCGGTTCTGCGTGTCACGATACGGCCTTCGCCGTTCTCTGCTTGCTTTCTACCGCGTTCGAGAGCTGCTACCAGCTTCTCGTTCTGCAAGAGTGCTCTTTCTGCATCACCGAGAGCTTGCTCTGGCATGGCCTTACCGCCCTCTGTCCCAGCGGCGTGGCCGAGGGTCACGGCGGCTCTCGGGGCTGGCATTCGCCCGAGCGAGGGCTGCTACAAGCACGTCGTCCTGCAAGAACGCTTTCTCGGCGTCCGTGAGGGGCGGGTCGTACTCTTCCTCTGCCATGCCCCTCATCTTACACGAGGTCCAGGCATACAGCGGCGCTCCCCCACCGTGAAGCTAAGTGGGGGAGCGCCTAGGGACTGCTGCGGTTTCCTGTTGCCTCCAGGATACCACCGTAGTACGAGAAGAACGACACCCCCACGCGAAGGGGAAGCGTGGGGGTGTCGTGTGATGGGGCCGGGCAATAGTGTCAGCAGGCGCCCGGCCGATGAACCTTTCGGTTCATGAGCCGTGCAAGCAAGGCTTGCACAACCCGCCGACCCTACGAGAGGGCCGGGACTTAGGCCCGGCGGGGCGTGGCGACACCGGAGGCGTCGCTCAGGATGTCGCGGAAACGGTTCGAGAGCGTCTTCGCGATTTCCATGGCGGCGTCGGTACCCATGCCCAGCTTGCGCGAGCGGGTGAGCAGTTCGCGACCCTGGAGGGCGGCGAGACCCTCGTGGTGGTCACCGACCTTGACCAGGACGTTCGCGACCTTGCCGATGTTCTCCTGGGTGGCCATGTTGGTGGCCATGACGATGATGGCGTACACCTTGTCGGTGGTGTACTCACCCCAGGGGAGGCGGTCGTACCCGTCGATGACCTCCTGGAACGAGGGCAGGTTCAGGGTCTCGTCCCACTGCTTGAACGCGAGGGCCGCGTCCTCACCGACGAGGGCGAGGATGACGCCGTCACGAGCGGCACGGTCGTTGCCGACAGCCGCGAGGCCGCGGAACGTCTTGTGCCACGAGCGGCGCGAGGGCCAGGCGCCGTCAGCCTTGGCGGGGTCGGACGGGACCGCCGAGCCGACGATACCGGTACCGGCCTGGTTGTTCTGGAGGTAGGCCGCGCCACGGGCGAACTCAGCCAGCTCGGCATCGGTCACGTTCTCGGCACCGAAGCCCTGGCCCAGCAGGCGGAGCCAGTTCTCGACCGGCGACTCGAAGTCGATGTGAGCGATGCGGTTGGCGAGGGGGCCAGCGAGCATCTGACCGTTCGCGCCGGTCTCGATGGGGTTGGCCGCGAGGATGATGTGCACGTTCTCGGGGAGGTTGACGCCGTCGAGCTTGCGGTCCTCGATGAACGACAGGAGCGAAGCCTGCACGTCTTCGAGGGTGGCGCGGAACTCGTCGAAGAAGAGGAAGACACCGTCGTAGGTGCGCTCGGACCCGGCGACGGGCTGACCCGCGAAGTCCACGTCCACGACCTGACCGCCGAGAGCCGTAGCGACCGCGTCGCGGAACCAGTCGGGCTTCGTGGTGATGGTGTAGGGCATGTGGAGGGGCTTGCCCTCAGCGTCCGTGTGCTTCACGATGGGCAGACCCTCGACGAACGCGGGGTCTTTGCGAGCACCGAGGATGTCGATGACGAAGAAGTTGTTCTTCTTGGCGAGGGCGCGGACCCAGGCGGTCTTTCCGATGCCGGGGTCGCCGTTGAGGAGGGGAGCGATACCCGCGTTCAGGAGACCGACGATGACGCGCTCCTGCGTGGTGTAGTCGTCCTGGAGAGGAATGAGGTTCGACATGATGTTTCCCTTCTTGGCCTGAGTGGCCGGTTGCTTGCTGACATACTGAAGGTACCACGAGGCCGAAGCTCATGTCAACTTCAGATTCAAGATTTCTTCTAGGAATCTAGAAAAGACCCGGTCAGAAGCGGGAAAATCATGCCAGCTGAGGCCGTCTCAGCGGCCGTTCACGCGTGCGAATGCCGCAGAGACCCAGCTCGTCGCACCGATAGCGCTGGCCTGCTCAGTGAACGCTGCGGGCATCGTCGCCATCGTCGCGGGGTCGCTACCCAGCGAGTAGATAGTGCTGCCCGTGGACAGCCGAGCGAAGACCTCACCGCTCGCGGACTTCACAACAGCCGCCCAACCGGGAGTCTTCCCCGCTGTGTTGAACGAGCTGACAATCAGCGGGTTGTTCGCCGTCGGAGTGAACGGGATAGCGGAGTCCATGAGGCGCCGGTCTTCGCCGCCGTCATGGATGTTCAGCCGCAGCGGCGCGTAGGAGTCCTTCATCGCAAGGTTCGCAGCCTGCGCCGTTGCGATGCGGTCGAGGTCACCCTTGGCGTTGAGGTTGTGGGCGTTGCCGATGAACCCGGAGATGGCGAACGAGCCACCCACGAGCAGGATAAGGGTAATCGCGATACCCGCGATGATGAGGATGGGGTCAGTCGCGCCGCGCTCCTCGCGCAAGCGCTCGATTTCGGCTTTCCGAGCTTTCAGCTTGTCCATCATGCCGTTGTCCGTGCACACGCAGGAAAAAAGAGTCTTAGTCATATGCTCCATTCTATCCAACTGCATCTATTTGACTGACCACAGCCGGTTTTCGCGGTTCGTTGTCGGTGGTCCGCGGTACAATGGAGCATGACCGAAACCGCTACTGAGTTCACTGTTACCGCCGACGCCGAGCGTCACATCCGCGCAGAACGCGCCACCGTCATCGCCCACATTTCAAGCCGTTCTCTGACAAGCAAGTCGGAGGCGCATAACGCCGTGGCCGAGGTGCACAACCGCATGGCAGCGCAAGCTCGCGCTTTCCGCAGCAGCGGCGCAGCCACCTGGTACCACGCGACAGCACCTTCCTCCTACTCCATCAAGGAGTCCTGGAAGCCGGACAAGGACAGCGAGCCTCGCGACCGTACCGTCTTCGTAACGGCATCCAAGGTCGAAGTCAAGTTCCAGAATTTCGAGGCGATGAGCGACTGGCTCGCGGAACTCGCTGACGAGCCTCTCGTCCAGACTAGCCAGCCGCTCTGGGCGCTGACCGAGCAGACGCGAAAGGAAACAGAGTCGAAGGTCCGCACTCTCGCGGTCCGCAATGCCCGGCAGTACGCCAATGACTACGCAGCGGGCGAAGACATCGAGCCGAGTGCGCTCCGTCTCTCCAAGGTGGATGCTTCCGTGTCCGCTCGGGGCGGCTACCCGATGGCGGGAGCGACCCGAGGCTCGGCTGGTTCGAGCAATACCGCTTTCGCGGTCACGCCCAATGAGGTGACCGTATCCGCTTCTGTCACCGCGACCTTCGTAGCGACGGTGGTCTGAGGATGATGACGGACCCTGTACGCCTCACTGGCGCCTTCACGGCTACTTCCGTGGCTGATGCGACATCGGAACGGGACACGCTGTCTGTCCTGATGCAGCGGGCGGGGGTACAAGCCGATGACATCCAGGTCGGAGGTAAGAGCAAGCTCGTGGAGTTCACTGCGGCTGGAAGCGAGGGTGTCATCCGGCGTCTTCGGGAGATGCTCTCCGGCCGAGCGTTCATGTACCCCGGCCTGTGGACCCGCGTCGAGACGGCACAGCACAAGGCGTAGACTAGGAGGGGAAGGAGGTCACTATGTGCACTTGCCCTTGCAACGGCGGCAGCGGCGTCTGTAGCTGCTGACGTAACGAAGAAGCGCCCCGACTCGTGATGAGTCGGGGCGCTTCTCTTTGGCTCAGCGGCGACCGGTGAAGACGTTGCCCTCCGGCTCGTCGCGGAGGTCCACACGAACCGTGATACCAGCGAGGTAGGCCGGGATTTCGTCGGCGGCGCGCTCGTCGTAGTCGGAGCCGATGAGGGCCGCGATGATGAAGCGCGTCTTGCCCTCGGTCAGGAGGTCGTTGTACTCCTGCTCGCTCGGCCACGGCGTCTGCGAGTCGGTGAACAGAATGCCCACGTCCACACCGAGTTCCGCCAGGGCACGGAACCCGACGCGCATGTCCGTACCACCGCCGCCTTCGAGGCGGACACGGTCCGTAGCGCGGCGGAGCTTCTGAATCTCAGCGACCTGAGTGTCCACCGTGAAGAACTGGAGTTCCTTGACACCCGCGACACGGAGCATCGCGAAGACCTCCGTCAGCGCACCGGGGATGTTGCCGAGGTTCGAGCCGGAGTTGTCCAGTGCGGCGGCGGCGGTGAGCTGCGAGTCGTTCCACTGGGGGATGATGAGGTCGCGCACCGGCTGACGACGGGCGACACGGCGACGGTTGATGGTCTTCGTGCCACGACGGTACTTGACAGCCGTGTGGATGAGCGTGCGGAACACATCCTGCCAGCGAACGCGCGGGGGAGCGAGAACCACGTCAGCCCACTCCAGGAGGTCACCGGGCATAGTGCCGATGCCGTTGGAAGAGTTCTTGTTGGCCTGCTCGCGGATGCGCTTCGCGACCTCGCGCTTCATGAACTCGCGGTCGGTCTCGCTCCACTCGGGGGTCTCACCCGACTCGTTGCCATCGACCTCGTACGAGCGGCGCTGACCGCCAGCGCCCGAGCCGCACTCACCCTCGCCGGGGCGACCCTCGCCCTGACCCTGACCGCCGCCCTGCGACTGCTGGTCCTTGTCGTCGCCCTGGCCCCCGCCCTGCGACTGCTGATTGCCGCCGTCCTGCTGGTCCTGGCTCTTCTGCTGCGACTGCTGGCTCTGCTGGCTCTGCTGGCCCTGCTGCGACTGGATG
>JAAIGE0101422536.1_pt1 | contig 11339 bp, 7 predicted proteins | sample 6487951 | NCBI WGS metagenome assembly JAAIGE01 (sample SAMN13974128, study PRJNA590717) | phyllosphere metagenome | biome: tomato field; feature: multiple bacterial spot infested tomato fields; material: tomato leaves; isolation source: leaves from tomato fields | host: Solanum lycopersicum ... | reverse complement strand
GTGCCGGGGACGTCTTCGAGCAGCACGTGCCCGTCACTGAGCATCGCCGTCAGCACGAGCTCGACCACGTGACGCTTGCCGAGCACGGCACGCTCGACGTTGTCGGCGATCTGCGAGAACGTCTGCGCGAACCAGGTCGCCTGCTCCTGGGTGATCGTCATGTCGGTGGGTCTCTCTCTGGGGGATGGATGCCGGGGGTGGGGCTACGCGGGGGTCGAGGCTTCGCGGGTCAGGGCTTGGCGGGTCAGGGCTTCGTCGGGTCAGGGCTTCGTGGGCGTTCCGGGCGAGCACGAGCCCGACACGGTGAGCGTCGCCGCGTCGAGTCCCCACCCCTGGGCGGACCAGTCGACGGTGACGACGACGTTCTCGACGCGCTCCGCGCCCACGGGGACACGATCGCTGCCGTCGGCGCGGGGCACGACCGCGCCCTTCGCGTCGCGGAACACCGCCTGAGAGGTGTCGACATCCAACGACGCCTTGTCGTTGCTGGAGCTGCGAGAGATGTCGAGCTCGTCGCCGGCGACGCACGAACGCACGGAGGCGGAAGCCTGCACCTGATAGGGCGCGCTGCCCTCGGCGGGAGCGACGCGACCCGTCTCGGACTTCGTGCCCCACAACTCGTGCTCGAAGTAGACGCCGATACCCGGGTCGCTGTCGAAGACCGTCGACCTGTTGTTCTCGAAATTCGTGTACACGGGCACGTTGTTGCGCGGAGGCTTGCTACCGGCCTGGATCGTTTCGTCGATCCGCCAGCGCGCGATGGCGCGACCGCCATCACGATCGAGAATCGGCTCCGCGTCGACGCGGAACGTGTACCCCTGCGGCGCCGCGCGATCCTGATCGACCCGCTTCGTGTCGGTCACCGGTGCCGCCGAACCATACGTCTTGCCCTGGTAGACCGAGTCGACACAGGCGGTGAAGGTGTACTCCTCGCCGTCCTTCTTGCCGGGGAACTCACGCCGTGCGCCGTCATCGCCCGTCCGGCAGGTCGTCCCCTCGACGATGCCGAAGCGCAGCTCGGAATCAGTGCCGTTCGGATCGGCGGTCGCCTGGGCCACGATCGTCGCCGACCCGTCGGACGCCGTGCGCGAGGTGAGGGTCAACGCGAGCCCTGTCGGCTTGCCCACACCGTGGGCGCGGAAGGTCAGGACGCCGCCCTCGACCGAGCCGCCGAGGCCGGCGGGGACGTCGAAGCGCGACAGCGGCGTGACGCGGACTTCCGTCGACGCGTTGCTGCCGACGCGGAAGCCCTTGATCGGCACGTCCTGCTGGTTGCGCCCGACCGAGACGGTCTGCGTCTCGCCCGTGCTGCTCCGGATCTGGAGAGACCCCGTCTCGGCGGCATCCACTCCCCGCACGAGGAGGTCGACGACGTTGCCGGCCCCGTCGTCCGTGACGGTCGGGGTCCAGTCCACGCTGTCGGGCCGCGGCGGCGGGTCGTACGCCCACGCGGTCGTGCGCACCGATCCGCGGGACTCGCCCACGTCGTTGACGGCGGTGACGACGTACTCGCGCTGGTCGCCGTTCGGCGCGGCGATGGTGGGGCAGCCGCCGTCCGGCGCGCAGCGGGCGACGATGTCGCCGCGGTATCGCACCACGAAGCCGGTAAGCCCGGGGTATGCGCGCCGCGCCTCACCCGCGTCGACGCGGAGCGTGAGCGAGCCGTCGGCGTACGCGGACTGGCGGACGCTCGCCGGAGTGCGCGGGTAGCCCTGGAGGTCGAGCACGACGCGCGCGTCGCGGGGACCCGCGGTGCTGCGCCCCTGGGCGTCGCGCAGGGTCACGCTGGCCGCACAGGTCGCGCCGGGGGCGTCGCCGGTCCAGGATGCCGCGATGCTCGTCGCCGAAGCCACCGCGAAGCTCACGCCCGTGCAGGTTCCCGTCGACCGGACGCCGACCACCTCGAGCGGTGTGCGCGGGAGCGGGTTGACCTCTCCGTCGGCGCCGACCACCTCGATCGTGCACGAGGAACCGTCGGCCTGCGAGCACTGGCGGGAGGTGGTGCCACCCTGCGGGAGGGTCGACGGAGCTGCTCCGACGCGCAGGAGGAGACGGGCGGGAGCCACCGCGTTGTGACTCGTCACCGTGATGATCGCCGCGTTCTCGGTTCCCGGAACGGCACGGTCGGCACCGGTCACGGTGACGGTCGAGCCGTCAAGCGTGACGGACGAGAACGCCGACCCCGAATACTCGAGCGCGTAGCGGATGCTGTTCCAGTCCTCGCGGCCCAGCTGCCACGAGGTCATGTTTCGCAGGTCGAAGGTCGCGGTCTCGCCCGGCCCGACGGTGAGCGAGCCGGGGCGGAGCTCGGGCTGCGGGTCGCGCGCCACGATGCCGATCGGGACGGAGAGGAGCGTCCACTCCTGCGTCCCCGCGATGCGCACCGGAACGATGCAGGCATCGGCCCACGGTGACCCGGTCCCGGCTTCGTAGGTCACCCGGGAGCCCGACACCGTGCACCGCGCCTCGGCGCGCGCGCCGGTCGTGGTGGCCTCGGTGCCGACCTCGAGGGTGGCGCGCCGAGGAAGGGCGACGAGGGATGCCATGTCGAAGTCGACCGACGACAGCTCGTCGACGCGCTGCGCCGAGTTGGGACGCAGGGCGAGCGTCACGTCGTCGTCACCGGGGACGCGGAGGAAAGCGTAGGTCGTGACCTCGGAGCCGCCGACCGTGCCCGTGACCGCGAAGGGGATGATGCGGCGCGTCGCCGGCAGATCCCCCGAGATGCGACGCCCTTCGACGCGGACGTCGGACGGATTCCCCCACAGCGAGACCCTCAGGGCGCTCACGTCGCCGCCCGACCACGTGGCGCGACCGGCGAGAACGTCGACCCCCGTCGTGAAGTCTTCGCGGTCCTCGAGGGTGAGCGCCGTGTCGGCCACGACCGGATAGTCGGGCACGCTCTCGCGCACCACCTTGACGACGATGAGTCCTCGCCCGGTGTTCCCGGAATCGGATGCCACGTCGTAGAGGAACGACATCGTCGCCGGGGCGTCTCCCGCGCGGATCACCACCCCGGTGTCGGTGACCGACTCGACCCGCTCGGCCAGGCGCGCGTACTCGGGGTTGTCCTCGCCGTCGACGAGTTTCTCGGGGAGGTCGGGACGCACACCGGTGAGCGTCAGACGACCCTGCGTGGGATCGATGTCGTTCGCGAGCGGGCTCACGCGGAGCCGGCTGTCTGCGCCCGCCTGCACCTGGACGTAGTCGGTGAAGGTGATGGGGCTCGGGTTCGCCTCGGCGTCCAGGACGCCGATGCGCACGGTGCCCTCGCCCGTGGCGCCGGCAGTGTCGGAGACGCGGTAGCGGAACGACACCTGGCCGCGATCCCCGGGGACGGACGCGTAGACGATGGAGAGGCCGTCGGGAGAGATCGACGCGGTCCCGCGATCGGGCTGGCTGACGATCCGGTCGAGCATCACCGCGTCGCCGTCGGGGTCGACCCCGAAGCCGGAGAACGGGATGGTCGTCGTCCCGCCGCTCAGCACCCGACCCTGCAGGGTGTCCGGCACCGGCGCCCGATTCGCGTCGTTACCGAGGACGGTGATGTGCACCGTCGCCTCGTCCCACAGCGAGGGAGCGCCGGTGGTGTACACCCGGTACGTCACCTCGTACGAGCCGGGAGTGGTCGGCGCGAGGTAGCGGAGCACCCCGCCCGAGGCGAAGGCGAGCGCGTCACTCGCGGGTTGCGCGCTCACGCTCGCCGGGTCGAGGGTGGGTCGTCCGCCGGCCGGCGACACGTCGTTGTCGAGCACGGGGATGTCGACCTGGGCACCGGCCCGGACGGTCACGGTGTCATCGACCGCGATGGGGGCGATCTCGGGCGCCGGCGGCAGCAGGTAGACGGTCGCCTCCCCGCTGACGCGGGCCCCCTCGTCGTCGGTGCCGTCGCTCACGCTGTAGGTGACGGTGCCGAGGAGACCGGCCTCGCCCGTGGCGGTGCTCCCGGAGACGCGGAGATCGTTCTGGCCGACCGTGTCGACGCTGAGCGAGGCACCGTCCTCGGCCGCGGCGACGACGTCGCTGAGGAGGAGGACTCGCCCCGTCGGGTTCGACACCGCCGAGAACACGTCGAGGGTGGCGTCCTCCTGCGGGCGCACGAACGCCACGACGGGAGCGGTCGACAGCTGCGCGGGGGCGTCGGCGGCCAGCAGGGTGATGCGGGCGGTGCCGGTGACATCCCGTCCCCCGTCGGAGACCGTGAAATCGACCCGGTACACGCCCGGTTGCGACGCGGTGAAGTCGAAGGTCGTGCTGCCGCCGATGACACCCGCGGTGGCCGCGGCGTCGTCGAGGATCCGGACCGAGCTGAGCGAGACGGCTCCCGCGGTCCCGGTCACGTGCGGACCGACATCGACCGTGAGGCTCGACCCCACCGTGTCGACGACGGCGAAGGACTGCACGGCGAGGCCGGGGTCGGGGGCGACACGGATCAGCAGCGGCTTCGTCGCCACGGCTCCCCGGGTGTCGGCGACGGTGACGTCGAGCTGGATCGTCTGCTCGCCGCCGGAGCCGTCGTCGGCGTGCTGGTAGACGACCTCGCCCGCCGGGGTCGAGGTGACACTGCCGACTCCGCCCGGGTTGTCGACCGACAGCAGCAGCAGCGGGTCACCGTCGGGATCGACCCACCCGGGGAGGACGGGGACCGTGATCGTGCCGCCGCGCGCGACCTCCGGGGTGGGCCAGGGCTGAAGACACTTCTCGACACCGCACCACACGGGGGCGGCGTTCGCCGCTTCGGGCGAGACGGTCAGCGTGACGGTGGTGGGGGCGGACGTCAGCCCGTCGGGCGTCGTGCCGTCGGTCACCGCGTACGAGAACGTCGCCGTGCCGGTCGCCTCGGGACGCACGCGCACCGCGAGGCGCTGATTGTCGTCGGTGAGACTGAGCTCGCCGAAGCCGGGATCGAGACCTGTGACGCTCTCGCCGACGATGCTCAACACGTCTTCGTTGGGGTCGTGGTCGTTCAACAGGACCGGGAGGGTGACGAGGCGGCCCGCCCGCACACCGAACGCATCCGGCTCCGCGATCGGGGGCTTGGGGTCGAGAACGACGCTGAGCTGCTCATCGCTCTGGACCGCGGCTTGCTCCGTCCTGTCGTCGAGGCTCCAGTTCTGACTCGACGCGACGAGCGTCCCGTTCGGGACGGTCCACACCCAGCCGCTGCGCGTCTCGTTCAGGATCACGGCGTGGTCGGACGCGACGAACACCGGACGACGCTGATCGGGAAGCGTTCCCCCCGCGTAATCGAGCGGCGTCTCGCCCGCGTCGGAACGCCAGAGCGTTCCGCCGGCCTCGCCGGGGAGCAGCCACGCCGCGTACGCGACGCCCCCGTGCGAGATCGGCTTGGCGGGCTGCCCGAGAACGGTGCCCCCGCCGCCCACCTCGCGGTTCGGTCCGGAACCGTCGACGGGAATCGCCCACAGCGACTGCTCGTCGGCGAGGTAGACCGCGCTGCCCGCGGAATCGGGAGAGCTGACGACGGCCTGGTCGACCACGGCGACATCGACCGGGTCGGCCCCGCGCACCCACACGCGCCCCGCGTCGCCGTCGACGAGAACCCAGGTGTCTCCGGCCGCCGAGAGGAGCGGGGTGGACACCTCGGCGGCGAGCGCATCGCGCGCGCGCACCTCGTCGGCGGCGATGTCGTAGCGGATGACGGAACCGTCCGCCGAGGAGTACGCGAAGAGCATTCCGCGGTCGTCGAGGGCGATGGCATCCGCGGTGTACGACGGGGAGTCGCCGCCGGCCGAGCCGAACGGATCGAATTCGGATGCCGCCTGCCCGGCCTCGCTCAGCCGGCCGGTGAACAGCGTGCCGGTGTCGGTGCGGTACACGACGAAATCGCCCGCCGTGACCACCGAGGTCGTGCCCGCGGGGGTGTCGGGGGCGGACGAGAGCTGCTCCTCCTGCAGGTCGACCGGCTGGGCCTCGTCGATGCGCGAGAGCTTGCTGTAGCTGTCGGTGAACAGGTACGCGCCGTCCGCGCTCTGCGCGACCTCGCTGGGATTGCCTGCCGACCGCACGGTGTCGAGCTCGCCCACCGAGGTGTTGACCCGGGCGTAGCGCTGGCCCTCGCCGGTCTGCAGAGCCCAGACCGAGGTGTCGACCTCGGGGGTCTCTTGCGCGTCGAGGCCGGGCCAGACGACGCTGGCCGTGATCACGAGAGCCGCAGCCGCGAGCGTGGAGGCGAGACCGGCGACCGTCCGTCGCCGCATCACAGCACCCCCGTGGCGTATAGCGCGGCGACGACCACGGCGCCCGCGGCGATGACCGTCGCTCCGGCGAGCGCCCAGGGCAGGACGCCGTGCGACGCCGGCCCGGGAGCCGAGATGTCGGTGTCTTCGTCGCGGGCGAGGCCCGTCACCCCGGAGCGGTCGCGGAGTTTGCGCGCGCCCTCGCGTTCGATGTGCGAGCGCGCGGGCCCACGCAGCGCCGTGTCGGAGAAGTCGACCACCCCGGCCGACGGCGACCAGGCGGCGCTGGGCACCTCGAGAGGGGTCGCGGCGAGGCCGAGCTCGGTCTGCACGCGCTGCAGGTCTTCGCCGAGAGCGCGCGCGCTCGGATGTCGGTCCTGCGGGTTCCGTGACATCGCGCGGGCGAGCGCGGCCTGCAGGGACGGCGGCACGTCGGAGCGGGAGATCTCGGTGTACGACGCGCGCGCGATGCGGCGACGCAGCTGCTCGCGCGAGTTCTGCCCGCGCTCACGACGCTCGAAGGGACTGTGCCCGGCCAGGAGCGAGTAGACGGTCGCCCCGAGACTCCACACCTCGCTCGAGACGGTGCCGGCGGTCTGTTCGGCGATCACCTCGGGGGCGCTCCACGGAACCGACATCGCGAGCATCTCGTCGGCGTCCTGGCGCACCAGCGACGACGAGATCCCGAAGTCGGCGAGGACGGGCGCCCCGAAGGTCGTGACGAGGATGTTGCTCGGCTTCACGTCGCGATGCACCAGACCCGCGTGATGAGCCGACTCGAGGGCTCCGGCCATGCGCACGCCGATGGCGAGGACCTCGGGCACGGGGATCCGTTCGACCCGGTAGCGCTGGGCGAGCGACCCCGGGCAGTACTCCATGACGATGTAGGGCCGGCCGTCGGCCGAGATCCCGGCCTGGTACACGGTGACGATCGAGGGGTGCGCCGAGAGGTGCGCGAGCACGTCGGCCTCGGCGTTGAACATGCGGCGGAGATCGGGATCGCGCACGTCGCTCGGGAGGACCTTGACCGCCACCTCGCGACGCGGCATGTCCTGCCCGTAGAGGAAGACGTCGGCGAAGCCCCCGGAGCCGAGCGGACGGATGTACGCGAGCCCGGGCAGGATCGGCGGCGACGAGGGGAGGCGCTGCGGCATGGTGCCCCCTCCCGGACGACGCGCCCGCGTCTGGCCGGGCGGGCAACCCGGCAATGCTAACAAAGGCGCCTCCGGGATCCCGGGGGCTGTGGACAAGCTCAGGATGCCGCGTCGCCGGGGTCGCGCGGATCGAACGGCGCGTCGAGGGAACGTGTCAGTTCGTCGAGCATCGCCGCCACCTGCGGCTCCACGTATTCGGCGATCGCCCCCTGGATGCGCAGGCGGTGGTGCAGCAGGATCGTGCACACCTCGCGGCCGATCATGTTCGCGTAGTCGTCGGCGAGACCGACCTCCTGCCGCAGCGCCGCCTTCGCGGCATCCGACAGCGGAGGGAGGGCGGGGATCACCGCGTCTTCTTCGGCGGCCAGGCCGGTGAGGGTGAAGAGGAACGGCGCTCCGGGCTCGGGCTCGGGGTCGAGCGGAAGCCCTTCGAACTCGGGTTCGAGCCCTTCCGCCGGACGGTACGAGCGACGGCGGTTGCGTTCGGCCTGCTGGTCCAGTTCGGCCTGCAGCATCGGGAGGTTGCGTGCGGTGTACTCGGCGACAGCGTGATCGACGATCGTCTTCACGCGGGTGGACAGACCGTGCTGGACGCCGTGGGGGACGTCGGAACCGAGACCCGCCGCGGAGAGGACCGGGGATCCGAAGCACCGACGGCACGGCGCGATACGGCCGCGGTGGTTCGCGGGCTCCCACCGGGGCAGCCATTTCAGCCAGGCGTCCACCGCCTGGCCTACCTGGGTCTCGAGCGACCGCTCCACACTCCTACGCTAGACCGACACGCCCGGGCAGCGGGGATGATCGGGTCTCCCGCGCGTCACACCCGCATCCCCGGTTGCGATCAGGGAGTGTCGTCGTCCTCGTCCTCCCAGGTCCACCGCGGGCGCTCGGTCCGGACGCGCACGAGGAACACCCCGAACACGGCCGCCAGCAGCGCAGCGGCGGCGAGCACGCCCCCGGGCCAGCCGAGGGCGACGGTCCCGGCCGCGGCGACCGCCCTCGCGGGGTCCGCTCCGCTGAACAGGCCTCCCGCGGCGATCCCCGCGAGCTCCCCCACGTAGGCGCCGAGAGCGCACGGGACCGCGGTGAGATACCCGGGCGGCTCCGCTCGGAGCCCCCAGAGCAGGATGCCGGCGAACAGCGCTGTGGCGACCACGAGGCCGATGACCCCGGGGATCGGGCCGAGACCCGTCACAGGGATGACGTCGCGATCGAGAACGAGGCTGACGACCCCGAGTCCACCGATCCCGAGAGCGACGAACGTCACGGTCGCGAAAACGACAGCGACCGGCGGGGTCACCCCCGCCGGTCGCGGCGCGTCGGTCATGGCATCCCGCCTCAGACGACGGACACCTGCGGGCCCGCTTCGAGGGTGCGCTCGTACTCGCGCTGCGCCTCGTCGTTCAGCTCGGTCACGCGCCGGCCGCGACGCGCGACCCACGCGCCGAACCAGATCGTCAGCTCGCGCCCGAGGACGAACGCGACGATCGCGAGCGGAGCGAGGACGTTGTCGCCGAGGAGGTCGACGCCCTCTCGGGCGGTGAGCATCCAGAACGGCGCGGCGAAGAGGGCACCGAGGAGATGCCCGCCCCAGGCGATCACGCCCACGACGAGGCCCCAGACCACCCAGTGGCCCCACCGGCCGCGGTTGATGAGGGCCCCGAGGAACCAGAAGCCCAGGTAGAACGCCACGGTCGGCACCCAGAGACCCCACGTGGCGAGGGCGCCGAGGGCGGCGTTCGCGAGCCCGGACACCTGGAGGTCGCCCGTCAGCAGACGCAGACCGAGGGTCGCGGCGAGATAGAGGACGGCGAAGCAGAGCGCGGCGAGCAGACCGATCGCGCCGGCGGCACCGCGGTTGCCGCGCGGACGCGGGGCCTCGGGGGCCTGCACGAAGATCGGCTGCGCGGCGTTCGCGTACGCCGTCGGGGAGGCCGTCGTGGGAGCGTCGGTCGATCGCGTGTCGTAAGCGGTGGTCGACGTCACCGGAGTCGAGGACGCTCCGGCCGCCGCGGCACCCGCGGCGACGGCTCCCCCGGCAGCCGCGGCCCCGGCGGTGTCGCCGTAGGCGTCGTAGCGCTGCGTGGACGCGTCGGTCGTCGACGCCTCGGTCGCCGCCGCGCCGGGTGCCGCCTCGGGCTCCGCCGACGCCGCGTAGGCGGCCCAGCGGGCGTCTTCGTCATCGAGGTCGGTGGTGGCCGTGGGAGCGACGGGCGACGCGTCGTGAACGGTCGCCGTGGTCGTCTCGGTGGCCGCGGGCGCCGACGCGACGTGCTCGTCGCGCTCGCGCTCGTCCCAGGCGGCCTGGGCCTCGGCGGGGTCCACGGCATCGCGCTGGGCGGCCTCGGCGTCGGCCAGGCCCTCGTGCGCGCGCCCGACCACGTCGTGCGCCTCGTCTTTGGGCTCGTCGACGGGGTCACCGTACGACTGGGGGTCGCTCATCGGGGTCTCCTCACGCGCGCAAGTATCTGCGGCGTCAGGCTAACCCGCGCTCGTCGCCGTACGGCGCAGGCGTGCCGTCGTGTGTCGGTCTCGACCGTGTCGGTGGCGGCATCTAGGGTGACTTCATGGCCCGTCGCGCGTTTCGTCCGACCGGCGCAGCCGTGTTCGCGGTCGCGGCGGCGCTCGCGCTGAGCGCGTGCGCGCCGGACGACGGCGGCTCTGCCGCACCGACGACACCGGCCGCTGAGTCTCCCCCCTCCCCGACCGCGACGCCGATCCCCACGATCACCCCGACCGTCGCCCCCGCCGCCATCCCCACCGACTGCCGCGCGATGCTCTCGGCCGACGTGCTGTCCCAGTTGGCATCCGTCCCGCTGAACGACCCGTCGGTCGGCGCTTCCGGTCCGCAGCCCGACGGCTCGTTGATCTGCATCTGGCGCGATCCCGGTGCCGACACGACGGGCCTCGAGACGCGTATCACCCGCGTCGACCGCGGCCCCGCCCTCGACATGCTCAACGACCTCGTCGCCACGCAGGGCTTCAGCTGCTACACGCCCGACGACGGCACGCGGTGCGAGAAGACGTGGATCAACGACACCTACCCGGTCAACGACGGTCGCACGCTGTTCTGGCGCGACGACGTCCTGATCGACACGCAGTACTCCAACCTCGCGCCGACGGGTTACACCGCGAGCATCATCGCGTCGATCTTCGGCTGATCGCTCACTCGGCGAAGGCTCGGGATGCCACCGTCTCGGCGTAGCCGTCCGGCATCCAGTTCGTGAGGGTCGACGACACCCACCGATCGCCGCGGATGTCGTGCACCTCGACGACGCCGCCCGCCGCGCGCTCGCAGTGGACCGTGTCGCCGGAGACCTGGCATCCGAATCCCTGCGACGACAGCGTCGCCTGAACCGCCGACGCCCCCTCGGGGGTGACGGTCGACACCGTGGTCTCCATCGACCGCCCCGCCGTCCCCCGCCAGTGGCAGGTCACGACCACGGTCGCCCCCGACGCCGCGACGGCCTCAGGGGTCGACGCCGCCGGGGTCCGGCGCTGCGTCAGGAGGTTGTTGCGCGACCACACCAGCGACGACCAGAGGTCCGCCGAGTAGAGCTCGCGACAGGTCGACGCCGGCGTCGGCGCCGGCTCCGGCGTGGCCGTGGGAGCGGACCCGGCCGCGCGGAGCGTGTCGCCGACGAAGATCACGGATGCCGGGATCCCGGGGACCGCGAGTACGACCAGGACGGCGACCACCACGGTGCAGATGATTCCCACCGGCCACGCGATCCACACGTTCCGGCCACCGACTCGCGCCATCCGTTCCTCCCCGTCCACGGTAGGCGCACTCCCCCGACGCACCCGGCCTCCGACACGCCGCGGGGCACCACACGTCGCGCGGTCGAAACGCCGCGGACACGACGAAGGCCCCCGGCGTGAGCCGAGGGCCTTCGTGCGGGACGGATCCCTTAGTTGTAGCTACCGGGCGTGAAGTCGTCCGTCGTGAAGCTGTCGAAGTCGACGTAGCTCAGATCGGCGTCGGAGT
>JAAIGE0100458351.1_pt1 | contig 11340 bp, 8 predicted proteins | sample 6487951 | NCBI WGS metagenome assembly JAAIGE01 (sample SAMN13974128, study PRJNA590717) | phyllosphere metagenome | biome: tomato field; feature: multiple bacterial spot infested tomato fields; material: tomato leaves; isolation source: leaves from tomato fields | host: Solanum lycopersicum ... | reverse complement strand
GGCCGCATGGGAACGCTCTACCTCGTGCGCCACGGCCAGGCCTCGTTTGGCGCGGATGACTATGACCAGCTCAGCCCCCGTGGGCGCGAGCAGGCCGTGCGCCTGGGCGAGTACTGGCGCGCCCGGGGCGTGCGCTTCGACGCCGTGCTGACCGGCACGCTGCGCCGCCACGTGCAGACGCTGGAGGGCATCGCCGAGGGCCTGCAGTCCACGCCCGCGCCGCTGGCCCTGCCTGCCCTCAACGAGTACGACAGCGCCGCGCTGATCCACGCCATCCACCCGCACCCCCTGCCGCGCGCGGACACGCCCGAGCTGTACAAGCACCACTTCCGCCTGCTGTGCGACGCGATTGCGCAGTGGATGGGCGGCACCATCAGCCCGGTGGGCATGCCGAGCTGGGTGGATTTTTCGGCCGGCGTGCGCGGTGTGCTGGAGCATGTGCGCAAGCTGCATGTGGGGCACCACGTGCTGCTGGTCTCCAGCGGCGGACCGATCTCCGCCGCCGTGGGCGAGGTGCTCTCCACGCCGCCCGAAGTGACGATTGCGCTGAACATGCGCATCCGCAACAGCGCGGTGACCGAGTTCAGCATCGCCCCCAAGCGGCTGATGATGCAGACCTTCAACACCTTGCCGCACCTGGACTCGGACGAGCATCGGAGCTGGGTGACCCACGCGTAGAGGCAGTACATCCCCCAGAGGCGCGCGCGGCTCCGTGCGGCCGAAGGCGGCAGACATTCAAAAAGTAGAGCGCTATGCGCTTACCCTCAAAGCACTTCAGGCACAGAGATACCTGAATCGCTCATTCAGCAAGCGCAAGCAGCTATTCTTTAAATAGCACCCCTCAGTGGACGAAGCCGCCTTTGACGAAGCGCACCGGCTCCGCATCCATCAGCGTGATGAGCGCGCCCAGCCCGTCGGCGGGCAGCGTGCCCGGTGGAGCGGCGGCGGCCGGTGCGGCCGGCCGCGGCGCGGTTTCGGTGCGGCAGACCAGGTCGTCCTCGGACCAGCCCGCCTGGCCGGGCTGGCTGCGCGCCCGCAGCCAGCCGTCGCGGTCGGCCAGGAACTGCGCGCCCTCCAGCCGCGGCGTGCCGGCGATGAGCGCGAAGGCGCTCCAGGCCTGTGCGTCGTCCACCACGCAATCGGCGCCCGCCGGGAGCACGGACGGCAGCGCACGCGGCGCAGGTCCGGAGGGGGATGCAGAGGGCTGCAGCCAGACCGTGACGAGGCGCGGATCCTCCCGCAGCGACTGCACGGCCGCCGCGGCGTCCGATCCGGGCGATGCGGCCGCCACCACGCGCACGCGCTGTCCGCGCCAGCTCGACAGCGCCCGCGCGGGCTGCGCGCCGCAGCGCACGGCGGCGTCGGGCAAGGCCACGGGCAGCATCCACGCGCCGCTGGCGCGCAGCATTTCCCCCGCTGCCTGCGCGCGCAGGTAGTCCAGCACGACCCAGGCGTCCGCGTCCGTCAGCCGGCCGGCGTGGCCGCGCATGGTGGTGCGGCCGGCGCCGTCGCGCACGCCGTGCAGCACCGCCCAGAGCAGGTCGCCGTCGGCGCGGCGCCACAGCAGCGGGCCGGCCAGGTTGGGCGGCCACACCGGCTGCTGCGCGGCCAGCGGGCCCTGGCCCCGGCCGTTGGCGCCGTGGCAGCCGACGCACTGCTGCGCATACAGCGCCTGCCCCTGCGCGATGGCCGCCACCGACAGCGGCGCGGGCGGTGCGTGGAAACTCGTCGGGTGCGCCGGCACGAGCACCACGCGGGCCTCTGGCCACGGCGCCAGCACCAGCGCCACGGGCACCAGGGCCAGCACCCACCCACGGCGCCGGCGCCAGAGCAGCGCCACCACCAGCAGCGCGAGCACGCCGGCCAGCACCGCGAGCGTGATGGCGAGGTGCCGCGCCTGGCCGATGTCGATCAGCAGGTTCTCGCCCGAGACGCGCCGCGCCCACGGCCACGCCGGCTGGCCGTGCACGGTGTCCACCAGCCCCAGGGCGTGCAGCGCGCGCAGCAGCGCCAGCTGCGCGCCTTGCAGCAGCGAGATGAGCGCGTTGAGCCAGGCGGCGTCGGGCGGGGTGCCGCTCATGGCGCGCGCCGCACCGGGCGGGCGGGCGCCGCGGCGTCGGCGGCCGCTGCAGCGGTCACCACGTGGCGTCGAGCCCCAGGTGGCGCAGCGCCTCGTGCCGCAGTTCGGCAAAGCGCGGATGGCCGCGGTGGCGCGGGTACGGCAGGTCCACCACCAGCTCGGCGGCGATGCGCGCGGGCCGGTCGGTCAGCACGATCACGCGGTTGGCGAGGAACAGCGCCTCCTCCACATCGTGCGTGACCAGCAGCGCCGAGAAGCGCGCACGCTCCCACAGCTTGAGCAGCTCGCTCTGCATGGCCAGCCGCGTGAGCGAGTCGAGCTTGCCCAGCGGCTCGTCCAGGATGAGCAGCTGCGGGTCGTTCACCAGCGCGCGGGCCAGCGCCACGCGCTGCGCCATGCCGCCGCTGAGCTGGTGCGGGTGGCTGTGCGCAAATTCGGCCAGGCCGACGAGCTGGAGCGCATCGTCCACCCGCGCGCGCTCGGTCTTGAGCAGGCCGCGCGCCTGCAGGCCCAGGGCCACGTTGTCCCACACCGTGCGCCAGGGGTAGAGCGTGGGGTCTTGAAAGACGACGATGCGCGAGGGGTCCGGCCGGGTGATGGGCGCGCCGTCCTGCGCGATGGTGCCGGTGGTGGCCGGCTCCAGCCCCGCCACCAGGCGCAGCAGCGTGGACTTGCCGCAGCCGCTGGGGCCGAGCAGCGCCACGAACTCGCCGGGCCGCACCGTCAGGTCGATGCCGTCCAGCACCTGCAGCACGGCGCCCTTGTCCTGGGGGAACCAGTGGCTGACATTGGTGATGTCGATGCGCGCGCCCGTCTGGCTCTGCTGCACAGCGGTGACTTCTTGAGATGGCACGGTGCTCACCATTTCACGGTCCCCTTCTGCCACGACAGCGCGCGGTCGCGCACGGCGAACAGCAGCGTGATCAGGCCCGAGCAGAACACCGCCATCACCAGCAGCGCCGCATACATGTTCGCGTAGGCCGCCCAGCCCTGGGCCCACTGCAGGTACCAGCCCAGGCCGGCCTTCACGCCCATCATCTCGGCCGTGACCAGCACCGAGAACGATGCGCCCAGGCCCATGAACAGGCCGACGAAGACCTGCGGCAGCGCGGCGGGAATCGCCACGCGCAGCACCAGGAACCATTCCGACGCGCCCAGCGTGCGCGCCACGTCGTAGTAGCTCTTGTGCACCGACGCCACGCCCGACCAGGTCAGTACCGCCACCGGGAAGAACGTGGCCAGCGCCACGAGGAACACCGCGGCCGCATAGCTCGACGGCGCGAAGAAGAACGCCAGCGGCAGCAGCGCCGAGGCCGGCACCGGCCCCAGGAAGCGCAGCAGCGGATGCACCCAGTAGCCGGCGATGCGCGACCAGCCGATCCACACGCCCACCGCGAACCCCACCAGCGCGCCGACGAGAAAGCCATGCCCCAGCAGGCGGCCCGAATGCGCGATGGACAGGCCCAGGCGCGCCCCGTCCTCGGTGAACACCTCGATCAGGCTCTGCGGCGGCGCGAAGAACGGCGGCGGCAGCGCGCCCGTCTTGGCGGTGAGCACTTCCCACACGGCCAGCAGCAGCGGCGCGGCCACCAGCCACGGGCCGGCGGGGCGCAGCGTGCGGCCCACCGGGCCAGAGCGCTCGCCCAGCAGCGCCACGAGCAGCAGCACGCCCCCGGCGGCCAGCGCCGCCACGCCGAACTCCTGCGTGAAGGCCCACTCGCTGAACCCGATGGCCTTGTTCGGCCACGCCAGCGTCAGCACGCCGAGCGCGGCCCAGGCCACGGCGGCGAGCAGCCCGGCGGGCCACAGCGCCCGCGCCGGCTGCCCCGGGTCCACCGTGGCGGGAGCGGGGGCGGCGCGCGCGGCGGCCGCCCTCCGCGGGGCTGGCGTATGCGCTGCCGCGCCGGCGTGGGCGCCGGGCAGCTCCAGGGCATGCGGCACGTTGCTCATGCCAGCACGTCCAGCGACACGTGGGAGGCGAAGCGCGCCGGGTCGGTGCCGCGCTTCAGAATGCCGGCCTCGCGGAACTCGCGGGCGAAGAGTTCGACCTCGCTGCGCAGCGCGTTGCCCGTGGGATGGTGCTTGTAGGTCAGGTCGGCCAGCAGCGCCTGCAGCTCGTCCACCGTCACCTTGGGCGTGTACTTGGCATAGATCCTGGCCGCCTCATTCGGGTTGTCGGCCACGAAGTTGGAGGCCTGTGCCAGCGAGCGCACCACGGCGGCCACGCGGGGCTTGTCCTTCTGCGCCAGCAGGCCGCGGGCGCCCACCACGCAGCACAGGCGGTCGGCGTATTCGCCCTTGGCGCTGTTGCCGATCTCGGTGAACGCGCCGGGGTTGCGTTTCTCGATCAGGTAGACGTTCGGGTCGCCGTCGGCGATGGCGTGGATCTCGCCCTTCTTGGCGGCCACGTCCAGCAGGTCGGCCGGATAGACGCGCCATTCGACGTCCTTGTCCACATCGATGCCCTTCTTGGCCAGATGGATGGCGTAGAACTGCTTGGCCGGGCTGTTCAGGTCGGCCACGCCGATGACCTTGCCCTTGAAGGACTTGGCATCCGCGGTGATGCCGGTGCCCTTGGCGGCCACCAGGCGCAGGCAGCCGCCGTGCACGCTGCTGACCAGCTTCACGTCGAAGCCCGCCTCCAGCGGCTTGACCCAGCGGTGGATCAGGCCCACGCCCGCGTCGGCCTTGCCGGTGGCCAGCGCTTCCAGCAGCGCATCGGACGAGCCGGCCCAGTTGAGCAGTTCCACGTCCAGCCCGTTCTTCTCGAAGAACCCCTGCTCCAGCGCGATGGGCACGGGCGTGTTGCAAAAGCCCGCCTGGTTCCAGGCGAAGACCAGCTTGCGCGGCTGCGACCAGGCCCGCGAGGCCAGCAGCCCCGCGCTGGCCACGACACCCGCCGCCCCCGCGGTGCGCAGCAGCGTGCGGCGGCTGGGGGTGGCCGGGGATGCCCCGCCGGGCGCGGCGGCGCGGGCAGGACGGTGGCGGGTGGTGGTGGTGTGGTCGAGCGCCATGGCTTCTTCTCCCTTTGATCGGTTCCCTGATGGGCAGGAAGCGATGGTCGCGGCCCGGCCTCAGCGCGACAACGAAGAAGGGCGTCTATGGATATGCGGCACACAGGCGCCGCCGCCACGCGCACAACCCAGCGGGTGCGGCTACGGCTACGGCTGCGTGGGGGCACCGCCCGGCTGCGCCAGCCGCACGAAGTTCTGCACGAACGGCGACAACGTTCCCTGGCGGTGCGCCACCGCCAGGCCGACCACGGCAGGGTGGTCGCGCAGCGCGCGGTACGCCACGCCCTTGAAGCCCAGCTGCCGCATGGACGCCGGCACGAGAGCCACCCCCAGCTCGGCCGCGACCAGGGCCAGGATGGACACGATCTGCGGTGCCGTGGGGCCGAACACCGGGTCGAAGCCCGAGCTGCGACAGGCCGCGACGGAAGCGTCGAACAGGCTGGGGCCCAGCGGACGCGGCGTCAGGATGAAGGCGTCGCCGCGCAGCTGCGCCAGGTCGATGCGCGGCCCCTGGCGCGCCTGGGCGTGGGCGGACGGCACGGCGGCGATGAGGGGCTCGTCGGGATAGCGGTGGAACACCAATCCCGTGGCGTCCAGGCCGTCGGGCCGCAGGATGGCCACGTCCAGCCGGCCATCGCGCAGCCGCTCCACCAGCGTCAGGGAGTTGCCCTCGTCCACCCGCAGGTCCACCTGGCCGTAGCTGCGCCGGTAGGTCCGGATCGCCCGGGTCACCTCGGGGTGCAGGGCCGACGACCCGGTGAATCCCAGGTGCAGCGATCCCAGCTCCCCGCGCGCGGCGCGCCGGGCGTCGTGCGTGGCCTGCGCGGCCAGCCCGGGCATGGCGCGCACGCCCTCCAGAAAGGCGCGGCCCGCATCCGTCAGCACGGCGCCGTGCGGCACCCGCAGGAACAGGGGCGCGCCCACTTCCGACTCCAGATCGCGGATTTGCAGGCTCAGCGGCGGCTGGCCGATGCCCAGGCGTGCGGCCGCGCGGGTGAAATGGCCCTCTTCGGCCACCGCGAGAAAGTACCGGATGTGGCGCAGTTCCATGCAACACCTATCTGCAAAAGATATGAAGATTGCGCAAATCATATATTGGACATATCTCCGCCTGGTCCGTAGATTCCGGCGGTCTTGCCTCTTCACGGCCCGCGCGCCGTTGCTCCATGGTTTCTTCTTCTGCCAGCCGCACGGCCACCTCCGGCCTGCACACCCCAGCCACCACGACCGCCCCTCCATCCGATGCCGCGCCCGCCCCGGGCATGGTGCGGGGCACGCCGGACTACCGGCGTACGCAGGTCGCCCTGTTCCTGGCCGGCTTCGCCAGCTTTTCCCTGATCTACTGCGTTCAGCCGCTCCTGCCGGCGTTCGCGCAGACCTTCGGCCTCAGCGCTGCGCAGAGCTCGCTCGCCCTGTCGCTCACGACCGGGCTGCTGGCCGTGGCGATCGTGCTGACGGGAGCGTTCTCGCAGGCCCTGGGCCGGCGCGGGCTGATGTTCGTGTCCATGGCGGTGGGCGCTCTGCTGAACATCGCGGCGGCCGCAGCGCCGCACTGGCACGCGCTGCTGGCCGCCCGCGCCCTGGAGGGCCTGGTGCTGGGCGGCGTGCCGGCCGTGGCCATGGCCTACCTGGCCGAAGAGATCGATCCGCGCCACCTGAGCCGCACCATGGGCCTGTACGTGGCGGGCACCGCCTTCGGCGGCATGATGGGCCGCGTGGGCATGGGATTGCTCACCGAATGGGTGTCCTGGCGTTTCGCCCTGGGACTGCTGGGCGGGCTGTGCCTGCTGGCAGCGCTGGGGTTTCTGGCGTTGCTGCCGCCGTCGCGGCGCTTCGTGCCGCGCAGCGGGCTGCAGTGGCGCTACCACCTGCACGCGTGGCGCAGCCACCTGCGCCACCGCGGACTGCTGCAGCTGTTCGCCATCGGCTTCGTCCTCTCCAGCATCTTCGTGACGGTGTTCAACTACGCCACATTCCGGCTCTCCGGTGCACCGTATGGCTTGAGCCAGACGCAGATCAGCCTGCTGTTCCTGGCCTTCGGCTTCGGCATCGTGTCGTCGTCCATGGCCGGCGGGCTGGCCGACCGCATGGGCCGCCGCGCGCTGCTGGCCACCGGCTTCGGGCTGATGCTGGTGGGCGTGCTGCTGACGCTGGCGCCCGCGCTGCCGGCGGTCTTTGCCGGCATCGTGCTCATGACCACCGGCTTCTTCATCGGCCACGCGGTGGCCAGTTCGAGCGTCGGTCCGCTGGCGGGCGCCACCAAGGGACATGCCGCGTCCCTGTATCTGCTGTTCTATTACCTGGGCTCCAGCGTGGTCGGCTCCGCGGGCGGCTGGTTCTGGCAGCACGGGGGCTGGGCTGCCATCGTGGCGCTGGCCGGTGCGCTGGCGTTACTGGGCATGGCGCTGGCGCGCAGCGGCGACCGGCCCGCTGCGCCCTGAACAGCGGCCCCACGGCCATCACGCGCTGCCGGGAGGGTTGTCGCCCGCAGACTGTTCGGACGACAAAGAAACATCTAAACTACTCAAGTAACAAATAAACACATTTGGAGTCCGATGACCGGACCGGTGTGTCGAGGAAGGGTAGTGATGAAGTTCTTGAGAGAGATGCAGCTCGGTGCCAAGCTCGGCCTGGGCTTCACGGTGGTGATACTGATCGGCTGCCTGGTGGCGCTGTATGGCCGGGTGCAGCTGGAGGAGGTGGCGGACAACGTCACCCAGCTGGCCGACGAACGGCTGGAAACCCTGCTGGCCCTGCAGGACCTGCGGGACCAGGTGAACCTCAACGCCCGCGTGGTGCGCAACATGGCGATGCTCAGCGATCCGGCGCGCATCCAGGAGCAGAAGAAACGCATCGACGAGGCCCGCACGCGCGCCATGGCCATCCAGGCGGACCTGCGCAAGCGGATCACCTCGGACGCCGGCAAGGCGCTGATGGCCCAGCTGGAGGCGGCCACGGCCACCTACCGTCCCGCGTTCGACCGCGCGGTCGAGCTGGCCGCCGCCGAGCAGATGGACGAGGCGCGCAACTACATCCAGGGCCCGCTGCGCACGGAGCAGGAGCGCTACTTCAACGCCATCGACCAGCTTGTCGCGACGGAGCGCGACCTGGCCCGCGCCATGGCCAAGGCGTCGCGGGTCGACGCCGTGCAGGCGGGCAGCGCCATGCTCGTGCTGGCGGCGCTCGCCGCTGCGCTGGGCGCCGTGGTGGCCTGGACCATCACCCGCCAGATCAAGAACCAGCTGGGCGGCGAGCCCGGCTATGCCACCGAGATCGCCCAGCAGGTGGCGCGCGGCCACCTGGCCATGCGCATCGCCCTGCGCCCCGGCGACACCACCAGCCTGCTGGCGGCCATGGAGCGCATGCGCGAGAGCCTGAGCAGCCTGGTGAGCCAGGTGCGCCAGAGCAGCGAATCGATCGCCACCGGCGCCAGCCAGATCGCCACGGGCAATGCCGACCTGAGCCAGCGCACGGAAGAGCAGGCCTCCAACCTGCAGCAGACGGCCGCGTCGATGGAGGAGATCGGCTCCACTATCCAGCAGAACACCGAGACCGTGCGCACGGCCACCCAGATGGCCGGCTCCGCCAGCCAGACGGCCGCGCGCGGCGGCAGCGTGGTGAACGACGTGGTGGCCACCATGCAGGGCATCACGGACAGCTCGCGCAAGATCGGCGACATCATCGGGGTCATCGACGGCATCGCCTTCCAGACCAACATCCTGGCGCTGAACGCCGCGGTGGAAGCCGCCCGCGCTGGCGAGCAGGGCCGCGGCTTCGCGGTGGTGGCCAGCGAGGTGCGCAGCCTGGCGCAGCGCAGCGCCGAGGCCGCCAAGGAGATCAAGCTGCTGATCGGCGCCAGCGTGGAGCGGGTGGAAGCCGGCTCGCAGCTGGTGAACGAGGCCGGCACCACCATGGGCGAGATCGTGCAGCAGGCCCGCCGCGTGGCCGATCTGATCGAGGAGATCGGCGCCGCCACGCACGAGCAGGAGCAGGGCATCTCGCAGGTGGGCGATGCGGTCAACCAGCTCGACCAGGTCACGCAGCAGAACGCCGCGCTGGTGGAGGAATCCGCCGCGGCCGCCGACAGCCTCAACGCCCAGGCCGCGCGCCTGGTGCAGCTGGTGAGCGTGTTCGTGCTGGACGAATCGGATGCGCAGGCGCACCTGGCGCGGGCCGTGCCCGCCGCAGCCGCCGATGCGCGGCGTGAGCCGGTGCTGGCCCCCGCCAGCGCCGCACCCGCCATCGCCGGCAAGAAGGCCGCAGGCTCCGCAGCCGCCCCGGCCGCGCGCCCCGCGCCGGCCCGCCGCGGGGAGAAGCCGGCAGCAGCGGCTGCTGCTGCGGCGGCCCCCAAGCCCGCGGCCCTGCCGCAGCCCGCGCCCCGCGCGGCGGCACCCGCCGCCAGCGACGACTGGGAAAGCTTCTGAACCTGCCGCCCCGGTTCAATCCAGCGTGACCTGGGCGCTCTTCACCAGCTGAGCGAAGCGCTCGGTCTCGCTGCGTATCCGCTGCGCCATCTCTTCGGCGCTGTCTCCGATGGGGTTGGCACCGATGTCCGCCATCCGCTTGCGGAAGTCGGGCGACTGGATGATCTTCACCATCTCCGCGTTCAGGCGCGCGACCACGTCCTTGGGCGTGGCCGCCGGCGCCAGCACGCCGAACCAGGTGCCGATGTTGAAGTCCTTCAGCCCCGCCTCTTCCAGCGTGGGCACATCGGGCAGCGCAGCGGACCGCGTGTTCGTGGTCACCGCCAGGGCACGCAGCTTGCCCCCCTTGATGTGCGGCAGCACGGGCGTGATGGTGTCGAACGACAGCAGGATCTGCCCGCCCAGCAGATCGGTCGCCAGCGGGCCGCTGCCCTTGTAGGCGATGTGCGTCAGCGCCGCGCCCGTGGCGTTCTGGAACTGCGTGCCGATCAGGTGCTGCGCCGTGCCGTTGCCGTTGGAGCCGTAGTTGGCCTTGCCGGGCTGCGCCTTCAGCAGCGCCACCAGTTCGGGCACGGTCCTGGCCGGCGTGTTCGCGTTCACCACCAGCACGTTGGGCACCATGGCGATGGTGGTGATCGGCGCCAGGTCTTTCTGAAAGTCGTACGGCAGCTTGCGGTAGACGCTGGTGGCGATGGTGTGGTGCACCGCGCCCACCAGCAGCGTGTAGCCGTCGGGCTTGGCCTTGGCCACGTAGTCGGCGCCGATGGTGGCGCCCGCGCCGGGCCGGTTGTCCACCACCACGGGCTGGCCCAGCACGCGCGACAGCGGCTCGCCCAGCGCGCGCGCCAGCACATCGGTGGTGCCGCCCGCCGGGAACGGCACGACCAGCGTGACGGGTTTGGCGGGCCAGGTGTCGGCCTGCGCTGCGGCCGGCAGCCCAGCGGCGGCGGCCAGGGCCGCAGCCAGGGTGATCGCCATGCGGCGGCGGCGCGCTCCACGGAACGGTACTGCGGTCATTGCGTTGTCTCCTGCGGCACGGGGTGCCTGGTTGTTCTGTCAACAGGCAGATGCCGCCGACGCTCTGAAGGGTCGGTCGCCACTGCAAGGGGCCGTTGCTCTCACCGGCTGGTTGCTGGCCGCCCCACACCGCCAGCGCTGCCTTCAAAATCAATAGCTGCTAGCGCTTTATTTATATGGATTTCAAGGTGTTTTGCATCTGAAAACCAGTGGCATCAAGCGCAGACTGCTATGTTTTTAGCTACTGCTGAACGCTTCACGCCGCCTTGCGCGCCGGCTCGGACTGCAGCAGATCGCACACCGCCTGCGTCACCTGTGCCGTGGTCGCCTGGCCACCCAGGTCGCGCGTGTGCAGCGCGGGGTTGGCGGTGACCGCTTCGATGGCCGCCATCAGCTGCCGCGCCGCGGCGGCTTCGCCCAGGTGTTCGAGCAGCATCACCACCGACCAGAACGTGCCGATGGGGTTGGCCAGGCCCTGGCCCATGATGTCGAACGCCGAGCCGTGGATGGGCTCGAACATGCTGGGGTAGCGCCGCTCGGGGTCGATGTTGCCGGTGGGCGCGATGCCCAGGCTGCCGGCCAGCGCGGCGGCCAGGTCGCTCAGGATGTCGGCATGCAAATTGGTGGCGACGATGGTGTCCAGCGTGGCGGGCCGGTTCACCATGCGCGCGGTGGCGGCGTCGACGATCTCCTTGTCCCACTGCACGTCGGGGAAGTCGCGCGACACCTCCAGCGCGATCTCGTCCCACATCACCATGGCGTGGCGCTGCGCATTGCTCTTGGTGATGACGGTGAGCAGCTTGCG
>JAAIGE0100005132.1_pt1 | contig 11341 bp, 8 predicted proteins | sample 6487951 | NCBI WGS metagenome assembly JAAIGE01 (sample SAMN13974128, study PRJNA590717) | phyllosphere metagenome | biome: tomato field; feature: multiple bacterial spot infested tomato fields; material: tomato leaves; isolation source: leaves from tomato fields | host: Solanum lycopersicum ... | reverse complement strand
CTGGGCGATGGGGGCGCGCATTATGGCGCGATCTGCGACGCCAGCTACCCGACCTTCATGCTGACGTACTGGACGCGGGATCGCGCCGGCCCTCGCCTTTCCCTAGCCTCGGCCGTGCGCACCCTGGCCCATGACCCTGCAGAGCTGGTCGGGCTCCACGATCGCGGCGTGCTGCGGTCAGGATACAAGGCGGACCTGAACGTGATCGACCTTGAAGGCCTGACGCTGCATGCTCCATCGGTTCGCTACGATCTGCCAGGCGGTGGGCGGCGGCTCGATCAGGCGGCGACCGGCTTCGTCGCTACCATCGTGGCGGGCGAGGTGATCCGACGGAACGACCAGGCTACCGGCGCGCGGCCGGGTGGCGTAGTCCGCGGTGCACGGCCCGCACCTGTAACGGTGGAGGCTGCTCCCGCCCACGCCGGCTGATCGACCGGCGCGCCCTCCCACTGAGGTCTCGCCGATCAGGCGCCGGGGGCTTCGCCGGAGGCCAACACCGTGATCGAGCCGTCTTCGCCCAGCTGTTCGGACAGGACCGAGGTCACGCGGCTGACGCTTTCGGAGATCCACCAGCGGCCATCGTGCCGGCGATACACGTCCTCGTACTCAACCGCGAGGCGGGTCACCTGGCGAGGCCCTGTGAGGATCGTGCGGAAATTGAGCGACCACAGGCCGCGCGCTTCGTTCTCGCCGGTGAGTTCGATGTCCCAATTGGTCGCGTGATGGATGTCGTAGACGCCGCCTTGGCAGGCCATGCTCTCGTACATCGCAACAAAGTCGTTCCTGTCAGTGAACACCGGAAATCCCTGGTACTGGATGCGCACCGCCTCGGGCGAGAAGCAGTCGCGCACCACGTCGGGTTGCTTGAGATCGCAGGCACGCAGATAGCGCGACTTGAGCAGGCGGATCGCCTCCTTGTCTTCCAGAGCCTGCAGGCGGGTGGCTAGCTCTTCGATGGTAGGCATAATCATCTCCCTTTATTGCAGCCGCGCCGATGCGCAGCCCATGTCGACGTGCCAAGGGCCTTTGCCCCGGCGACAGAAAACTCAGGCGACTTGCCGGTCGCGCATCGGCTCTGTCCTGCCGATGGAACAGAACAGCACGCAGACCGCCAAGCCGCCAAACACGATCGCGGTCATGACCGGGCCATAATGGCCGACAACGTCGTGCAGCCAGCCTGCGGTGGGCGGCAGCACGAATGTGAACGGCACGCTGAACATGCTGAACAGTCCCGCCGCGCGGGGCATCGTCGCGGTGCCGAAAACCTGCCCGAACACCAGGCTGACGCTGGTGAACACGCCCGGCCCCGCAGCGCCCGCCAGCAGGATCGCCACGATCATGAGCGGTAGCCAGACCGACGACGCGATAATCGCCCAGCTCAGCGCGACGCAGAGTGCGACGAGTGCCAGCGTCCAGGCACCGCCGAGCCGGTCGGCCAGCCAACCGAAAGCCAGCGCTCCCACGACACTGGCTGCGCCCATCAGCGAGGCGAGCATGGCCGCCTGCGGCGCTGACAGCCCCCGCTCGATCATGACGGCCACCATGTGGATGGAGCCGATGATGCCAGCCGCGTTCAAGAGGCCGGCTCCGATCATCACCATCCAGAACAACGGCTGCGCCAGGATCGAGCGCGCCGTCATCGCCGAGCCATGCGCAGCGGACGCGTTCGCCGTCGGCCGGATCGCGGAGGGCGCCTCGCGAATGCCCAGCAGCACCGGCACTGTAACAAGATGGAGCGCTGCCAGGATGAGGAAGAACCCAGGTAAACCGAAATTCATGATCGCCGCCAGCCCGATGACGGGCGTCAGGGCGATCACAACCGGCATCGTCGCCGTCCCGGTCGCGCGGCCCCTGGCGTGGGGGAACCATCTGCTCACCAGCATGATCGCGGGCAGCGTGCCCGAAAGACCCACGCCGGGCCCCAGCAGCAGCGCATAAGCGGCTAGGGCCACAACGATGCTGGGCGCAACGCTCAGCAATCCGTAGCCTGCACTGCATAAAAGCGCGCCGGCGACCATGATGGCGCGCAAGCCGAACCGCTGCGCCAGCATCGGCACCAGCGGCGCGGTCAGTCCCGTCATCAGGACGACGAGCGAAAGCCCAAGCGCAACTACGCCGCGACCCACATCGAAGCGATCCTGCAATGGCAGGATGCACACGCCAAAGCCGCCATAAGCGAGACCGACCGCGGTATTTTGCGACACGAAGGCTCGGAACAGCATCGCCCGTGGTCGCTCGCCCACGGACGAGGGTGAACTGGCTAGGCTCATAGCTTTGGCGCCGCTCCATCGAGCAGAGGACGAGGCGGAGATTGCCAGCCCCCTGCCCACAGCGTTGAGCCGTGATGACGACGGCGAGCCGGCCGAGCGCTCAACCTTGCGTCATTCCCACTCGACGATCGACAGCACGTGTCGGTCGTATCCGGGAAAAACGTAGTCGAACTCGAGCATCGCGGTCTCGCCCAGGATGCCGCTGGACAGCAAGTCCGTCTCCAGGAATGCCTGGACGCCGTTCTTGCCATAGGCGTAGCGCGTCACACCCGCGTAGATCGGCGAGGCATCCAACCGCTCGTCCACCGGGGGATTGCCAGGCAGCGCGCGATTGTAGACCAGCTTCAGTCGGCCCTTCAGTTCCGGATCGTTCTTGTTGGCGTCTTCCAGGTTGAGGAAGATGTTCTCCAGATCCTCAAGGCTGTCCAGCAGCGTGCCGTAGTGGAAGCTGTATTCCGGATCCTCGTCCAACTTCGCGCGCATGGTGACGACGGCGGGATGTTCCTGCTCGGTCCCCACGCCCAATGCGCCATGGATTGCCGCCATCAACTCGCGCTGAGCCTCGGGCAGAACGGAAAGGAAGATGATACCATCACCGCGAGGCGAGTGCCGTTTGTCCACCACGAAGCGATAGAAGTGAGAGCCGTCTGGCAGCAGCAGGTCCTGGGTAAGCTCGTATCCGAGCATCGTGAGCAGGCGCGCCGCGAGCGGTCCCTCCTCCTTCGTCTTGTAGTGCATCGCCATGTGCCCCATCGAGCGGGCACCCTGAATTTCGGTGGTCTTTTCCAGCACTGTCGCCATTGCCTGTCTCCTCTATCCTCAACTGGCCATCTCTGGTGCTCAGGACGGCCTTATAAGCACCTTGCACTCGCGTGGTTGGCTTCGAAGCGCTTCGAACGCCGACGGCAACTCGTCCAGGCTCACCGTCGAAGTGTGGATCGGCTCGGCAGTGATTGCGCCGCGCGCAAGGGCGCCGATCACCGCCTCGAAATCGCTTTCGGTATAAGCCTGGCTGTAGCGGATGGCCACCTCTTTGCCCAACGCCACGATCGGCAGGAACGCGTCCTGTTGCAGGACCACGCCCGCCACGATCACTTGCGCCCGCATGCCGGCGAGCTGGATGGCCTCGTTCAGCATGCCTGGGATCCCCACGCACTCGAACACGACCTGGGGGCGAGTGCCTCCGGTGAACTGCGCAAAGGCTGAGCCGACATCTTGCGCGCCCGGATCGATGACGCCCGTGGCGCCGACCGTGCGCGCCAGCTCTCGCCGTTCGGCCGATCGCTCGCTGACCACGACGTGCCGAGCCCCCGCGTGGCGCGCGAAGATCGCTACGGCAAGACCGATCGGCCCTCCCCCGAGCACAAGCACGGCCGCGTCCTGGGGCATCTGTGCCATGGACACGATGTGATGCCCCACCGCCAGCGGCTCGACCATGGCGCCTTCCTCAAAGCTGACGCCATCGGGCAGCCGCTGCAGCATTCGCCCGCGTGCGGAAACGAACTGCGCATAAGCGCCTTGCACCAGCGGCGTGGTGCCGGTGAAGAGGTTATTGGGGCAAAGCGCCGGAAGATTGGCGGCGCAGGCCTCGCATTGCAGGCACGCGTTCAGCGGCAGGGCCGTCACGCGGTCGCCCACTTTCCACGGACCATTCACGGCAGATCCCAACGCCTCGATGGTCCCGGCAAACTCGTGACCCAGGATAATGCCGGAGGGCATCTGCGCATTCTCGGCCATGTGCAGGTCGGAACCGCAAATGCCTGCCCTCGCCACCCGCAGGATCACCTGATCGGGCGCAGGAACAGGATCGCTCACCGTCTCGACCGCAAGCGGCTTGCCGACCTGATGGAACACCGCCGCGCGCATCAGGCTGCGCCGCTCAACATGTAGAACTCGTCGCTGGTTTCATCGCTCGCTCTCACCCGTTCGCGACCGGCGCACCGAATCCGCGTTCGCGCATGTCTGCCCGAAAGCCGATTGCAATTGCAACGTGCGATGAAAATTAATCCTGCTGTTTTCAAAGCTGCAGCCTGGCTCTGACGAGAAATCCATGTGCCTCGAACTCATTCCGAGCACCGCCTCGGCTACGTACAAGCGTGTGGTATTTGGCAACCAACAGACTGGAGAAAGGTCTTCGCTGCGCTGCACACGACACGCTTTGACATGGCATGTACTTTAGGGCAATGGCGCTCTCCTAGACACGCAAAGACGTAACAAAGCAGGGATCGGGACTGGATATGCGCATAGTTTCTTTATCTAAACTCCGCAGCAACTATCTCGCAAGTGCCGCGCTGGTCGTCATGTCGATGCCGTCTGTTGTGGCCGCACAGGATCTGGACGCGCCCACCTCGCAGGAGGCTGAGCCAGGCACGGCTCAGGCGGACCCATCCGCTCAAGGCGACATCATCGTCACCGCCCAGCGTCGGTCGGAACGCCTGCAAAGCGTGCCGATCGCGATCACGGCCCTGTCCTCGGAAGCCATCGCCAACCAGGGCATCACGAACCTGGAAGGCCTGTCCACAGCCGCGCCGAACCTCAAGGTTGTGGCCTATCCCAACTCGTCCGATACGCTGACCCTCACCATGCGCGGCCAGGGCGCGGGTGACGTCGGTCAGATCACCCGCGATGGCGGCGTCGGTCTCTATGTCGACGGGTTCTATATCGGGCGCCCGCAAGGCGCTCTGCTCGACCTGGGCGAGCCGGAGCGGATCGAAGTGCTGCGTGGCCCGCAGGGCACGCTCTACGGCCGCAACACCACCGGTGGTGCGATCAACATCATCAGCAAGAAGCCGACCGGAGAATGGGGCGGAACCAGCTCGTTATCGTTCGGCAGCCGCAATCTGGTTCGTGCGCTGGCCTCGGTCGATGTTCCGGTGACGGATACGTTCGCGATCCGGGGCTCGGCCGCCTACGTAAACCAGGACGGCTGGGTCAAGAACGTCGGCGAGGAGCATAATTTCGGCGAGTTCCAGCAGATCGCAGGTCGCATCGCGGCGAAGTGGACGCCGATCGAAGACCTGACCGTCAACTACACGTTCGACCAAGGTCAGGTCGACACGACGCCGCTCTACTTCATCAACCCGGCGCTCGAAGGAGCAATCCCGGGCTATTTTGCGGACAAGGACCGCACATATGCTCCGCTCGATCTGGATTACAGCACCACCAAGTTCGTGGACCATCAGCTCACCGTCGAATACGCGCTGAGCGACTCGATCACGCTGCGCTCGCTGAGCGCCTACCGCGGCTTCCGCGCCGATCAGGACGTCAACTACGGCCTGGCGCAATCGACGCCCACCTTCCCGCTGACCGTGGAGCAGGACGCCTATTATCGCACCCGCCAATACTCGCAGGAATTGCAGCTGCTGGGCGATGTGACCGATCGGATCGATTTCACCGGGGGACTGTTCTACTATAGCGAAAAGGGCCGCCACGATAATCTCGTCAACCTCGGCTATGTCGCACTGGGCTTCAACAGCATTACCGACTCGCGTGTCGATGCCCTCTCCAAGTCTTACGCCGCCTATGGTCAATCGACCTGGAACCTTCCGATCTTCCAGGACCGTATCAAGCTGACGGTCGGCGGCCGCTACACCAAGGACAAGCGTCGCGCCTCGCGGGACTTCGTCAACAATGGAATCGTCACCGAGATCGACGTGACCAATCGGCAGTCCTTCTCCAACTTCAGCCCGATGGCGAACCTGGCGATCCAATGGACGCCGGCGATCATGACCTACGTCAAGTTCTCGCAAGGCTACAAGGCCGGCGGTTCGGCGGAGGGCGCGCCTGACTTCACCCAGACCTTCGGCCCCGAGAAGGTCACCGCCTATGAAGCCGGGATCAAGACGCAGCTTTTCGATCGATTGCTGACCTTCAACGCCACCGCGTTCTACAACAAGTTCGACGACATTCAGATCGACTTCGTGGCGGATCCGGTGAACACCTCGGTGATCGGCACGTACAATGCGGGCAAGGCGAACATCAAGGGCATCGAGGTCGAGTCCTCGCTCCAGCCCTCGCCCGACTTCGCACTGCGTGGATCGTTCAGCTACCTGAAGCCCGAGCTGAAGCGCGTCGACGCTCTGGCCGGAACGATCTTCGACGGCCCCTTCCCGGTCGGCGCGAACATCGCCGGCTATTTCACCCTGCCCTTCGTGCCGAAGTACGCTTGGTCGGTCGGCGGCGACTGGACGTTCCTGCGCTTGAACGAGGATGAGGTCAGCGCGCATGCGACCTATTCGTACCAGAGCCCGGTCTACACCAGCTCAGGCGCGGGTCCGCTGGTGCCGGGACGCAACTTCTACCGCAACGACGCGGTGAAGAACCTCGATGCCCGGATCCAATGGGTTCATCCGACCCTGGCCGGCAAGGCGATCACTTTCTCTGTCTTTGCCGATAACCTGCTCAACAATCGCCGCAGCGACTTCATCATCGGCGTGGGCGGCACGGCGTTGACCGGCTACCAGAGCAGCACCGCACCCTACAACGAGCCGCGCACCATCGGCGGCGAAGTGAAGATGGCGTTCTAATCGACATCATTGGCAGGAGCGTGCGCTAGGCGGCGCTCCTGCCAATGGTCAGTCAGTTCACTGACGTTGCGAGTGGATGTTGCCGCCATCCACCACGATCTCGCTGGCGGTGATATAGCTCGCCTCGTCGGACAGCAGGAAGCGGACCACGCGTGCGACTTCTTCCGGCAGTCCGTAGCGCTCCAGCATGATGCGCCGCTCAAAGTGGCCGGGCAGATGCGCTCGGGTCTCGGCCATGATCGGCGTGTCGATCATCCCGGGACTGACCGTGTTGATACGCACCTCATCGCGCGCGAGTTCGTCCGCCATAGATCGCACCAGGCCGATGATCGCGCCCTTGGCGGCGCTGTAGATCGGGATCGAACCGTTGCCGAGCGTCGCGTTTATCGACGCGATGGCCACCACGGCGCTGCCGGGATTGCGGCGCAGGTCGTCCCGGAACGCCTGCGTGATCAGCACCAAGGCGCGGGCGTGCAGCGCCAGGCCCGCGTCCCAGTTGTCCGGCGTCACCCCGTCGATGCCGGTGACGGCAGCCGTGCCCGCCCCGTGAACGATGCCGCCGACCGAGCCGAGCGCCTCCCGGGTCGCGAGCGCTGCTGGCGTGACCGCCTGCGGATCGCGCAAGTCGACGCGAAGCCCGAGCGTTGCAACGCCATGCCGCTCCGCGATGGTTCGTGCGGCGGCCTGTACGCCCTCTTCGTTGATGTCCCATAGCGCCACCGGACGCCCGACGGCGGCAAGCGCATGAGCCGTCGCCAGTCCGATCCCGGATGCTCCGCCGGTGACGATCACGCCGGTGCCGGGCGAGGCGAGCCGGGGCGAAAAGTCCGCCGTGTTGTCCTGCACGCTCATGCCGCGCTCCTCACGCAGCCTCGTCGATATCGCGGTAGGCGGCGGCGATTATGTCAGGCCGCATCGCGCCGTTCAGCCATGATGGCCAGTACTGGACCATGAAGATCACGAAGAGATCACGATCCGGATCCATCCAGCAGGCGGTGCCCCCAGCGCCCGGCCAGCCGAATACGCCCGCGGGCACGTCACCGGGCCAATCGAAAGCGCCACCCGTCCGCTGGCCGGCTTGCAAGGACACCGACATGGCCGCTCCATAGCCGATGCCCGACAGCGTCTGACCGATCGGCAGATCGCAGTGCGTCACCGCGCTTGGCAGCAGGTTGGAACGGGCCAGCCGCACCGTATCGGGCTTGAGGATCCGCACGCCATCCAGTTCGCCCTCTCCCAGCAGCATGGCGGCGAACCGGGCATAGTCATGCGCGGTCGAGACGAGCCCACCACCGCCGGAAGGATAGGAATGCTCGGCGTAGCGACTGTTGGTGGCATCGTCGGCCAGGGTCCACTCCGCGCCTTGCTGCTCGGGCAGATCGGTGAACCGCCCGACCTGATCGAGCGAAATCGTGAAGCCGGTGTCCACCATCCCCAGCGGATCGAACAGCCTTGTCTGAAGAAACGTTTCGAACGGCATGCCCGAGGCGACCTCGACCACGTACCCCAGCACATCGGTGGCCACGCTATAGTCGAACCGGGTGCCCGGATCGGCCGCGAGCGGCAGCGTCGCCAATCGCGCCACCATCTCCGCCAGCGATGCCGGGGTCGAGTGTTGCCCCGGTCCGGGCGTGCGGCCACGCGTGCCTGGGGTTATGCCATAGTCCGAGTAAAGGCCGCCCAGCGTCATGCCGGCCATGCCGAACCCGGCGGTATGCGTCAGCAGATGCCGGATGGTAATCGGGCCGGACGCGGGACTCGTCGCCGCCAGATCCTCACCCTCCACCACCTGCATGTCAGCGAAGTCGGGCACAATCTCATGCAGTGGCTGGTCGAGCGCGATGCGCCCCTGCTCGATCAGCATCATCGCCGCGATGCCGGTGATCGGCTTCGTCTGCGAAAAAATGCGAAAGATGGATCGTGCATCCACCGGCGTCGACCGTCCGAAGCCCAGATTGCCCGAGGCTTCGAACTGCACGGTTCCGTCCGAGCACCCCCAGGCCAGAACCGCGCCGGGAACGGCCCCTTGCTTCACAAAGCCACGCATGGCCTCAGCGGCTTGGCGCAAACGCAGGGTCTTCGCAGGTTCGTCCCGCATGTCTGTCCTTCCCCGTCCGGCCGGTCCCGTTCGTGCAAGACCGGCTCGGCGACCTAAAGTGTGCGCCGGAACGTCCGTCGCGCCCTATGTGGATGCGATCAGGCGCTTCTCAGGCCAGCTCGCCGCGATGCATCGCCTCCGCGCGCGTCTTCAGCGCCTTGGCGGTATCGTTGAAGGCTCGCGTCACCCAAGGCCCGCAAAAGCGCATCACGTGGATGCCGTTGGGCCCGGTGAACGCGTCCGTCGATTGATAGCGGCACCGTTCAGGCCCGAGTTCCTCGATCATCTGGTCGCGCCGCGCGGGATAGGGCCAGGCTTCGTTGTCGGGCAGTTCCCACGACAGCAATCGGCCCGGCTCGAACGCGCAGACGTATTCGCAGTTGGGTGCCAGCGTGCCGGGGTTCGCATAGTTGGCCAGCCGCATGTAGACAGGTGCGCCCATCTCCAGCGTCGACTGCGCCCAGACGCAGAACGGGTTCCACTCGCCATAACGGGGCATGTCGGTGAGGATGTTCCACACCACCATGGCAGGTGCGTCGATTTCGATCGGATCGGAGACGACGAGCGCTTCGGCATCGTAGATCGCGAAAGGATCGTAGCGTTCGGCAGTGGCGGTTTGCATGGGCATATCTCTCCGGCGGACCGTTGTTCTGATTGTGCGCGAGGGTAGCACGCGCGAAGCGAAGGTCAATTGTGTCGCATATTGTTAAACCTGTCCGCGATTGCGCATCGCGTGGCTTGACCCCCGACAGAGCTTCCCCAATGCAGTGCGGGCAAGCCCAAGCTATACGCATTCATGAAGATGCGATGACGGCGCAGGAGAGAGCATGACCGGCGATTTCGACTTCATCATCATTGGCGCAGGTTCCGCCGGCTGCGTGCTGGCGAACCGTCTGTCCGCAAACCAGGCGCATCGCGTTCTCCTGATCGAGGCGGGCAAGCGCGACCGTAGCGTCTTCATCCATGCTCCCGGCGGGCTGCTGCCGATCATGTACCGGCAGATGTTCCAGTGGATGCACGTCAGCGTGCCGCAGAAGCATGCGGGCGACCGGCTGATGTACACGCCGCGCGGCAAGGTCCTGGGCGGATCGTCGTCGATCAACGGCATGGTCTACGATCGCGGCGCCGTGGCAGACTACGACGGCTGGCGCCAGTTGGGCAACGAGGGCTGGTCGTACGACGATGTGCTGCCCTACTTCAAGAAGCTGGAGGACTTCCAGCCCGGCGGCGAAGAGGAATACCACGGCAGTGGCGGTCCGGTGGTGGTCACGCGTCCCGGTATCGACAATCCGCTCGCCAAGGCGTTCCGCGACGCGGCCATCGCCGCCGGCATTCCCTACAACGACGATCCCAGCGGATCGAAACGCGAGGGCGTGGTTCCCGCCGACGTCACCGCCTCTCGGGGACGGCGATGGAGCGCGGCGCGCGCCTACCTCAAGCCCGCGCGGGGCCGGCGCAACCTGAAGATCGTCACCGACGCGCATGTCGAGCGCATTATCGTCGAGAACGGCCGGGCTACCGGCGTGCAATGGCAGCGCGGCGGCAAGGTGGAGCGGGCACGCGCGAGGCGCGAGGTCATCGTCTCGGCCGGCGCGATCCACTCACCGTGGATCCTGATGCTGTCGGGCATCGGTGATGGCGAGCACCTGCGAGAGGTGGGCGTTCCCGTGGTCCACCATTTGCCCGGCGTGGGTCAGAACTATCGCGATCACGTGGCGATCAGCGTGAAGCAATACTGCACCCAGCCGGTGTCCCTGTTCAACGTGTTCCATCCGCTGGTGGCGGCCAAGGCGATTGCGAATTTCGTGCTGTTCAGCAAGGGACCGCTGGCCCGCCCTCCCGCCGAAGTGGGCGCATACCTGCGCACCATGCCGGGGGCGGAGACACCGGACGCCAAGGTGCATTTCGCCATGGCCCTGTATGAATCGATGGGTCGCAAGCTCATCATGGAGCACGGATACTTCGCGCACATCGACCTGCTCAATCCCGAAAGCGTGGGAGAGATCAAGCTGACCGGCGCCGATCCTTCAGCGCCGCTTTCGATCGATCCCAACATTCTCTCCACCGCCAACGACATGGCGATGGGCCGGGCGGCGATCCGCGCCGTGCGTCAGATCTTCGCGCAAGCGCCCTTCGACGCCTTTCGCGGCGACGAACTCGCGCCGGGGGTTCAGGTGCAGTCGGACGAGGAATTGGATGCGTACCTGCGGGCCACGGCGACATCGGATATCCATGCGGTGGGCACATGCCGGATGGGGCATGATCCCATGGCGGTGGTCGATCCGCGCTTGCGGGTCCATGGCATCGAAGGGCTGCGCGTGGTCGATGCCTCGGTCATGCCCAGAGTGCCGGGCGGCAACACCAATGTGCCGACGATGACGAATTCAGTGGTGCCGATGGCGAAGGCGCCGAGGGTCAGCGCCAGCAGGGCGAGGGGAATGCCACGG
>JAAIGE0100096011.1_pt1 | contig 11342 bp, 7 predicted proteins | sample 6487951 | NCBI WGS metagenome assembly JAAIGE01 (sample SAMN13974128, study PRJNA590717) | phyllosphere metagenome | biome: tomato field; feature: multiple bacterial spot infested tomato fields; material: tomato leaves; isolation source: leaves from tomato fields | host: Solanum lycopersicum ... | reverse complement strand
TTCCACCAGCACCTTGCGCGCCGCCCAGGCCCGGGCGAGCGCGATGTCGCGTGCATTGGCCTGCGCACTGCGCTGGCTGTAGCCCTTGATCTCCCAGCGCCACGACCGCTGCGCCGGATCGGCCGCCACGGATTCGAGCAGGGCCACCGCCTGCGACGGCAGCGCCGTCTCCGCCCCCGAGAACTGGGCCACCGTGCCATCGTCCGGAAGGCGCAGCGGGGCCGCGGGCGCGGCCACAGCGGGCGTGGCGGCAGGGGCTGCAGGCACAGTCACGGCCGGGGCAGGTTCCGGCGCGGCGGCGACCGCAGCAGGGGCCGCCGGTGCGGGCGCCAGGGAGACCGACGTGCAGCCCGCCAGCGCGGCGGCGGCCACCGCCGCGAGGGACCAGGGCAGGAAGGCCGCGGCAGCGCGGCGTTTGCGGGTACGCAGGAGCATGGAAATCACCTGAAATCGGGGCGCCAGCGGCCTTGGGGGCCGGGCAGACAAAGCAAGGGAAGGGCTGGCCGGTGGGGCGGCAAGCCATCCCCCGATTGTCCACCCAGCCGGCCGCTCCCCGCGCGGCCCCGGCCGACGGGAATGTCCGCAGGCAGCGCCGCACGCGCCCTGCTACAGTGAATTCGAGCACTGCCCCGCCCTCGATGTCCGCCGCCCTCCCGTCTTCAGCACCCTCCCGCACCGTGCACTGGCTTGTGCGCATGAACCGCCGCAACCGCTCGGCGTTCTACGCCATGCTGGGCGTGGCCATCGCGCTGCACCTGGCGCACCGCCTGCCGGACGCCGGCCCCGCGCTGTGGACCGTCGTCGCGCTGCAGTTCCTGCTGTACCCGCAGCTGGCGTACTGGTGGGCGCGGCGCTCGGCGCACCAGCGGCGCACCGAGATGCGCAACATGTGGATCGATGCCGTGCTCGGCGGCGTCTGGTCCGCAGCGCTCGGCCTGCCGGTGTGGCTGAGCTTCACGCTGACCATCGGCAACTGCATCAACATGGTGGTGTTCTACGGCCTGGCCGGCCTGCCGCGCCTGGTGCTTGCCATGGGCGGCGGCATGGCGCTCTCGGCCGCAGGCTGGCTGGCCACCACCGGCCACTGGCCGCTGCAGCCCGAGACCGACCTGCCTGCCAGCCTGGCGTGCATCGGTGCACTCACCGTGTACTTCATCGCCTTCGCGCACGACGGATATATGCGCGCCATGCAGCAGCACCGCAACCATGAGCGGCTGCAGCAGCAGTTCGACGAGATCCAGGCCCTGCAGGCCCGCCTGCAGGAGCAGGCCATGCGCGACCCGCTGACCGGGCTGTTCAACCGGCGCCAGCTCGACGCCGACCTGGGACCGGCCATCGAACGCAGTGCGCAGGCCGGCGGAGCGCTGTCGGTGGTGATGATCGACATCGACCACTTCAAGCGCATCAACGACACCCACGGCCACCCCGCCGGCGACGCCGTGCTGCAGGCGCTGGCCCGGCTGCTGCAGCGCCATGCCCGGCCCGGCGACATGGCCTGCCGCCATGGGGGCGAGGAGTTCGTGCTGCTGCTGGACGGCACGCCGGCGGCCGCGGCACGCGAACGGGCCGAGGCCCTGCGCCGGGCGTTCGAGACGCTGGTGGTCGAGGTCGATGGCGCCGCGCTGTCGGCCACGCTGTCGTGCGGCGTAGCGAGCTTTCCGGAACATGCCCGCCATCCTCAGCGGCTGATGGCCAGCGCCGACCAGGCGCTGTATGCCGCCAAGACCCAGGGGCGCAACCGCGTGGAAGTGCAGGACGGACCGCTGGACAGCCCCAGCGGCATTGCCTGATCCGCACGCACCGAACCACCGCGCAAGGCAAAGCTGTTTCGCCCCTTCTAGCCGGATTTGCTTAGTCGGCTTCTTGCACAACGCTGACTACAATCGCACTCCCCTATAGCAGGCCGCCCGCCTGAGCCGGTCCGAATGCGGGTACTGCACCAACCCTGAGCTGGAGACGCTTGATGTCCGAGACCACCCCGGTGAACGCCACGCCCGACAAGAAAGCCCTGCTGCGCCGCGCGGCCCTGGAGTACCACGAGTTTCCCAAGCCGGGGAAGATCGCCATCGCCGCCACCAAGCAGATGGTCAACCAGCACGACCTGGCCCTGGCCTACTCGCCCGGCGTAGCCGCCCCCTGCGAAGAGATCGTGAAGGATCCTGCGGCGGCGTTCCGCTACACGGCCCGCGGCAACCTGGTGGGCGTGATCTCCAACGGCACGGCGGTGCTGGGCCTGGGCGACATTGGCGCGCTGGCCTCCAAGCCCGTGATGGAGGGCAAGGGCGTCCTGTTCAAGAAGTTCGCCGGCGTGGACGTGTTCGACATCGAGATCAACGAGAAGGACCCGGCCAAGCTGGTCGAGGTGATTGCGGCCCTGGAGCCGACCTTCGGCGCCATCAACCTCGAAGACATCAAGGCGCCCGAGTGCTTCTACGTGGAGCGCGAACTGCGCAAGCGCCTGAACATCCCCGTCTTCCACGATGACCAGCACGGCACGGCCATCACGGTGGCGGCTGCCATGCTCAACGCGCTCAAGGTGGTCGGCAAGGACATCGGCGCAGTGCGCCTGGTCGCCTCGGGCGCCGGCGCCGCCGCGCTGGCCTGCCTGAACCTGCTGCTGAAGGTGGGCCTCAAGCGCGAGAACGTGTTCGTGACCGACCTTGCCGGCGTGGTTTACGAAGGCCGCACGGAGCTGATGGACGAGGACAAGATCCAGTTCGCGCAGAAGACCGACGCGCGCACGTTGGCAGAAGTGATCGACGGCGCGGACGTGTTCCTGGGTCTGTCGGCCGGTGGCGTGCTCAAGCCCGCCATGGTGGCGAAGATGGCCGCCCGCCCCGTCATCTTCGCGCTGGCCAACCCCAACCCCGAGATCACGCCCGAAGATGCGCACGCCGTGCGTGGCGACGTGGTGATGGCCACCGGCCGCACCGACTACCCGAACCAGGTCAACAACGTCCTGTGCTTCCCGTACATCTTCCGCGGCGCGCTGGACTGCGGCGCGACGACCATCACGCTGGAGATGGAAATCGCCGCCGTGCACGCCATCGCCGAACTGGCTCAGGCCGAGCAGAGCGAAGTGGTGGCCGCCGCCTATGTGGGTGAGCCCCTGGCCTTCGGTCCCGAATACCTGATCCCCAAGCCGTTCGATCCCCGGCTGATGATGAAGATCGCTCCGGCCGTGGCCCAGGCCGCCGCCGACAGCGGCGTGGCCCTGCGCCCCATCGCCGACATGGACGCCTACCGCGACCACCTGCAGACCTTCGTCTACGCCTCGGGCACGACGATGAAGCCGATCTTCACCGCCGCCAAGACCGCCGCCAAGAAGCGCGTGGCCTATGCCGAAGGCGAAGAAGAACGCGTGCTGCGCGCTGCCCAGATCGTGGTGGACGAGAAGGTCGCCCGTCCCACGCTGATCGGCCGCCCCGCCATCATCGCCCAGCGCATCGAGAAGTTTGGCCTGCGCCTGAAGGAAGGCATCGACTACGACGTGGTGAACGTCGAGAACGACCACCGCTACCGCGACTTCTGGCAGACCTACCACCGCATGACGGAGCGCAAGGGCATCACGGTGCCCATCGCCAAGATCGAGATGCGCCGCCGCCTGGCCCTCATCGCAGCCATGCTGCTGCACAAGGGCGAAGTGGACGGCATGATCTGCGGGACCTGGGGCCATACGTCGCACCACCTGCAGTACATCGACCAGGTGATCGGCAAGCGCGCTGGCGTGAACACCTATGCCTGCATGAACGGCCTGATGCTGCCCGACCGCCAGATCTTCCTGGTGGATACGCACGTCAACTACGACCCGACCGCCGAGCAGCTGGCCGAGATCACCATCATGGCCGCCGAGGAAATGATGCGCTTCGGCATCAAGCCCAAGGCCGCCTTGCTGTCGCACTCCAACTTCGGTTCGAGCAACCAGCCCAGCGCCGTCAAGATGCGCCAGACCCTGGAACTGCTGCGCGTGCAGGCGCCCTGGCTGGAAGTGGACGGCGAGATGCACGGCGACATCGCCCTGGATGCCGCGCAGCGCACCCAGGTGATGCCGCACAGCACGCTGGCCGGCAGTGCCAACCTGCTGGTGCTGCCCAACATCGATGCGGCCAACATTTCCTACAACCTGCTCAAGACGGCGGCCGGCGGCGGCATCGCCATCGGCCCGGTGCTGCTGGGGGCCGCGGAGCCGGTGCACATCCTGACGGCCAGCGCCACCGTGCGCCGCATCGTCAACATGACGGCCTTGACCGTCGCCGACGCAAACGCTTCGCGATAAGGCTCGGCAAAAAAGCAAGCGCTAACTTTTTAGCCTTGCTGCGGCGCAAGGCATCTGCCCAAATAATGGGCAGATGCTTGCATTCCGGGGCCCTTTCCGTCACACTAGCGGCTCGAAATTTCGGGTTAACCCGGGGTTTCTGAAAGGTGTCGTTGATGTTGAAGGCTGTCGCCGTCCAGGCGTACAAGGCAAGTTGGGCGTGCATTCTGGGACTCGGATTGGTGCTTGCACCGGTGTCCGCATCAGCCCGCAAGTCCGCGGAAACCGCGGCACTTCACTCCATTTCGCTGGCTGAACTGCCTTCGCAGGGACGCACGACCTACCAGTTGATCCGAGACGGCGGGCCGTTCCCGTACGACAAGGATGGCTCGGTCTTCGGCAACCGTGAGCGGCTGCTGCCGGCGCAGACACGCGGCTACTACCGCGAATACACCGTCAGAACACCGGGGTCGCGCGATCGGGGAGCCCGGCGCATCGTCTGTGGCGGCAAGCCCCGCACGCCGGACGCCTGCTACTACACCAGCGATCACTACGCGAGCTTTCGAGAAATTAAGGAATGAACGCTGAACGCCGCCTGCGCGTTCTCGGCCGGCAGTGGATCCTGTGCCCGGCGGATGGGTTGGTGAGAGATCCCCTTCTGGTCGACAGCCCCCACCGGTCTTCCGGAACACCTTGTTTGTGGACTTCTAAAAGAAAGAGCAGCGGAGATGGAAATGCCACTTCGTAAAGACCAAGACACCCCTCTGCGGGGCGTGCGCGCCAACATCGTGCAGTCGATCCGCGCCTTCCGGATCCAGGACCTGCAGGATTCGGCGCGCGGCCTGGGTCACCACTTCCTGTATGCCAACCTGGCACATGCCCAGTCCAAGCAGGACGTGCTGGACCTGATCGCAGGCCAGTTCACCTTCCCGGCGCACTTCGGCAAGAACTTCGACGCGCTGTACGACTGCATGACGGACCCGTTGCACAAATCGGGCCCGCAGCCGGGCTTCATCGTGGTGCTGGAGCAGATCCCCACCACGGTCAAGTTCGACAAGGAAGCGCGAGAGCAGCTGCTCGACATCTTCCGCGACGCCGCCGACTACTGGGCCGACCGCAAGATCCCGTTCCGCTGTTTCTATTCTTTTCTGTAGCCCGTTCTGCATCCACTGGCCAAGCAGAACGGGCTGCCGAGGCGAGCGAAGCCGCCCCGGTCCCGGCCATCCAGATCACTGTCGAACCGTCGTCCGGCGAGAAGATGCCCACGGACAAGCTCGTGGACGTGTCCCCTCTGGCTTTGCGCATGAGCAGCCCGTTCAATGCGGGGTACTGGCTCGCTGCGGCCTGAATTCGGTACATCCCCCTGAGGCGCTTCGCGCCTTCCCCCTTCTCTCTACGCGCTTCGCGCGATGGGAAGGGGGACGCAGCCGGCGCGGCGGGGCGGCCCTTGCGCGGCTGCTGCTGGCCTGGGTCGCGCCAGTTTCAAGGACGGTTGGTCATCTCGTCCTGATGGGGGCCAATGCCCAACAGCCCCTGGAATAGGTCCCAACGCGGCGGCGGGCCTTGCAATGCACTGAAACCATGGTCAAAAAGGCCTGTAGCGCTTGATAAACAAGCGCCTACAGCTATTAATTCAGGAGCAATCCTGCGCCAGGGCCACGTAGTCGGCCACGGGCACTTCCTCGGCGCGGCGCTGGGTGTCGAAGGTGCCGGCGAACTGGCGGGCTTCGAGCCAGCGGCCGAGGGTGTGGCGCAGCAGCTTGCGGCGCTGGCTGAAGGCGACCTGCACCAGTTCCTCCAGCAGCTTCGGCTGCACGGCAGCCGGCTCGGCGCGGGGCACCATGCGCACCACGGCGCTGTCGACGCGCGGCGGCGGGTCGAAGCTCTCGGGCGGCACGAACAGCACGTTCTCCATGGCATAGCGCCACTGCAGCATCACCGACAGGCGGCCGTAGTCGGCCGTGGCGGGCTCGGCCACCATGCGGTCGATGACTTCCTTTTGCAGCATGAAGTGCTGGTCTTCGATGACGGCCACGTGCTCCAGCAGATGGAACAGGATGGGCGTGGAGATGTTGTACGGCAGGTTGCCGACCACGCGGATCTTGGGAGCGCCCAGCGCTTGCGCCACCTGGGCGAAGTCCACCTTCAGCACATCGGATTCGATGACGTCCAGCTGGCCGTGCGTGCGCAGGCGCGCCGCCAGGTCGCGGTCGAGCTCGATCACCGTCATGCGGCCGAGGCGCTCCACCAGCGGCTGCGTGAGCGCGGCCAGGCCCGGGCCGATCTCGACCACCGGCTGGCCGGCGACGGGGCCGATGGCTCGCACGATGGCGTCGATGATGCCGTGGTCGCTCAGGAAGTGCTGGCCGAAGCGCTTGCGGGGAATGTGCTTCATGCCAGTGCGGCCGGACGGCCCCAGGAGCGCAGCGGGATGGCGCGGACGGCGGGCGTCATTGCGGCGCGTCGCGGTACTCGACGTAGGCACGGCCCCGGATGTCCTGCATCCAGTTGGCGTAGGCTTCGTCCAGCTTCTTCTCGCGGACCATGTCGCGCACCATGTCGCGCTGCTCGCGCGGCGTGAGCTTGGCTTCGCGGCGCTCCAGCAGCTGGATGAGGTGCACGCCGAAGCGGGAGACCACCGGCTGGCTGACCTCGCCGGGCCGCAGGCTGCTCAGGACCTCTTCGAACTCGGGCACGTAGCGGCCGGGGCTGGCCCAGCCGAGGTCGCCACCGTCCTTGGCGCTGCCGTCCTGCGAGTACTCGCGGGCCAGAGAGGCGAAGTCGGCTGTGCCGCTTTCGATGCGGCGGCGGTAGTCGGCCAGGCGCTCGGCAGCGGCGGACTCCGACAGCTGCGCGCCGGTGCGCAGCAGGATGTGGCGCGCATGGTTCTGCACCGCCACGGACGGCACGCCGCCGCGGTTGCGCTCGATCACCTTCAGCACGTGGAAGCCGGCGGGCGAGCGCACCGGGCCGACCAGGCCGCCCACCGGCGCCTGGCGCGTCGCGCTCAGGAACAGCTCGGGGTAGCGGTCGGCGGGGCGCAGGCCCAGCTCGCCGCCGGATTTGCCTTCCGCCGCGTCGGAGTACTCGCGCGCGGCGGTGCCGAAGTCCTTGCCGGCACGCACTTCGTCGGCCGCCTTCTGCGCGCGCTCGCGGCGCTGCTCCACCACCTCGGGGCTGGAGCCCTCGGGCACGAGGATGAGGATGTGGCCCAGATTGAGCTCGGTCCTGGACGGGTCCGCGTTGGTCTGCTGGTCGCGCAGGAACTGGTCCACGTCGGCTTCGGTGACGCGCACGCGGGACTCCACCTCCCGCTCGCGCAGGCGCTGCAGCTGCAGCTGGCTGCGCAGCTCCTGGCGGAAGCGCTCGCGCGTCAGTCCGTCGGCCGCGAGCCGGCGCTCCATCTCCTCCAGCGTGACGCTGTTCTGGCGGGCCACGCCCTGCTCCGCCTGGGTCACGGCCAGGTCATCGACCTTGATGCCGCCCTCGGTCGCCAGCTGGGTCTGGATCTTCTCCAGGATGAGGCGTTCGAGCACTTCGCGCCCGATGCGGTCGCGCGGCGGCAACTCGCCGCCCTGCGCGGCGATCTGCTGCTCGATGCGGGCCTGGCGGATGCGCACATCGTTGTTGGTGATGGGCTCGGAGTTCACCACGGCCACGATGTAGTCGGCCTGGCGCGGCAGGCTGCTGCCCGGGGCCGGCAGCATGATCGGGGGCGGGGTGCGGGTGAGGCCGCCGCCGCTGCTTCCGGGGGACCGCAGGCCCTGGGCCTGCACGGCGTGCTGCGGAGCGAGGGATGCCAGGGCGGCAAGGCCGGCCAGGGCCCAGGTAAAAGCGCGTTGTTTCATGGCGTCTCAGTCAAAGGATACGGGCGGCGTCCCGGGCAGCGGCGCGGCCGGCGGAATGCGCAGGGGATGCATCCATCCATCAATCGTAGTTGGAGAAGCGGCTCGGGATGTTGCGGTTCTGGCCCAGCATCTCGTAGCGGGGCACATTGCGCTGCAGGCTGGCCAGCGGGTTGGAGCCCAGCGACAGGCGCGAGAAGCCGGTGAACTCCAGCTGGAACATCACGCGCGACGTGGACGTCGTCGTGCTGCTTTGCAGGCGTTCGAGGACCACGCGGCCGATCCAGCAGCAGGCTTCGTATTCGAAGCCCACCACGCTGTCGACCAGCCGGCGGTCCTTGAGGCTGTAGTTCAGGCGGCCCACGGTGAACCAGCGGCCCTTGTCGGCCGTGGGCCGCTCGTTGGCGCCGCCCCACAGGGCGTTCAGCGGCCACTGCCAGCCCACATCGACCTGCTCGCTGGGCTCAGCGATCAGGCTGGTCTCCTTCTGCATGCGGTAGGCGGCACTGATGGTGCGGTAGTTGCCCGGCGTGTAGCGCGCGCTGACGGTGGAGCGCAGCGAGCGATCAGTCTTGGGGTTGTACTGCACCGTGGAGTCGAAGCCCCACTGCGGCGTCCAGTTGATGCCGGCGCCCAGGAGCACATCCGACAGCCGCTCGCTGACGGGCGTGCCGCCGGGCATGGTCACATTCTGGTCGGAGAAGCGCAGCCGCTGCGCGATGCCGAAGCGGGCGGCCTCGGCGCCGGTGTCGGCGTCCAGCAGCCGGGTGGTCACGCCCAGCGTGAGCAGGTTGTTGTCGGCCAGCCGGTCGTTGCCCGCGAACGCGTTCTCGGTGTAGACCGACGAGAAGTTGAAGTCCTTCACCGCGGTGTCGTACACCGGGACCATGCTCTGGTCGCGGTAGGGCGTGTAGGTGTAGAAAGCGCGCGGCTCCAGCGTCTGCAAGAAGTTGCGGCCGAAGAAGCGCGTGTCGCGCTCGAACACCAGGCCGCTGTCGAGGCTGAAGGTGGGCAGCGTGCGGTCGTAGCTGCGCTGGCCGTTGGCCAGCATGCCGTCGAACTGGTATTGCGAGGTGTGCAGCTGCACCTTGGGCGTGATGAAGCCGGCCGGCGCGAGGAAGGGGCGGCTGATCTGCGCCAGCAGGTAGCTGCGGTCGGCATTGGGCTGCCCCGTGTAGAACCGGTCCGCCTGGAAGCGGGTGTAGTCGCCGTCGATGCTGGTCTCGAAACCGCCCGGCAGCGTGTCCGTGGGCGCGTAGCGCCAGTGCAGCTGCGGCAGCTGGTCATACGGCGGGGTGATCGGCGAGTTGACGTCCTGCAGCGTCTGCCACTTGACCACATTGAGGCTGAGCGAGTGGTCGCCGCGGCCCCAGCCCAGGTTCAAGCGGCCCGGCAGCAGACGTTGCGACAGCAGCCCGCTGGAGCCGAGGGTGCCGGTGCCCAGGTTGCGCGTGTTGAAGTCGCGCCAGTAGTTGTCGTCGCTCACCCGCTGCACGTCGATGCCCAGGGAGACACCGCCCACGGGGGTATCCAGGCTCTGGCCGTGCCGCAGCTTGTACGACCAGCGGTCCCGGTCGCGCAGCTTGTCGCCCGGCATGTAGTCCAGGGCCACCTCGCCGCTGTAGCTCGGCTCCAGGTAGCGGAACTCGGTGCCCAGGTTCACGCCGCGCTTGCTCATCACCGTGGGGGTGATGGTGGCGTCGCGGTTGGGGGCGATGTTCCAGTAGTAGGGCTGCGAGTACTCGAAGCCGCTCACGCTGTCCAGGCCGACCGTGGGCGGGAGCAGGCCCGATTTGCGGCGGTCCGACAGCGGGAACGACAGGCCCGGGAAGGGCAGGATGGGCACGCCCTTGAACTCGAGCACGGCCCCTTCGGCACGGCCCACGTCCTCCTCGCGGTCGAGGTGGATCACGCGGGCGCGCAGGATCCAGTCGGGCTGCCAGCTGGCCTCATCGGTGCGCTGGCAGGTGGTGTAGGTGGCGTCGTAGACCACGGAGCGGTCACGGTCGATGAAATCCACGCGCGAGGCCTCGCCATGGGCCGAGGTTTCGAGGAACCGGTAGTTCGCGTCGGTGAAGAAGCCGTTGAAGGCGTCCACGCGCAGTTCCAGCTGCGAGCCGGCGTAGGTGTTGCCTGCGCGGTTGATGCGCACCTGGCCGTTGGCCTTGGCCAGGTCGTCGGCCACCGTGTAATCCATGCGGTCGGCCTTGATGACCGTATCGCCGCGGCGCAGTTCGGCGTCGCCTTCGATGGTGGCCTTGATGTCCGGCTGGCCCGTCACGTGGTCGCCGCTGACGAAGACCGGCAGCTGGGGACGGACGGCGTCGGGAAGGGTTTCCTGCAGGCGCGGGCTGGTGCGCAGCACGGGAGCGGCGTCGGCCGCCGGCGCAGGGTCACCCGCCTCGGTGGCCTGGGCCAGCACGGCCAGCGGTGCGCCGCACACCATCCAGGCGGCCAGCCGGGCCAGCGTGCGCAGCCGGAAGGCCGGCACGGCGCGCGTGCCGCGGCGGGGGCGCCGGGCAGCGGGGGCGGGCATCGGATGAGGCGTCGGGGAAGACAGGGCAGCGGGCAAGGAGGAACGGTCCATGAAGTCGGCCAGTCGGCGGCACAGCGGCGGACAAGTCCGCCCGGTCCGGGGCAGACCGGTTTGTAAAATCGGATTATCCATGAGCCACCCTGACTCCCCCACTCCCGCCCCGGCGGACGCGGCGCCCGCCGACAGCGCCCCCACCGTCGCCTGGAGCGATGCCGCCCGGCACGCCGCCTTCGACGCCTGGCTCGCCCCGCTGGCCGCACGGCACGGCCTGCTGCCCGCCAGCCTGCGCCCGGCCTCGGCCGATGCCAGCTTTCGCCGCTACCTGCGCCTGGACGCGGTGGACGGCAGCACCCGCATCGTCATGGACGCCCCGCCCGACAAGGAGAACTGCGCCCCCTTCGTCCAGGTGCAGCGCCTGCTGCAGGACGCGGGCCTGCGCGTGCCGCAGATCCTGGACTGGGACGAGCCCCACGGCTTCATGCTGCTGACCGACCTGGGCCACCAGACGCTGATCGAGCTGCTGGACCCCGAGGCGCCCACCGCCGCCCGCGACTGGTATCTGCAGGCCACCGACGTGCTGCTCGACTGGCAGAAGGCCTCGCGCCCGGGCGTGCTGCCGGCCTACGACGACGCCCTGCTGCGCCGCGAGCTGGCCCTGTTCCCCGACTGGTACCTGGCGCGCCACCGCGGCGTGGCGCTGAGCGAT
>JAAIGE0100074939.1_pt1 | contig 11344 bp, 10 predicted proteins | sample 6487951 | NCBI WGS metagenome assembly JAAIGE01 (sample SAMN13974128, study PRJNA590717) | phyllosphere metagenome | biome: tomato field; feature: multiple bacterial spot infested tomato fields; material: tomato leaves; isolation source: leaves from tomato fields | host: Solanum lycopersicum ... | reverse complement strand
TCGCACGTCCTTCGCGGTCGAGGACGGATTCACGCCGTCGGCATCGCCGTGGATGTAGAGCGTCGGCAGGGACAACGTCTTGGTCGTCTTGACCTTGTCCTCCAACCAAGCGCTTCGTGGATCAGGTTCCGCTTCGCCCCAGCGCGCGCGATAGCTATGGAGCGTCACGTCGACCCAGTCGGGATTGTCGAAGGACTTCGCGACGCGGTCGAACGTCGCCTCGTCGAACCATCCCGGTGGTGCCCAGTTGACCCAATGCAGATGCGCGAAGCCGCGCCTATCGGCACGTACTGCCTCCGCCCCACGCGCGGTCGCCATGAACCAGTGATACCATTGCCGCTGGGCCTGCTCGAATGGCGGCGTCGGCATGCCGCCGAGCCGGGGCGGGGTCGACAGCATGGCCATCCGCTCCACCCGATCGGGCCAACCGGCGGCCAAGGCCTCGGCGGTGTTCGATCCCCAATCGTGCCCGGCAACCATAAAGCAGTCGATGCCGAGCGCGTCCATGAGCGCGATCATGTCGATTGCGAGCATCGCGCTGTTGCCAGTCCGCAAGACATCGTCGTTGTGGAAGCGCGTGGCGCCGAACCCGCGCAACGTCGGCACGATGACCCGGAACCCTTTGGCGGCCAGAGCAGGTGCCACCTGTTCCCACGTCGATGCGTCATCCGGCCAGCCATGAATGAGGAGCAACGGCTGTCCCTCCTTTGCACCGTGAAGCGACACGTCCATGTTCAGGTCGCCGGCAGTAATCATGGGCATTCATCAGCCTCCTGACGGTTCCAGCTTTTGCGAGCGTTGGTCGACCCTGCCGCTCCATCACCGCTTTGAAAGCATGGACGGGACGACCGGCAGAATGGCCAAGCGCTCAATTTGTCTCCGGACTAACCGGCTCACCTGAGCATCAAAGGATCAAGCGCCACCCTTATCGGGCATGGTCACAAATCCTATCAAACAGAGAAGGGGCGGCGGCCGACAGGCCGCCGCCCCGTACGTTCAGCGCCGAGTGGCGGGCGCCGCGAACGCTGCTCGCAGCCGAGCAACCGCCAGGTCGTTCGCCTGCGTGGCACCGTTCACAACCTTGGCCATGCCAAAGAACTCATGGGTCACGCCCGGGAAGGTCTTCTGCTCGACCTTGTCACCGGCCGCCAGCATCGCGGCCGCTAACGTCTCGCCATCCGAGCGCAGCGGATCGATCTGCGCGTTGATGATCGTCGTGGGCGGAAGCCCGCGGAGGTTCGCGGCAACCAGGTTCAGGCGCGGATCCTGCGCATCGGCTTTGCTGTTCTGGTAGTAATAGCCGAACCACGGCAGCATCGCGGCGTTGAGCGGCTTGGCGTTGGCCGAGTCCTTCCGCGAGGGCAGCGTCATGCTGCTGTTCGCGATTGGGTAGACCGAGACGATGTGCCGCGGCGCAGTCAGGCTGTTGTCGCGCGCGTAGATCGCGGTCGCAACCGCAAGGTTGCCGCCCGCGCTCTCGCCGACCGTGGCTATCCGTGCAGGGTCGCCACCCCAGCTCGCCGCATTCTGCAGCGTCCAGCGATAGGCCGCGGCCGCATCGTCATGCTGCGCGGGGAACTTGAACTCGGGAGCATGGCGGTATTCGACCGAAACCACGATCGCGTTTAATGCCTTCGACATAGCCCGCGGCGCGGCATCGTAGGTGTCGACGTCGGCGATGACCCAGCCACCGCCGTGGTAGTAGACGACGACCGGCATCGGCTTGCCACCTGCAGGAGCATTCGCCGGCTTGTAGATCCGCACGAACTGCTTGGGATCGCTGCCGTACGGCAGGTCTCGCGTCATCACCGCAGGATCAGGCGCGGTCGACATCCCCTTGTTCTGCATCGCTGCCCTGGCTCCGTCTGCGGCCGAGGGCTGCATACGGGCTTCCGCAGGCGTGAGCGTCTCAATCGGCTTGCCGCCGAGCGACGCAAGTGCGTCCAGGACCGACTGCATGTCGGGCGCGGCCTTGGGCGGTTGCACGGATGTCGCGGGAGGCGGTGGCGGAGGTGGTGCCGTGATCGAGCGGGCGGACTGGGCCAAAGCTGGAACGCCTGTGATCGCGGTCGAGGCAGCGATCAGCATTGAGATGGTTTTGCGCAATGGTCCCTCCTGTAACTATCCGTTTCCTAACCATCTGGCGACACTTCGCGTTTCGGTACGAAAATAGACGCAAGGCTTGAGCAGCGAAGTTTGGGAGTATGGGCGGCGGCATGGATGATCAGGCTTTGAAAGCGGCTGGAACACGCAGTTCCGACGGTGCTGCCGGGTGAGGGGAATGCGCTGCTGCGTGTCTTGAACGACGCTGACCGCGTCGTCCTCGCGCCGCATCTGGAACTGGTGCCGTTTCGCAACGGCGACATGATCGTACGCGGCGGAAAGCATCTGCTACCCGTCGACCGGCATCGCCCCGGTACTCGACTTTCTTGAGGATGACCGCCGCCACGCAGTCGCGCTGGTTGGAAGCGAAGGGTTCATCGGTTGGCAGCTACTGCTTGGCAACGGGCGCTGGTCGCATGGCGTGGTGATGAGGGCCGAACACGGCACGGTGATGAGGCTATCGGCTGCGGCGTTGCACGAGATACTTTCCGAACGTCTGGCGACTTAAGCCGTCCTGCGGTCTCCCGAAAGGAGTCCGCCTTCAAACAGCCAGACCTTCTACTTCATGAAAGTGAGAGGCTATGCCAGCGAACGTCGGGTTCTGGGACGACCGGACGTTCGAGCCGCCCAGCCGGATCGACCGCTTTGTCCCATTTTTCACCGTTCCGCGCCATCGACACCCCACTTACGGCGACGGATTAGCCTACATGAATGAACGACCAAAGTTGGGAAGCGAGCAGGGCGGCTCGAACGTCCACTTTTGGGTCTTCGCCTTGATATGAAATAAATTCGAGCATACGCAATCTGCGTCCAAATTTGTCGTAAGCCAATCGTAACACCTGCCCACGCAATGATTGTCGGGAGGTGTCATGACATATCGCTTATCAAAATCGCGGATCGCGGCCTTCGAGCAATGTCCCCGAAAGTTATGGCTGATGACGCACATGCCGCATCTCGCCCAGCCGCAGGATGACGCGGCGGAGCGTTTCGCCGTCGGTCACGCGGTCGGCGCGGAGGCGTGCGAACAATGCCCCAGTGGCGTGATGGTCAACGCCATCCCCAATCTCTCCGCCGCAATCGCGACGACGCGCGCGCTGCTGGACGCTGGGGATCGCAAGCCGATTTTCGAAGCTACCTTCCAACATCACGGTGTCCTGGTCCGCTGCGATATCCTACAGCCTGAGGGCGAGGATGGCTGGCATTTGATCGAGGTCAAAAGCTCAACCAAGGCCAAGATTGAGCATCTGCGCGACCTCGCAACCCAAGTCTGGGTGGCGCGGAGTGCGGGGCTTCGCATCGCGCGGGCGTCCATCCGTCACCTGAACAGCGAGTTCGTGCTGAGACGCGCGGGGGATTATAGCGGCCTGTTCCGCGACACCGAACTCCTGGCTGAGATCGAGCCGCTGATCGCGGATCGCCCGGTCGTTGTCGGGTCGGCGATGACGATGCTGTGTGAAGCCGAGCCCGTTTGTGCCACCGGCAGGCACTGCAAGGCGCCCTATCCATGTGATTTTCAGGGTTATTGTCGTTCTCAGGATCCCGACCAGCCGGAGTGGCCCGTGACCATCCTGGTTCACCGCGGCGCCGATGCCTTTGTCCAAAAAGGCGTAACTGATCTAATGGCGGTGGAGCCATCACAGATCGCCTCTCCCGTCAATCGGCGAATTCACCGGGCGACGATTACCGGAACGCTGGAGCATGACGTAATCGGAGCTGCGGCAGCGATGGCGGCATGGGCCTATCCCCGCATCTGGCTGGATTTTGAGACGATCAGTGACGCGATCCCCCGCTGGACGGATTGTTGGCCGTATCGGCAGGCGGCATTCCAATTTTCCGCCTTGATCGAGGCGGACGACGGCTCGATCACCCCTCACGCCTTTCTGTCCTTCGACGGAGATCCGCGTCGCGCCTGTGCCGATGCCCTGGCCCGCCTGCCGACTGAAGGCGCGGTGATCGCCTGGAACGCGGAGTTCGAGCGTAAGCGGTTGATCGAGCTGGCGCAGGACTTTCCGGACCTGCGTGTCCTTCTGCATTCGCTCGCCGACCGAACCGTCGATTTGCTGCCGGTGGCCAAGGCGCACTGGTACCATCGCGATCAGCGCGGAAGCTGGTCGATCAAGGCCGTATTGCCGACCATCGCGCCCGACCTGTCCTATGACGACCTCACCGTGGCGAACGGTGGCGACGCACAGAGGGCATATCGCCGCGCGATCCTCCCCGAAACATCGGAGAGCGAACGGCGCGAGATCGCGCGAGCGCTGCTCGAATACTGCGAACGCGACACCGAGGCGATGATGGTCATCGCCCAGAGACTTGGGGGAAAGGGCTGATGAACCGAGCAGTGGCGGAGTGGAGCGACGCGGAGATCAGGACGCTCATCAGGCGTTACCAGGAACGTGGGCTGACGAGTGGGGGTCCTTACACGCTCGCGGAACTTCAGTTGGAACTCGCGCGGCGGGTCAGGGCACCGCATGAGCCGAAGGAGTTCGCCGCGTGCATCCTCAGGCTCGCGGCGGCGTCTTCAAAGCGGCGAGTGACCTACGGCGCGCTGTTCGAACATCTCAATGGCCGCCCGCCGAACGGACAGGGCGACATCAGGACCATCACCGCCAGCCTAGAGCGCTTGGGTGCCTATTGCCACGATCGCGGCCTGCCGATCATCTCCACCTTGGTCGTGAACAAGGCGACGGGCGAGATGACGCCCGACGCCGTCCGCAACGTATGGAACTACCTGCGGCAGATCGACCCGACCATGTCGGACGATCCGGTCGCGTTCGTGGCGGAACAGGCTGCGCAGGCGGAACGCCTTTCGGCCGAAAGCCTGGAGGCGGCGTCATCGCCCCTCGCCGCCTGAAGGAACGTCAATGGCTGCGAGGATGGGCAAGCTCGACCGAGTACTGCAACTCGTCCACTTGTTATCAGAGACGTCCGACGGCCTGACGCTCGAAGAGATGGCGGCGGCGATCGGCGTCAACCGCCGCACGGTCGAGCGCATGCGCGACATTGTGTCGCTGCATTTCGATCTCGAGGCGGTGACGGACGACCGATCGAAGCGCTTCCGTATTCCCGATACGCTGCGCCGGGTGTACACTCGCCCGTCCGCCGCGGAAATCGCCGCGCTCAGCGCTGAGATCGACGCTCTCATGCGCGCCGGACAAGATGCGCGCGTTGCGCCGCTCCAAACGCTCCTGGGCAAGATCCGCGGGGCATTGGACCGTAATGAGAAGCGGCGGATCGACACCGATTTCGAGGTGCTGTCGCTTCTGCAGCAGACCGCGTTTCAGGCCGGACGGCGCGGGCGTGGAAGGCCGGACGTCATGGCGGTGATCCAACAGGCCATGCTTCAGAGCCGCTGCGTCGAGTTTACCTACCGCCGTCGCCCCGAGAACGAGCCGGAGTGGCGGCGCGTCGTTCCACACGGACTGGTACATGACGCCGGAGCGTACTTGGTCGGCAAGATTCCCGATAGCGCCCGGTCCCCTGTCTACTACCTGCTCGAACGGATGCACGACGTCCGCGTCAGTGAGGCGAACGGTGCGCCTGCTGAAGACTGGGATCTCGACGCCTGGCTGTCCGAGAACTTCTCGGTATGGCGTGACGAAGAGCAGCACGACATTGTCCTTCGAATCCTGCCGTCCGGCGTTCCGCGTGCGCGCGAGTGGACATTCCACCCGCGACAGTCAGTCGTGGAGGAAGGCGATGATCTGATGATCCGCTTTCGTGCAGGCGGTCTGCGCGCTCTGGCCGAACATCTGTTCGGATGGGGCGACTGCGTACGGATCGAGCAGCCGACCGCCCTGCGTAACGAGATGCGTGAGAGACTGGCCTGCGCAGGTCAGGCGCTGGAGAACGGCATGGCGTCGACGATTGTGGATTGACGACCGGATTTGTCGTGATCGCATCCCATAGATCGGTCATGAGAAATACCGCAGCAAGACGCTTGAACAGCGACAAGATCCCAGGTGGCGCGCCAAACGCCGGATTTCGGTCCCATACCAACGCTCGTCACGAGATGCGCCGTCAATGGCGCGAGCGCTCGGGCGCGACCATCACGGAATGGCAGTTGTGCCGGCCTCACCGCTGGTGGAGCAAGGCCACCCGACCACTCGGCATCTTGCTCGTACTGTTCGCCGTCCTGTGGCCCGTTTTCCTGATTGCGCAGGGATGGCCTCGCTTGGGCATGATCTTTGCCGTCGGCGATGCCAGCGTAGTTCTGCTTGGCCTCGAGCTGATGGCGGCGGGACAACGCCGCTGGCTGTCTTGATCTTCGTTTGAGTGTCTTCACCATCGAGAAAGCACCGTTCGGTAATTCCATGAACTCCAAAAGGGATATTCGTTCCGATGATCTTTGACGTCTCTCGACCCATGACCGCGCGTGAGCTCTTCCGGCTCGATTTTGTTAAGCCTAAGCATAGCAAGCCGGATTTCATGAACCTTCGCGCGCTACGTCGCCCCGGTCGCGCCATCACGAACGAGCACTTGACCGGCGCGGGCATCTACGGTCTCTTCCTGCATGGCAGGCTCTACTATGTCGGCATCTTTGCGGGTGCCACACAGGACGCGCTGTCCGGCACCGTGCTGGTCCGCTGGAAGAAGCACCTGACCTACCAGGCGCTTCGCTCGCCGGAGGTCTGCTTCTCGCGAAACAATCTCGGCGCGATCCTGGACGATGCGCCAAATCCAGCTTTCGACGCCATTGCGCATTCGTTGGGGGGACGCGAGGTTGACACGGGCTCACTTGATGCGGACGAACATTCGCTGCTGCAACGTCACGGGGGCAGCTGCACCTACGCCAAGGCCCGCTTCGCCGCGCGTCATTGGGACGTATTCGGTCCCGGCAACGAAGAGGCCATGATCGATGCCGTCAGCTTCGTCTTCGCGCGCCTCAAACCCGATGCGCTGGTCGGCGCCGCCCCTATGAACGCGGCCCATCGGGGCTGGATAAAGCAAAAGTGGCTTGGCCGATGCGAAACGGCAATGATCAGCACACTGAAGCCCGTCTGTAACGCGCAGACGCCGATTGGCGGAGAGAAGAGCGGTACCATCGACGATTTCGTTCGTGCGCTGGGAGACGCGGCGCGACCGGCGTTAACGCCATACCTCCCCGTCGATGGCGAACCAGCATGCGCGCCGCTGGAAGCGGACGAGGCAGCCTTGGATTTCGCCGAGGAAGAAGAGGCACCGAAGCACGATGATGAAACAAAGAACGTTGAAGCGGAAGTCGAGGCCGTTGATCTTCGGGAACAGCGTTTCCGTGACAGATTGTCGGCGGAATGTGACGCGTTCGTCGATGAACTCGACGAGCTTCTTCCTGTCGGCATCAAGATGAACTTTATGAAGAAGACCGGCTTTCGATTGCATCAGGAGCCCGGTCACCATGTCCTGCTGATGGTTTCGCCCCGGTCCGGCGGCATGGTCGCGAAGGTCGCTGCTAGCGTATCGATCGCGCGCACCCTGGGCTTTCAGGATGCCGACTTAAACACTGACGGGAAATGGGTCGACTTTAAGATCGACCCCGTCGCACACCAACCTTCTGCCCTCCTAACGCTTGTCGGCGCAGCGATGAGGGGCAGGCGCATCTAAGGCTGGTTGGACGGTGCCTTGCGGTTCTCTCTCGGTGGAGTCGAACTGAGGTACCGTCCGATCGTGACCCAGATGTCATGCGATCCGCCTGCGATCATTGAGATCGTAGTAGCTTGGGTAGATCTATCATCCTGGCAGCTTGCCATTTCGCCAACTCAGCGTCGGCTGTGGCAGATCAGTGGCGCAGCGATCCTGCATCGACGAACGATCGCTTTGGTTCGAATGAGTATGCTTCGTTCGCTAACGTCCGAGTCATAGGCATAGCCTACGGGATGTTCCTTTCCTCGGCGTGAGTGCTACCCAACGATGAACATGATCGAACGTCTGAAGTTAGGGAGTTCAGGAGCGGCTTCGAACGGCCACTTTTGGGTCGTTCGCCCCACAGGGCTGTGCCGCTCCTCCGTCATTGGGCCGTGTCAGACACTCGCGTAAAGCGCATTGGCGGCATGCCGACGTGCCGGGCGAAGGCTGTGCTGAACGTGCTGGCCGATCCATAGCCGACCTCGGCAGCAACCTGACCGATCGCGAGACCGCGCTCGCGCAACAGGCGCTTCGCCAACGCCATCCGCCAGGTGAGCAGATACTCGATCGGCGGTATGCCGACGGTGCTGGTGAAGCGTGCGAAGAAGGCGGAGCGCGACATCGCCGCCTCGGCGGCCAAGTCCGTGACCGTCCACGGATGCGCCGGACGCGCGTGCATAGCCCGCAACGCGGCAACCAGTCGTTCGTCGGACATGCCCCGGGCGAGGCTCGGCATGGCGGTCGGACCGGAGCCGCAGCGCAACGCCTCGATCAGGAGAACCTCGAGCAAGCGCTCCAGCACCAATTCACGCCCGGGCCTCGCCTTGCGGGTCTCGTCCCCGACCAGCTCCATCAACGTGGCCAGCCGCGGCTCGCCGCGTGCCACCACCATCGCCGGCAGCAACGACACGAGCAGAGCGGCGTCCGGCGACGCGAAACTGCAGACGCCGACCTGCATGCGCAGATTGACCGGCTGATCGGCCCGTCCGATCCGGAACCGGTTCTGGCCGATTTCTGTCGGGCTCATGACGGCGCCGTCCGGCGGTGGGTCCATGCTTTCGATGCCGTCGATCGCCCGGTCGCCGGTGGCCGGCAGCAGCACGAAGTCGCCGGCCCGTACGACGATCGAGGCCTGGCCGGCGTTCACCACTCGGCATTCGCCTTCCAGCACCGCGAAGTAGACGGGCTTGCCTTCGACGTCGCGGCGGATGCGCCAGCGCCCGGCGTATTCGACCAGTTTCGAGAAGCTCGCGGAGGGCCGCAGCAGGGTGACGATCTCGGCAAGCGGATCGATGGTCATAACAGGACGATCGCCAACGCATTCAGGATTATCAACCATAGGCGGTCCTGACCCTGAACACCACCTTTGACGCTCCCCGTACTCATCTATGGAGCAAGACATGCCCAGCGTCCTCATCACCGGCTGTTCCTCGGGCTTTGGTCTCGAAACCGCGAACTTGTTCCTCGACCGCGGCTGGCGTGTCGTCGCGACGATGCGCACGCCTGACCCGGACCTGCTGCCGTCGTCTGACCGGCTCACCCTTCTGCCGCTCGACGTCACGGACCGCGACAGCATTGCCAGCGCGGTGGCGCAGGCGGGGCCGATCGACGTGCTGGTCAACAATGCCGGTTTCGGCGCCGCGGTCCCGATCGAGCTCATCGAGTTCGAGACGGCGCGCCAGCTCTTCGAGACCAACACGCTTGGCACGCTTGCGATGATGCAGGCGGTCCTTCCGGCGTTCCGCGAGCGCCGGTCGGGCGTGATCATCAACGTGACCTCGACCGCTACGCTGAAGCCGCTGCCGCTGGTCAGCACCTATCGCGCCAGCAAGGCCGCGGTGAATGCGCTCACCGAAAGCCTGTCGGTCGAGATGCAGCCGTTCGGCGTCCGCGTCCATATCGTGCTGCCCGGCCGTTCTCCGACGACGCAGTTCGGCGCAAATGCGCGACCGCACCTGCGTGGCCTCGACGATCCCGACTACAAGCCGATGATCGAGGGCATGATGAAACAGTTTCAGGAGGACACGGGACCGGTCACTCATGCCCAGGACGTTGCAGCTGCGGTGTTCGAAGCCGCGACCAACCCGTCCGCACCGCTCAGGATACCCGCCGGCGCAGATGCGATCGCCTGGATGGCGGACGCCGCCTGACACACAAATTCGGCGGCCGGCGGGTACTTGACCCACCGGCCGCCAGGCCGCAGCCCGACGATCAGGCGGAAGCGAGCTGGACTGCCGTCTCACGATAGTCGTGCAGGGGCCGGCCGAGCAGGCTAACCAGGCGCTCGCGGTCGCCGGCCTTCGGGATCATCCCGTCGCTGACGTAGCGCTCGGCCATCAGCCGCATCTCATAGGCCATCCAGCGCGGCATGAACGTCGCCATATTCTGTTCGAAGCCGCTGGGATCGTCGCCGCCATAGGCGACGGGGCGCCGGAGGACGTCGGACCAGATCGCAGCCACGTCCTCGCCGGTCAGCGTCTCGGGACCGACCACGTTGATCGTCGCGATCGGAAGCTTGTCGGGTGCCCGGTCCCGCCGGATCAGCTCGATCGCGGCGACCTCGGCGATGTCGCGCGCATCGACCATGGCCACGCCCTTGCCGCCGATCGGCATCGGATAGACGCCGTGCTGAAGGATCACCTCGCTCACCATCGCCTCGTTGTCGATGAAATAGGTCGGGCGCAGGATGGTGGCGCCGAAGTTCATCCCCTCGAGCATCCGCTCGGCACCCGACTTCACCGCGAAGTGCGGCACGTTGACGGCGCGGTCGGCGTCGAACACCGACAGATAGACGACGCGTTCGACCCCGGCTTCTCGCGCGACGTTGAGCGTGACGATCGCCTGGGTGAATTCGTCACCGGTCACCGCATTGAGCAGGAACAGCGTCCTTACGCCGGCGAAGGCCGCACGCAGGGCGTCGATATCGAACAGGTCGCCCTTGGCGACGTCGACGCCGGCCGGAAACGCCGCCTTGGCCGGGTCACGGGTGAGGACGCGGACAGTGGCGTCGCGCGCGACGAGCTGTTCGACGACATGGCGGCCGACACGTCCGGTGGCGCCGATTACGAGGATGGTCATGTGGCTTCTCCTTGGGTCTTGCTGACCCGAGCAAGATGCGTGATCCATCTTCAGGCAACTAGTTGCGCAATCTGGACGCGCCGTCTCATGGGTGGAACGACATGGACCTGCTCGCACTCGCCGATTTCACGCTTGTCGCCCGCCATGGCGGCTTCGGCAAAGCCGCGCGCGCCGCGCGCAGGCCCAAGGCGACGCTGTCGCGCCGCGTGTCGGAGCTGGAGGCCGCGCTTGACCTGCGCCTGTTCGAGCGCAGCCGGCGCGACCTCAAGCTGACGGAGGAGGGGCGGTCGCTGGCCGAAAGGGCAGGCGCTCTGCTCGCCGAGCTGGAGGAGACGACGATCGAGATCGCATCGGGCAGCGCAGCAGTCCGTGGGCGCATCAGGATCAGCGCGCCGCTGCTCTTCTCCCAGACCGCGATGGGGCGGCTGGCGGCCGGCTTCGCGCAGCGCCATCCCGACGTCCGACTGGAGGTCACGACCGACGATCGTGCGGTCGATATGGTCGAGGAAGGCTATGATCTGGTCATCCGCGTGAACCCGGCAGCGGACGATGCGCTGGT
>JAAIGE0100804754.1_pt1 | contig 11354 bp, 9 predicted proteins | sample 6487951 | NCBI WGS metagenome assembly JAAIGE01 (sample SAMN13974128, study PRJNA590717) | phyllosphere metagenome | biome: tomato field; feature: multiple bacterial spot infested tomato fields; material: tomato leaves; isolation source: leaves from tomato fields | host: Solanum lycopersicum ... | reverse complement strand
TCTTGCCGACTTCAAAGAAGTCGTCATCCAGCGCATCGCGAGCTGGCATGGTGACGTGTTGCTGCTTGCCTTTGGTGTCAGTGAAGCGCAGATCAATCCATTTAACGTCATGATCTTTGATGAGTTGAACCGACTTCGACATGGTGTCCTCCGGGTGGCTAGGGCCTGGTTATGGTTGTGGCCCCTTAAATTTGGGTGATGCCGGCGCAGATACTCTGCCAAGGCAACCTGCCTCACAAGGGAGCAAATTGCATGCCAGTGCCCCGAGTTGGGTTTTTTGCCCCAAACAAGGCCTTTTTGGAGGTTAAAACGGATTTATCGGCAAAATGACGCACCTTTATGGTGCTTTAAAATGCCGGAGCGTGCCTTTTTAGTGCGCTGATGATTGGTAGTACGATAACTGGTTAAACCTTGAGCAATTTCCGCTATAATCCGCGCCCCCCTTTTTCGGCCGGCACCTCACGTACCGTTTCCATGAAACTAATCGTCAAAGTTTTTCCCGAAATCACCATCAAAAGCCCGCCGGTGCGCAAGAAGTTCATCCGCCAGCTGGCCAAGAACATTCGTACCGTGCTCCGTGAACTGGACGCGGACATTGTCGTGGGTGGCGTATGGGACAATCTCGAGGTCGAAACGAGGCTGACCGATCCAAAGGTCCTGCAGGGCATCACCGAGCGCCTGAGCTGCATGCCGGGTATCGCCAATTTCCTGCAGGTTGCCGAATACCCGCTGGGCGATCTGGATGACATCGTTGCCAGGTGCAAGGTGCATTACGGCGACCTGCTGCCCGGCAAGATGTTTTCGGTGCGCTGCAAGCGTGCGGGGCGACACGACTTCAGCTCCATGGACGTCGAGAAGTACGTCGGCAGCAAGCTGCGCCAGCAATGCGGTGCCGCCGGTATCGAGCTGCGCAAGCCCGAACTCGTGGTGCGCATGGAAATTCGCGACCAGCGTCTGTTTGTCATCCATGATCAGCATACTGGCATGGGCGGTTATCCGCTGGGTGCCCTGGAACAGACGCTGGTGCTGATGTCCGGCGGTTTCGATTCGACCGTGGCGGCCTACCAGATCATGCGTCGTGGCCTGATGGCGCACTTCTGCTTCTTCAATCTGGGTGGGCGTGCCCATGAGCTGGGCGTGATGGAAGTCGCTCACTTCATCTGGAAGAAGTACGGCAGCTCACAGCGAGTGCTGTTTGTCAGTGTGCCTTTCGAGGAAGTTCTGGGAGAAATTCTGCAGAAAGTCGATAACAGTCATATGGGTGTAGTTTTGAAGCGTATGATGTTGCGCGCTGCCTCATCTGTTGCCGACCGCCTCGAAATCGATGTGCTGGTGACGGGCGAAGCGATTTCGCAGGTGTCCAGCCAGACGCTGCCCAATCTTTCGGTCATCGATTCGGCCACCGACAAACTGGTGCTGCGACCGCTGATTGCCAGCCACAAGCAGGACATCGTCGATCTGGCGACTGAAATCGGCACGGCCGACTTCGCCCGGCACATGCCTGAATATTGCGGGGTGATTTCGGTCAACCCCAAGACCAACGCCAAGCGTAATCGCGTTGAGTATGAAGAGAAGCAGTTCGACATGGCCGTTCTTGAGCGCGCGCTCGAGCGGGCCAGACTGGTGACCATCGATCGGGTGATCGACGATCTGAGCCAGAATGTCGAAATAGAAGAAGTCAGCCAGGCGCTGGCCGGTCAGGTGGTCATCGATATCCGTCACCCGGATGCCCAGGAAGACCAGCCGCTGGAAGTGCCGGGCGTAGAGATACAGACGCTGCCGTTCTATGCATTGAACAGCCGCTTCAAGGAACTGGATAACACGCGCCAGTACCTGTTGTATTGCGACAAAGGCGTCATGAGTCGCCTGCATGCTCACCATCTGCTCAGTGAGGGGCATGCCAATGTGCGCGTTTATCGACCGAGCTAAGTGCCCGGGGCTGTTTGCCTGTGGCTTGCGTCACCGGCCCCCCGACACCAGTCGTCAAGCCGTAACGGCTTTTGCCGACTCCATGTTAATTGCTGCCTGACCACAGTCAGCTCACCGAATCCTCTGATCGAGATACACAAGTGATCGAAAATCTACGTAACATCGCCATCATTGCTCACGTTGACCATGGCAAGACCACCCTGGTAGACAAACTTCTGCGTCAGTCCGGCACTCTGGAGCGTAACGAGCTCAACGACGAGCGCGTCATGGACTCCAACGACCAGGAAAAAGAGCGCGGCATTACCATTCTGGCCAAGAACACCGCGATCCGTTGGGGCGAGTACCGCATCAACATCGTCGACACCCCTGGCCACGCCGACTTCGGTGGCGAAGTAGAGCGCGTGATGTCGATGGTCGACTCCGTACTGCTGCTGGTCGACGCTCAGGACGGCCCTATGCCGCAAACCCGCTTCGTGACCAAGAAGGCTTTCGAAGCCGGTCTGAAGCCAATCGTTGTCATCAACAAGGTCGACCGCCCGGGCGCGCGTCCTGACTGGGTTCTGGACCAGATCTTCGATCTGTTCGACAACCTGGGTGCCACCGACGAACAGCTGGACTTCAAGGTCGTCTACGCTTCGGCCCTGAACGGCATCGCCGGTCTGGATCACACCGAAATGGCCGAAGACATGAGCCCGCTGTACCAGGCCATCGTTGACCACGTACCGGCTCCTGCCGTTGACGTCGACGGTCCGTTCCAGATGCAGATCTCCGCTCTGGACTACAACAGCTTCCTGGGCATCATCGGTGTTGGCCGTATCGCTCGCGGTCGCGTCAAGCCGAACACTCCGGTTGTCGCCATCGACACCGACGGCAAGAAGCGCAACGGCCGTATCCTGAAACTGATGGGTCACCACGGTCTGCACCGCATCGACGTCGAAGAAGCCACTGCCGGCGATATCGTCTGCATCAGCGGCTTCGAAGAGCTGTTCATCTCCGACACTCTGTGCGACCCACAGAACGTCGAAGCGATGAAGCCTCTGACCGTCGACGAGCCAACCGTTTCCATGACCTTCCAGGTCAACGACTCGCCTTTCTGCGGTAAGGAAGGCAAGTTCGTCACCAGCCGTAACATCAAGGAACGTCTGGACAAGGAACTGCTGTACAACGTTGCTCTGCGCGTTGAAGAAGGCGACTCCGCCGACAAGTTCAAGGTTTCCGGGCGTGGTGAGCTGCACCTCTCGGTTCTGATCGAAACCATGCGTCGCGAAGGCTTCGAAATGGCTGTAGGCCGTCCTGAAGTGATCATCCGCGAAGTCAACGGTGCCAAGCAGGAACCGTTCGAAAACGTCACCATCGACATCCCTGAAGAATCCCAGGGCAAGGTCATGGAAGAAATGGGTCTGCGTAAAGGCGACCTGACCAACATGGCGCCAGATGGCAAGGGCCGTGTACGTCTGGAATACAACATCCCGGCGCGTGGTCTGATCGGTTTCCGTAACCAGTTCCTGACCCTGACCAACGGTGCAGGCATCCTGACCTCGATCTTCGATCGCTACGACACCATGAAGTCCGGCCACATGTCCGGTCGTCAGAACGGCGTACTGGTTTCGGTCGAAACCGGCAAGGCACTGACCTACTCCCTGGAAACCCTGCAGGCTCGCGGCAAGCTGTTCATCGAGCACGGTCAGGACATCTACAACGGTCAGATCATCGGTCTGAACAGCCGTGACAACGACCTGGGCGTGAACCCTACCAAGGGCAAGAAGCTCGACAACATGCGTGCTTCGGGCAAGGACGAAACCATCGCTCTGGTTCCGCCGGTTCGCTTCACTCTGGAACAGGCTCTGGAATTCATCCAGGACGACGAGCTGTGCGAAGTGACGCCGAAGTCGATCCGTCTGCGCAAGAAGATCCTCGACGAAGGCGAGCGTACCCGCGCTGCCAAGAAAGCCAAGAACTGAGTGATCGGTTGACAGGCTGAAAAAGAAACGCCCCCGGTCGAAAGGTCGGGGGCGTTTTTTTATGCCTGATGCAGGAGCGAATTGATTCGCTCCTGCGCGCGCAGCGGATCAGAACTTCAGGGGGACGCGGCCCGAGTTCGAGTTCAGCGCGCCGCTGTTCTGGCGCTCGACCGCCTTGGGCTTGTAGGCACAATACCCTGGGCGCGGACCGATCTTCGGGTGGTTGCGGCAGGTGTCCGGGCGCTTGTCATAGATGGTGCACAGCCGGCTCTTGCGATCCAGATACAGGCAGTCGTTGTTGCTCATGCGCTGCAGGGTGAAGATGCCGGACTTCTGATTGAAGCGCTCGACGATCCCTTCCTTTTGCAGGCGCTTGGCGATGTTCTTGGCGGGCTCGTCTTTCTCGAACTCGTCAACGATGCCGATGCGGATCAGATCCTTGATCTTCACTTCTACCGGCAAGGTGCAGCAGCTGGAAATGCAGCCACCGCACATATGGCTGGAATACTTGGCCCAGGTCTCGAGACGGTCGATCTCTGCGGCTGCGATCAAGGTGGATTTCATTTCGGTTCAGGCTTCCGGGTGTATCGGGCGCGCGATCATACCGGGGCTTGCGGGTTTAGCGTAGGCAAAAATGTGTCAGGCGACTGTCGGTGTACACACAGTCACACTGCTGCGCAGGAACGGAAGACATTTCTGGCGATACATTTCTTGCGGATGTAGCGGCTGCTTCGCGGATAACTCCGTTTACAGTCTGGAGTTCGCCAGGTTCTCGATCTGTTCCTGTCGTTCGGTCTGGCTCAGTTTTGCACCTGGGTTGAGCGATGACCACTGAGGATGTGCCCGCGCCTTGTGCAGGGCATCGGGAAGTTTGCCTTCGCGCCAGGCCTTTTCCTGAGGGGCGCTTACTTCGATACTGCCGATGGCTGCGTGACCTCTGGCCTCCAGCGCCTGCAGCAGGTGATGTTGCCTGAGTGCCAGCAGACGCAGCACGGCGTCGTCTACGGTCAGCTCACGCTGTCCCTTGAGTTTCCCCAGCAGCCGTCCGCCATAACTGCGAACTGTCTGCAATGCACCGCCCGCAATGGCTCCGGCCAGTGCCGCGGCCCCCAGCGTGATACCGCCGACCAGCAGATCGACACCGGCTCCGGCTGCCGCGCCTGCCGCCACGCCGCCGCCGACCCGCACGCCCAGTTGTCTGAGGGTTTCGGGGTTGAACAGGTCATCGCCCCAGCGACCATCCAGTAACGGCAAGTCTGCTGCCGAGGCGTCCTGTGCGCGAAAGGCATACAGCTTGAGCAGCGCTTCGACACAACGTTGTTCGCGCTGGCGAATGATCTTGCGCAGTTCTTCGATAGCCTTCTGTTCCTGCTGCGCATCGGTTTCCACGCTGCGCCGACAGGCTGCGCAGTCAATCAGCAGTTCTGCAATCAGCCGCGCTGCACTGTGTCGTCGGGCCTTGCGCTGGGCCTGCTGATCCTCGATCAGGCGCTCCAGTTGCGGACGAGCGCTTTCCATCATCAGCGCCAGGCTTTCGTAGAGTCGACGCTCGCCATCTTCCGGCGGTGCCACACTGTCGAAGCGCACCAGCGCATGCAGGCCAAGGCGAGAAAGGGCTTCACGCCAGTCCGGCTCGCGCTGTTGCGGGCTGCTGACGAAATTCAATACCGGCAGCAGCGGCTTGCCACAGCTTGCCAATACCGCCAGCTCATCACGGTATTTGGACAGAATCGGTTCGCGGGCGTCGATCACGTACAGACCGGCGTCCGAATCGAGCAACTGGCGCAAGACCTTGGCTTCCTGCTCGAAGCGCTGGCGGGCCTCGCTGCTTTCCAGAAAACGCGCCAGTCGTGCAGGCCCGTCCAGTCGTTCGCCGGGGCGATCCAGGCGCTCAAGGTAGTCTAGCAGGGCAATGGCATCTTCCAGGCCGGGTGTGTCGTAAAGCTCAAGCAGGGCCTGGCCTTCGACCGACAAGCGCGCACCTTCTACATGGCGTGTGGTGCTGGGACGATGGGAGACTTCACCGAAACCGCTATCGCGGGTCAGGGTGCGCAACAATGAGGTCTTGCCGACATTGGTATGGCCCACGACTGCCAGCTTGAGTGCGCGAGGTTTGTTTTGCTCAGTCATTGCCTGTCTCCAGCCAGTTCATCAGCGAACCTTCACTCCATGTCAGCTCCAGTTGCCGCAGGGCGACGTGCCAGTCATTGAGGCGCTGCGGGTCAAGCGTCTGACCGGCCGGGGCTGGCAATAGCCAGATGCGGGTCTTGCCGGCGTATCTGGCCAGCTCGGCAATCAACGCCAGGCTGCCGCGATCCGGCGAGCGGCGCGGGTCGCATGCAATGAGCAGCCGCGCAGGCGGATAGTGAGCCAACTGCTCCAGCAGCTTCTGCCGGGATTCGCGGCTGTCGAGCACGCCTGCATCGGCTACGTCCGTTGGCAGTTGTGGAGGCCACGGATATTGATCGTCCAGTTCGATGGCGACCAGCAAGGCCCCTTCACTGTTGGCAATACCAGCGTTGGGTTGTATCCGATGCAACTGCGCAGGCGCGCCATCGTTGACGCCCAGGCGTTCACTGCTGGGCATCAGGCGCTCGCGCAACTGCTGGTAGCCGGGTAATTCCAGATCCAGCCTCAGGGTCGCGCGCCCTCGTTTCCAGCGCCACAGGCAGAACAGCGCCAGAATCAGGCGCGGCACGATGCCGAAGACCAGCAGGATGCCTACCAGCCAGGAAGCCCAGGCCTGACGGGCATTTTCCAGACTCAATACGCCATTGCCGCTGGCGCGGATCATCAACTCATCGGGTGTGCTGAAACCCAGAAGAGCCGGAATGATGCCCAGTGTCTGCGTCAGGCTGACGAAGGTTTCGCTGCCCAGAATGGTGGTTTCCCAGACAAAGCCATAGCGTCGCGTCGCCATCAGCATCAACAGCATGAGCATGGCGCTGAGCAAGGCCACCAGCCAGAGACTGTTGACCAGTAGGCCCAGCGCCCAGCGATTGAGGCGCTGGCGTTGCAACAGCACAATCAGGGCGGAAGCCAGTTGCGCGGCCTGAGCATCGCGAGCGAGTTTTTCGCTGGCCCACAGCCAGAGTCGGCCCAGGCCGGAGCTACTGCGGCCGGTGAATATCAGCCCCAGCGCCCAACCGATCAGCAGCACCAGGTTCAACCCGAGCAGACTGCCCAGTGCCCAGAACACATTGACCGGCGCCTGTCCGTTGCCCATGGCCGCAAAGGCCAGACCCGCGCCACTGAGAACCGCGATCACGGTCAGTGCGATCAGTGCCAGGCGAGCGCCTTGCTTCCAGTGGTGCAGGGCGCCGATCATGCCGTCACGTTCGGCCAGCCACAGGGCGCGCAGTTTGATCCTGCTGCTCAGGTCGCCTTCTGAGGCACGGGCGCGGCGGTTGGCTTCCTGATCTTCAAGAAGGCCTGCCTGTTCTTCTCGCAAGCGTACAGCTTCGGTCAGCCAGAGGGTATCGAGTGGGGTCAGAGCAGTCACACAGCGTCTCTTCGATGAGTTAGGCACCAAGCATAACCGTTGCGGTGAAGCTTAGGGTTTGGACGGTGTCTATGAGTTCCATTGCTCTGCTATTCTCGCGCCCATGAAAAAACATCTCCCTCTCAGCCTGATTGCCGCGCTCGGTGAAAACCGGGTCATCGGCGTCGACAATTCCATGCCCTGGCATTTGCCGGGGGATTTCAAATATTTCAAGGCCACGACCCTCGGCAAGCCGATCATCATGGGGCGCAAGACCTGGGATTCGCTGGGCCGACCATTACCCGGTCGCCTGAATCTGGTCGTCAGTCGCCAGGCCGATCTGCAGCTTGAAGGCGCTGAGGTCTTTGCTTCCCTGGAAGCCGCCGTGGTGCGCGCCGAGCAATGGGCGCAGGAGCAGGGTGTCGATGAAGTGATGCTGATCGGCGGTGCGCAGCTCTATGCGCAGGGGCTGCCTGATGCCGACCGCCTTTACCTCACCCGCGTGGCGCTGAGCCCTGAGGGCGATGCCTGGTTTCCGGAGTTCGATGCTGCCGAATGGACGCTGGTCTCCGAGAGCCCGAATCCGGCGCTGGATGACAAGCCTGCCTACAGCTTCGAGGTCTGGGAGCGGCGCTGAACAGTTATCGCGAGTGATTCGTTCCTGTGCGACGGGAATGAATCGTTCGTGATGAACATGCAAATGTCACAAAAATGTCGCAATCAACTATTCCTGTCGCGAACCATTGCGGACATGACGCCGTCAGAACACGCGGGGTCGTTCACACACGAAAATCGTCACATCACTTTGCTACGGTCGGCCCTATACATTTATCGGGGGATAACCATAGATGAAGTTCGCACCAAAATTACTCGCCGCCGCTCTGTGTCTGGGTCTTGCCAGCCAGGCTTTCGCCACCGAGCTGAAGCACTGGCCGGAGCCTGCCGCCAAGGCGCTGGACACCATGATCGCGGCGAACGCGAACAAGGGTAATTACGCAGTCTTTGACATGGACAACACCAGCTATCGCTTCGACCTCGAAGAATCGCTGTTGCCGTACATGGAGAACAAAGGGCTCATCACTCGCGAAAAGCTGGACCCGTCTCTCAAGCTGATTCCCTTCAAGGACACTGCCGAACACAAGGAAAGCCTGTTCAGTTACTACTACCGCCTTTGCGAACTGGATGACATGGTCTGCTATCCATGGGTGGCGCAAGTGTTCTCGGGTTTCACCCTCAAGGAGTTGAAAGGGTATGTCGACGAGCTGATGGCATCGGGCAAGCCGATTCCGGCGACTTACTACGACGGGGATGTGATCAAGAAGCTCGACGTCGAGCCGCCACGAGTCTTTACCGGGCAGAAAGAGCTTTTCAACAAGCTGATGGAAAACGGCATCGAGGTCTATGTCATGACCGCCGCTTCCGAAGAACTGGTGCGGATGGTCGCTTCCGATCCCAAGTACGGTTACAACGTCAAACCGCAGAACGTCATTGGCGTGACCATGCTGCTCAAGGATCGTAAAACCGGCGAGCTGACCACTGCCCGCAAACAGATTACGGCTGGCAAATACGACGAGAAGAGCAACCTCGGTCTCGAACTGACACCTTATCTGTGGACACCGGCTACCTGGATGGCGGGCAAGCAGGCGGCAATCCTGACTTACATCGATCAATGGAAGAAACCGGTTCTGGTGGCTGGCGATACGCCAACCAGCGATGGCTACATGTTGTTCCACGGCGTGGACGTCAACAAAGGCGGCGTGCACCTGTGGATCAACCGCAAGGACAAGTACATGAAGCAGCTTGATGGCATGATCAAGGCCAATGCTGAGGCGCAGGCCAAGGAAGGATTGCCGGTGACGGCTGACAAGAACTGGGTGATCGTCAAGCCGGAAGAGATTCAGTAAGGGGGAGCGTAGCTAGAAGCTGCAAGCTTTTGACTTGCAGCTTCTGACTTGTGGCTTGCAGCTTTTATGGCACCAGCTTGTCCAGCAGTGCCTTGTCACGTACAGCGCCCTTGTCGGCGCTGGTCGCCAGCAGGGCGTAGGCCTTGAGGGCGGTGGTCACTTTGCGTGGACGCACTTCCACCGGTTTCCAGCCTTTCTTGTCCTGTTCCGCACGGCGTGCAGCCAGTTCTTCGTCGCTGACCAGCAGGTTGATCGAGCGGTTCGGGATGTCGATCAGCACTTTGTCGCCATCGCGCACCAGACCAATTGCGCCGCCTGCCGCCGCTTCCGGCGAAGCGTGGCCGATGGAGAGGCCCGAAGTACCGCCCGAGAAACGACCGTCGGTCAGCAAGGCACAGGCTTTGCCCAGGCCCTTGGATTTCAGGTAGGAAGTCGGATACAGCATTTCCTGCATGCCCGGGCCGCCTTTCGGGCCTTCGTAACGGATGATCACGATGTCGCCAGCCTTCACTTCGTCGGCGAGGATGCCGCGCACAGCGCTGTCCTGGCTCTCGAAGATCTTGGCGTTGCCTTCGAAGACATGGATCGATTCGTCCACGCCTGCGGTTTTTACCACGCAGCCGTCCAGTGCGATGTTGCCGTACAGCACGGCCAGACCGCCTTCCTGGGAGTAGGCATGCTCGACACTGCGGATGCAGCCGTTTTCACGGTCGTCGTCCAGGCTCGGCCAGCGGGTCGACTGGCTGAAAGCCGTCTGCGTCGGGATGCCTGCCGGGCCTGCCTTGAAGAAAGTGTGGACGGCTTCGTCGTCAGTCTGGGTGATGTCCCATTTGGCGATGGCTTCGGCCATGGTCTTGCTGTGTACGGTCGGCAGATCGGTATGCAGCAGGCCGCCACGGGCCAGCGAACCCAGGATACTGAAGATGCCGCCTGCGCGGTGTACATCTTCCATGTGGTACTTCTGGATGTTCGGCGCAACCTTACACAGTTGCGGCACCTTGCGCGACAGACGGTCGATATCGCGCAGGTCGAAGGCAACTTCGGCTTCCTGGGCAGCGGCCAGCAAGTGCAGGATGGTGTTGGTGGAACAGCCCATGGCGATGTCCAGGGTCATGGCATTCTCGAACGCCTTGAAACTGGCGATATTGCGCGGCAGAACCGACTCATCGTTGTCGCGGTAATACTGCTTGCACAGCTCGACGATGGTGCGGCCGGCAGTCAGGAACAGTTGCTCGCGGTCGCTGTGGGTCGCGAGTGTCGAGCCGTTACCCGGCAGTGCCAGGCCCAGTGCTTCGGTCAGGCAGTTCATCGAGTTGGCGGTGAACATGCCCGAGCATGAACCGCATGTCGGACAGGCGCTGCGCTCGTATTCGGCGACCTTTTCGTCGCTGGCGGTGGAGTCGGCTGCGATCACCATGGCATCGACCAGATCCAGGCCATGGCTGGCCAGTTTGGTCTTGCCGGCTTCCATCGGTCCGCCGGAGACGAAGATCACCGGGATATTGAGGCGCAGCGAGGCCATCAGCATGCCGGGGGTGATCTTGTCGCAGTTGGAGATACAGACGATGGCGTCGGCGCAGTGGGCGTTGACCATGTACTCCACGGAGTCGGCGATGATCTCGCGGCTCGGCAGCGAATACAGCATGCCGTCGTGGCCCATGGCGATACCGTCATCCACGGCGATGGTATTGAATTCCTTGGCCACGCCGCCTGCGCGCTCCACTTCCCGAGCGACCAGTTGACCCATGTCCTTGAGGTGGACATGTCCCGGTACGAACTGGGTGAAGGAGTTGGCGATGGCGATGATCGGTTTCTTGAAGTCTTCGTCCTTCATGCCCGTGGCGCGCCACAAGGCACGTGCGCCGGCCATGTTGCGACCGTGGGTGGACGTTTTCGAGCGGTAATCAGGCATTGGAGCACTCCGGCAAAACAGGCTAATCAGTAAGGGGAGTGAGCTTCTAGTGACGCTACACGCAACGGCAGTGACCGGACGCAGCGAAGAAACCGAACGCCACGGGATCGCCGTGCACTCGGCCTGAGCTCATAAACCCGCCGGGGGATGACTGGCGATGAATAGGG
>JAAIGE0100205099.1_pt1 | contig 11354 bp, 12 predicted proteins | sample 6487951 | NCBI WGS metagenome assembly JAAIGE01 (sample SAMN13974128, study PRJNA590717) | phyllosphere metagenome | biome: tomato field; feature: multiple bacterial spot infested tomato fields; material: tomato leaves; isolation source: leaves from tomato fields | host: Solanum lycopersicum ... | reverse complement strand
GGGCGACCGAAAGGCTGTCAGTCCTCAGCGAGCGCCAGATTTCGAGCCGATTCAGCAGCCGCTGAGCGTCCACCGGGACGGTGTGCCGATAGTAGAGTTTTTGCCCCCGTCGAAGCACGCCACGGGGCAAATCCCGTAGCAGCTTACCGTAGCAAACACGTCCCTCAACAGGCACGCTTTTGCGGGATTTTCGGCCTGATGATGGGCCATTTTCCCGTAGCAGTTTGGGGTAGCAGATGCTCTCTGGGGACCGTTTTTTGGACGATCCCCGAGAGATTTCAAGCACTTGAGAAGTGCTGGTGCCCAGAAGAGGACTCGAACCTCCACGACCTTGCGATCGCCAGCACCTGAAGCTGGTGCGTCTACCAATTCCGCCATCTGGGCACGGGGTAGGAGCGCGCAACTAGCCGGTGGTCCGGGGGCTGTCAACAAAGAGTGCCAAGATTTTTTCTGGTCTTGTGCGAAAGCCGACCTATGCCACGTGGGACGCCCCGCCAAAGCAAGGATCGCAACATTGACCCCGCCAGTATCTCAGTCTCCAGACTATTTTTCCCGTCCGGATGGACTGCGCCTGGCATACCGTCATCATGACGGCGCAGGGCCGACGATCGTCTTTCTTCCGGGTTATATGTCGGACATGGAGGGCAGCAAGGCGGTTGCGCTCGATACATGGGCGCGAAGTCAAGACCGGGCGATACTGCGGCTCGACTATGGAGGGAATGGAGCGAGCGAGGGTCGGTTTGCCGATGGCACGCTGGAGACATGGCGGAATGACGTCCTGTTGCTGATCGACGCGTTGATACATGGCCCGGTGCTGCTGGTCGGATCGTCGATGGGCGGATGGCTCGCGTTGCTGGTTGCCCTCGCGCGTCCGGATCGAGTGGCAGGCATCATCGGCATCGCAGCCGCCCCGGATTTTACCGAATGGGGCTTTACGGATGCGGACAAGGCGTTGCTCCATACCGAAGGCCGTTTAGAAGAACCCTCACCTTATGGCGATCAGCCCTATGTCACCACGCTCGACTTTTGGAAGTCAGGTCAGGCACACCGGTTGCTGACGGATGAGATCGCCATCGACTGTCCGATCCGACTGCTTCAGGGGCAGTCCGATCCAGACGTACCATGGCAGACTGCGCTCACCTTGGCTGAGCGGCTGCGTTCATCCGATGTGCAGACGCTTCTGATTAAGGACGGCGACCATCGGCTGTCGCGCGATGGCGATATCGCCCTGCTCATTTCCACTATTTCCCGACTGTTGGATATCGTCTGATGCCGTTTTTCCTACCCCTCCTGCTCCAGACTTATGATCCCGAAATAGAGGCGGTGATGAACCGCTCGCGCCGGGAAAAGCAGGAACAAAGGGCCGCGATTGCCGCCGCTGAACAAGCGAAGACGGATGCCCCCGCCCGCGAGGATGGCCGCATTCCGGTACCCGAAAAATTCGCAGCGCCTTTCCAGGCTTGTCTGGACGCAGCTTTAGAGTCTCCGGAAGCGGGGATCGCTCGGGCGCAACAATGGCGGATCGAGGGAGGAAGCTTCTACGCCCGGCATTGCCTGGGCTTCGCCTATTCCCGTGCGGAGCGCTGGGCGCCTGCGATCGTGGCATTCGAGCAGGCGGCGGACGAGGCCGAACGTGGCGGCGAAATGGCACAAAGCGCCCGGCTGTGGGCGCAGGCGGGCAATGCCGCACTGGCTGGCGGAGAGGCAGCCAAAGCGCGCGACGACTTCGATGCGGCACTCGCGCGGGGCTTGCCGGATGGGATGGAGAAGGGCGAAATCCATCTCGACAGGGCGCGGGCGCTGGTCGCTCTTGGCGACATGGAGGCTGCGCGCGATTCGATCGATATAGCGCTTACTCAAGCACCGCAGGATCCGCTTGGCTGGCTCCTCTCCGCAACCCTTGCGCGCCGATCGGGCGAGATGTCATTGGCCCAGACGCATATCGCCAAGGCGGTGAAGCTATCGCCGGACGATGCTTCGGTCGCGCTGGAGGAAGGGAGCATCGCGGTACTTACAGGGCATGATGACATCGCGCGTTCCGCATGGGAGCGAGCGAAGCAGCTCGCACCCGACAGCCCGGCGGGCAAGGCGGCCGCCGACAATCTATCCCGCTTGCCGACGCCTGCTACGACGACAAAATAGCCGACGCCGGAAAGAGTTTGTAACGGAACTCCCACCCGTCCGACCCGTTCGCGTTGCGCGGTGGGTGCATGGGACAAGGAATGACGGTAATGAACAATGTTCGCAAGATCGCGCTCGCGGCAATTCTGATCGGCGGCGTGATGGCGACGTCTGCCTGCTCGCGCGGCGCGACCCGCGGCGGCCTGATTGGCGGTGCGGGTGGCGCCCTGGTGGGCAGTGCAACGGGGCTCGGTACGGCGGAAGGCGCGGCGATCGGCGGCGCGGCGGGCGCCATCATCGGTGATCGCAGCGACCGCGACTGCTCGCGCCGGGATCGCCGTCGGGGTCGCTGCTAACGCTCAGCGTAGGTAGAAGTCGACAGTCGTGACGACACGCACCTTCTTGTAGGGCGTGTCGCCCGATCCTTCCCCGCCTTCACCATCGCGCGGTTCGATCGAGAAATATCCTTGCGTCGCGCTTTTGATACCTCCGACATCGGAGCCTGAATCCTTGGCGAACTGTTCGGCCGCGGCACGAGCATCGCGGGTCGCAGCGGCGACCATCGGAGGTTTCAGGGCGTTCAGCTTGGTGAAGCTGTAGCGCATACCCGACCCTTCCTGAAGCGTGACACCACGCCGAACCAGATCGAACTGCTGCGCAACCGCACGTTGAGCGCGTGCGATGTCCGTCGTCCGCAGCAGCATCCTTTGGGTAATGGTGATGGTGTTGACGCCGTTGTTGAGCCATTGATTGACCCCCGCGCCGACGGGCTTCAGATCGTCACCCCTGAAACCGAGGCTGGTGAAATAGGCACGCAGCTCCTTGGTATTATCATCGATCTCGGCGCGCACGGTGGGCAGGTCAAAGCCGGTCGCCGAATAGCTGATCGACCATGTGGCAAGGTCAGCCGTCACATCTTTCTCGGCAAGACCGCGTACTGTGACCGACCGGTCGGCGGCCTTTGCCCGAGTCAGTCCGTCGCCCAGCAGATAGCCTCCAGCGATCATGCCAATAGCCAATATTCCAGTGCCACCCAGCAGAACCTTGTCGCGCATTCCCATGGTCATTGCCGCTTCCCTCTTCCCGCTTCAGGGTCGTCATCCTATCTACCGCTACCTTGACCCTATTCAGATGAACCGTCGCTGATAACGACGATCGGAGATACCGTTGCCCAAATATTTGCGCACCATGATCCGCGTGGCCGATGTCGACCGGAGCATCGCCTTCTTCGAGCTGCTGGGCCTTAAGGAAGTGAAGCGTATGACATTGGAGAAGGCGCGGGCTACACTCGTCTATCTGGCAGCGCCGGGCGATGAGGATGCGCAGGTGGAGTTGACCTATAACTGGCCGCCAGCCGATGGTGGCGACCCCGAAATCTATAAGGGCGGACGCAATTTCGGTCATATCGCCTATCGTGTCGAGAACATCTACGAGACGTGCCAGCGACTGATGGACGCAGGGGTTACGATCAACCGCCCGCCGCGTGACGGGCACATGGCTTTCGTACGCACGCCGGACGATATTTCGATCGAGTTGCTCCAGGACGGTGCGCTCGAACCAGCCGAACCATGGGTTTCGATGCCCAACGTCGGGGACTGGTGAACGCCATGCTGGTAGTGGTGCGCGTCCCTGCCCTGTCAGATAATTATATCTGGCTCCTGCATGATGACGCGAGCGGCCAGACCGTCGTGATCGATCCGGCGGAGGCGCAACCCGCGCTGGATGCAGCAGCGGCGCGAGGATGGACGATCAACCAAATCTGGAACACGCATTGGCATCCCGATCATGTCGGTGGCAACGTGGCGATAAAGGCGGCGACCGGATGCACGATAACCGGTCCGCGTGCCGAGGCAGACAGGATCGGCACGCTCGACATATTGGTCGGAGAAGGCGACATCATCATGATCGGTGATCATGCCGCCCGCGTACTCGAAGTCCCTGCACATACGGCCGGGCATATAGCCTACCATTTTGATGACGACGCGATCCTGTTCGTTGGCGACACGCTGTTCGCCATGGGATGTGGACGACTGTTCGAAGGAACGGCGGATCAGATGTTCGCCAACATGCAGCGCCTCGCCGATTTTCCCGCAGAAACCAAGGTCTACTGCGCGCATGAATATACTCTTTCCAATGGGCGCTTTGCCTTGACGATCGAGCCCAACAATGCCGCGATCGTGGCACGAGTGGCCGAGGTCGAGGCGATGCGAGCACGGGGAGAGGCAACGGTGCCTACGAGCATTGGCTTAGAACGGGAAACCAATGTCTTCATGCGCGCGAGCGACGTCAGCGACTTCGCGCGACGGCGCAGGGCCAAGGATACCGCATAAGGCTTTTGCGTTACGGCGGCGTCTGGTGTTTGGAGAAGGAGAGTTGCGATGCGCGCATGGCTATGGATGATGCCCCTGACGCTGGCCGGATGCACGGCGGATGTCCCGCCAAAACCCTTGACGCCCAAGCAGTCAGCGAAACTGGAAAAGGCGCTGGAGGGAAAGGTTGCGGGTGAAAAGATCAACTGTATAAGCCGCCAGCCACAAACCAACCTCACCGCGATCAGCAATAATGTCGTGCTATACAGGGTTAGCCGTAAGCTGGTTTACAAGAATGAGTTGATCGGCAGCTGCAACGGCCTGACCCGCGACGACATCATCGTTACCCAAAGCTGGGGATCGCAGATGTGTCGCGGAGACCTGACCCGTACTGTGGATCGGATGTCAGGCATGTTGTCCGGCGCATGTGCCCTCGGGGACTTCATTCCCTATCGAGCGCCGAGCAAATAGACTTGGGCAGATGATGGATCATCATTACTAAACGCTTATTTACCATTACCGGTTAGGCATCACGCCCATGAAGCAAGGGGGCGTGCGATTGAACCCGCGAACTGAATCGGAAGCAGGATATGGCTGGGGGGCACAGTCCTTTCCCTTCAAAATCCTCTTCAGCTTCGCTTTCTCGGCATTTCTCCTCATCAGCGCCTTGATATTGTTTGGCCTGCACCAGGCGCGCAAACAGGATGCCGCAGAAATCGAATATACTCGCAAAGCCCTCGTCTCCGGTCTCGATGCGAAGGCGAAGAGCCTGCGCAGTTGGCTCAAAGGCTATGCCCTGTGGGATGATCTTTACGTCAGGATGGCGCGGACGCCCGACAAAAAGTGGGTGGACGCTAATATGGGACCGGGCGTGTGGAAAAGCTTCACCATGCCCATGACGGGCGTCTACGTTGCTGATCGTCAGAACGGAGTTCATTATAGTTACTGGGCGCACGGCAAGGCGCCATCGCTGAATGTTTTCACGGATGTCGATCTCGACGCCCTCCGACGCGCGGCCGACCGGACGGACACGCCGTTGGTTGCCAACGTCCTGCTGAATTCGCAGCCCTACATGCTGTCGATCGGTCGGCTAAGGCCCATGAACCCCGCATTGGTCAAGCCCACCGACCAGGCACGCTACCTCATCTGGCTCCAACCTATCACCGGCTCTGTGCTGAATGACATCAACCGATCGATGACGATCAAAGGTCTCAGATGGATGGCCGACTTCCAGCAATCGAGCGGCCCTTCGCTCGATCTCTTTCCTGGCAAGGCGATTGCGGGGCGGATCAGTTGGACGCCAAGGCAGCCGGGCACCGAAATGATCCGGAGTGCCGCGCTGCCCACGCTCGCCTTGCTGATTGCGACCTGCCTCGTCGGCTTGAGCCAGTATTGGGCCGCGCGTCGATTGAACAATCTATTGCTGGACAAGCAACGAGAGGCGGAGGTTCAGGCGGCAAAAAGTCAACATGCGATGGCTTCGTCGGAACAGGCCGAGCAGGAAGCTCAGGCACTGATGCTGCGTCTGCGCGAGCAGGAACGGGCCGTTGACAGACTATCACGCGAACGTGAACAAGAAGGCGAGCGGCGGAAGGCGCAGGCGCGCGAACAGTCGCTGGCGACGCTGGCATTGTTCGAACAGGATTTTGACACCGTCTTGCAGCCCATTTCGGAAATTGCGATGATCCTTAACGCCCAGTCAAGCGAACTGGCACAGGAAGCAGAGGCTGGCCGCCACGCCACAGCGGTCGTGGTCGACGCGGCGCATGAGTCGTCCGAAGCGATCGAGTGCGTGGTCCAGAGCAACCAGGCGTTGCATTATGCGACAGCTAGTTTGGACGGCAATGTCAGCGAAGCCGTCGCGTCGACACAGCGCGCCGAACAGACGATCGACGAACTGATCGCGGGCCTTGCCGATCTCAGCGCGAACACCGTGACGGTGGAAAGCGTCGTGTCTTCGGTCGCGACCATCGCATCAAGGATCAACACGTTGGCGCTCAACGCCCGGATCGAAGCGGCACGTGCGGGCGAAAGCGGCCATGGTTTTGCAATCGTCGCTAACGAAGTTCGCCAGATGGCGGAACTCACCAGCGAAGCAACCGGATCGATCACCGCCGTCCTACGCATGATGCAAGATAATACGCAGGCGGCAACCAACGGCATACATGATGTGCGCGCGATTGTCGGCGAGATCGCAGTCGGTACGAACTCCTCCCGTACCGCGCTCGATCATCAAGGCATGATTGCCCGTGAAATCGGGAATGCAGTGCTGAGCAGCAAGGGCCGCATGGAGGATACAGACGCTGCCGTCCGCAAACTCGAAGGTGTCATCGGATCGTCCGAACGCATGGCGTTATCCATGATCGAAGCCGCCAGCGAACTCCGCGAACGATCCGAACGGCTGCAAAAACACGCACAACAGTTTGCCGACACCCCTTCGCGCATGAATCTATGCTCTGTAGAGGCTGTCCAGCCTTTCCGAATAGCGATTGCGGATGACGTGTCGGCGGATCTTCATCGACGGCGTCATCTCCTCATTCTCGATCGAGAAGGGCTCGTCAGCCAAAATGAAGCGTCGGACCCGTTCTATGACGGAGAGGTCGTCGTTGACCCGATCGACAGCCCGCCGTAGCGCCGCCAAATAATCCGCATCTTCCAAAAGCTCGGTCACCACGCGCCCGTTTGCTTCCGCCCACTCGCGGGTCCATTCGACATCCGGCACGATCAGGCCGACGAGGTAGGGGCGGCGGTCGCCCTGGACCATAGCCTGCCCGATCTCGTTCTGAAGGGCCAGCATTCCCTCCACCTTCTGCGGTGAGACATTGTCGCCCTTGTCGTTGACGATCAGGTCTTTCTTGCGGTCGGTGATGCGAATGCGACCATGATCGTCGATTTCGCCGATGTCGCCGGTATGAAGCCAGCCCTCCTTCAACGCCTTTTCGGTTTCGGCAGGGTTGCGCCAATAGCCGCGCATCACGAGTTCGCCGCGCACCAATATTTCACCATCATCGGCGATCCGCACTTCCACGCCATCCAGCGGTGGGCCGACGGTATCCATTGCGATCCCGGCGCGGGGACGATTGCAACTGATGATCGGCCCAGCTTCCGTCTGACCATAGCCTTGAAGAAGGGTCAGTCCCATCGCCTGAAAGAAAATGCCGACATCGGGATTAAGGGGAGCGCCGCCTGACACCAGCGCCTTCATGCGCCCGCCGAAGCGCGCCCGCACCTTGGGCAGCAGAGTGCGGGCGAGGAGTGCCTTCATCGGTTTGTCGAGGATCGATCCCCTGCCCCGCTGTTCCTTGGCAGCGATACGGATCGCCTGCGCCAGCAGATAGGCTGGGAATTTCCCCTGCTTCTCTATCGACTTGATGATGCGCGTGCGCAGCACTTCGAAAAGACGCGGCACAACGACCATGATCGTCGGGCGCGTCTCCTCGATATTGCTGGCGAGCTTTTCCAGGCCCTCCGCATAACAGATTTGCCCGCCGATCAGCATGGGAAGAAACTGGCCGGCGCTATGTTCATAGGCGTGGGACAGCGGCAGGAAGGATAGGAACACTTCGTCATCACAGCCAAAATCTTCGATGACGACGGTGGCGGCGCCCTCGACATTGGCGAGGATTGCGCCGTGATGCTGCATGACGCCGCGCGGCGCGCCGCCCGTGCCGCTGGTGTAAATGATGCAGGCGAGGTCGTCGCGTCTCGCGGTCTGTCGGGAAGCGCAACTGTACGGGTCGACCGGATAGGCGGCGATCACATCGTCCCACAGATGGCAGGCGACGCTGCCCTGCGCGCCGCGCAGCGGCTCCATGCCGATTACGAATGCCGCCTGCGATCGAACGACTGCGGGCATCAGCGCCTGCGCCAGCTTGGCGGTCGAGACGATCACGGCGCGTGCGCCGCTGTCCGTCAGGATATGCTGGTGATCCCGCGTCGTGTTGGTCGTATAGGTGGGGACGGTGACGCAGCCCGCCGCCATTATGGCGAGGTCGGCGATGCAGAATTCAGGGCGGTTCTCGCTTACGAGCATGACCGGATCGCCGGGGCGCAGGCCATGATCCTTGAGCGCGGCGGACAAGGCGGCGACGCGTTCTGCGGCCTCTGCCCAGCTGATCGATATCCAATGGCCGTCCGTCTTGCGCCACAGGAATGGCGCCTCGCCCTTTTCCTTCGCGCGTGTGAAGAACATGGTGACGAGGTTGGGGAAGGTTTCGATCGCCCTCAAGGCTAAGGCTCCTGCTGTTGCGGCACGTCTGGCGCGTGCCTGACCAAGGGCGAGGCTATAACGCCGCCATGACGTAACGGCCATCGCGTTTTGCAAAAAGGATCAATCGAAGAGGCCGTCCTGTGCACCCGCAGGCGGGTTGAGGCCGAGATGCTTCCAGCCCGGACCGTTGAGCATCCTTCCTCGCGCTGTGCGAGCGATAAGGCCGAGTTGAATGAGATAAGGCTCGATCACTTCCTCGATCGTGTCGCGCGGTTCGGAGAGACCCGCAGCCAGCGTTTCAACGCCAACCGGGCCGCCCCGATAGATGTCGGCGATCATATGGAGATAGCGCCTGTCCATCAGGTCGAGGCCCAGTTGATCGACCTCCAGCCGCTGAAGCGCGCCATCGGCGACCCTGGCATCCACGGTCTTTGCGCCCGCGACATTGGCGAAATCGCGGACGCGCCGCAGCAGGCGCCCGGCGATGCGGGGAGTACCGCGCGAGCGACGCGCCACCTCGATCGCGCCATCGGAGGTGATGGCGAGATCCAGCAGGCGCGCGGCGCGGCGCACCACCAATTCCAGTTCGTCGACGCTGTAGAATTGCAGCCGCACGGGTATGCCGAACCGGTCACGCAACGGCGTCGTCAACAATCCTTGCCGGGTGGTCGCACCCACCAGAGTAAAACGCGGCAGATCGATGCGCACCGATCGGGCGGACGGCCCCTCCCCAATCATAAGGTCGAGCGCGCGATCCTCCATCGCCGGATAAAGCACCTCCTCCACCGCCGGATTGAGTCGATGGATTTCATCGACGAAGAGGACATCGCCTTCATCAAGGTTGGTCAGCAACGCTGCGAGGTCGCCCGATTTGGCGATGACGGGGCCAGAAGTCGCCCGAAAGCCGACGCCCATTTCCTTGGCGACTATCTGGGCAAGCGTCGTCTTGCCGAGGCCGGGGGGGCCGAAGAACAGCACATGGTCGAGCGCATCGCCCCGCGCCTTGGCCGCCTGGATGAAAATGCGCAGATTTTCGCGTGCCGCCTGCTGCCCGATGAATTCATCCAGCGCACGCGGACGCAATGCCGCATCAACGTCTTCGGGCTTGCGCGCGGGGGCGAGAAGGCGGTCATCAGACATGACGCAAATGATCTATTTTCGCGAGCTTACAGATTTCATCTCCGGCATCGAGTACGACTTGCGACATGTGCGAAAGATAACGAAAATTTTGAGCGCTCGGTCGAAAATGGCTTTCCGAGCGCGACGTTTCCAATATCAGTTTCATATGAGTATAGAAGGTTACAACTTTTGCAGCCACTTCGCCTCCAAGTTCACCAAGCCGTGGCCCTAGCGCTTCAAACACAGTAAAATAGTTATATTTAGCATCGAGCGGCATATGCTTCAGGGTTTGACCGGTATCCACGCAATCTGCGGCAGCAGCATATCTTAAAGGAAGATGCTGCATCCTAATGAAATTGCAAATGGCCAAGATTTCGGCAGCTAAGGAACAAAGAATGGCTTCCTTTTGTCGACAGCGTTCCTGCTTCTGCGACCAATAAGGGAACAATCCTCCAACGCACGTACCTAATAAAGCTGCGATAATCTCACTCATTTTGCAGCTTTCCTGAGCGCCAAACGAACAAGCGCATCAAGGCTGGCCCCATCGCTCAGTTCCTCTTCGGCGGCGGCGACCGCCGCGCTCGCTTCGACGGGTTTGAAGCCGAGATTCTGGAGGGCGGAGAGGGCGTCCGCACTGAAACCGCCGGTGGGTATCGCGGTCATGCCCGGAGCGGCGCCCGGCACGCCCACGGGAGCCGCGCCGATCTTGTCCTTCAGTTCGTTGGCAATGCGTTGCGCAAGTTTGGGGCCGACGCCGTTTGCGCGGGCGATCATCGCCTTGTCCCCCATCGCGACGGCGCGATGCAGTTCGAGCGGTTCGAGCGCGGAAAGGATCGCCAGTGCAACGCGCGATCCGACCCCCTGCACATGGGTAAGCAGGCGGAACCAGTCCCGCTCCTCTGCGCGCGCGAAGCCGACGAGGCGGATCGAATCTTCCGCCACCAGCATTTCGGTGTGGATGGTCACGGCCTCACCTACCGGACCTAGCGCCGCCAGCGTGCGGGACGATGCGCCGACGAGGTAGCCGACACCGCCAACGTCGATGATGGCGTGGTCCGTGCCTGTGCTGTCCAGCCGTCCTTTGAGTTTCGCGATCATGCCCGCAGCCCCTTGGTCATGATCTGTTCTTTACATCTTGAAGCACGATGCGCCAGTCATAAAGCGCGGGCACCTTTTTATCGTCCCACGCGTAATGCTGCGCGACGTCATACCGATGAGGACCCTTGCATGTTCGTGTCTGCACCGCTGCTATCCGCCCGCGATTTTGAGTTCCCCGCGATCACCCTGTCGGGCATCGTCGATCATGGCATGTACCTGCATTTCAAGAATTGCCTGTCGACCGCGCCTCAGCAGGGGCTGGTCGTGGTCGAAATTTCGACGCTCGGTGGCGACCCTGAAATCGCGCGGCTGATGGGCGAGGACATACGCTTCCATTCGGAGCTGCATCCCGAGCGCCGCTTCGTCTTCCTCGGCAAGACCGCCGTCTATTCGGCCGGCGCCACCTTCATGAGCTTTTTCGCGGTCGAAAACCGTTATCTGACGCGCGGCACGCGGCTAATGATCCATGAGCGGCTGATTACCAAGACGGTGCAGCT
>JAAIGE0101228670.1_pt1 | contig 11356 bp, 4 predicted proteins | sample 6487951 | NCBI WGS metagenome assembly JAAIGE01 (sample SAMN13974128, study PRJNA590717) | phyllosphere metagenome | biome: tomato field; feature: multiple bacterial spot infested tomato fields; material: tomato leaves; isolation source: leaves from tomato fields | host: Solanum lycopersicum ... | reverse complement strand
GTCGAGCGCAAGTTCGGGCTGCGCCATCCGTTGTCGTGGACGGGCGCTGACCGCCCCAACCCGCTCCTGAGCTACGACGTCGACTATCCGCATCCCTATGAGCTCCTCGAGGTGCCCGACGACCACCTGACCTATGCGGTCAGCCGATTCCGCGAGAACCTCGATCTCGCCCGATCCCTCGAGTTCGAGATATCGGGCCACGACCACGTCTACATGGAGACGACCCGTCCGGACGACGGCGGGCCCGAGATCAGCTACGACAGTTTCGGCCTGACCGGACCGATCGCGCATTTCCAGCAGCTGATGCAGAGGCTGGTCGCGTTGGATCCCGATGCAGCGCGGGCGCAGATCGCGAGCTGGCCGGTGCGCGACCACTACATCTTCGGCCGACTACGTATCTGGGCCGCGGCTCGTCCAATTACCTCTCCGGGCGAAGCCGTCGACATCCTGCTGGGCTTCCCCGACGACATCTTCTGGGGGGCGGAGCATCAGAGAGATATCCTCTACGCGATCCGCGACCGCTGGCCGGAGCTGTCCGCCGAGGACAGGTCCCGGATCGAGGAGCGTCTGCGGACGACGTCGTTCCCGTGGTCGGAGGAGCCGAGCGGTGGGGCGTCGCGCGCCCAGGCGCACTATCGCCTCGATCGCCTCCATTGGCTCAACGGGCAGGGAGTGCAGTTTTCGTTCGACGTTGACGCCGAGATCGCTGCGTTGCGGCCGATCGCCGAGGGATGGACCGAACGCTCCGGCCAAGAGGCCGCGGACTCGCATGCCCCGGTGGTCAGGAGCGTCGACATCGACTCCGATCCCTCCTCGCTCGAGCAGGGCCCGGTCAGCACGATACTCGAACGCGCCCGCCGAGCCGGCCAGGCAGACTTCTTTGACATGGTCGAGCACAGGCCGTTCGCGGGTCTCGCGGCGAAGCGACCCGCCCGGGCGCTTGCGGCCCTCGGCCAGGCGGTCGCCGAGGGCGACGTGCCCGTTCGGTTTTGGTCGGCCTTCCTATACGCCGAGGAGCGCAAATCCGATCGGCCTCGAATGGTCGGGGCTATCGCGGCGCGGCTGGTCAGCCTCTCGCCCGCCGGCCTCAGCAGCATCGCCTATCCCGTCGCGGACTGGCTCCTTGGACTGGGTGGTCGGGTCTTCGCCGAACTGTCGCCCCTCCTCGATTGCATCTGGGCTCCACTCATGGCGGCCCTTCCGCTCGACCGCGAGGACCGCAAGCGCAGCGTCGACAGCAGCTGGGCGAACGATGCGTTGAACGCGCCCGTCGGAAAGCTCACCAGCCTGCTCGTGAAGGACCCGTCCACCAAGGGTCGGGACCTCGGCCAAGGCTTCCCCGAAGTCTGGACCGGGAAGCTGGAGCAACTGCTCGCGCTGCCCGGCGACATGCGGCGCCACGCGCTCGTCATGCTCGGATTCCAGCTGACGTGGATCTTCGCCGTCGCGCCGGACTGGACGGCGCGGCATCTCCTGCCGGCTGTCGCTGACGAGGGCAACGACGGCGATGCCGTGTGGGACGGCTTCCTCTGGGCCGCCCGGCCACCGAGCCGCGCGCTCTTCGACCATCTCAAGCCCTGCCTGCTCGCCCGTGCGACCTCCCCGATGCGGCGACGCGCGGAGGCCAACGTCATCGGCGCCTTCCTGCTTATCGGCTGGGGGGGCGATCCCGACGCCGATCCGCCGGAGCAGCTTATCACCAGCTTCGAACTGCGCGAGATCCTGGTAGAGAGCGACGACGACCTTCGGGGACAGATCCTCTGGCATCTCGAGCATTGGGCGGTGGACCCCGATGGGAAGTGGCGCATCCGTCTGGTGCCGTTTCTGACCGACGTCTGGCCGAACCACCGGGCATTGCGGACGCCGGAGATGTCGGCGCGCCTCGCGGATCTCGCCCTGGGGAGTGGCGACCTGTTCCCCCAAGTCGTCGCCGCCATCCTTCCGCGGCTGGTCCCCGTCCGGCGGGGAGCGCTGCGGGGCTTCATGCTGAAGGAGGAGCAGGAAAACCATCCCGCCAAAGCGTATCCGGCGTCCATGCTTGACCTGCTCTGGGCGATACTCGCCGAGGACGCGTCGCTGTGGCCATACAAGGTCGAGGACGTGCTCGACTGGCTCTCGGATCTGCCGGAAACGCGAGGCGATCCGCGACTGTCCGAACTGCGTCGACGCCGCCTCAATTAGCTCATGAGATTTTACCATCCGCCTTATCGGCGTCTGCTTCGCACATTTTCAATTTTTGAAGCTGCCAGTCTGCAACCGGCCCACTAGCTGTCATCACCGGCTGGCACCTGCAATGACTGGACTTGCGCCGGTTGCGGACTGGCACGTTTTAGGCGGCCGCCTGTTAAAGCTGCCGCGGCCATTGGATGTTGATGCACGACCGCTGTCGACCATTTCCAGCCATTTCATTTTGCATGTATCAGTCGGGGCAGGGGATTGTTCAATTGGGTGTAGCCATATCCAATCTGCTAATGACGATGTAAGCCGAGAACGGAACAAGTGGGGAACACGGTTAAGCCATGGATCGGGCAGATAGGGCAGAGTAAGGCTACTTCGGCTGTGTCTCGAACAGCCAATAATGGGGACTTGATCTCGCTTTCGGGGGATCGAGCTTCCCGATCGGGTGCACGACGTGAAACCTCCGTGCGGAATCGACTTCCACTCGCCGCGCGGATCGATCAGGCTGCCGGCATGACGATCGACATCACCAAGATGATCGAGCCGGCCAAGGCTGTGCTGGCGCCCGCGGGTGGAACCCTTGGCGAGGCCTGGGCCGCCGTGCTCGGCGACCGCATTGCCGCTTGGCGCCTCAGGAATGCGGCGGCGCTGCAGATTCAGGTCAACCGCGAGCTTCAGAAGATGGGCCTGCGTGTCGATCGCTCGAGGATCCCCGAGCGCTATGCGATCGCGTGGTTCGAGGAGGCGACCAAGCAGGATGAGCCGGAGATACAGGCATTGTTCGCACGCCTTCTCGCGAAGGCGGCGGCCGGTGACCCGGACGCCGCCGACCGTCGGCTGGTCGAGATCGTCGGAAGGCTGACGCCGATTGACGCGCAGGTCCTGCGATGGCTGTTCGACTTGGCCGGGCCGCCGCCGCGACATCTGCAAATCGCTGAATGGGAGGCCTGGAGGGCGGCCAAGGCGTCGTTCGGCGAGGCGGCGACGCTCTCCATCGAGCATGTGGTGGTACTCGGCATATTCGAGCGGCAGTTCTCGCTCAAGCAGGAGGGAGGGCTGTCCTCCTGGCATACGGTCGAGGCGGGATACCCGGTTAGCAGGCTCGTCGACGAGATCAGCGGCGACATGACCATCGTTCCCGACCTGTCCGCCTCCACCATCGGGCTCTCCCTCTATGCCGCGTGCTTCGGCGAACCTTCTCCGAAGGCTGGGATTGGTTAGGGTGTCGCGCACCGCGACCCACGACCGCCACGGCTCGCACGCGGGCCGCGGCTTCCGCTACCAGGACGCCGTAGCGGCCTGGCTGGCGGTTCGCGTGTGGGCCGGACTCGACCACACCGCGACAATCGTACCAGAGGGCAATGACGACGTGGAGCGGCGGGCGGCGGCCGGGAGCACGCTCGTGCAGGTGAAGAGCCGTCGCGAGCACCTGGGTGCGCTACCCACGAGCGCCGCGCGGGAGCACGTCAAGTCGCTCTGGGAGCGGCACGACAAGTTCGCTCCCGCACCGGTCGCTCTCGAGCTCATCGAGGAGCGTGGGATCGAGGGGCACGTGGCGGACACCCGGGGTCACATCGCCCCCGATGCCGCATTCCAGCGGGCGTTGCCGGGTGGCGAGCGCGGTCGGCTCCTCCTTGCGAAGACGATCATCGTCGAGGCTCCCGAGCCTGCTGAATTGTCCATGCAGATCATCGCCAGCACCACGGGCTGCAGTCCGCTGGCGGCGCAGCTCTGCTTCGCCCAATTGCTTGGAGAGGTCGGGGCGCTGGCCGACCAGAACGGCAGACTGAAGGCAGCGGACTACCGCGGCCTGTCTCCCAGCGACACCGCGCGCGTCGTCGCCGACACACTGAGCGCCGTTGACGTCGATCTGCTGGAGGCTGCGCTCCGTGACGGGGCCTGCGAGGCCGTAGACTTCCTCACGCCGCTCAACGACCCCGACTTCTACCTCGGCGTCGACGTGCAGCCCGGACACGTCGCGGCGGGCCTTGTGCTCCCGCGCGTCGCGGCCCGGGATGCGCTCGCGGAGGGCCTCGAGGCACGCGGCGCCGCCCTCGTTGCTGGACCGTCCGGTGCGGGCAAGTCGGCGATCATGTGGGACACTGCGCACGCGCTCAGGCACACGGTGCGCTGGTACCGTCTTGCGCGCGTCGATCGCCGCGACATCCCCGCCCTTCGGCGTCTACTGCGAACGCTGCGTGCCGCGCCGGGGAGCCCGGTAGGCCTGGTCGTCGATGATGTGGGCCGGCGGGGTTCGGAGGGATGGGACGCGCTCACCCGCGAGTTCGCCGGGGTCGCAGGCGCGCTGCTACTCGGGTCGATACGCGAGGAGGACCTCTTCCTCCTGGAGGGCCGGGCGCGGGCGATCGAGGTGCGCGCCGAGCCCGAGCCCGATCTAGCCAAGCGGCTCTACGACGAGCTGCGGGCCGCCGGGCGGACCCAGTGGCCGGGCTGGCAGGAGCCTTGGAACCGCAGCCGGGGGCTGGTGCTCGAGTACGTCCACATCCTCGCGCAGGGACGCAGGTTCGAGGAGACCCTCGCCGGTCAGGTGGATGCGCGCCAGCGCGATCCGGCGCGGACGGCCGAAATGTCCGTTCTTCGGCTCGTCGCCCTGGCGGGGGCCGCCGGCGCCACCGTCGAGGCGGACCGCATTGCGCCTGCACTAGGGCTGGCGGAGGATGACGTTGGTCGCGGGCTGCGGCGGCTGGTCGACGAGCACCTGGTGCGCGACGTTGGGGCGGGTCGGCTAACCGGCATCCACCAGCTGCGTTCAGCGGAGCTGGTTCGACTCACGCACCTGACCCCGCCTCCCACGCTTGCCGCGACCTTCGCCAGGGCCTTGGACGCGGTCGCCGCGCAGGACCTCGAGCCGCTCGTCGCGAACGCCCTGCGCGCGCATGGCCTCGGCGGCCCGGTGGTCGTGGCGGCGCTTGCCGAACGGATCCGGCGCACCCCGGATATCGACGCGCTCTCCGCGATGCTGCGGGGGCTGGGTGCTGCCTACATCGCTTCTGCAGTCGGGCGGTGGCTCGCGATGCCCTCCGTATGTGCGCTGCCGACGACCCAGGTGGGGACGGCGGCCATGCTCGGGGTGGCGGGGCTCACCCTGGCGATCGCGGTGGGGCGGGGGCCACAGGTCGACGCGGCCGCTGCCGATCTGACCGCAGTGAAGGGCGACACCGCCGGGGATCCGCGCCGTGTGCTCCTCGACACTCTGTCTCCCGACCTGATTGGGCAGCTGGTGTCCGGTGCGGCAGATCCGACGACGCTCGACCGGTTCCTCGCGGCGCAGGTCGGTGCCCCCTTGCATCCCGCCGTAGCGCAAGCGCTCGGCCATGCGTCCGTCGACCTGCTGCGCGGGCCGTTGGAAGGCGTGGTCGGCCTTCTCGGCACGTTAGCCGTGATGGACCGCGCGCGGGCCGTCGCGTGGGTGGATGCGGTGGGCGAGGACGCCCTCGCGGCCCGACTCCCCGCGGAGGTCCCGTGGGCCACGCCCGTGTCCTTCGAGGACACCCCCGACGGGCGCGTGGTCCGATGCGATTACCGTCAGATCCATGATCCTACTCAGGGCAACCCGCATGACGAGGTCGTAGGTATCTGTCGGATCGCGCTTGCCCTCTCACCGCGTTCCGACCTCGCGGCCTCGACTGCGATCGCGCCGAACGGCGGGAGGGTCGGGACGGCGGACCTGGCGCTCGCCGACAAGCTTATGCCGCGCGACGGAGTGCCGACAGCGTCGCTACCGGCTTGGAACCGGCGTTGGCTGGACGCGATCACCGCGTGTGTCGCGAGCCCCACCTACAGCGACTATCTGCAGCGGGCCGCCGACTTGGTCCGGCGCCTTCAGCCCGCGCTCGACAGGGCGATCGAGGTCATCCTGCGCGGCAAGCGCATGCCGCAGGCGGCACTCGACGCGCTTGGCGGGATCCACGAGGCCGCGACCGCGCTGACTCCGCCGGGTGTCGCCGCGGCGGATGCGTACGGCGCTGGCGAGGCTGAGGCGAACACGGCCGTCACGAAGCTGCAGAACGTCCTGTTCGCGGCGAGCGCTGACGTGGTCCGTGGCTTCGACCGCCTGCCGGATGGGGCCGGGGCTTTCGTCGCTACCCTTCGCGGCCTCGTCGCGGACCTCGACGAGGCCGGGCGGAGCGAGCCCTGGAACCTCATCGGCGGCGTTCCCAAGGAACTTGCGGGACTGCGCGGAAGCCTGTCGGCGCTCCACGGCATAGGCGGGGATATCGCGGACAGGGGGATCCTCCCGGCGGTGCATTGGGCTCCCGCGGTGAGGAAGGCGCGCGCCGGCAACGCGCTACGTGCCGTCGGCGCTCTGGTTGCGCAACGGACCCCGTCCTCTCGAGCGCGGCTCGCCAACGCGTTGCGCGATGGACTGCGCGGGCAGGGCTTGGAGGCGGAGGTGCATGCGGCGGGGGACGCCGACGCCATCCTGCCCTGGCCACCCAGCAGGGTGCTGGTGCTCGCGCCCTTGGCCACGGCGACGGGCGCCGAGAACTTCGCGCCTACTGTCGTCGCGGCGCGCCATCTGCTCCCCGAAGGCATCCGCCTCACCGTCCTGCCCACGCTCGACGGCCAAGCCCTGCCGGGCTGGTCCGTGTCGGGCTACGCGACGCTCTCGATCGGACAGGATGACGCGGAGGCTTGGATAACGCGACTTGGCTTTCCCGCCTTCCGGTCCGCGATTTGGAACGACTTCGACCATGCGGTGGCGGCGGCGTCGGCGCTGCAGTCGATGGAGCGGCTCGGCCTCGCTTCGGCCGGTCGACCGGCCGTCGAGTGCGAGGTCCGCGTGCGTCTCGCTGACGAGTTCGAGGATCGCCGCGCCGATGTCGCAGCTGCGCTGACGCCGCTCGATGCAGATCTGGCCGGGAGTGCGGCCGCGATGCTGGCAGGCGTCAGGTCGGGCGAGGTCGCCTACGCGGATGCCGTGCAGGACGCGCTCGCAGGCGGTGCCCCTAGACTGCTCGACGAGCTAACGAACCTTCGGATCGCGATCGAACAGGCGGAGTTGGACCGGAACGCCGCGGAAGTGGGATAAGTGAGGGGCGCTCCTAGAAGTCGCGACTTGCCCCGGGATCCATTGACGCGATCAAGGGTGGGGTGCCGCCGCTGCGCTACTTCCTCGGCGGGGCGCCGGCCACCCTCGCGCTCCGCATGACGGTCGAGCTCGTGGTCGAAGTTGGGCGCGATGTCCTCGCGCCGGTCGGACAGGCCGGGTAGCGCTGTTGGTACGAGCGAGATTTCCGAAGCCGTGAAGCCAGCCCTAGGTCCGAGGTGCCGAAGCCTCGCTTTCTTGCGTGCCAGGCAAGGCGTCGATGCTCGCACACGCTAGACTGCGGGTTAGACCCGGCCAGTTCCATACCGGCGCGCGGCGAAGGCGCCCTCCAGTGCCTTGGGGCGGTAGATCGTCAGGTCTGGAAGCCAGTCCGCATCACGCGCCGTGCGACGCTGGGCATGGGCGCGGAGCTGATACTCGGACAGGAGGCGGAGGACATCCGAATGTGCAGACGATACTGACGAATGCCATCGCGCGTCCCACAGCCGCAATTCGCGATCGAACCGCATCTCCGCGTCCTCGAATGGGCCTAGGGCTTGGCCCTCGACCAGCCAGCCGATCACCCCGTAATCGAGTTCGCAACGTGCCAAGCTCGTGAGATTGGCGTCAGCGGAGGCACCATAATCCCAGGTGCTCCACCGCTCGAACGCCGCCCGCCAGAGCACCTGCCGGCGCGACGGGCCGGCGTGACTCCTGAAAGTGGTTAAACACGTCGTCACTTCGCGCCGGCCGCCCTCCTCCGTGGTGCCCAGCGGCAGGCTGTCAATGTAGGCGGCCAGCGCCGCCGGCCGAGACCTCGCCAGCGCGAGACCCAGCGCGGTCTGGAACTGGGGGCAACGAACGGGGTAGCGGTTGAAGACCTGGAGCCAGTCCGTCCACTGGTCGTCGATAGAGAGCGAGACGAGCAGGTTCCTGGCCGCCAACGTCTCCGGCCTGGTCAGTGCTCGCCGCTCGCGGTGTGCGGCCCGCTCCAGTGCGGCGAACCGAGCGTGGCCGTTGTTGGTCGCTGTCGCCACGCGGAGCGCGTCCGCGAGCGGAAGCGCGCCGAGCACCATGTGCGCCCCCATCCACGTCCTGGCGCCACCGACAATGCGCACCAGCCGCGGCAAGTCCAGCGAGAGTAGCCCGAGCGCCGCAGCCCGCGCACCCGGATCGAGGCATGGAAGGTTTCGGAAGAGTGTCGAACTTTCGACCAGGCTGGGCCAGTCGCCGACCAGGTCGGCCCGGTGGAGCGCGTCCACGCTCTCACGTTCGTACACGGGGGCGTTCTCCGCATTCGCGATCTGGGGGGAGCGCCCGCGAAGCACTGCTTCCAGCGCCGCGGGTACGGCAGCTCCGATCGGCCTCCTAGATCGGACGGCGGTCCAGAAGCCCCCGTCGTCGTCCCAGCAAGCGGCGGCAACAGCTGCGACTTCCATCCAGGAGCGTGCGGCGCCCTGGTCCGCTGGACATCGGAACAGCATGTCGACGAGCCAGCCAAGGCGTCTTGCTAGCAGCAGCTTCGCGTCCGGCGCGAAATGCGGAAGCGCGTAGAGCGCATTCGGGACGTCGTGCAGGTCCGCCGTGGCCGCCGCGCGTAGCACGGGCACCCATGTCGCGACCGGCGCTCCTTGGAGTGCGGCAATGGCGTTTGTCAGCGCGGGGGCCGCAAGCACCTCCCCATCCCAGAGGTCGAGAAGCTCCGAGAGCGCAGCGGCCCGCCCGGTCACCAGGACCGCCATATGAGGTTGCGTGGCTGGTCTAGGGTCGTCCAGAGGTCCTCGAATGCGCCCGCAATCAGGGCCGAATTGGAAACCCGCTGGAGGATGTGGTGAGCCTTGCCAGCGCTGTTGACCGAAGTCCCTAGCGACCACGCCATCGGTCCTTCCCGACCGTTGGGGAAGATTAGGAACCGGTCATGGAACGGCCAACCGCCTGGGCCGCTTCGGGTCCGGTACTCCAGCTGAAGACCTTCGCGGTTGCCGCTGAACTGTGTGAATGCGTCGCGCTGGCGATCCGCGAAGCTCAGGAGCGGCTGCGCCGGTTCGACCTCGTCCGCCTTCCGGGGCGGATCACGGCCGTCCGTCAGGGCCCGGAGCGGTGCGTTCGCCCTCTGCGACCAGAACAACGTCTGCAGGATATCGGTGGCGGTAAGGTACGGGTCCCAAAGGTCGACGCCCGCCTCCCCATGCTGTTCCACCAGTCTGCGCAGGTCGTCGAGGGCTCGCGCGCGCTCGAAGGTCAGCCCCACCTTAGGACGGTACTGCACGAAGTCGCGCGTCTCATCTAGACGCCGCCTCTCCTCGAGTTCCTGGCGGTGCAGGAGCCAGTGCTGACGGTCGCGCTCCTCCGGCTCACCGACGATTGTATCGTGCAGGCTGTGCAACTGGACCCGTCCGGCGCGGGGCACCCCGTCCGCATCGGGCGCGGTGAACAGCCTGGGCTCGGGCTGCACGAGGCGCATGTGCACGCCGAGCCGTGCGATGGTCGACGTTGCCGCGGTTGCTCCGATGAGGAAGCCCGACGCGGAGTCCCATATCTCGGTTTCGAGGGGCTGGTGCCCCGCGTCGATTGGAATAGGGACCGAGCCGTCGGCGGCGGCCGAAGCCTCGGCGATCGCCGCTCCCGTCAGGGCGCCGTCCCAACGCGTTCGCGCGGCGATGCGGAGGGGGCGGGGCGTCGCGTCGGGCCTCCAGCTTATCGCGACCTCCTCAGGACCAGGCGGTTTCCGTCCTTGGACTGAGAAGTTCATTAGCGTGACGGGGAGTTGAATCAGGACGTCGCCGAGAAGATCCGCCAGCCCCGCGAAGGCGATGGGAAGATGGCCGGAAACAGAGTCCGACAGGGTCTGCAGTCGTCGGCGGTCGGACAGGAACGGGGCCAAGTCGTGCTTTTCGCGATCGGCGAGCCTGACAACGTGCGATCCGGCCCAGAAGTTGTTCTTGAGAACGCTGTTGACGGGAACGCGGTCCGTACCGTCGGGCGGCACGAATAAGGTCGGCTCCGGCCGGAGCGCACCGGTGCGGAGCGGACGACCGCTCAGCGCCCAGACTCCCGTCGCTGCGAAGGTCGCAAGGGACTTGTCTAGTGCGTCCAGGGGTCGGACGGTGCGGGCGATGCCGAACGACCAATCCTTGAAGCCCTCAACGGTGATCCGTCCGGTAAGCATCTGAGTCTGCTCGGCATCCTTCACGTCGCGGCGTCCCTCTCCGAGCACCGCGATCGACAGGACGTTGAGCGGTCGAGCTCGCTTCGGCGTCGCAATGATCTCGTTCAACTCGATGTGGTCGTACCGAGCGAGCATGCCAGGGCGAAGCAGCCGGCTCAGCTCTTCGCGAAGCCGGGCCCAGATTGCGTCGTCTCTCCCGTCCGAAGATCCGCCGTTGGGCATCATCATCCTGCTTCCGGCCTCGAACCTGGCCCACTCACGCAATTACATATGTCGTCCACCAACCCGCTCTACATTGCTGGCGGCCGCATACGCTACCGGACGGGCGCGCGGCGAGAATCAAGGCAGCTTAACCAATCCGATCCAATAGGGAAGCTCGAAACCATGTCGCGCGAAAGCCGATGAAGCTTCGCTGATCCATACTTGGTGTTAAATTTCGAGATCGCGTAGGTTGCTCAGTAGCCTGCCTCCATCATCGTCGCATGCTGGATGGCGGACAGCCCATGTAAGGAATTTCACAAATCCAAACTGCAAGGCTGGTGTAGGCATATCTAACCTGTTGATGGTCGGACCGCCGGGGGCGGGCAAGTCGTTGCTGGCGTCGTGCCTGCCCGGCATCTTGCCGCCGCTCGATTCGGCGGAGGCGCTGGAGGTGTCGATGGTCGCGTCGGTCGCGGGCACGCTGACCGGCGGGCGGATGACGCGGGTGCGCCCGTTCCGCACGCCGCACCATTCGGCATCGATGGCGGCGCTGACCGGCGGCGGGCTGAAGGTGAAGCCGGGCGAGATCAGCATGGCGCATCTGGGTGTGCTGTTCCTCGACGAGCTGCCAGAATTCCAGCGCGCGGTGCTCGATTCGCTGCGGCAACCGCTGGAGACGGGGCAGGTGAGCGTGGCGCGGGCCAATGCGCATGTGACCTTTCCGGCGCGGGTGCAGTTGATCGCGGCAATGAACCCGT
>JAAIGE0101208082.1_pt1 | contig 11363 bp, 13 predicted proteins | sample 6487951 | NCBI WGS metagenome assembly JAAIGE01 (sample SAMN13974128, study PRJNA590717) | phyllosphere metagenome | biome: tomato field; feature: multiple bacterial spot infested tomato fields; material: tomato leaves; isolation source: leaves from tomato fields | host: Solanum lycopersicum ... | reverse complement strand
TCGGCCTGTTGGCATGTAGGGACGGTGTGATGACGATGATCGCGGTGATCAGCCAGAAGGACGACGGGGCGGGCAAGACGACGCTCGCGCTCCACCTTGCCGCAGCCGCGCAGAAGGCCGGCCGCATTGCGCTGGTCATCGACACCGATCCGCGGGCGACCGCTAGCCAATGGGCTGCCTGGCGCCAAGACGCGCCGCCCGAAGTGATCGCCTCCCTGCGCCTCGCCGCCAAGGTCGCCGCGGCGCGCATGTAGGGCGCCGACGTCATCGTCATCGACACACCGCCCCATGCCGACAGCGCCGCGCGCGCCGCGGTCGAGGTCGCCGACCTGGTGCCCATCCCATGCCGCCCAAGTGCCTTCGACCTGTCGGCAATCCAGATCACTGCCAAGCTGGTCCAGCTGCTCCTCAAGCCGGCGTTTGTCGTCTTCACTGCCGGCCCGTCCAATGCGCCCCACGTCTATGCCGAGGCCGGCGAGCTGGTGACCGGTTACGCCACGCCGCGCTGCCCGGTGCTGCTCTCCGACCGCGCTGCCTATCATCACGCGTCCGCGGCCGGCCAGACGGTGATGGAGAGCGAGCCCCAAGATAAGGCGGCCGACGAGGTCCGCGAACTCTACAAGTGGATGTATCGACAGATCGACATGGCCGCTCCTCGCCCGAGGAAATGCGCATGAGCCGCAAGCCGAGCTTCGCCAACCTGCGCACCCACGCCCTCGCGTCCGCGATGGAATCGGCCGAGGCAGGGGAGGGTACCGCCCGCCCGGCGTCAGGGGAGGCGCCTCCAGGCGCTGATGGCGGAGGCGTTCAACGACGTGCTGAGAAAGCACGGCGAGAGCCCGGTGGAGGAGTGACGGGTGGGATCGTCTATCACAAAGGCATGAAAGGACATCGCTGATGAAAGAGCGTGGCCGCTTGATTCTGGCGGGCGGGGGCGGTTTCGGTCGTGAACTCGCCTCATGGGCCGATCATTGCAGTGCTGCGGGCAGCGTGCCGCAGCTGGCAGGCTTCATTGACGATCGCCCCGATGCCATGGCGGGGCACGATACGCCATGGCTGGGTACATTTGGCGACTTTCGCGTCCTGCCCGACGACCGGTTCCTGCTGGGCGTAGGCAATCCGGCCACAAAGGTCCGCATGGTGGAATCATTGAAGGAGCGTGGCGGCCAGTTCGCCAGCCTGATTCATCCCAATGTCGTGCTCGGACGCAACCACCGGCATGGCGTGGGCGTGGTGATGGCGCCGTTTGCGATGAACACGTCCGACACCGTTCTCGGCGACTTCGTGACGCTCCTGTCGTTTTCCGGTCTGGGTCACGACGCGTCAGCCGGCGATTTCACCACCATAAGCTCGCACGTCGATGTCATGGGCGGCGCCACGCTGGGCAAGCGCGTCTTGGTCGGATCCGGTGCACGCATCATGCCCAACGTTCAGGTCGGGGACGACGCAAAGATCGGCGCTGCCGCCATGGTGCTCCGGCGGGTACCGGCAGAGGCGACGATGTTCGCGCCGGCGGCTAAGCGACTTCGGCTTGGCGAAACGCGGTCGACGGGATCATCGTGACCGCGTCACCGGCCATGCATTGTGCATAGGCGTGGTGAAAGGCATGAATCCGCACCTCCTCCAGACCGAGAACCGCCGGACGATCAGCTGCAGCAACGCCGCGCTGCACCGTTTCCAAGATCGTCCGGTCTTCCTCAATGACCTGGATGGCAAGCGCTGCCCCCTGCTTGTTAATGGAATCCTGGCGCGCCCGGCCCGCCGCGGTGAGTTCGACGGCGGGTTCGAACAGGCGCGTCCGCAGCAGCGTCTGTCCTGCACCGCTGGGCAGCGCATGTCCGACGTAGAACGCCGTCCCCTCCGTTGAGGAAATGAAGAGGTTGGGAAAGATATAGACGTGGAAGAAGGAATCGTGCGCGAACTCGCGGCTGTCGAGATGCGAGACGATCTTCTTGCGCAAGGACTCTCTTTTGCTCGGCACGCGTGGAAAGTGGCTGCTGGAGTGCGGGCCGGCGATCTGCAGGTCCGTGATCGGCTTGCGACCGACGCCAAGCCCGGTGACGAACGTCTTGGGATGAACGGTCGCGCAATGGTAGCATTCGAGAACATTCTCTACGAGGAGCTTCCAATTAGCGGCGTGCGGCACGACACCATAATGCGTTTCTGGTCCGATATGGCGGCTGAGATCGCGTAGCAGCGGCGCAAATTCGCCCAGGAACGCATTAAGCGAGGGACCATCCGGTTCGCGTGAGACGAACACAAACTTCCCGCAGTGATCGACCTTGTAGCGGGTCAGGCAAAGGCGAGCCTGGTCCGCCTCGCCTTGCATGAAGCTGCTCTTGCCGATCGGCATGCCTTGGACGTCGAATACCCAGCCGTGATAGGCACACATCAGGTGCCGGTTCCCGCGATCTTCGGTCTGGATCAGGTTTAGACGATGAGTGCATACGTTCTTGAACGCCCGTAGCTCACCCTTAAAGTTCTGCACCACGATGGAGTCATCGGGAAGGTCGACGCACACGAAGTCACGATTGTTCGCAAGCTCATCAGCCATGGCGACAAACTGCCAGGTACGGGCGAATACTTGCGCCATCTCGGTATCGAGCAGGACGGCGTCATGGTAGTTCACGTTCGGGATCACGGCAGACGCCTCAAGAGCACATGCACCAAATTCACTTGGCTGCGTAGCCGCCATCGACGGGAAGGTCGATGCCGGTGATCCAGCGCGAGGCGTCGCTGAGAAGAAACATCACCGCCTGAGCGATGTCTTCTGCCCGACCAAACCCGAGCGGGTGCAGGTTCCGGTAATTGCGTACCATCTCCTCACTCACCGAATTGGCAAAATCGTGGTGCATCTCGGTCTCGATCGCACCCGCAGTGATCGCATTGACGCGAATGCTGCGGTCGGCAAGCTCGACGGCGAGGGCACGGACCATACCGCTTGTAGCAGCCTTGGAGGCGGAATAGGCGACCATGCCGCGGCGGCCGCGCAGCGCGGATACCGACGACATAAACACTACCGATCCGCCATCATGCATCACGCCCTTGCGGCTGATCGCGCGAGCGACGCCTAGGGCACCGAATACTGCCGCACCGAACAGGTCTTGAATCTGTGCGGCCTTGGTCATGCGCATCGGCGCGACCAGGCTAGTCCCGGCGGAATGGAACACGCCATAGATGGCGCCATCAGCGGCAATGGCGCGGATCGCCTCGTCTGCGGCGTCGTCGCTGGTAAGGTCCACCGACATCCAGCGGTGACCCCCGGTGCGATCGGATACGTCGCGCAGGCGTTGCTCGTTACGGCCGAGCAGCACCAGTTCGGCACCGGCCTCCGCCAGACTCAGCGCGGCGGCACGACCAAGGCCCGACGACGCTCCCGCAACGACGATCTTCCTGTTAGCAAGGCCGTTCACAGCGTGATGACCTCTGCACAGTTCACGGGACCGACCAGGATGGATGCAGATGCCCAGCTGTAACCTACGCCGAAGCCGAACATGGCAAGGCGCAGCGTATCGCTGCCAAGCCGTCCCGCCAAGTCGTCGGCCAGCAGCAACGGGATCGTGGCGCTGCTGGTATTGCCATAGCGATCTATGTTAATCGGAACCTTGTCCATTGGCAGCTTGCTCTTCTTGGCAAGGTGCTTGATCATGAAGGCGTTGGCCTGGTGGAAGAGAAAGGCATCGTGCGCCTCCGCCGGCTGCCCCGACAGGCTCAACGTGTCCGATACCAGCGGCGGCACCGCCTTCAGCGTGAACGTAAAGATTTCCCCGCCATCCATAAACAGGCGGGTCTGGTCGTTGGTGCCGCGCGGCGTGCTGTTGCGGAAGGCACCCTGTGGAATGATAAGGTTCTGCGCACCGCGACCGTCGCTGCCCAAGACGAAGCTGGCGTCGGGTGCGCCGTCCTCGAACTCGATTGCGGTCACCGTGCCGGCATCGCCGAACAGCAGGGCGGTGGCGCGATCGTCAGGATCAACAACCCGGCTGCTGGTATCGCCCACCGCAAGCAGGATGCGCCGCGCCGACCCGGTTGAAGCCATGGTCATCGCCAGCCACAGTCCGTACGGATAAGCGGAGCACCCGAGATTGACGTCAAAGGCGATGATGCCGGGCCGCAGCGCAAGCCCTGCCTGCAGCACCGTTGCGGTTGCCGGCAGGCGATAGTCCGGCGTCTGCGAGATAAAGAGGATGGCGTCGACCGTATCCGGTGACCAGTCTAGCCTCTCCATCAACCTGGCCGCGGCAGCCGCGCAGAGGTCGGAGGTCGTGGTTTCGGCATCGACCCAGTGGCGATGCGCAACGCCGGTCATCTTGGCGACCTCGGCAACACCTTCCCCGAACCGTTCGGTAAAGGCATCATTATCGACGCGGCGCGACGGCACGCAGGCTACGATGCCCTTGATACGCGCATTGCCGATGACGGCAGCGCGACCGGTCTTAAGTTCGGGGAGGGTCTGCATGGTCAGGCCGCTTGCGCTGCCTTCTCGACGTCACCGACCGTTTTGCAATTCTCCAGCGCGTCTGCGCCGATCGCCTTGTCGTAGACTTCGTCGATCAGTGCGATCGTCGAGACGATCGCCAGCGAATCCCAGGCATTGCCCAGTTCGAAGTCGGGGCCGATCTGGCTGGCATCGACTTCCAAGATTTCTGCCATTCCTTCGTAGAATTCTGACACGTACTATCTCCCACAAACGTTAGAACGTAATGATTCCGCCAGCCCAGGAAAGGCCGACACCGAAACCCAGCAGGGCCACGCGTGATCCAGCGTGCAATCGTCCCGCATCGATCTCCTGCTCCAGAACGAAGGGGATGGTGGAGGAAACGGTGTTGCCGATCATCTCGTAGCGACGCGGCAGTTTCTCCCCGTCGAGCTTCATCTTCTTCTGCAGCGAGTCCAGCATGAACTTGTTGGCCTGGTGCATGATCACTGCAGACAGGTCGGAGCTCTCCAACTCTGCCCTTTTCAGCAGATCGGCGTACACGGTCGGAACCTCGCGCAGCGTGAAGTTCATTACCGCCGCACCGTCCATGAACAGGTTGTCGGCGCTGCGGACATTGCCGGAGCGGTCTTCTTCCTCGACGGCCGTGGTCGGGCCGGACGGACGACGAAAGCCTCCGGCCGGCACGATCAGACGATCGGCACCGCTACCGTCCGTGCCGAACGCGAACGGCCCGATGCCGCCTTGGCCGTCCGGATCGGCGCGGATCAAGGTTGCGGCAGCGCCGTCGCCGAACAGTGTGCGGACACTTTTGTCGTGACGGTGGATGTATTTGGAATAGGTGTCCGCGGTCACCAGCAGCACGGCAGTGGCCGCGCGGGAGCTTATCAAGCCTGCGGCCAGCGCCAGTCCGTAGACGAAGCCCGAACACCCCAACGTGATGTCGAGCGCGCCGACATACTTGGTGAGGGAAAGGCGGTCCTGCAGCAGGCACGCCGAGCTTGGAAGGATATAGTCGGGCGCCTGGGTGCACAGGATGACGAAATCCACCGCATCGCGCGCTTCCGCGTCCTTGGCGAACAGCCGTTCCGCAGCCGCGACCGCGAGGTCTAGCGCCGTCTCGTCGGCAGCGGCGATGCGGCGTTCCCGAATGCCGGTCTTTTCCAAGATCTTGTCTTCGGACCAGCCGGGGAATTCCGCTGCCAGCTGCTCGTTGGACAGGATCGCATCCGGCACATGCGTCGCGATGGCGACGATGCGAGCGGGAACATCATGACGCTGATGCGCGGAAGGGGGGGAGAGCATGATGGTCGCGATCTCGATCACTGTTCCTTAGAAGCAGGCCGGTGATCCGTCCATGCCAAAATTGGGCGGGGGAACCGGTTGGTCAATCCCGTCCCGACCAAGCCGAGAGAAAGGCGATCTGCCGCTCCACCATCTCCGCGCCGCCCATGTGGATCTCGTTCAGATGCCCACCCGTTGGAAGTATGCACGATACCATTCGGGGCACGTTCGGGAACTTGAGGGCCAGGCTGCCTGTCGCAACCTCCTCATGCTGCCAGATCTGTTCATGCTCGGCGAGGTAGATGGATACCGGCATGGAAAGCGCGGCAGCAACGACATCGAAGCGTTCCGGCCATTCGATCAGCGTTTCACTGACTTCGTCCAGGCGCCACGGTTCGGTGACTTTTCGCAGTGCAATGGGCGCCCGCCAGTCGTAGCTGCCTTTCGGTCCGAAGAAAAAGTTGTTTGGGGGTGGAAGGCCGTTGATCCGGAAGCGGGAAAACCAGGACAGCGCGGACCTGCTGGGCGTACGCCCGATCCCGGACACGGCAATTGCGTCGATCGGAAGGCGGCCGCCCGCGGCGAGAGTCAGCGCTACGGCACCGCCGATCGAATGACCAAGGACGAGGAGGCGGGCAGGCGCATATTCCCGCAGGAGAGGCACAAGCAGGTTCGGGAGCAGGTCCGCGGCTTCGACTATCGGTGTTGCTGTTCGATTGGGCGCGCTCGAGCCATGTCCCGGTCGGTCGACGAGCAGAACATCATGCCCTTTCGCCAAGGCGAGGGTGGCAACCGAGAAGCCCGGCAGGTCGAAATAGCGGCCGTTGCACCCGCCGCCATGGATGCACACCAGCAATGGTGCGTGCATCAGGCCGCATCGGAGCAGGCGTCCGGTAAGCCGCCGGTCCCCGCTGTGGATCTCTCGTGCCAGTGTTAGGCGCTGGTCGACGTGGAGGTCTCCTGATCCATCCAGAGGCGAGGACAGCAAGTCGTCATGTTTACACAAAAGCATGGCGACATAGCTGACACGTCGACCTCAGGCAACGCCGCGGCGCTCGGCTGCCTTGGCGGCAACCAACGGGCGCCACCAATCTTGGTTGTCGAGATACCAGCGCACCGTCTTCTCGATGCCGGTCTCGAACGTCTTCGCCACCCGCTCGACCGTCGACAGCGTGCCCGCATAGGTCAGCTTGTCGAAGTTGAGCACCTCGTGTTCGGTGTTCTCGATCAAGTGGCGGACGAGAGCCGAGCCGATGAAGCCGGCCCCGCCCGTGACGAAGATGCGCATGACTGGTGTCCTTCAGGCAGCGGTTGAAGCTGCCGGCCGTAATAGGGAAAGGGGCTCGTAAACTCGCCGAGCGCCGGCAGCCTGGTGTCCTTGAGGGAGAGTTCGGGGATGGTGCCGGCGGCGATCGGCCAGTCGATGCCGATGCCGTCCCAGCGTATGCCACCGTCATGGTTAGGCGCGTAGAGGTCCGAGCATTTGTAGCTGACCTTGCAGCCCGCCTCCAATGTCACGAAGCCGTGCGCGAAGCTGACCGATACGAACAGCTGGTGCCTGTTCTCCGCACTGAGCTCGGCCCCGACCTACTGGCCGTAGCTCGGCGAGCCGTCGCGCACGTCGACCGCGACGTGAAGATTCGCCCGCGGACGCAGCGCACCAGCTTACCCGGCGCGCGCCGCGGGGTTTAGAAATGCAGGCCGTGCAGGGTGAAGGCGGGGGCGGAGAGGGAGTGGTTGTTCTGGATGAAGGTGCAGGTGATGCCGAGTGCCGCAAAGGTGTTCCGGTTGCAGGTCTCGGTAAACCGGCCTCGCGCGTCACCGTGGCGCTTGGAGCGGATGAGTTGGACGGGGTTTGACACGGTCGCGCCGATAGAGGAGTGTCGGTAATACGACAATGCGCTGCCGTCATCGCTGCCGCCACGGATCAAGCTGGCGTCGGGTCTGCGACTAAGGAGCGGGTTGAACGGGGGTGACCTGCTTGGTTAGCTGGTCCCGCGCAGCCGAGAAAGCCGCGGCCGGGTCGGCCGTTGCGCCAACCCGATACCTTTCTATGCGGGTGCTGATCCGCGAAGCGATGCGGGTGTCCAAGCGTTTGTTGACCCTTGCAGTGCTGAAGTCGGTTTCGGAACTCTCCGGCGCGAGCCTTGCGCCATAAGCTTCCCGGGTGCTGTTGGCGTCCCGGGCGGTTTGTGCTGCCACAGGAACTGCCATCAGCAGTCCCGAGGCGGATAAGGTCGCGATGATCGAGCGCATGGTGGACGTATAACAGCGCAATTCGCTGGGGCCATCCCATCCCTGCGTCGGTGGTCATACCCGCAGGCCGATGCCTGCTACACTGCGCCGACGTTGAAAAATCGTCGCGAACCGGGCAAGGCCGCTCCCGGGGCTGTCGCTGTCGCGACACCATGCGGCGCGAGGAGCGCCACCAAGGAGTAAGGCGTGCAAGGAGCGAAGTCCGAGCGGATATTCCTGTCGTCGCCGCATATGGGCGGCGCGGAACGCGTGCTGGTGGAGGATGTGTTCGCCAGCAACTGGATCGCGCCGACCGGGCCAATGGTAACGCGTTTCGAAGAAGATTTGGCGCGTCTGACGGGGGCGGGGCATGTCGCCGCTCTGTCGAGCGGAACCGCGGCCCTCCATCTGGCGCTGCGCCTGTCGGGGATCGGACAGGGTGACGAGGTCTGGGGAGCAACCATGACCTTCATCGGTGGAGTGGCCCCAATCCTGTATTTGGGCGGAAAGCCGGTTTTCTTGGACGTCGATCCCGACGACTTCCTGCTCGATCTCGATCTCCTCGACGAACGGTTGAGAGCGGCAAGGGCGAGCGCAACGCTGCCCAAAGTGCTGATTACCACCGACCTCTACGGCCATGTCGTCGACAACGCCCGGATCGCCGCGCTGCGCGACGATTACGGTTTTGTCTGGATCAGCGACACGGCGGAGGCGCTCGGGGCGTATCGCGACGGACGCCACGCCGGCGCGGGCGCCGATTTCGTGATCCTGTCGTTCAACGGCAACAAGATCATCACCACGTCCGGCGGTGGCGGTCTGGCGAGCAACAACGGGGAGGCGATCGAGCGCGCGCGTTTCCTGTCGACCCAGGCACGCGACCCTGCGCCGCATTACGAGCACACGACCTATGGTTACAATTACCGGCTGAGCAACGTCTGCGCGGCGATCGGCGCCGGTCAGTTGCAGGTCCTGACCGAGCGGGTGGAACGGCGCCGTGGGATCAACGCCCTGTATCGCGAGCGCCTCGGCCGGCTGGCGGGCTTCACCTTCAGCCCCGAAGCGCCGGGGATGCAGGCCAATCGCTGGTTGACCACGGTTCGCATCGACCCGCAGCAGGCCGGGCTGGACCGTGAAGCCATCCGCCTCGCGCTCGAAGCGGACAATATCGAGAGCCGGCCTCTGTGGAAGCCGATGCACCTGCAACCGGTCTTCGCCGATGCTCCTTATCATGGCGGTGACGCGGCGGAACGCGCGTTCGCGGACGGGCTATGTCTGCCATCCGGATCGTCCATGACGGACGCTGATCTGGAGCGGGTCTGCGCGATCATCGAAGACTTGGCAGGGCGCCGATGATCCTGAAAAGGGCGATCGATATCACGGGAGCGCTGATCGGCCTCGCGTGCCTGTCACTGGTCATAGTGGTGACGGCAGCGGTGATCCGGATCACGATGGGCCGGCCGATCTTCTTTCGACAGCAGCGGCCAGGACTGGGCGGACGTCCGTTCACGATGGTCAAGTTCCGCACCATGGCAAACGCCCATGACGCCTCGGGTAAGTCGCTTCCGGACGGTCAGCGGCTGACGCGTACCGGGCGGATGCTTCGGACGACCAGCCTGGACGAGCTTCCCGAGCTGTGGAACGTGCTGGTCGGCGACATGAGCCTGGTCGGCCCGCGACCGCTGCTGCTGTCCTATCTTGAACGCTATTCACCCGAGCAGGCACGCCGCCACGACGTCAAGCCGGGCGTCACCGGCTGGGCGCAGATCAACGGCCGTAACGCGATCTCTTGGGACGAGAAATTTGCTCTCGACCTCTGGTACGTGGACCACCGTTCAACGTGGCTCGACCTGCGCATTCTGTTCGCGACGGTGGCCCAGGTGATCTTGCGCAAGGGCATCAACTCTGCCGAGGCCGCGACCATGCCTGAGTTCCTCGGGCGCAAGCGACCCGATTAGGCAGTGCCATCGGTAACGGGGGCAGTCGCCTTCCGGTCGGTACTTCATCACCAGCAGCCAGCCCCGAGCGACAGATGATGCTTTCGAAGACCATGGCCGGCAAGCTGATGCCCCTGATTTTGGCGACGTTCAGGAACAGATTCTTTCTTTGGAACATGTTCGGCAACATCGGGCCGCTGATGTTCGCGCTGGCCGCCGTTCCCTACATCTATGGTCATTCATCACGGGAATATGTCGGGTTCCTGACGATGACCTGGGCCGCAATCGGGTACACCGGCCTGTTCGACTTCGGACTGTCCCGCGCGCTGTTCTATTACGCCGCATCCAGCAAGTTCAACCACGCCATCGATCTCGAAGGTGCGATCAGGAAATCGACGCTGTTCGCTATCGGGGTGTCGCTCCTCATCAACGCCGTCCTGTACCTCCTCAGGGACCAGATCGCACAGGGCCTGTCCCTGGGTGATGGCGATCGGCTGGATTCTTTGTTCATCATATCGGCAAGCCTGCCGATCTATCTAATATCGAATATGGTCCGATCCTCGCTCGAAGGACTGGAGTTGTTCAAGGAAGCGAACATCTTCAAATTCGCCGCCTACATATCCCTGTTTCTCTGTCCCGCGATCCTGATCGCGTTCGGCGACCGCAGCCTCTCGCACGTCTGCATCTCTTATGGGACCGTTCGTCTGATCTCTTGCGGCTATGCCTATGCTCGGCTTCGCCCGCAGCTCGATGCACGGCGCATGGCGGCCGGGGACAGGGCAGCCATTCCAATGCGCGAGATCCTAGGTTTCGGCGGTTGGGCGACCGTGTCGTCTACGATCAGCCCCCTGATGGTCTACGGCGACCGGTTCGCGCTCGCCTATTTCAACGGCGCGTCCGCGATCGCGATCTACGCGTTGCTCCAGGAGTTCATCGGCAAGACCATTTTGCTGAGTTCGTCCTATGTGACGTCAATCCAGCCGAAGCTCGGCTATCTTCCCGAAGCTGAAGCCATGGACCTGTACAGGCGGGAGCACAGGAACGTCATCGTGCTCTCGGTGCTTATCTATACGGGCTGTTTGCTGGTTTCACCGGTCTTCGCGGCAGTGTGGCTGAACGTCAGTGTCCGTGACGTTACCTTTCTGGCCGTCGCCATGTCCATCGGGTTCATGTTCAATTCGATGGCGCAGGCCCCGATGACGTATCTTCTCGCGCGGGGGCAGCCCAAGCGCATCGCTTATTCCCACGTCGTGGAGGCCCTGCTCTACTTTCCGCTTCTGATCATCGCTGCCATGCAGCATGGCGTTGCCGGTGCCGCGGTCGCCGGCGTCTTTCGCCAAATATTTGATTATGGGATTCTGTCATGGCAAGCTCGACGCCGAACCGCCTGAGCGAGTATCTGCCCATGCTCGCGTTCGTTGCGGTGTGGCTGCTGCAGATTGCCTATTATCTGGGATATGATTCCCGGATCT
>JAAIGE0101490298.1_pt1 | contig 11364 bp, 10 predicted proteins | sample 6487951 | NCBI WGS metagenome assembly JAAIGE01 (sample SAMN13974128, study PRJNA590717) | phyllosphere metagenome | biome: tomato field; feature: multiple bacterial spot infested tomato fields; material: tomato leaves; isolation source: leaves from tomato fields | host: Solanum lycopersicum ... | reverse complement strand
CGACATCGTCGCCGACGTGAACCTCGACATGCCGATCCTGACCTATCATTTCGAGGACCTCGTCGCGATCGGCGCGGATCATTCGACGGTGGCGCAGGCGGCCACCCACACACGGAGCGAGTCCCCCGGCCCCTTGCCGGCAAACAGCCCCCCGATGTGCGCCTCCAGCGCACTGAAGCATTCGCCATCGCGAAAGAAGTTGGTCACGCTGATGAGCAGGTCCTGCAGCAGCGCCCCAGCCTCACCGGGCCGCGTGCGCAGGCAATCCAGATAGCCCGGCAGATCGGCGATGCCGTTGACCTGCATGCGCCGGCCGATGCGCCGCAGGATGGTGGCCCGCTTGTAGTAGGCGAAGTCCCGGCCGGTCCGCGTTCGCAGGAAGATCAGCACGTCGCGCAGGGCCGCTTCTGTGGCCATGCCATTGGGAATCGGGTTTTCCATGGGCGGGGGTCCCTTCTCCGAAGGCAGCTTCAGGCGGCGCTCCAGCCGGTAGTACTCCAGCAGCCGGCCGGGCATGGCCGCCGCGGGCAGCGTCCAGTCCACCATGCCGGTGGCCAGCGCCGAGCGGGGCATGCTGCTGTGCTCCGCCTCGTCCGGGTCCTGGGCGATCGTGAGTCCGCCCCGCTCCTTGATGCGCTTGATGCCAATGGCACCGTCGCCATCCATGCCGGACAGCACGATGGCCGTGGCATGCGGACCGTGGGTGTCGGCCAGCATGCGAAAGAACAGGTCCACGGTCACATGGCCATGGCGCGGGCTCGGCAGATCGGCCAGCTGCAGAAAGCCGTCATAGGTGCGCAGCACCTTGCCAGGCGGGATGACGTAGACGGTGTTGACCTGGACCTTGCAGGTCTCGCGCACCTGCATCACTTGCAGGGAGGTGCTGCGCTGCAGGATTTCGGCCAGCTCGCTGTCGTGGTCGGGCGACAGGTGCAGGATGACGACGAAAGCCAGTCCGGGGTCTTCGGGCATGGACTGCAGAAAGGTCTGCAGGGCCGGGATGCTGCCCGCCGAACCACCCAGACCGATCAGCGGCAACATGTGATAGGCCCGCGCCGGCGCCACGCTGTCCAGCGCCTCTCCCACATGCTCTTCGGCTTCGTCGGGGGTGGTCAGCGAGTCATCCATGTTGGCGTCTTTCTAGTGAATGCCGATTATCGATCGTGGGCTTTCGCGTTCGACGGCGTGGTCTGGTGGGCCACGGCGGAAAGCATGCGCGGGGTTCGTTCGATGCCGTATAGGGGTTGGGCTTGCCGGGGGAGCGGCCGCTGCGCGCGGAGACGCGCGTGGACTGCTGGGGCGGGCAATGGCGTGCGCGTCCAGTGTGCCCGGCGCATGGCGGGCTCTGGATTCAGGATGTATGACCGGACAACGGGTTGTACCGGCGTTCAGGCCGCAGGCTTGGAGCCCGGACGATGTTGCCGCCCTTGAGAAGGCCAGGCCTGGTGACGGCCACCGCCAGCCGGTCAGGCGCCGTCGCCGTATTCCTTCAGCCGGTTGTACAGCGTCTTCATGCTGATGCCCAGCATGGCGGCGGTCTGCTCGCGCCGCTGCCCGCAGTGGGCGAAGGTGGCGAGGATCAGCGCCCGCTCCACTTCCGCCAGCGAGCTGCCCAGCGGCAGCCGCAGTTCGGTGGAGGCGGCAGCGCCGTCGGCCATCGGTGCCATCTCGCGTTGCTGCGGCGCAAGCGGTGGCAGTGGGAGCGGTGGCTGCGAAGGCACGAGGTCGCGCGGCAACCAGCGCTCGGTCACCGGCCCTTCCTGCGTCATCACGAAGGCGCGCTGCAGCACGTTGCGCAACTCGCGCACGTTGCCGGGCCACCGGTATTGCGCCAGGCGCTCCAGGGCGGCGGCGGTCAGCGTCTTTCGGCCCCCCTCACGTGCTGCGATGTCGTCCAGGAAATGCTGTGCCAGAAGGGGCAGGTCTTCCAGCCGGTCCCGCAGGGGCGGCAGGTGCAGCGGGAACACGTTGAGGCGGTAGAGCAGGTCTTCCCGCAACGCGCCATCCACCACGGCCTGGGCCAGATTGCGGTTGCTGGCAGCCACGATGCGCACATCGGTGTGCCGCGCCTCGGTGGAGCCCACGCGCAGGAAGGTGCCGGTCTCCAGCACGCGCAAGAGCTTGACCTGCAGCTCCAGCGGCATCTCGGTGATCTCGTCCAGGAAAAGGGTGCCGCCATTGGCGCGCTCGAAAAACCCCAGGTGCTGTCGGTCCGCCCCCGTGAAGCTGCCCCGCTCGTGGCCAAAGATTTCGCTCTCGATCAGCTGGGGCGAGATCGCGCCGCAGTTCACCGCCAGAAAAGGACCGTCGCGTCGCCGGCTGAGGTCATGGAGGGTGCGGGCAACCAGCTCCTTCCCAGAGCCGCTTTCCCCTGTCACGAACACCGAGACCGAGGTGCCGGCCACGCATGCGATCTGCTCGTACACCTCGCGCATGATGGGCGACCGGCCCAGCAGGTGGCCGAAGCGGCCGGTCGATTCCCACTGCAGGCGCATGTCCTGGATCTCGGCCAGCAGGGTGGAGGGCGAGCGAGCGCGGGAGAGCACGGCATTGAGCCGTTGCGTATCCACCGGCTTGATAAGGTAATCCGCAGCGCCCAGGCGAAGTGCCTGGATCGATGTGTCCAGGCTGGCGTGGCCAGTGATCAGCACCACTTCCGAATACGAGAGCAGCTCGGCCTCCTCGCACAGGGACAGCCCATTGCCGTCGGGCAACTGCAGGTCGAGCAGCACGATGTCGGGGCGCTGCAGGGCAATCTGACGGCGCGCATCCCGGAGCGAAGAGGCCGTGGCTGCCGTGAATCCGCCAGTGTGCAACAAGCTCGCGAGCATGCGCGCGGAGTCGGCATCGTCTTCCACTACCAGGGCATGGGCCATGCAAATCTCCCCGAGTAAGAATTTGAAAAAGAGGAATTATTTGCAGCGATCGCTGCCATGGGTGTAAACGAACGTACAGCGGTCAACCGCTTCCGCGTTCCAGCGCGTCCGTCAGCACCTGGGGCCACTGGCCCCAAGCGGCCCATGCGTCAAAGCCTGCGCGCCGGGCGCCGGCTGCATCCAACGCATCTTCCTGCGCACAAGGCATGGCGGCTGCCACGGCCACCATGCGGCCGGCATACCCGGTCTCCCGCGCGGCGGCTGCAAACTCGCGCGCCTCTTTGGCAGGCTGAGCATTTGCAAGAACCAGATCGGGCACGTGCTGCAGCAACAGGTCCAGCGCCGGCTGGGTCGCCCCGCCGTCCAGCACGGTATATCCCTGGCGCTCCAGAGTTTGCACTGCTGTCTGGCGATCTTGCGCGCCGTGCAGTGCGACAAGCACCTTCAGGCGCCGCAGTCGGGCTGGCGGTGGTGGCATTTCTGCGAGGCAGGGCAGCGCGAGATACTGCAGCGGTCCATCGGAGGGCGATGGAGTGCGTCCCCCATGCAGTGCAATGACATGGTCGGCAAGAAGGTCTGCCAAGGTGGCAGGTGCGCCGACCCGCACATGCAGAGCCAGCAGGCATGCGGCTCCCGAGGGCCGCTCCATGTGGTCGTTGGGCAGGCCGCGAACTTCCACGCGCGCCTCGTCCCCTTGCCTGAACACGTTCAAGTCCATGCGCATGCCCGGCGCCGCCGCTTTGCACGCCCGGCAAAGCATCTGATCCATCGCCCGGCGCATCAGGCGAGGATCTGCCATGACCCGCAGGTCCGCAGCGATCTGCTGGGTGCAGGCATAGCCCCTGTTGGAGTTCACCAATGCCTCCCAGGCCTGCCGCACCAGACCCGAGAAGTCCAGCGGCACACGCCGCAGTTCCATGCGCCCCTCGCGCGCCGCCAGCACGTCCTGCAGGTCTTCCAGCAGCGAAGACAGATGCCGTGTCTGCCGAGCGGCCACCGCGCACGCTTCGCTCTGGATGGGCATTGGATGGGGGGCGAGCGCAATCACCTCCAGCGCTGCGGACAGTGCGCCCAGCGGGGTGCGCAATTCATGTCCCACACCAGCCATGGAAAGCCACGGCGGCGCTGCAACGGGGGGCTCTGCGGCGGGGTGAGGCGCTGCTGTCGGGATGGGTGTGGAGGTGTCGTTCATGATGGGCGAAGGCGTTCGGCTCGCGATGGTGTTGCGGGGTGCCAGTGCCGCAGCATGCCGCGTGCCAATCAGTGCCGGTAAAAACCGGGCTAGGCAACGGACCCGTGGGCGAAACCGGCAGGAATTGCGGCAATCTCTACCGGTTGAGCAACATGCCTGCATTGAAGGATAGTGCCAAGTGCTGGTTTTCGAGGCTGGGTGAGCTCTTTCCAAGCCATGCGTGGTGTGGCATATGCCTTGCTTTGTTGCATGGGATGCTCCCCAACCCATGGACCTTCGATGAGCCAGCTTAGTCTGAGCACTTCCGCAGCACTGACCCAGAGTGCTTCGCCCCGCTTGCAGCATGCCGTGCGCCTGCTGCAGATGTCCTCACAGGATTTCGCACGCGCCGTGCGGGAGGCGGTGGAGAGCAATCCGCTGCTGGAAGTCGAGGATGGCGATGCACAGCGGGATATGCAGGCGGTGCCGCACGCGCCGCCGAGCGACTGGAGTCCGTCATCTGGCAGCGGCCGGATCCCGTCTGCCGACAGCGATGGGGAGAGGGCCTGGGAGCGTTCAGCAGCGCCCATTTCATTGCGAGCCCATTTGCATGGGCAACTAGACCTGCTTCGTCTGCCGGAGCGGGATCTGCTGTTGGCAAAGGCGGTCATCGAATCGCTGGACGACGATGGCTACCTGCGCGGCGGGCTTGAAGAGATCGAGCAGGCGGTGCACACCATGGCCCTGTCTCCGGAGCCGGATGGGCAGGAAATCCGCATGGCGTGGCGCCGGGTCCAGGGGCTGGATCCAGCAGGCGTTGCCGCCGTGGACCTGCAGCATTGCCTGCTATTGCAATTGCACACGATGGAGTGCGTGACGACCCGGGATCTGGTGCGTCGTGCCATTGAAGGCCACCTGAAAGCCGTGGCGTTGCGCGACCCCACACGGCTGTCCGAGGCGCTGGGGGTGTCGCGCGAGGCTGCAGCAGCGGTTTGCGCGAAGATTCGCGCGCTCAACCCCAGTCCTTGCCGCGCCTTCCTGCAAGACGATGTGCCGCTTGCGGTGCCTGACATCGTGGCGGTGAGAGGCGGGAGAGGTTGGCAAATGGTTCTCAACGATGCTGTGATGCCTCGCCTTCGGGTGCATTCCGCCTATGCGCGGATGTTTCAGCAGCGCAAGCGCCATGGTGAGAGTGCGGCGTTGAGCGCCTGCCTGCAGGACGCGCGTTGGTTGGTGGGTAACGTGGCGCAGCGCTTTGCCACCATCCTGGCGGTGGCGCGAGCCATCGGGCGGCACCAGCAGGCGTTTTTCGAGCATGGCCCGTTGGCGCTCAAACCACTGAAGCTGCAGCAAATCGCGCAGGAAGTGGGGGTGCACGAATCCACCGTGTCCCGTGTCACCAACAACAAGTTCTTGGCGACCCCGTTTGGCTTGCATGAACTCAAGTATTTTTTCTCGCGCGGCTTGTCTGCGCGCAATGGCACCACCTGCGCTCCTGCGGCCGTCAAGGAGCTGGTGTCGGAGTTGATTGCGGCCGAGTCGCCCTTACATGCTTTGTCCGATGCGGCGATTGCCGGCCTGCTGGCGCAGCAGGGGTTTTCGGTCGCCCGGCGCACGGTCACCAAGTACCGGCAGGCGCTTCGCATTTCGGCGGCGCCGGAACGTCACAGGAACGTTTGAACCAACGGTTTGCACCTCAGGGTGAAGACCAATTCACCAAAGATCAATCATGGCTTTCGCCTGGGCTTCCATTGACGGATTGACCTTGTTTTCCCGCACGTTGGCGGTGGATGGTCATTGGTGTGGGCTGGTCGATGTGCTGCAGGGCATGCAGCCCCGGATCACGACTGTGGCCTGCGCGCAAATGCGGTTCAGTGCAGCGCAAGCGGATTGCGATGCGATTGACCTGGTGCAGACGCTTTATGCGGGTATCGCTCGCCGCAGGCATGCGAGGCAAGAGGCTGCGCGTTGTGTCAAGCGAGCAATCCAGGCAGACGTGGACCGGTAGCTGCGCAAGGGGGCCTGCAGGTGCCGGGCATGTCGATTGCCTCTGCCGTGCCAAGCCTGGTTTGACTGCCAGGCCTGGGCCGCTCCCCTCCACGGGAGCACATTGAAGGAGTATCGAAATGGCCAACCAAGGCAATCCATCCAGTAGCAATCGTGGCTTCGCCGCCATGGATGCGGCAAAGCAACGTGAAATTTCAAGCAAGGGTGGGCAGGCGGCGCATCAAAAGGGCACGGCGCATCAGTTCACCTCCGAAGAAGCCCGCGCCGCTGGCGCCAAGAGCCATAGTCGCCGCAACTCGAATTCTGGCGGTGCCGAAGCCGGTGCGTCAGCCGATGCGGAGGCCACTCTTTCGGACAGCGCTTCCAGCACGAAACCCAACGGAGCGACTCGCGCGCCGCAGGGCGCAGGTCGCGATTCAGGCCCCCAAAGCCGTTGAATCCAGCGCTGTGGTGCAGACGATTTGTTCGGGGGCTACCGCTGAAAACAGATGGGTGGCACATCGATTGCCGTTGGAAGCGCTGCACGTGTCGAACCCGCATTCCTGCGCAAGCCCAGGCATTCGTTCCGTAGGCTGTCCAGGAGGGTGGGACGCGCCATAAATCCTATTCCATGAGGCAATCCATGAACACCAACTACCCCACGCGCGCCCCGCGCCACCGCGGGCTCTTTCAGCAATTTTCTCCGCTCCATCTCGCGCCTGAGTGGGAGCAGTACAGCGTCATCAAAGCGCGGGGAGTGCGCACCATTGCCCTCGGCGGGCATGCCCCCTATGCCACTTCTGGCTGGGTGGTCGAGCAGGCAGTGGGTTGCATCGAGCTCATCGGCGCCAAGGTGGCAGGTCTGGGGCAGATGCTGCTGATCGGGTTCACCCTCGGCGAACCTGCGGCTCCTGCGGGCTTTGAAGTCACGACAACCGACGCCATCGGCACATTGATCTTGCCGGCCCACTGCTTTGCCGCCTGCGTGGCGATTGCGACCGGTCAGAACGCGCACTTTCGCATCGGCGGAGACGGACAGTTGAATGCGATCGGCAGCGACCCTTCGTTGCTGCAGATGCCATCACCCCTGTAAGTCTTTGCGGTCCACCGCTGTCTCAGGGCAATGGTCGCTCCAGCGGTCAGGCCGCCCAGCTTTCGTTGATGAAGAGCCGGGTGGCCAGCAACCCTGTCGAAGTCCAATGCGTCGCGGGAGACAGCGCGGCGCTGAGGAACTGTCGGCGCTGCTCTCCTTCCAGTGACTGGAGTTGTTCATTGAATTGATTCAGTTCGGGGTCCAGTACAGGCTCTGCGCTGGCCGCGAAAGGGCCCGCCGAGCGGTGGCGTGCCAGGGCTCTGAACGAGGGCAGTCTGCGCGTCTGGTTGGCCGAGGCGGGCTGGGCATAGTCCTGTCCGTCGCGGCTGTCCTCGCCACGAATCCAGTCGTGGATCACCTGCAACTCATATCCCGTGAACACGCCGAACATTTCCGCGCGTTCTCCTTGAAGCAGGTTCCAGAATCGGCTTTGCGCCACCGGCGCGCCGAGTCGGATCCACCCGCCGTCCACCAGCGCGTCGAGCAATGCATCGATGTTGCCCTGGGGCCCCAGCCAATCGTTGACGGTGCGCCCGCCAATGCGGCAATAGTCGGAGTGCATGCCTGCACCGGCCGGTGCCTTTCTTTCGAAGATTTTTACCACTTCGGCCCTGGCGTCAAAAGATGCGATGACCTCCTGCGTGCCACGCCCGGCGTCTGCGAGCTTGCTCCCGGCGCGAACGCGCTGCCAAAACTGCTCGCGGTCTGCCTGCACTTCCATCATCTGAAGCACTGCTTCGCAAGCTTGCCATGCATGGCCGCTGTCGCCGTTATCGACCGTGACGTGAAGCGTGAAGTAGTAGGGGTCGATCCCAAGCTCGTTGAGCTCGTACGCCGTGATCAGCAGGTGCAGCGGCAACTGTTCATAGCCCAGATTGAAGCCGATGACCTCCGGCAGGAAATGCTCGGCATTCCATCCCAGGGCCAATTGCACCGCGCCCTGCAGATAGTTGGCATCGTCCAGTTGCAGGTCTTGCTGAAGGCCGTGCCGGCGCATCAATTGGCGATAGAGCGTGACGTGGTTCTTGTGCGGCACGCCGTCTCCGAGTTCTTCGAGGTAGGTCTGGAGCAGAGGTCGCAGCCGTTCAGTCGGTGAATGCTGCGCCAGACCGTAGAGCCAGGACCCGTCCACCAGCTTGGTTGGCGCCACCGATGCCAGAAAGTTGAGTGCATGGGCGCGGTTGTGAAAATACTGGCGCTCGCCGCCTGCGCGCCGCCCATCCAGGTAGGCTTGATAGCGCTGCGCCACAGACTGGGCGTTTGCGCGGGCCCACGCATGCAGGTCCTCGGGTGCTTCGCACAATGCGCTGGGGACGTCTTTGCTATCGTCCATCAGCCGCTGCAGCCACTGGGCGGCGTGCTGGCGGGTTTGCAGCGTGGGGGACGGCGTGAGTAGCGCTTCGTAGAGACGACGATAGGGGCCGGCGGTATTCGGGCGCTGCGCATCGTCAGCGCGAGGTGCTTGGCTGCCATGGTGGTCGACGGAGGGAAGAATTTTTTGTGCAAGCATCGTTGGCGATGGGCTGGAGGAGTGGACCCATGCTGCGATGCTGGAAAGAAGGCAGAAACCACCAGATGGCGCGAACCCCGGTCGGCAAGGTCCTACGCCACCGATGGCTTCCCCTGCAGCCAGCCCCACGAGCGCAGTTGCTGCAGTTCGCCCCCGTCCAGCCGCGCGCCAATGTCGCTACGGTACCGCAGATTGGGCACGATCACTTGGCGAACGCAATCCAGTGCGGCCAGGTTGGCGGCATGCACTGTTGCGCCCACGCCCGTGGCAACGCCCAGGTAGCCGCATGAGCCACTCGCCACCAGCTGTCCCTGATGCAGAGCCACCTCTGAAAAATGCAGGCTGTCTCGCTGTGCCTGCGTGATGGAGGGATCCAGGAACACCGGCAAACCCTTGGACAGTTCCGCATACCCATGCCGGTAGGGAAACGGCGGGACTGTAAGAACCACGCCGCAGGCAAAACCCTTTTTCGTACCGAAGTCCAACGTGTCGCGGCGCAGCATTCGGCGAAAGATGGCGTCCCACGGATCATCGTGAAGCGCTTCGCAAATCGCGAAACCCGGGTAGCCGAACCGGCAAGTGAACTCGAGGGGCCACAGCCCGTTTTCGTTGGCGATGAGGTTCACGTTGATGTAGCCACAGTAACCGCCATCCCGCAGCATGGGCAGCAGGGGACGCAGGACGGTGTCGTACAGGCGCGCGCTTTCGTGGTAGCTCACGATGGTGCCCATCTCTCCGGTGAGTTCGCCCAGGTCGCCCGGGAAAAACCGCTTGTGCTCGAAATCGACACACACGGGCGACAGAAAGTCATGGCCGTTGAAATACCCGCCGACCCCGATCTCGATCCCATCGATGAACTCCATCAAGATGAAGTCCGGTGCCTCGGCCTGGTCCACTCGGGTTTTGCCCGCGTGCATGGCCAGCAGGGCGCGCACGTCGGCGCCGCTGCTGGACTGGCCGACGTAGTTGCGCGTGCGCTCGCCGGAGGCCCCGTTGAACTTGAGTACATAACGTGCGGGATGGTCATCGAGGAACACCATCGCTTCGCCGTAGTCGGTGAAACGGTGGCAGCCCGCTACCTGCAGTCCCGCGGCCTGCAAGGCACTCTGCCCGAAGGCGCGGTCCGCCTCCAGTCGATCGCCGAGGGCGCTGCCGCCGATGACCTGAAAGCCTTCCGCACGCAATGCATCCTGCAATTCGCCCTGGGTCGCGGATTCGAAGAGGATCACGCCTTCGTTTCCAGCCGTCTTGATCCATCCCAGTTCGCTTTCCCATCCTTCGACCCGCTGCAGGATGCCCTGGAAGACGTCGTGGCACGCAGGGTCTTCAATCACGACCCGCACCTCGTGGCCTCGGTGCTGGAGGCCGCCATACATGGCCGCCAGGTCGTTGGTCTGCCCAATGCCCAGAAATCTCATGCAGCCCGCCTTTGCACCACCACGCCGACGGCCGCGATCCGATCCGCCTTGGCATAGGCCAGCCCTTCCAGTTCCTCTCCGAAGACATCGGGGTCCAGTTCTTCATAGTGCACCGCACAGTCGTGGGCCGCGGCGTAGGCGACAACGGAGTCGCGCAAAGCATCGCGTCCTTCGACGATGGTCGAGCCGGTGTAGAGCAGCAGGCGGCCGGTGGGCGTCAAGCGATCGAGGCTCTCTTTCAAAATGCGCTCGGAAAGGGCTTCTCCAAACTGTCCACCTCCGTGCCGGTACGTGCGGTTGGCATCGTCCACCAAGTAGGGCGGGTTGGAGACGATGAGATCGAACCTGCCGGCGACCTCGGAGAAGAGGTCACTTTGAACGCACTGCGCGTAGGGGTAGCCGGCGACTGCTGCATTGGCTTTCGCGTGCAAGAGCGCGCTGGGATTGATGTCCACCAGGACGATCTCGCATCCGTTGGGCTGCGCCTGCCACGCCCTCGCCGCGACGAGTCCTCCCGGCCCGGCGCCGCACCCGACATCGGCAATGCGTGGTGATTCCGGCTGCGGCTGCATTCGCAACTGATGGCGGATGAAACTCGCAAACCGGTAGGTGTCCGGCCCGAAGAAAACGGCATCCTCTTGCGCCGTCGGAAAGGCGGAGTGGGCAAAGAGGAATCCATCGAGCGAACTGAACCGAACGTTGCTTTGCAACAGCCCGTTTGGGGCGGACTGCAGCCAGCCATCGTCCAGCAGAGCGGTTGATAGATCTGGGGGAAGCTGGTCTTTTGGAAAAGGTCGGTTCCATCCAAATGCGTCACGCAGGTCCGAAGCCTCAGGGACGTGCGGCCTTGCAAGCACTCTCTGGTGCGTGAGCGGCGTTACCGTGACGAACCGGTAGCCCATGACCGTGAGCCACTGCCCGAGCCGCTGAAGACTGTGTTGGGCAGAATGCGTGGTGGATGCTTTCATCGGATTTGGCAAGCGGCATTGCAAGGAGAGGGGGCGAGCGGCGAGGGGGGCGGGCGCCGCAGGATGCCAACCGCTGCGATCTTTCGGGGGGCCTCGGCCGTCGTGGTGTAGGACAAAAGAGCCTGCTCGCTGACGATCGTTGCATCGCCGGATCCGGTTTGCGTGGGCTGAATGGGCCGCGGAAGTCGGGATGCTCTTTCAGTGAGGCTACAATTGGAGGCTTTCCCGCAAAAACGTCGCCCGGCAGCAACCAAAGCAATCCCCCAACAAGCAGCAGTCTTCAGGAATGTCTTCCTGCGGACTCCGGGCGACCCGTAACCATTCGGAGAACCCAGTGCTTTT
>JAAIGE0100525494.1_pt1 | contig 11366 bp, 12 predicted proteins | sample 6487951 | NCBI WGS metagenome assembly JAAIGE01 (sample SAMN13974128, study PRJNA590717) | phyllosphere metagenome | biome: tomato field; feature: multiple bacterial spot infested tomato fields; material: tomato leaves; isolation source: leaves from tomato fields | host: Solanum lycopersicum ... | reverse complement strand
GGGCCGGCTCTCCCGCCACGAGATGACCTACCGTGACCGCGCCGTCGTCGTCGACAACGGCGTCATCGCCTCCGCCCTCGCCCAGCACCTCAGCAACGAATCCGGCATCGCCCGCGACAACATCCTCGTCGGCGTCTCGCACCGCACCGTCGACGTCACCGTCCGCCCACCCCTCGGCATCCCCGTCGACGCCGATCGAGTCCAGCGCATCATCGAGGGCGAGGTCGAGACGTACGCCCTGACCCCGCGCGTCCGCACGCAGGTCCGTGTGCAGCGCCCCGCCGACGACGACCGTTCCGCCGCGGCATCCCCCCGTCCCATCGATAGAGAGGCCGTGCGATGAGGAACACGCACCGCGCCGTGAACCGCGCCCTGCTGCTGATCGTCGGACTCGTCCTGGCTGCCGTCGGCGCCCTGGCCGTCCTGCTCGTCGCCCTGCCCGGAGTTTCCGGCGCGTGGACGTCGACCGCGGACGCGCTGCGTCAGGCCGCCTCCGACGTCGGGGAGCCCGCCTTCGCCTGGATCGTCGTCGCCGCCCTCGCGGTGATCGCCGTCCTCCTCATCGTCCTCGCCGCCTCCGCCGTCCGCGGACGCCACAGCACCGCCCTGCAATCCACCGGCAGCGACAACACCGAAGGACGCATCACCCTCACCGACGGATTCGCCTCCGCCGCCCTCACCAACGCCCTCGCCGACCGCGACGAGATCCTCACCTCCCGCATCAACGCCGGCGACATCAACGGCGAACCCGTCCTCCACATCGCCCTCACCCCGCGACAGAACACCTCCCCCCGCCAGGTCACCGAGCACGTCGACACCCTCGTCACCAACCTCGCCACCCTCACCGGACAGACCTTCCGCACCTACATCTCCATCCACACCGGACTGCGCGCCAAACTCGCCCACGACAACACCCGCGTCCACTGACGAAAGGGAACGACACCATGCGTTCGAAGATCCTCCTCATCGGCGGCGTCGCCCTGCTGGCCTACGTGATCGGCACCCGGACGCCACGCGTACAGGTGAAGAACCGGGAGTCCGTGGGACACCAGATCGTGCGTCTCTGGAACGACCCCCGGGCCAAGAAGCAGCGCCACAAGAACGCCGAGAAGCGCGCCAAGGCCCTGGCCACGGTCGCGAAGCAGAAGCGACGGTCGGCGGAGAAGCGCGCCAAAGCGCTGGCCGACCGGGCAGAAACCACTTTTCGCCAGTTGCGCAAGTAGTTTCTTCCACGCGTCGAACGGGCCACAGTCATACCCATGACTCCCGGAACCCCGGGAGCACCCGGACGTGGACATTCGCCCACGCCCCTCGGAAAGGATACGGACATGGGATTCTTCGGTTTCCTTCTTCTCGGCCTCATCGCCGGCGCCATCGCGAAGCTGATCCTGCCCGGCAAGCAGGGCGGCGGATGGCTCATCACGCTCCTCCTGGGCGTCGTGGGAGCCCTCCTGGGCGGTTTCCTCGGCAGCGTGCTGTTCAACGCTCCCCTGCAGGACTTCTTCTCGCTGCAGACCTGGCTCCTCGCGATCGGCGGCTCGATCATCGTTCTCCTCATCTACGGCCTGATCGTCGGTCGCCGCACAGCGCGCTGACCACATCGTCTCGGCAGAGGGAGGGTGCACGACACCCTCCCTCCTTCATCTGTCCGGCGGTCGTTCTTCACCCTGTGGAGAGCGGACGCGCGAGAAAACGGAAGCATGTAAACATGATCCGGTGAGACCTCGACCCGCTTCTTCTCCTCCCGACCACGCGGCGTCATCGCGCGTCGACGACGTCCTCCAGGGTTTCTCCCCGACCTGTCCCGGATGCCTCGTCCACCTGCATCCCTACACCGTCGGCGCCGCGGCCGCGTGGCGCTGCGATGACTGCGGGCTCGTCGTTCTCGCCTGAGCCCCCGCTACGCTGACCCCGTGCTCACCCAGATCCTCATCGCCGTCGCCGCGGTCGTCGCCGCGGTGCTCGTGGGGTTCGTGTCCCGCCGGGTGCTCGGCACCGCCGTCGGCTGGCCCCGCAGCATCGTCGTCGGACTCCTCGTCGTGGTCATCGGCATCCCGTTCGCCGAATGGGTCCTGCGTCAGACGCTCGGCGACGACGGCACGACGCTCACCGCCATCAGCGCCGACACCGTGTGGCTCGCGCTGGGAATCATCGCCCTCGCCCTCGCCTGGGTGTTCGCCCTCGGGGTCGCGGCCCTCGTCGCACTCGAGGCCATCTTCCCCACGCATCCGCTGCCGAATCCGATCGACGTGGTGCGTGCGGCGCTGCGGCAGCGCAAACGCACGCGCCGCTACCTCCAAATCCTCGCCATCGCGTCACGGCACGGACTCGGCTGGATGTTCCACGGCGGTCACTCCGGCGTCGAGCGCGAACTGAGCACGTCATCGGAACGCGCACGCGCCATCGTGGCCACCATCAACGACGCCGGCGTGAGCTTCGTGAAGCTGGGCCAGGTCCTCTCCACGCGTCGCGATCTCATCCCCGAGCCCTACCTGAGCGCATTGGCCTCGCTGCAGACCAAAGCCACGACGCTGCCCTGGTCGACCGTCCGCGACGTGATCGAGGGCGATCTGGGCCGCCCCATCGCCGAGGTCTACGCCGACGTCGAACCCGAGCCGCTTGCGGCCGCGTCCGTGGCACAGGTCCACCGCGCCACCCTGCTCGACGGGACCCCCGTGGTCGTCAAGGTGCAGCGCCCGGCCGCCCGCGCGCAGGTCGAGGCAGACGCCGACATCATCGACCGACTCGCCCACCGCGTCGAAGCGCGCACCCGCACCGGTCGCGACCTGCGCGTGACGTCGATCGCCCGGGGTTTCACCACCACCCTTCTCGAAGAGCTCGACTACCGCATCGAAGCCCGCAACACCGAGATGATCCGGTCGACCCTCGTGCACATCGAGCGCACAGACGGTCACCGCCGCGGACTCATCTCCGTCCCGCGCGTGTTCGCCGACGCGTCGTCGCTGCGCGTGCTGACCATGGAGCGCGTCGACGGCGCCGCGCTCAGCGACTCCGCCGACCGCCTGGCCGCCCTTGCGCCCGATGCGCGCGAAGCCCTCGCGGTGACGTTGATGTCGACGGTGCTCGAGCAGATCCTCGTCCACGGGGTGTTCCACGCCGATCTGCATCCGGGCAACGTCCTGCTGCGCGAGGACGGCACGCTCGGGATGATCGACTTCGGCGCCGTGGGGGTCATCGAACGCAGTCGACGTCAGCATCTGACCGCGCTGCTGCTCGCCGCCCTCAGCGAGAACGACGTGAGCGCCACCGACGCGCTCCTGCTCATCGTCGACGCCCCCGACGACGTCGACCTCGACGCGTTCCGGCACGACATCGGCGTCGTCCTGACGACGGAGCACCTCGCCTCCGGCGCCTCGGGCTCGATCTTCACGCGCATGGTCGACGTCATCCGTCAGCACCGGATCGCCCTGCCCGGCGAACTCGCCTCGGCGTTCCGCAGCTTCGCGACGCTGGAGGGATGCCTCCGCGCGATCGTCGCGGATTTCGACATGGTGGGCCGCGCCCTCCCGCTCATGCCGACGTTGATGCGGCGCACGTTCTCGCTGCGACGCATCGCCGTCGACGCGCAGGCCGATTCCGCCATCGCGATCGCCCGCCTGCAGGCACTCCCTCGCCGCCTCGACACCCTGCTCACCGGTATCGAGAAGGGGTCGATCGGCATCACGCTGCGCTCGGACGACGGCACCGACGCCGGGGGAATCCTCAGCAGGATCAGCGGAGAAGTGGCATCCACCCTCGTCTCGATCGCGGCGGTGGTCATCGCCGTGGTGCTGATCGTGTCGGGAGGCGGCCCCGTCCTCGGCGGGACGGTCACCCTGTTCTCGGTGCTGGGGGCCGTGGTCGGGCTCTTCGGCTTCTTGGGGCTGCTGCGCATCGTCCGCCGTACGTTCACACGACGCGGGTGACCGCGGCGGCACGAGCACCCCGGCGACGCACCGTACTCTGAGAGCATGGCGCGCGGATCAGCGGGGTACGACTGGCAGAACAACGCCGGAGCGCGCCTCATCGCGATCGTGGCGGTGGCCGTGCTCGGTATCGTCGCCGTGGCTGCGGCGGCCCTCGCCCTGACGCGCACCGACGACCGCGCCACCGGAGCCGCCCCCGGGCCGATCCCCACGTACGGCGCCGGCGCCTCGGCCGCACCCGCGCCGGAACGCGCCTCGATCGTGGTAATCGGAGACGACTTCACCGCCGGTACCGCCATGAACAGCGGTCCCACCTGGCCGAGCCTGCTCGACATCGACGCCGATGTCACACCCTTGGCGGTGGCCGAAACCGGGTACACCATCGGAGCGGCGGGCGACACCTTCGCCGCCCGCGCAGCGACCGTGCCGGCGACGGCCGACGTGGTCGTCTTCCTCGGCGGAGGCGACGATCCCCTGGGCTCCGCTCTGCAACCCGCCGTCGCGGCGGCATTGACGGCGGCGCGCTCAGCGGCGCCCGACGCCCGCCTCGTGGTCGTCGGGCCGCCGTGGACGGGGAACCCCGACGCTGTCGCCGGCAGCATGATCACGCGACGCGACGCCGTCGCCGCCGCCGCGACCGCCGCCGGTGCCGTGTTCATCGATCCCATCGCCGACGAGTGGTTCGACGGGACCGGCCTGGTCGGCTCCGACGGCATCCACCCCACCGACGCCGGGCACGCCCGCATGGCCGAGCGCCTTCGTCCCGTGCTGCAAGAGGCCGTCGTACCGGCGGCCTGACGTCGTCGACCCGCCGGGATCCATGACACCCACCTCCGCACGGCGCAGCGCGTCACCGCGCGGCCGACGGCGCTTCGTGATCGGTGTGCTCGCGGTCTACGCCGTGGGGCTCGCTTTCGCCGTCTTCTGGCCCGAGCACATCGACCGCGACGCCGGCGCGGCGTACGCCCTGCTGCGACGGCTGATCCCGGCGGCCACGTACCCCCGCGTCGAGTTCCTGCTGAACATCGTGCTCTTCGTTCCGCTGGGCGCGCTGCTCGCCACCCTCGTGCGTCGACGCCGAGTGGCGGTCATCGGCCTCGCCTGGCTCGTGTCGCTGACCATCGAGATCGTCCAGGGCACCCTGCTGCCCGGACGGACCTCGAGCGCGCTCGATGTCGCCGCCAACACCGTCGGCGCCGTGGTCGGCGTGCTCTGCGTGATCGCCGTCGAGCGGCTGCGACACGTGCCGGGGCGCGCCCACATGCCCCGAGGGCGGCCAACGCACCCCGACCCGCGGACGCGCTAGGTGTGCTGCCTGGGCAGCACAGCTAGGGCTCGTCGTCGCCGACGTCGAGCGCGCTACGCAGCGTGGCGTCGTCGAGGAATAGACGCCGCAACGCACGTGCCCCGTCGAGCGGGATCTCTGCACTGAGGGTCGCGCCGTCGTCGATGACGAGCCAAGGCGCATCGTCGCCGTCGCGACGAACGAGACCGACCTCAAGGGTGGTCGCTCGACCGCGCCCGCTGTCGCTGGGGCGACGCACCCGCGTCTCGAACGAGATCCCCGAGCTGCGGTGCACCTCGTCGTCGGGGTGGACGGTGCGCCCATGAGCGGTGGTGCACCAGGAGTAGGGACACCGGCTCGCGGTGCGGGGCGTACGGGGAACGGGATGCTGACCAGTCATGCCAAACCTCTCTGGAAAAGCCGTCCTGCAGGGACGGCCCAATCGTCGGTGGGCACGGGGGTATTAGAACGCGAACCTCCGACACTCGGGGTCAGCGGCCGGCGGTGATGCCCTTCGGAGGCTCGGGCAGCAGGTCGATCAGCGGCACGCCCAGCACGTCGGACAGGGCCACGAGCGTCCGCAGCCGCGGATTGGCCGGGGTGCCGGGGTTCGATTCGCCCTTCTCGAGCTTGCGATAGGTGAACGTCGAGAGCCCGGCGTCGTGCGCGACCTGTTCCTGCGACATCGACTTCTCGCCGCGCGCGCGCAACAGCGCGAGACCCAGCTCGCGCGCGAAATCGTCCCATGGCTCGCCGGCAGTCGTCATGCCACCAGCCTGACCCGGCCGCTATGCGCACATGAACATGTATACCTGCCTACTTGCATCAGACAGGGCGTGTCAGCGCGCAAATTCACCCGCCCGCTCGCCCGTCCCGCTGCGCCGCCCGGCGACCTCGTCGTCGACCGAAGAAGAACCGGGCGGCGAAGAGCACGGCGAGGACGATCAGGATGCCGGGAAGCGTCAGCGGGACGCCCGCGCCGCGCAGCACGCCGAGCGCCACGATCACCGCAACCACCGGGGCCACCCAGCCGATGATCTGCCAGATGCGTCGTCGGTTCACGAGGACAGGCTAACGGCAGCCGCGTCGCCCATCGCACCGGCGCGTCGTCCCGGAGGATGACGTCGCGCCCCCGATGTCCACCGCCGTGCCGATTCGCCGGAGGTGACGCTTTTCTAGCGTGAGACCGTGAGCACACGCACCCCACAACATCCGACCGACGGCAAGCGATCCCCGAACGGCGAGGTCGCCGCCCGCGCCGAGAACGTGACCAAGACCTACGGCTCGAACGATCGCGCCGTCCACGCGCTCACGGGCGTCAGCCTGACCGTGCGCCGTGGTGAGTTCGTCGCGGTGATGGGCCCCTCCGGGTCCGGAAAATCGACGCTGATGCACATGATGGCAGGACTCGACGCACCGACCTCGGGTCGCGTCTGGCTCGGCGACACCGAGGTGACGGGACTGTCCGACACCGACCTCACGGTCCTGCGCCGGCGACGCGTGGGCTTCGTGTTCCAGTCCTTCAACCTGGTCCCCACCCTGACCACCCGCGAGAACATCCTCCTGCCCTTCGACCTGGACGGTCGGCGACCGTCTTCGGGTGAGCGAGTCCGCATCGACCATCTCGTGCACGCCCTCGGACTGACCGAGCGGCTCGACCACCGCCCGGACCAGCTCAGCGGCGGTCAGCAGCAGCGCGTGGCGATCGCCCGCGCCCTGGCGACGGCGCCCGACCTCGTGTTCGCCGATGAGCCCACGGGCAACCTCGACTCCCGATCCAGTCGTGAGGTGCTCGCCCTGCTGCGGACGGCCGCCCGCGAGTTCGGGCAGTCCATCGCCATGGTCACGCACGACCCGATCGCCGCGTCCCGTGCCGACCGGGTGGTGTTCGTCGACGACGGGCGCATCGTGGCCGACAAGCCCGCGCAGACCGCCGAGCAGATCTCGGCGTTCATGCTGCGCAGCTCGAGCCGCGCCGCCGACCGAGCGCTCTTGTGACCCGGCTCGGGTGACCGTCGTCCGGACGGGCGTCTCAGCCGTCCGCCGTCGCGCCGTCGCGCCGCGACGCCCGCTCGTCGATGGCCACCTGCAGACCGAGCACGCCGAACCAGGCGATCGCCAGGGTGGCCGCGGTGAACTCGAGATTGCCGCCCAGGACGGTATCGCCGCCGAACAGCGCCAGCATGGCTCCGGTGAACGAGGTGACGCCGACCGCGACGAGCGTCACGATGCTGGCCCAGCGCATCCACGGCCGACGGCGGAACGCCGCCACCTGGCCCATCGCCACGATGGCGAGCACGAAGCCGAGAACGGCCGCGGCGATGTGGATGGTGTCCTGCGGGAGAGCCCCGGGGGTGAACGGCACGGGGCACCCGGCAGAGCACGTCACGACGGATGCCAAGGCGAAACACAGACCGCACAGCAGCAGCGTCGCCGCCACGGGCCACCCGGTCACGTAGCGGGCGCGGGAGCCCGTGAGTGCCCGGTCGACCAGTACCGCGGCCCCGCCGAGCAGGAGGAGGGCGGTGTTGAACATCGGCGCGGTCGACATCCCCGTGGCCCCGAGCTGGCTGACGTAGTGCACGGAGGGCTCGAACGATCGGCTGATCCAGATGAGCATCGCGCTGGCGAAGGCGAGCGCCGCCCCGATCCGCGCCTGGCCGACCACGCGCGACCGTCGCCCCGGCGCCGTTCCCCCCGCAGCCCCCGGCGCATCGCGCATCGAGCGGCGATCGAGCGTCTCGGTCATCGGTCTCCCTCAGCGGTGGCCCGCGGCACCACGGGAGCCCCGTCACCCTATCGCGCGACGGCCGCGTCGCCGCGGTCTGCGCGACGACTGCGTCGCCGTGGTGCAGGTGAGTTGCCCTCGCGGTTCAGGTGAAATCGGGCCGCCGGGCTGACGTCGTCGCACGAGACCGAGGAAGCTGGAGGCGCGGGCAGGGCGTACCGACCGCCTGCGAGCCGGGGGGCCGCAGATGCCGCGTCTCCGCCCTGCCCGCACCTCTTCGAGGACCACTGGTCCCGAGCCTTTCCTGACGGGGGCGGTGCTTCGCCCTCTGCCGCAGGACTGGTGTGAATTCGGGGCGAGCGGGGGCGAACCGGCGGGTGAGAAATGCGACGAATGCGGGGGCACGACGCGCGGCCCATGTCAGTCTCGTCGAGAGCGGCGCGCCGAGAGGTTCTCCCCCAAGGTCCCTCTTCCTGACCGCGCGACCGCTCGCCCCCAAGATGCGCGGTCTCGCCACCACGGCACCCGGTCGGCGAGACCGCGCATCCCTCTCCTCCGGCCACCTCATCGCGGGCCGCCCAGACGATCCCCAGCTTCCGGGCATGACGATGTCGGGGGCCTGCGGTTGAATCGAAGAGCGCCCGACCCATCGCGGCACGAGCGGCCCTCCCGATCGGCCGACGGGCGCCGTGCCGCCCCGACCGGGGACCCCCACGAGAGGACGACCGTGACCGACGACCGCGACAACCACACGGACCGACCGGACGACGATGCCTCCGACGCCTCGCGCACCGAAGAGTCGACGACCGGCCTGGGGATCGAGGACCTGCTGCACTCCCCGGAAACGCCCGCGGGGTTTCCCGTCGGCTTCCGCGGCTACGACCGCGACGCGGTCGACGAGGCCGTGCGCGAGCTGACCGACCGTCTGCGGCGCGCCGCCGAAGACGCCCACGACGCCAAGCTCCGCGCCGAGGCGACCTTCGCGCAGCAGCGCGCCGAACACGACGCCGAGCTCGAAGAGGCCGGGCGTCGACACGGGGAAGAAGCCGCCGAGCTGCGTGATCAGCTGCGCGAGGCCGCCGCGCGAGCGAGCGAGGCCGAGACGCAGGTGAGCGCCCTCTCGTCCGAGATCGCCGGGCGGGGCGCGGGAGACGACGACGGCGAGCCGCAGAGCCGCCAGCAGTTCGAGGCGATCCTGCGCGTCGCCGAGGAGCAGGCCGCGGTGCTCGTGCAGAACGCCGTCGCCCAGGCCGAACGGCTCGTCGCCGCGGCGCGCGACGAGGCGGATCAGATCCGCGACGAGGCCGTGGCCGACCAGACCCGTCAGCGGGTGCAGTCCCAGCACGACGCCGATCAGGCGCAGCTGCGCATCGAGACCGAGCTGACCGCGCACACCGCTCGACTCGAACGCGAGGGCGCACACGCCGCCGAGAAGGTGGCCCAGGCCGAGCGCGAGGCCGTCGCGATCCGCACCGAGGCAGAGAAGGGCGCCGCGGCTCTGCGCTCGATGGTGTCGCGCGAGACCGGCGACATGCGCGCCAAGGCCGAACGCGACCTGCGCGAGATGACCGCGCGTGTGCTCGAGTTCGAGGAGTCCCTCACGCGGCGCCAGGACGAAGCCCAGCAGGAGTTCCTCGTCCTGCACGATCAGGCCGTCGCACATGCCGAGCGCATCACCTCGGACGCGGGCGCGCAGGTCGCGGCGTCGCTCGAGCACGCCCGCCGCATCGCCGCCCGCGCGGACGACTACGAGCGGGTCACCCGCGCCCAGGCCGCCCAGATCGAAGCCGACGCGCAGGCACGCGCCCGCGAGATCCTCGATCGCTCGCGCGAGAAGGCGCAGCGTATCGCGGACACCATCACGGACCACTCGACCACCGTGCTGCGCGCGGCCGAAGATCGCACGCGCGATCTGCGATGGCAGCAGCAGCAGCTCGGCAGCTTCTTGGCCGAGATGAACGAGCTCATGCGCGCGGTTCCGCGCGGAGCGCAGCCGCCGTTCGACGATGAGGCAGCCGCGGAAGCGGGCGGCGATCACTCCGCCGATGAGACCGAGGTGGCGGCATTCGAGGAATCCACCGACGAGATCGCGCGCGACTGAGCCTGCCTCGCGCCGCTAGCGTGGAGGGATGCGAAGCGTCCCCCTCGGCCCCTCGGGCCCCGCCGTCCCCAACGTCGTCGCCGGCATGATGCGCATCGACGGCAAGAGCGACGACGAGGTCCGCGACCTCTACACCGCGGCCCGCGCCGCGGGCATCGACTTCTTCGACCACGCCGACATCTACGCCGCCGAGCTGCACTCCGCGGAGCGGCGGTTCGCCGAGGCGCTCGCGTTGAGCCCTGGCGAGCGCGCAGAGATCCGCCTGCAGACGAAGGCCGGCATCGTCCGCGAAGGTCCGTACTTCGACTTCTCGTACGAGCACCTCGTCTCGTCGGTCGAGGAGTCCCTGCGCGCATTGCGCACCGACTACGTCGACGTGCTGCTGCTTCACCGACCCGACGCCCTGGTCGAGCCCGACGAGGTGGCGCGCGCCTTCGACGAGCTCGAGAGCGCGGGCAAGGTTCGCGCCTTCGGCGTCTCGAACCACACGGCGCGTCAGATCCAGCTGCTGCGCACCGCCGTCACGCAGCCGATCGTGGCGAACCAGCTGCAGCTGTCCATCGCGCACGCGCCGCTCGTCGCCCAGGGCCTCGCGGCCAACATGGAGAGCGCGCCGCAGTCGGCCGTCCTCGACGGCGGGGGGCTGCTCGATTTCTGCCGTATCGAGGGCATCACCGTGCAGGCGTGGTCGCCGCTGCAGGGCACGCGCGGCGACGGCGGCGTCTTCCTCGGTCACCCCGCCTACGCCGAGCTGAACGCGGTCATCGACGAGCTGGCCGCGCGGTACGACGTGGAGCCGATCGCCATCGCGGTGGCGTGGATCACGCGGCATCCGGCGGGGATGCAGGTGGTGCTGGGAACGACGACCCCGAGCCGCGTCCGCGACGCGGCCGCGGGATCCGACATCCCGCTCAGCCGCGCCGAGTGGTACGCCCTCACCCGCGCCGCGGGCTACGTCGTGCCCTGACCTCCGACCGCGTCAGTCGCCGCGGGGCTTGCGACGACCGCGCATCAGCACGATCGCGCCGCCGATGACCACCACGGCCGCCGCCAGCACGGCGAAGAGCACGAGGAAGCCGCGACCGTTGTCGACCTCGGGCGCGGGCTCAGCCTGCTGCGAGTCGTTCGCCGCGGTGTCGGTCTGCGTGGGCGACGAGCTCGGCGAGGCGAGAGGCGTCTCGGGCGCAGGCTCCGCGGTCGCGGCCGTGACGGTCACCGTCGCGGTCGCCAGCACGGTCTCCCCCGTGCCGACCGTGATGGTGATCGGGCCGGACTGCGAGGCGGTGAACTCGATGAGCGCGGCGCCGTCGGCCGCGGGGACCTCGG
>JAAIGE0100172669.1_pt1 | contig 11372 bp, 11 predicted proteins | sample 6487951 | NCBI WGS metagenome assembly JAAIGE01 (sample SAMN13974128, study PRJNA590717) | phyllosphere metagenome | biome: tomato field; feature: multiple bacterial spot infested tomato fields; material: tomato leaves; isolation source: leaves from tomato fields | host: Solanum lycopersicum ... | reverse complement strand
CCTTCACCTTTGTGGCGATGTGATCGAGCTCATTCACTGGCGACATGATTCCCCCTTAGGTTGCCGATAATCGATGTTATCGATTATCGGCAACTGTGGTCGACGAGGAGATTGCGGCGAGCCCACGACGATGCTGCGGTTGGAAGTGACGAGCCTGGGTCCGCGCGCCGAATGTCCGCAGGAGATCCGTCGGCCTGACCGCGGAGGGCGCCGCATCCGGCACTCGTGATGTGTACGTTGCTACTACTCGCCCGAGACGATCTCCACCTTGAACCCGGCGGTGTTCTCCAGCCAGCCCGCGTAATGGTCCGGGCCTCCGGCGTGCGGGTAGCGGTCGTGGTACAGAGGTGTCCACCCGTGCTGGTCTGCGAGATCCATCACGTCATCGACCTTGGTGGGGCTACCGCCGGGATCGGCCACGAGCGTCAGCCGCGGTTAATCCGGTCGCCGCCGATGGCGGTGTTCGGATTGGCGACCCGCTCGCGATTCGCATCAGCCAGGTGCGACGCGAACAGCCTCCGGTGCATCCTCGTGACGAATGTTGTGACATGCGTACCGCCAAGCTCACATTTTCGTGAGGTGGTCATCCGTGGCGATTCATCCTTGACCGGCCAGTCGTGGCGGGCTTACGGTCGTGTCACGCCCATATGAATGATGTGACATGCAATCGAGTAACACGCGACGCGCGCGACTGGAGAAAGCGGTCGCATGGCATCAGCCGGCTGAGCGGTCCGTTTGGGCGGCGGGCCCGACGGAGAGAACAACCCACAACGAAGGAAAGATAGGGGATTGCAGTGAGCATGCGATTCACGAAACGAAGCAAGGTCGCCACGATGATCGGAGCATCGGTGCTCCTCTGGGGCCTGGCAGCCGCACCCGCGTTCGCTGAGGGCAGCTGGAACTCGTCGTTGAACAACGCGGGTCCCGGCTTCTCATCGAGATGGTGGACGGACAACAACTACGACGCGAACAGCACTCGCACGCAGTTCGCCTCGTGCCAGGGCGGCACCAACGCGAACTACCTGGTGCAGCGGGTGAACCTGAACCTCTGGCGTGACAACGGCGTTTTTCCCGACCACAACCACGGCGTGACAACCAACTACTGCAACGGCACCTGGGCCAGCTGGGGCCGCATGACCAGTGTCGGCAGCTACAAGTGGACGGTGGGGGACATGTACGTCAACTATTACGGTGCTGGTGACTACGCCTGGATCAGCAACGGTCGCGTGACGGTTCCGAGCCTGTCCACGCAGTACTGACCTCGACGGCTTTACAGCCGCGGTGACCCGACGCTCTGCCTCTCGCCGTGTTACTCCGTCGGAGAAGGGCAGAGCTCACCCGATAAGGATGGTGCGAGTGCTCGCAGCAACAGTCGCCCGGTTCGCCTATCGGCGCGACAAGCCTCGACTCCAGGGCGTCAACCTGACCCTCGAGCCGGGGAGAACCGTGCTTCTCGGCCCGAACGGCGCGGGCAAGACCACGCTTCTCAAGGCGATCGCGGGAGTGCTCGCCTACGAAGGCTCCCTCGCGATCGATGACATCACGTACTCGACCTCGGCCCGCCGACCCAGGTCTTTTCGACGCGCAGTGGGATGGTTGCCGCAGGACGTGACGCCTTTTCCGAATCTCTCGGTTCGAGAACACGTCGCCTATGTCGGCTGGCTCAAGGGTCTCCCCGTCAAGCAGGCATGGGACCAAGCCGGCGCAGCGCTGCAGGCTGTGGGCCTCGAGCCGCGGGCTCGGGAACGTGCCGGAAGTTTGTCAGGCGGGCAGACGCGACGTCTGGGCATCGCGGGCGTTCTCGTACACGACGCCGCCTATCTTCTGCTTGACGAGCCAACAGCCGGTCTCGATCCACGCGAGCGGGAGCGGCTAGTCGAGATCTTGCAACCGATAGAGAAGGAACGCGCGGTTCTGATCTCGACCCACGACACCGACTCGCTCATCGACGATGACTCGCGCATCCATGTGCTCGCAGGCGGAACCACGCGATTCACCGGCACCTACGAGCAGTTCGTCGTCGGCCAGACCGGCGACACTGCCACGGACCGGGTGCGACGTGCCTACGCATCCCTGGTGCCGGAGGACTGAGGCCATGAGGCTTCCGATCCCGCTGCGCCGCCGGCCGGTCTATTGGCTGTTGCTTCCCGCGATCCCGCTCATGTGGATCGTCGCGCAGTTCTCGGCTCCGATCGGGGTTCCGCCCCAGACCTGGACCTGGGTGATCGGCCACTCTGTGCTCCTCCTGCTCGTGCCTGCGGCTGTGTCTGCGACCGGCGCCGCGCTCGATGCAGCGAGGCTCCGCACCCGTCGTCAGGAGAACGCCATCAACGTGCGTTCTTCCGTGCCGATCGTGTGGAACGCGATCTGGCCGAGCTACCTCTGCGGCCTGCTGGCACAGCTCGTCGCTGTCCTTATCGTGGCCCTCAGTACAACGGGAGGCGCCGGTCGCGTCCCGTGGGAGATGCTCGGCGCCGTCGGTGCGATGCTGCTGTTCCACACATCGCTGGGATTCTTCATGGGCAGCCTGGTTCGCCCCATCTTCGGCGTTCCGGCAGCGCTCGCGATGAGCTACATCTGGCTCGGGTTCACGGGCACCGTCCCGTACTTCGAGCTGAGGCACCTCGCCGGGCTCGTGCTCGAGACCTGCTGCTACTACGACCAGCAGCCCAGCCCAGCGTCCCTGGCGGCCGTGACAGTGTTCTCGACTCTTGCTGCGGCGGGCCTTCTGATCTCCGCATCCGCTGCTCTTCGAATCGTGGCCGGACGGACCGTGTTGTCCGCATGCGCGGGCGTGGGGCTGGTCGTGGCGGCGTTCGGGGCGGGCCTGATCGTCGCGAACGGTCTCCCACCGTCGGCGGCAGAGCCCCGCGACCGCGGGGATCTCGTATGCACCGACGGTGAGGTGACGGTATGCCTGTTCCCTGAGCAGCAGGACTCCGCGATCGTTGCGCGCACCCAGGAGATGGTTCAGCGCGTGCGCGCACAGGGCGTGACGATCCCCGCCAGGGTGGAGGCCTCGAGCGACGTCAGGTACGACCGCGACCGTATTCGTTCGCGTGCGTTCCCGGAGATGCCCGAACACCAGCTCGCGGGGTCGCTTGCCAGCGACCTGCCCGAGACGATCTGCGACGGCGACTCGGTCGAGGTGGCTATCGAACGTGACCTTGCACGATCGACCGCGGTGGTCTGGCTGCAGGCGACCATGCTCGGCATCGATCTGAGCGAGGTACCCCTTAACGGCGCTGAGCCGGCCCTGGCCGCGAGGGTCGGCGCGCTCGCGGTCGAGTCCGAGGCCCGCCGAGTCGCCTGGGTAAATGACGCGATCGCCTCGCTGCGGGACTGTGCGACGCCGCCTCCGGGACTGCCATGAGATTGGGGCTGAAGACCCACCGGGTCATAGCCGTCGCGATGGTCCAGCTGGCCGCGGCGATGATCGCTTCTGCCTTCGGAGACACGCGGCTCGCACTGCCCGGGCTCGGCGGTGACGGCCCGCTGTCGCTGCTGGTCGCGCTGATGGCCACACTGACGACGGCGCCGGCACTCGTTCGGGCGTGGCCGATGGAGCGAGTGAACCTGGCTCGAAACGCCGGCGTGATCTCGATCGCCATGCTCTGCCTGCAGCTCATCCCGGCCGTAGCGACCGCGGCCATCTTCGCCGTCAGTGGCTCCTCCCATGGGATCGTCTATGTCGGGATGCTGCTCTGGTTGCTCGCCCTTCAGCTATTGACGGGGGTGATGCTCACCGCGACCTACCAGGGCATCGCTCCGGCGGTCTACGTGTTCTTGTGCGCGCTCGTCGGACGAATTGACTCAGCCGTTCAGCCCTGGGCATGGCCGCTAGCGGACCCCGGTGTGCTCGAGGCCACCGTGTTGGGCGGCGGCGCGTTCGCCGTCGCCTTTGGACTCCTTGCCTTGCTCGGTCTTCACCGCGACACGCGCAGGTGAGGAGGCGATGTTCAGCGCCCCGCCCCGAACCGCCGATCCAGAACCTGCCCGTACTCGCTTCCGGCGAGGTACTGCCGAAGCGCGTTCGCCAGGCCAGTGAGATCGGCGTGATCGAGCTCCGCGCGCGCCCGCTCGTCGGTGGATCGCTCGATCTCACGCAGCTGCGGCACGAGGGCCTTGCCCGCGACCGTCAGTTGCAAGGCGACGGCGCGTCGATCCGACGCGTGCGTCGACCGCTCGACGAAGCCGCGACGCACGAGCGTGTCGACGATGCGGCTCGGGCTGCCGACCTCGCAGACGATCAGCTTGCCCAGCTCCTTCAGCGTGATGGGACCGTACTCGGCCAGCACCAGCACGATCTCGAACTGCGACGAGGTCAGACCGAACGGCTCGAGCCGGCGACCTAGCGCACGGTTGCCCTCCCGCTGCGCAGCCAGCACCAGATACCGCAACTCGAGCGGCGCGAGCCCCAGCACGCCATCGGACGCAGCGGTCGTCGGGTCAGCATCGGTCATGCGGGTATCCAGCCGGTCGAAAGCGGGCGGTGAAGCTTCCGACCATTGTGCCAGCACGCGCGGCTGAGGGCCGGTCGGCACGCGCCCGACCGACCCCCGCGCCGCGTCAGCGCGACACGGCCTCTGCCGGCGATTTGGCCGCAGAGGCAGCCGACGAAACGTCGTGCGAGGGTGCCTGCCGCCCAAACGCCCGCGGACCGATCGCTCGCAGAACGCTCGGCATCACCAGCATCCGGATGACGACGGCATCTAACACCACGGCGATCGCCAGGCCGATGCCGATCTCGCGCACGATGCTGATCTGCGCGGTCGTGAACGACAGGAACACCGCGACCATGATCAGCGCCGCACTGTTGATCATCCCGCGGGTGACGGCGGCGCCCCGCAGCACGGCTTGCTCGAACGGCAGACCGTCTCGATACAGCTCGCGCATGCGCGACATGATGATCACCATGTAGTCCATGCTGAGCCCGAACATCACGGCAAAGAGCAGGATCGGCGTCACTGAGTTCAGGGGCTCATCGCTGATCCACCCCTGCACGAGCGTCAACGCACCGACACTCGCGCCGACCACCAACAGGTTGAAGCCCAGGGCGAGCAGGGGCAGGATCACTGACCGCCACGCGAACGCGAGCATCGCGAACGTCAGCACGAGAACGACGACGGCGATCAGCGGGATGCTGCCGATCAACGTCTCATCGAAGTCCAGCCCTTGAGCAGTCGCCCCCGTGACGACCACCTCGGCGCCATCGGCCAGCTGGTTGCCCAGACCCTTCCGCACTTCGACCACCAAGTCGTGCGCCGCCACCGAGTCGGGACCCTCGGATGTCGTCACCAGCAAGCGGGTCGAGATCTGCTCGCCCTCCGAACTCCAGAGGCGCTGCAGCGGCTCGGGCGTCGTGCCGGCTTCGAGGGCGAGCGCGGCGGGGCTTCCGGTCGGCGCGAGAGTGGCCGCATCGAGCACTGACTCGACGCCATCCCGATCGGCGAGCCAGGCGCTCGCCGATGCCGTCTCGGCGAGCGCTCGAGACGGCTCCGTTCCGGCCGCGAAGGTCACGATGACATCGACCGGGAAGAGACCCTGCTGTCCGATCTCGCTCTCGAGCAGTTCGAGACCCTGACGCGCAGCGTCGTCAGCCGGCAGAACGGTCGCGCTCGCGACCGGCGACTGCAGCGAGAGCCCGAGAACCGGCAGCGCGGCGATCGCGAGGGCGATGGCACCCGCCGCGCCGACGAGACCCGGGCGGCGGATACGCGACGACACAACGGCGGGTTTCGTGACGGGAGCCTTCGCACGGCGGGTGAGGAAGGGGATGCGGCCGGCGTCGATACGCGGTCCGATGAGCACGAGCGCCGCAGGCAGCGCGAGCATCGTCACCAGGAGCGCTACGAGCGCCACGACCACTCCGCCCAGGGCGATGCTCGTCAGTGCCATCACCTGCGGGAGGAATAGGGCCGACAGTGCCACCGCGACGGCTATACCGCTGAAGAGGACGGAGTGCCCGGCCGTCGCCATGGTCTCCATGACGGCGTCGGGGGTCTTCCGTCCCGCGGCCAGTTCCTCGCGGAAGCGCTTGATGATGAACAGCGAGTAATCGATGGCGACGGCGAGACCGATCATCGAGACGATGTTGGAGTACAAGTTCGAGATCTCGGTCACCTGCGTCGCGAGCGTGCCGAACCCGAGCGAGATCATCAGCGCCGACCCCGCCACGAGCAGGGGGAGGAGCGTCGCCACCACCGACCCGAAGACGACGAGCAGCACGACGATGAGCACCGGGAACACGATCACCTCCGCTCGCAACGCGTCGGCCTTCGAGTGCGCGTTGAGCTGGAAGTCGAGTGCCGGCTGGCCGGTGACGTATCCGTCGGCGGCGAGCCCCGCGGCATCCAGTTCGGCCTGCAGATCCGGCACGATGTTCTGCACTGTCGTGCTGTCGTCGTCGAAACCGGCGATGAGCGCGACGGCGCGTTCGTCGGGGGAGCTGAGGTCGGGCTGATCCGCGGGACCTGCGATCGACTCGGCACCGGCGTCCGTGGCGAGTCGAGCAGCGGTCTCGATATCGGCTGCGGCCACCGGGGCGTCGGACCGAAGGACGACGACCAGCTGCTGCGGTGATTCACCGAACGTGCTCTGCAGCGTCTCTTGCGCGACGGCGGCCTCTGCGCGGGGATTCGAGAAGCCCCCACCACTGAGTGCGCCGTCGAGGCGGAGGGCGAGCAACGCGCCGAGGACGAAGAGCAGCGCCCACACAGCGAGCACGGAACGCGGGTGACGGATGACGAATGCGGTGATCTTCTTCACGGGTGACAACTCCAGACGTCGATGTGCGTGACACAACATGTATATCTCACATCGACGTGACGAACCGAGGCTTTCCGTCGTATTGCAGGCTTGACTCGCCACGTATGGCAGATCTATCGTCGGGTCAACCCATTTACATGGCGTCACACGTAGTGATACGGCACGTATTTTGTGGGTGTTCAAGCGACATGCGGCCGTCTGGCCCCGAGGAGGAAACGACATGGATACCGAGAGCGAGCGGAGAGGCGGCGACGTCGCCGATCGAGCAACGAACGAGCAGGTCTTCGACCCCATCCGAGAGGTGATCGCCGCAATCGGGCGCGGCGAGATGGTGGTCATGGTCGACGACGAAGACCGTGAGAACGAAGGAGACCTCGTCGTCGCCGCCGAACACGCCACGTCGGACGTCGTCGCCTTCATGATCACCCACGGTCGAGGTCTCGTCTGCCTCGCGCTGACCGCTGCGCGAGCCCGCGAGCTCGACCTGCCGCCGATGGTCGTGGTCAACGGAGACCACCACGGCACGGCCTTCACCGTGTCGATCGACGGAACCCCGGCGAACGGCGTGACGACGGGCATCTCAGCGGCTGAGCGCGCCACGACGATCGCGCTCGCCGTGACGGGAAGCGCCCACGACCTGCAGCGCCCGGGCCACATCTTCCCGCTCATCGCGCGCGACGGGGGAGTGCTCGTCCGCCCCGGGCACACCGAGGCGTCGGTCGACGTGGCACGCCTGGCGGGGTGCTCGCCGGCTGGGGTGATCGTCGAGATCATCGGCGAGGACGGCGAGATGCTCCGCCGCGACGCGCTGCGCCGTTTCGCCACCCGCCACGGTCTGCTGATGACGAGCATCGAGCAGCTGCGGACGTATCTGCTCGAACGGAACGGCTGACATGCGCGCCGACGTCATCGTGCGCCGAGTCAGCGCGCCGATGATCCATGCGCTTGTCCGTCGGCACCTCTGTGACGTCGTGGGACTCGAGAACCTGCCGACCCAGGGGCCGTTCGTGCTCGTGCCCAATCACCGCAGCTACTTCGACCATCTCGTGGTCGAGACGGTGGTCGGGTTCGCCGTCGGCCGGCCAGTGTGGTTCCTGACGAAGCGCGAAAGCTTCGAGAGGCGTCTTTCTCGCGTCTGGACGACGGCCTGGTACGGCATCCCGGTCGACCGCGAACAACCCACGCCCGACACGCTGCGCGCTGTGCGACGGGTGATCGACGCCGGCGAGGTGCTCTGCGTGTACCCCGAGGGAACTCGCAACACCGGCGGAGACCTGCTCCCGTTCCACGCGGGCGCGTTCCGATTCGCGGTCGCTTCGGCTGTTCCGGTGATCCCGGTGGCGATGACGGGAACCGACGCTGTTCTGCCGCTCGGGGCGCGGTGGTTCCGCCGCCGTGCCCGCGCTCGCATCGCGTTCGGCAAGCCGATCGTTCCCGATCTCCGTTCCGGCCGAGCGGATGCCGCGGCTCGCCTCGCGGTCGAAACGAGAGCGGCGATCGTGTCGATGTACACCGAGCTCGGCAGTGACCGCGTCGTTGCTGCGGTCCGCGGGTTTCGGATCGTCGGACGGTCGGCGCGCGTTCACCGCGAGTGGGGGAGTCGCGCCGCGCGTGCCTTTGATGAGCTGACGAGCTCGGCGCTCACCCCGGACGGAACACTGCCCCGCGCAGCCATCCTCCGACTGCGATCCCTGCTCGCGCTGCTTCACCGCATCGATCCCGCGTCCCATGATCTGCTCGCGCAACGTGCGCGCCTTCGCGGTCTCGTGTTGGTGCGCATGCCGCTCCCGTTGCGGATTCTGCCGAGCCTCGTGGTGCTTCGCGGACTGCGCCGGGTGCTCCGTGTCGATCCTGACCACGCAGCGGCCAACTATCTGATGGGCCGCTGGTATCTGGCGATGCCCGCGACGCTGGGTGGAGGCGCGGCGCGCGCCGAAGCGGCGTTCCGTCGAAGTGCGGAGTCAGCAAAGCCGGGAGACACACGAGCGCTCGCGGCACTCGCCGAACTGTATGCCGGGGCGGGGCGCGTCGGCGAAGCGCTTGAAGCTCTCAAACGTGTCGCCGATGCGTCTGTGGACGGAGATGCCCGTGCCGAGATGCGTGCCGAGCGGGCGCGGGCGCGCATCGATGAATTGTCCCGAGCGACGCCGGTCAGCCTGGGTCGAGGTCGCGCCCGCCGCGTCCCGCCTCCGCTCGACTCGCGCCATCCCCGCGGGTGAAGTGTTCGGTACGGCGACCCATCTGATGCGTCGTGTTAACGAGGGTGCAACGCGAACAACCTGGCAGGCTCCACCTCGAGCGCATCGCAAATCGCAGTCAAGGTCGTGAGGCGGACGGAGCCTCGCTCCTGGCGCTGAATGCCCGCCATAGCTCCGCCGGCCCGACCGAGGAGGGCGCATCCGGCACTCGTGATCTGTGCGTTGCTACCGCTCGTCCGCGACGATTTCCACCTTGAATCCGGCGGAGTTCTCCAGCCAGCCCGCGTAGTGGTCTGGGCCTCCGGCGTGCGGATATCGGTCGTGATACAGAGGTATCCATCCGTGCTGATCGGCCCGAGCCATCACGTCGTCGACGTGGGCGGGGCTACCGCCGGTGAAGGCGAGGTGGTTGACGCCCGGCATCCGTCGGTCGTGTGTCGTCCCGGAGAGATTCGGTGACGTGGTCACGGTGAGGTACGCGCCGCCGGCGCTCCACGATTCCCCTTCGGGCCATTCGCTGTCGCGGGTAAAGCCAAGCTCGCGAAGCAGCCAACCCCATTGCTCTCGAGCTTCTGCGAGATCCGCGACCCACACCTCGACATGATGAAACCCCGCCATGCCGTCCAGTCTCTCAACCGTTGGAATCACAGATGGAATGGAGCCCCAAGCGTGCCGTCAGAGTCGCTGATCTCGCATCGTCCTGGACGCTGCGCCGAGAGTGCCGGTAAACAGGAGCACCGTGCCAGCGACGACGAATACGGCGCCGGGGCTGAGCGCCTCTGCCAACACGCCCGATGTCAGGTACGACAGTGGTGCCGCGCCGAACGTTGCCAAACTCAGGGCCGCCATCACTCGACCGGCGTGAGCGGTGTCTGCCTGTGTGAGGAAGAGAGTCGCGAGCAGTGTCGCGCATACACCCGAACATGCTCCCGCGACTACCGCGGCAACGGCGGCGGCGGCGGCTGAGTCAGCAAGACCGATTGCGGCCGTCGCCGGTCCCATCGCGATGATCGCGATGACGGCCATCTGTCCGGCCCGTCGTGGCGTGCCCTTGATCGCGAGGACGAGAGCAGTTGTACCGGCGCCTGCCGCGAACACGGCGAGCAGCGCACCGACGTCCGCGGCGGTCCAGTCATTTGAGACTGCGAGAAGGGTCAGGCCGGTGGTGAACGGACCCGCGTAGGCGAACTCTCCGATAGTGATGAGTGCCAGCATCACGCGCAATCCTGGCTGACTGAGTGTGTATCGAAGACCCTCCCACGCATCGTGAATGAGGCCGGTCGTTCCAGTGTTCGCGGTCTCGCCCGCGTCCGCCGGGGAGGGCTGCTCCCGGGCGCGGAGCTCCTGGGTCAGATACAGCGCCATACACGACAGTGCGAACAATGCGGCGTTGACCGACACGGCAGCCACGAACCCGAATGTGCTGAGCAGGAAGCCGCCCAGTGGTGGCCCCAGCACGGTCGCCAGACGCTGAACGACCGAGCGAAGCAGTTGCGTCCTGCCAATCTGTTCGCGCGCGACGATCCGCGTCGGAAGCGCTCCAACCGACGGGAGAAAGAAGGCGTCGATGGTTCCGAATATCAGTGCGACGAGAACGAGCATCACGACGGAGGAGACAGACGTCGCGGCGACGATCGCGAAGACGAGCATCGTTCCTAGGCGTAAGAGGTCTGAAGCCAGTGCCACGCGACGAGCGCCCAGGCGGTCTGACAGTGCACCACCAACCAGCAGTAGAAGAGCCCGCGGGGCCGCACCGATTCCGACGATCAGTCCCGCCATCGCGGGAGAGGCGATCTGCGCCGCAGTCCATGCGAGCGCGAGGTAGAAGATCTGATCGCCGATGAGCCCCAAGCCGAATCCGGTGAGCCAGCGCGGTACATTCCACGACCTACCGCGCCTCGCGGTCAGGCCTCGGGTCATCGAATCGGGAACCCGTGGAGGATGACCGTCACGGTTTCTGAATCGGTATCCGTTTTCGATGGGGTGGTCGCGGTCTTCTCGAAGTCCCGCAGCAGGAGCGCCATCTGCTCGTAGAGTTCGCGAGTCTGCTCCGGGTTCAGGCGTAGGAGAAAGTCGGCAGAGAACGCCGCCGACGACCACTCGACGCCCCACTGCTCCCTCGAGCGGTGGAAATCGTCCAATCGCCGACGCTGGTTCGCGAACATCACCTCCTCGACCTGCTCCAAGAGGACTCGGTCGCCGCCCTCGCTCTCCACTGGCGAGGGAAACGTAAAGCCGACCTCGACGACGCGCCACCACTTGTCGCGTCCGTCCGATGGATCGGCGTCGACCGACTCAACCGCTTCCACGAAGCCGTACTTTGCTAACTCGCGCAGGTGGTAGCTGACCAACGACGGGGTTGCCTGTACCTGCTCGGACAGTCGCGTCGCGGTCGACTGCTCTGTG
>JAAIGE0100270991.1_pt1 | contig 11375 bp, 13 predicted proteins | sample 6487951 | NCBI WGS metagenome assembly JAAIGE01 (sample SAMN13974128, study PRJNA590717) | phyllosphere metagenome | biome: tomato field; feature: multiple bacterial spot infested tomato fields; material: tomato leaves; isolation source: leaves from tomato fields | host: Solanum lycopersicum ... | reverse complement strand
CGGCACGCTGAACTTCGACTTCCTGCGCTATCTCGTGACGCGCTACGAGCCGCATGACGGGCCGCAGGCGCAGATCGCGGGCTTCCTGCGGGCTCAGTTCGGCACGCGGGTCCTGACAAATCCGATGGTGAAGTCGACCGCCATCTCGGACGCCGGCCTCACCAAGCAGACGCTCTACGAGGTCGGGCGCGAGAACTTCTCGCGCGGCACCTACGACCGGGCCATGGGTGAGTACGAGAAGGACTACAATGTCCAGATCATCGAGGTCCACAATGAGTCCAAAGATGTGAAGACCAACGGCGCCATCGATCTCCAGAAGATCGCCTCCCAGTGGCAGGAAGCCCTGGATCAGGATAAGCGCGTGGTGATCGTCTCGACCTACCAGTCAGCCGACCTCGTTCAGCAGGTGCAGACCATCATCGGCGAGCGAGCCGAGGCGGATCTCCTCATGAACGATGAGGCCCACAACATCCTCGGTCAGAAGAAGTCCGCGAGCTCAAGCGCTGAGGCAGAGAACTCCGGCTATCGGAGCTTTGTCAATGAGATCCCCGGCGCGATCCAAGCGAAGCACCGGCTCTACGCAACCGCAACCCCTGCTCTCGCTGATTCCCCCGACGATGATGAGACCGCCGCCCAGGGTGCGACTCGAGAGGAGCAAATCGTCTCGCTTCAGGCCCAGGCTTCTAAGATGGCCGCCAACGGTAAGGAAAGGCTCACCGTCTATTCAGATGACGAGCTCATCGTGGGTCGAGTGAGCGGCGCCATCACCCAGCAGACGGCTATCTCTGAGGGCTACCTTACCCGTCCCGAGTACCAGCTCCGGGGCGCCTCCGTTGCTGTCAGCAGTGCCGACAGCTTCGTGGACGCCTCGGGACAGCCCACCCTCTATAGCAAGCCTCGAACCAAGGCTGCTGCGGTAGACGGCGCTCGTGAGCCCATGACTGCCCAGACCTATAGCGCAGTCGCCGCCACGCTCAACGCCATGGTGGAGGATCCCCAGGTGGATGAGGATGGCAGGACAAGGAATCCTGTCCACAATGCTCTAGCCTACACAGGATCGATCTCTCAGGCCAACGCCTTCCGAGACAACTTCAGGCAGGTTGCCCGCAACCTCGGAGGCACCATGGCCCGGGCCGAGGCCGAGTCAGCGAAGGACTCTTCTGATCTCGAGCTCCGCCGGCGAGCTCGGCTCACTCTCCTTGCCGAGGAGGCCCAGGTCATGGCCGCTCACTCCGGCAACAGCGAGGCCGAGAAGAAGGTTGCCTTCAAGATGTTCGAGAACTCTGACTACAAGGTTCAGGAAGGTGGTTGGTCTCCAGCGAAGAGAGTGCTCGCCAATGTGGATATCTTCTCCGAGGGCGTCTCGATCAATGAGATCGACACGGTGGTGGTTTCCGATCCTGCTAAGACCTCAGAGCGCGCCATGACTCAGGCCATCGGTAGATCGCTGCGCACCATTGGAGGGAACACTCAGAAGAACACGGGCCATGTGATCGTGCCCCAGGTTCTCGGAGCTGACGGCAGGGAGCTCAACGGTGGACTCGTCACCGCCGCATCCTATGGAGCTACTCGAGTGGAGCGCGCCGTATCTACTCGGAAGCTCAAGGGTGAGGCCGTGGAGGCCGACACCACTACCCGCATCGCTCGCTATGGCGCTCGGGGTGAAGCTCAGGGTAGCGAGCTCGCAGCCTCCATCGCTCAGTCCCATGTGAAGTCCGCAGATGACTTCGTGGCATCCCAGTCCATCGAGCGCGCCCATTCATCTCTGGGTTCCATGGACCGAAAGCGAGCAAGCGCTGAGAAGATCGCCGAGGTTGAGAAGTACCGCAACGCATCCAAGAGCGAGCAAGCTGAGATGCAGCGGACATTCATCCGCAATCAGGCCGAGAGCTCCAAGACCAGCGACAGCAGCTGGGCAGTTGCCAACAGAGTGCTCCAAGACATGGACGGCACCTCCATGGGTACCCTTCGCCAGAGCGGCCGAGTCGTGACCTCGGCTCTGAGCGCAGGAGACTTCACCGCTGTGCCCGCTCCCCTAGCTGAAAAGCTCACCCGGGCCGGCGTGATTCGAAGGAAGAGCACCGCGGCCCAGGCTGCGGAGCCCGCAGAGCGCAAGGCCTTCCTCGACAGCTCTGCCGACACTCTTTCCGTGGCCCTCGCATCGGCTGCGGTGAAGGATATGGACGCGGATGTCTACGCCAAGATCACCCATGGCGTAGATCCCGTGAAGGCTCGAGTCTTCAGCGCTCGGCGCAAGGGTGACAGCACGGACTACGACAGGCTCGTGAGCAACTACCGACAGCTCGTGGACGAGAGCACTGAATCTCGCTCCCGGGTGCTCGGCATCATCGGCTCCGCCTCCAATGCTAAGCGGGGAACTCCGGCGCAGACCCTGGGCGACACCCTGGGTGGACTTGCCCGTAGGAGCGGCATCGACTACGCTGGAGAGGCTCGCCGGGTGAAGGAGATCGAAGCATCCGCTTCGGCTGCCTCCGCTGCCTCTGGGGACGCCGCCTATGAGATCGATCCTGCCATGATCTCCAGCAACGGTCGACTCAAGGCGCCCGCCCAGAAAGCCCTGTCGGATCTGATCTGATAGCCATAGAGATCTAAGGAGTTACCATCATGAGATACCATGTGTCAGCAGACGGAGTTGCTCGGGAGTGTAGAGCGAAGACCCAGGAGACCTGCCGAGCTGTGAGTTCCGACGGTCAGCCAGCGCCCCATGCTGAGTTCAGTAGCCCTGATGAGGCGCGTCGCTTCGCTGAGAGGATCAATGCCAGCCAGTACGAGCCCTGGGACACCACATCCCGGGGAGGCTACTTCGCGGACGGTGTGGGTGCCGATGAGGAGGCCATCGCTGCTCGCTCTGAGGCCGTGATGACCGGGGCAGATCTCACCATCGACGAGGATGAGATCGATAGCGAGGGAAGATTCTCTGAGCTCTCCCGGGACTCTACTCTACGCTTCGTTCTGGACGATGATCCCAAGAACAGCCGCCCCTCTGGCTACCAGGCCTGGAAGGTCTACGGTAGCGAGGAAGACCTCGCTGAGTTCATGGACATGGGTGGAAGCAGTGAGGCATTCTCCTACGGCGAGCGTCGGGGCGATTGGGGAGAGTCCATGCCCATCACAATAGCTCGCGCCGGAGGGCATGCCCTCAAGGACAGGCAACTCTCAGCTAGCGGCTACGATGAAAGCTTCGAAGTCAAGGATGGCAGCCTGGTGGCAGATGGCCATAATCTCGGAAAGCTCCACGAGATCACGGCCGATGAGGTCAACGATTGGACCACCACGGTCTGGAATGAGAATCAGAATCTCGAAGATGGAGATGTTATCCTCACCGAGGACTACGATTCTCAAGAGCCAACGGCCTACGCTCGGATAGGAGATAAGTACTACAGAGCCGGAGGCGAAACTAGGACCGGGTCAGAGGCAGTGGTTAGCACAGAGGAGGCTCTGAGCATCGTAGCCAGGGAGCACAGGCGCTATTCGAGCTAACATTGCTCATAGCATAGCAGAGGCGGACAGGATTTCAGCACCCTGTCCGCCTCTGCCGTTGGCTAGAGCTTAGCTCTCGACAACCCGGGGCCGAGTGTCCTTCCGGACAGGCTTCTCCAGAGCCTTGAGCTTCTGCTCCTCATCCCTCACGGACTTCTCCAGGGCAGCGATCTGCTTCTGGGCGGCCTCGAGCTTTTCCTGGGCATCCCTGAGCCCAGCAGTCTGGGCTTCGGCAGCCTTGGCTCGCTGCTCATCCTTCCAGGACCGGATTTGAGCTCGCACCATCTTTGCCACATCCCGATCGCTGAGGTGAAGGATGGAGCGGCTCAGAGTGAAGGTGCTCGACTCTGTGAAGCTGTACTCCCGGGTGCGGAAGTCGTAGCTCCGCTTTCCCCTGGAGAGCTCGATGGAGTTCACGCCGAGACTCTTCAGCTGAATATCCGCGGTGATCCAGTTGAGATCGCCCAAGGCCTCGGTTCGAGCGCTGGTGTAGTAGCGATCCGAGAGGCATTTCTTCGCCACGGAGCGAGCGATCTCGCTAATCCGGTCGAGGCGATCCTTGACGAACTTGTTCTGCTCATCCCTGGACTCCTTGAGCCGTGCATCCAGAACCCTCTTCTCTTCCTGCAGAGCGAGCTGTCCGTTGCGGAGCTCCTCGTAGCGGATGCTGGTCTTGTTCTTGGTGCTGATGTTGTTGGTAGCCATTGTTCTGTTCCTTGTCTCTACTTGCTTTTCACTGCTCATCGGTGGTGGTGCTGGACTTCTCGGCGGTAATGCCGAGGAGCCCGTCTATCTGTAGCCGCAGTCGGTCGATCTCTTCCCGGTAGGCCCGGTAGATCCGTGCTCCGTGGGAGTTGGGCGGCATGGGCCCGTTGCCGAAGCAAGGATTGCCGGGCTTCGCTCCACAGGTGGGGCAGATCGCTGCGCGCTCGGTGGGGTAGCTCATGCCATCGCCTCCTCTCCCCGGTAACCGTGCTTGTTGAGCACGCCGGATCGCCGGCCAGCCAGGGGCAGACCTGCGAGGAACTTCCGGTTGCGACCGTCGGGCACGAAAGCCACAGAGGTGAGGCTGTGGTCGAGGTCGGGCTCCCGGAAAGGGATGGGGATGAGCTCCCGCTCCACCGCCCTCTCGAGGAGAAGCTCAAGGCTTCCAGAGTCCTCGGTCTGGAGGGCGACGATGTACTGGCTATCCTCGTGCCATTGCTGGAACTCGGAGGGCCTAGAAAAAGCAAAAGCAGCGACACCATGGGCCGTCTGGGCTATCTGATAGCCTGCGGTCAGGTCGCTGCGCGTGATGATGTAGAGAGGGTGGGCCGAAACCTAGGTGGGTGCCATGGTTATCTTCCTAACTTGGAGTGGATCTTCTGAAGATGGCGGTTGCCATCCGTGCTCTCGGTGGGACTCGAACCCACAACCTAGGGATTTAGAGTCCCTCGCTCTGCCGTTGAGCTACGAAAGCTTGTTGCGTGGAATCACACTATCACAGTGCTTCTCAGCCTGTCAACTACTGGAGAAAACTTTTGCCGGTTGCGCTGGACCTTGCCATAGCGTACCATTGAATCCATAGCATTATTCACCTACAGAGGGAGAAATCGTGGGTTACCAGCGAGGATATCCGCAGCTCATGGTCTTCGATGAGAAGCATGACAAGGAGATCTACATCGTCCAGAGCAAGGAGGATGAGATCCGGATCGCCGTGATGAAGCTCCGAGAGCGCGCATCCATGGGCTACTACGAGACCGATCCCTCCCAGTTCGAGGCCGCCATGGAGAAGGGCATCACGGAGCTCATCGACAGGTGCGAGCTCGATCCCAAGAGCGCTCCGCGGACCGTTGAGGCGCTCAATGCGCTCCAGTCCCAGGGTAGCAAGGTCGATCAGGTTGCCTCCGCCATGGGCATCCCCACCGAGGTCTTCGAGAACTTTCCCGCGCCCATGCGGGAACGCGCGCTGAGGAACTACGAGAGCTTCATCGCCAAGCTCCCCCGGCGAATCTCCGGCTATCTTCAGGAGATCGAGGACGCCAGGGACTTCGAGCTTCTCCTTAAGTCCGAGGGTGCTGAGAAACTCACCAAGACCCATCGGGGTCGGGAACACAGCCTCGCCCTCTGGCTCCTCGATTCTCGCCGGGACGGCGAGTACGAAGGCTACGACCTCGAATCCCCCATGGCCGTACCCTCGGAGGCTGATCTCGAAGCCGCCCGCAAGGATTTCCTGTGAGCTCTCTGGAAGAAGCTGGCTACAGAGTGAGCGAGAGCCCCGTTTATCGGGAAAGACGCTTCGCTCGCTACGCCACAGCAGATCCCGGCATCTACGCAGAGGTCTTCGAGCTACCCGTAGAGCCGGATCGAATCGGCGAGGAGTTTCGCGGCTATCTCGAGGGTTATTCCGTGATGCGGAGCAAGCTCATGGAGCAAGGGCTCGAGAACTACATCCCTGAGATCGTGGATAGCGATAGCGAGAACTTCTGGATCCTCTACGGAGTTCCCGAGGGTTGCTATCCCATCATGGAGGTACTCTCCACCCACCCCAAAGGCATCGATGGGAGAGATTGGGCATGGATGGTTCGCCGGATTCTCCGGGTGATGGCCACTGCGGAGAGTGCCGCTGACATCGGCCCTCAGAACCTCCTCGTCCATCCCGAGGGCCACGGCATCGTGCTCCTCGACTGGGATCTCGCCAGCCAGAGAGATCGGAGCCTGGATCAGCTCGTAGAGCTGATGGAGGACATCCTCGTCGAGAGCAAGGACTCTGAGGAACAGAAGCGCTTCATGGCCATGTCCGCTCGCTATCGAGAGAATATTCAGAAGCTGTTTCGAGATGGGAAGTCTTCGGAACCCCACAGTTTTCAGAGCACCCTGGAGGAGTACGATCTGAAGATCGGCCGACTCTACGGCCGCCGGGAGTTCCGGCCCTTTGCCCTGGATCCGAAGTTCTCCATCGGCTTCCTCGAAGAGGAACGAGCGCTCCTCGAATAGCCCATCGGTAGAAGACGATCTAAGCCCTCGAGTAGATCTTTTCGTAGAACGATTCGTCTCATCCACTCGAGTTCCTTAGATCGCAACCTCGCAGCGCTCAGGGGCATCCACTGCCCTCCCAATCACAGCAAGAGAAAGAAGTACAGCATGGCAGATCAGCAGCCCAAGGCAGATGTGGACATGGTGGTCACAGCGGCCATCCTCGAGATTCTCCTCAACGGTCGCATGGATAGCGATCCCACGGAGTTCGCCGCTGAGCTCGGGGTTGAGCTCACCAGGGATCAGGAGATCTACCTCAAGGACACCGTGCTCCGTACCATCGATCAGCTCGCCATCCCCTTCCTCGAGAGCCTCCCCGAGGCCCTTCAGGATCGCTACCGCAGCAAGCTCCATGACAGCGATGCTGGAAAGTCGGCAGATACGGAGGTCTACGCGATCTGAGAGAACTGTGCCAGCATTTTTGTTGGTAACTGATCATTTCCGCTTAGACGACACTCCCGAAGCGTTCAAGTTTGACACGCTCAGTTCTGGAGTATAGACTTAAACATGTATTCACCGGAATCGCTCAGAGTGCGGCGATTCAGCAAGAACTAGAGGCACTCCTTCCGGAAAGGAAGCGTAACCATGGTCCCCACCATTCCCCAGTCCACCCGTCCCGTCTACCCGGAGTCTCCCCAGGGCCCGATGGCATTGCCCTTCGTGCTCCTCCGCGACAAAAATCAAGACCTTACCCACGAGCAGTCCCTCCTCGCAGCCTTCGGCCATATGGCCAACCTCATGGACCAGAGCCGCTCCGGCAACTGGAATCAGAACTGGCAGAACCCTTGGGATCGCTGGAAGACCGGCAAGTTCCGCAAGATCGTAAAGCGCGCCAATCCTCAGCGCTTCGCCGGACTCGCTCAGGATCCTGAGGCTATTCGGACAACCATCCAGCTCGGAGATGAGCTCCTGGAAATCCTCAGCCTCCCGCCCTATCTCCTCCAGGCCCAGGATGCTCGGGTAAAGCCGCTTCAGGTGGCCGGGCTCGACTACCGGGCAGAGGGTCGCTTCCCCCTCACGGATCCCGCCGCGGGACTCCAGGACAATGAGGTCCAGGAACCCGGTCGGGGCATCGTCCTCGCCTACGATGGATCCCTGGGGGCATCCACCGGAAAGATGATGGCACAGGCTGCCCACGGAGCACAGCTTCTCATGCTCAAGGAGCCCAACTGGCGCTTCAACAGCGAGCCCATCCAGGTCCTCGAGGGCTTCGACCACCCCGATGTGGAGTGGCTCGTCGAGGTCGTGGACGCGGGCTTCACCGAGGTGGCTCCCAACTCCAACACTGTGCGAGTGGGGCGCATCGTCAACCGCTAAGCAGGATACCATAGGATTCAGTATGGAATCCAAAGGAAGAAGAGAAAGATGACAGATCCCAGCAAGCTCATGGGGACCGATCTCATAGAGCGCAGGAGGCGCGCCGGGGACAAGCTCATTCTCTCCTTCTCTGAGGATCACCGCTGGCTCTCGAACTTCTGGGTTGCGCCCATCGAGCTCACAGCCTTCGGCAGGAGCTGGACCATGAGCTCCACGGAGCATGTCTTCCAGATGGCGAAGCTCGAGCACACGGAGCTCACCCGGGAGCAGCAGCGAGAACTCTTCGAGGAGGTCGCAGGGCTGGAGACACCTGGCCAGTCGAAGCGTTTCGGCCGCCGCGTGCCCGCTTTGGATGTGGCAAGCTGGAATCGCTCTCGGGACCGAGCCATGGCCACCGTGCTTCGAGCGAAGTTCACCCAGCACGATGTGCTGCGGGAGAAGCTCCTCGAGCTCGAGGGCTACTACCTCGAGGAGGGCAACCACTGGGGAGATCGCTACTGGGGCGTGGACGGGAGCGGCCAGAACCGACTCGGTCAGCTCCTCATGGTGCTCCGGGATCGCTGGCTTGCTCGACAGGCCGCCCATGGGAACTGGGAGCCCGCTCGCTTCGTGCCCGAATACTTCTACCCCCGACCTGGCGAGGGAGCTGAGAGCAGATGACCAAAGTCCATGTCTTCGGAGACACTGGAGGCCACGGCATTCAGCTCTTCTCCTCCCTGGCTGAGATCGGCGTTGACCTAGAGAACTGGATCATCCCCGAGGATGTGCTCATCGTCCATCTCGGAGATCTTATCCACCGGGGTCCCGCCAGCAACACGCTGGTGGCAAAGGTCGACAGGCTCATGGAGAACAATCCGGGCCAGTGGATCCAGATCCTCGGCAATCACGAGTTCAACCACATCGAGGATGGTCCGGACTTCTGGGCCTGTAACTGCTCTCAGACCACGATCTGGACCCTCAATGACTGGTACGATGAGGAGCGGGCTGTCATAGCCCACGGCATCGAGGGTGTGCTGCCCCAGAGGTGGACCGAAGGCAATCGACCCCAGGGCCAGGAGGAGCTCATCAGCTCCTTCCTTGCGACCCACGGAGGATTGACCTATCCCACCTGGGAGCTCATCGGAAGCCCCACATCCGCCACAGAGGCAGCAAGACTCCTGCAGGCTGACAAGAACTGGTGGGCGGACTCCGTGGGGGAGGCCATGGGCATGAATGTCTACGGTCGGGTGGGTCCCGTCTGGGCCCGGGCCGTGGGCGAGACTTTCCGCTTCTGGGAGATGGGCCATCGGCTCGACGGCGTGTCCATGCCCTTCGGTCAGCTCATCGGCCACAGCGCACCCTATGACTTCGCTCGGAAGCAATGGTTTGTGACCTCGAGCAAGGAGTTCAGGAATACTGCCAAGGTTTCTGTGGAGCATCGGCGGACTGTGAGCTTCGTGGCGGATAGCGCCATCATGTGTCTCGACCCGGGCTACGGCAAAGAGCTCAGCCAGAAGCTTGACCCCAAGCAGCCCTACCTTAGCTTTGAGATCCGCTAGGAGATCCATGTACTACAATGAAGCAGATCGCAGACTGACCGAAAGAGTCCAAAGACCCCGGATGGACTTCAGTGACACTCCTACCGCTCGAGTGGGAGTAAAAGCTCTTGGAGGAGTGTCTCTTGGAGTCACTGCCGGTTTGATTTCCGCATCCATCAACCCCGGGCTCAATGATGTTCTCATCGCTGGCGTGGTGGGATTCCTGGGATCAATGCTCACAGGTTTCCTCTGGGAGAAAAGAGCGGAACGCAGGGATAGGCTGCGTAGGCAATCCATACTAGACTACTTCGCTCAGGAAAGAGAACGGCTATGAAATTGACCATCAAGGGGCTGAAGAGGCCCAAGGCACTTCCCAACAGCTACGAGCTGAAAGTCAAGGTCTACGGCGGAGACGATGACTATAGGGAGAGCTTTACCGTGGGCGGCTTTGAGCGGGGTCGAGATGAGGATCTCCTTGAGAATGTGCTCCGCCTACTCTCGGCGATCAGCAGCACCCACACTCAGAATCTCCGAAAGATCCAGAATTTCGAGCCCTGGTTCAGCGGCGAGATGGCAAGATCCGGCGAGTACTGGGAGTTCCCCTTCGAGTCGGAGGAGCAGAAGCAGAAGACCCTGGAGCTCGCTCACCGGATCGAGGCCTTCTACGAGCGAGTTCAGAAGCGTGCCGAGGGGCTCGGCATCGATGATCTTGCCTATCCCGATTGGCCTGGCGACATCATCTACGGGGACGGCGAGGACTACTGCACCCTGGACGGCTACGAGCTCTTCTACTACGACGAAAATTTCCTGAAGCACAAGGTGGAGGTCGAGCTCTAGCGATGGCCCTATCCTTCAAGGTCGATGAGAAGGCCCGATCTCTGGTGCTTAATGAGCGCCTCATCGAGGCCCAGCTCATCGAGCGACCCAACCGCTATGTGGCAGAGGTTGCGCTCTTCAGCGACGGCACCGTGCAGCGGGCCCATGTGCCTGTGGGAGGTCGCATCGGTGGGCTCACTCTGGATGGGCTACCCTGTCTGATCTCTGGGCCCTACGAGGGGCGATCTACCGACTACACCGTGGAGGCTATCGGGAGCCACTTCGATAAGGACGACTTCGACTTCCAGTGGATCGGCATCAATCAGACTGCGAGCAATCGCTATGTGGCAGCTTTCCTCAAGGCCGGTGTCCTCCCCAAGCTCACTCGAGACCTCCCGCCTAGATCGCTGAAGAGCGAGCGAGAGCTCGGTGCAAAGCGCATCGACTTTTCCATGGGCATGGGCGATCCCACTGAGCTCTGGATCGAGGTCAAGACGCCCCTCATCGAGCTCTCTACGGAGTTCGACAGCAAGCTTCCCGTCAAGACAGACTTTGCTCCAGGTGCGCCCTCCGCACGAATGCCTGAGCAGTTCGAGGCGCTCGCCGAAGAGCTTAAGCGAGGGAGCCGGGTCGTCTTCCTCGGAGTTTATGGCTACAGCACCATGGGTAAGGTGAGCTCTCGGGATCGTTACCGGGCCAACCTCAATCTCGATGGTCTCGTGGATCGAGGCCTGGAGCTCGGCATGGACTTCGCAGAGCTGGAGCTCATCGTGACTCCAGAAAGCATCACCGTGGGGGCCTACCGGGAGCTTTTCTCAGGGAGCAAATCCACAGGCTGAGGGTGGTTTTCGCACTATCTAAGCAATCGTGATATACTAGGATTAGCGGGGTTCCTGATCGCCCGCTTGACCAAAACAACTAAGGAGATGAAACCATGGGTAATGGTATATTCAACCAGGTGAGCTACAAGCAGGCTGCCGCCACTCGAAAGGCAGCCGGCCAGGATGACTTCGCCTACACTGCCAAACAGCGCAACCTCTCGAGGGAACTGCGCAAGGCGTCGCCGGCTCTCGAGGTCAAGGGTGTTAAGCTCCGGGAATCGCGGGATTCGGATGAGCACCCCGAGAGCACTCCCATCATCACGCTCTTCGATGTGACGGGCTCTATGCAGAGGGTTCCCGTCATCCTTCAGAAGAAGCTCGGCGAGCT
>JAAIGE0100689081.1_pt1 | contig 11376 bp, 11 predicted proteins | sample 6487951 | NCBI WGS metagenome assembly JAAIGE01 (sample SAMN13974128, study PRJNA590717) | phyllosphere metagenome | biome: tomato field; feature: multiple bacterial spot infested tomato fields; material: tomato leaves; isolation source: leaves from tomato fields | host: Solanum lycopersicum ... | reverse complement strand
TCTATAAAATCACGTTTCCCTTGGGGAGTAGCCTGCTTCCGCCCTGGAAGCGCCTGCGTCAACATACTCGGCAATCACGTTGCTGTGGCGAAGGCATCCGTTCTTCGGTTGGCGAGACCATCGGCATTTCACCGCGACGCAGGTCGGGCAGCGGTGAAGTGCCGCTGTGCTCATGCCCGACCGCATAGAACGAAATCCCGATGAACGCCGCTTCCATCTTGCTCCTGGCTTTTGCCATGTCTACCGACGCCTTTGCCGCCGCAGTTGGCAAGGGCTCTGCACTCCTTAAACCACGCTGGTCTGAAGCCTTGAGGACTGGTGCGATCTTCGGAGTCATCGAGGCCATCACGCCCCTGGTGGGCTGGGCACTGGGCTATGCCGCTTCTGACTACGTCAAGGCCTGGGACCATTGGATCGCTTTTGCGCTACTGCTTGTCCTGGGCGGGAGAATGCTGATCGGAGCGATCAAAACGCCCGATGGTGAGACGCCGAGCAAGCCCGCACGGCATGGGTTTTGGCTTTTGGTAGCGACCGGTTTTGCGACGAGCATTGATGCGATGGCGGTGGGCGTAGGGCTTGCATTTCTAGACGTGAGCATCGCTACCGTTGCGCTTGCCATCGGTTTGGCAACCTTTGTCATGGTGACGTTGGGCGTGATGGTCGGTCGCGTACTGGGAAGCATCGCTGGACGTTGGGCTGAGGCCGTGGGCGGCGTGCTACTTGTGGGCATTGGCTCGGTCATCCTGTACGAACATCTGATGGCGATCTAAAACCAGCATAGTGTTCCGCCGGAAGACTCTGGACGCGTTGCAGTCGCCTAGGTCTGCGGGAAGCGGTCATTCAGCATGCGCAAGCTGACCGGCCGCCGGCAGACGGCTATGCGCCCTTAGCGGAAGTTGCCTCATCGCCAAAGCAGACGTTCGAGACATAGTGCGAGCTCACGCAATTTTTGCTCCAGCACCCCACGTGCGATAGCTTGTCGAAATGCTTAAAGAGTCCCCCCATGCGCGCGGATGGCCGCCACTAGCTCGCCAGCTATCTGCGCTTTAGGACTGCCGCGTAGCCAGGCTAAGCTGATAGGCGGCATGCGCCAAGGTAAGGGCTCTGGCAGTACGACAGCCCGGCCATCACCGGCGACAAGTTGCGCCGTGTGCAAAGGCAAAAGAGCCACGCCGCGGGGTAGACGTATGAGAGCAGCGGAAATCGTGCGGGTAGCATAGGCTTCGAGGGTTGGCACCGGTACACGCTGACCGCCAGCGGCGAACATTGCGTCGATCATTCTGCGGATCGGAGTGTCCAAGGGCGGAAAAATCCAGTCCATCTGCGACAACTTCCCGATGTCGGGAGATTGCATTCGCAGCAATGTCTCTGCACTGCTACGGGTCACGACGATGTGGGCTGTTTGATGACACAGCAACTCCTGCTCCAGATCATCAGCCGCACTGTTCTGTGAGAACCGGCAGATAGCGCAATCCAGCATCCGGTTACGCAGAGCTTGGATCAGATTAAGCGTGGTGTCTTCGTGTGCAACCAGCGACAGGCGAGGCTTCTTACCCAGCAGGTGCTCCCAAGCAGCGTCCAGAATGGGATCCGGGGCATAGGGGATCACCCCCAAACGCAATCGGCCCTGACGCCCAGCGCGTAACCCCTCTAGCTCACGGCGCAGCGCACTGTTGTCGGCTTCGGCAAAGCGGGCACGGGCAAGCACAACCTCCCCCGCCGGCGTGGTTTCCAGCCCTCTGCGTGTCCGCACGAACAGGGGCCACAGTGTCACGTTTTGGGCTGCCGCCGGTTTTGATGCCACCTCTGAGCGACCGCTTCGAACGCATAGCTGCCCCCTCACTTGACGAATCGAAAGTGCTTGGTAGTCTATGCAGTCACGAAAGTAGCTGAGACTTCAATTCATCCAAGAGCCTTCGTGGCCAGGAGCCCAAACCCTTCTCCGGAGACCAAACTGCTGTGAATGCTAAATCGCTCATGGCCTTGAGCGGTCGAGCAACAAGTCCATGGCGTTGAGCATAGTGAGCGGCTAGGCTTTCCAGCACGGCGACCCCAGCGCCCGCCTCTGCCATCGCACAAGCTGCGGAGAACTGCATAACCTCAACCGCTGGCTTGAACTCGTGTCCCCCAGCCTCTAACGCCTGCGCTGTCAGCGCCCCTACCGGAAGAAACCGGCTGTGCGCGATGTAGGGCCTCGCTGCAAGGCGGTCTACAGTGACCACATCAAGGTCAGCGTATGGGTGGCTCGGTGGCATAACGCAGACTAAGTCGAGAGGAGCCAGGTGTTCGGTTGTCACCTGCTCATGGTTGGCTGAACCATAGATAAGCCCTAGGTCGATACGCTGTTGGACGGCCATGTCCACGATTTCAACGGCGGTTCCAGCACGCAGGACTACGGCGACATCGGGGTCCACGTTGAGCAGCGGTTGCAGCGCGCTTGGTAAGACGCTCGCGCTGGCGGCGGCAACAGCTCCGATAACCCAACGGCGTTGCCTGCTCTTGCCCATGCTTTCGGACATCCGCTCCACCGACTCTAGCGCCGCCAGGGCGTGAGTAATCTCGGGCAACAGAGTGCGCCCGTCGGCCGTCAGCGTGAGCCGCCGGTTCTGGCGGGTGAACAGCTCAAGGCCCAGCCGCTCTTCAGTCTGCCGTAGGAGCGCGCTCGCCGCAGGCTGAGACATTCCCACTACTGCAGCCGAAGCTGTGACAGAGCCCGTTCGGGCAACGGCGCTGATGAGCGCCATTTCTCTTTTTTTCATACAAGTATTCGTATGGAATCACTCTATCTATGTATTTGACCGCATAAATAGGCCTTGGGACACTTGGTGGCATTCATCGCAGAGGACGAGTCCGTGAAAGTCACCGAGATACGTGGGTACCACCTGAACTTCAAACCTGTACACCCGTTGGGCAATGCGCGCACCTTCATGCGCAGCCGGGACTTCCTCGCGCTGCAGGTCGTGACGGACACTGGCCTCAGCGGCTGGGGTGAAGTGTTCTCCTCCCCTTGGGCTGCGGCTGCTGTGGTGAAGCACCAGTTGGCGCGTCTCGTGCTGGGGCAGTCTCCCGCGCAGTACAGCCGCTTGTTCAACGCCATGCATGCCACCTTGGGCTACGACCGCCGGGGCCCGGCCATGATGGCGATCTCGGCCATGGACATGGCCCTCATCGATGTCGCAGCCCGGGAGCGCGAAGAGCGAGTGGTCGATTTGCTGGGGGGAGCCGTCCAGGAGCGCCTGTTCGCCTATGCCAGCGGGCCGTTCATGCGAGAAGGCGCCAACCCATACGCCCACTACGAGCAGGAAGTCGATACCTATCTCCGCCAAGGCTTCCGAGCCATCAAGCCGCGTGCAGGCCTGTCTCCACACGCTGATGGTGTGATGGTCAACTCCATGCGCCGGCAGGTGGGTCCGGACGTTGGGCTCATGGTGGATGTAAACCAGGGCTATGCCAGCGGCGCGGCTTGCATGAGTGCTCGCGAGATGGCTGATGCGGGCCTGCTGTGGATTGAAGAGCCGGTGCAGCCAGAAGACTTGCCCGGTTACCAAGCCGTGGCCCGGGCATCTGCCACGCCCGTGGCCGGCGGCGAGGCCTTGGGCAGTCTTGCCTCCTTCCGCGACTTTCTGGCGGCCGGGGCACTTGCCATTGCGCAGCCCGACATGACTGTTTGCGGCGGCTTCACGGGATTCCAACGGGTGGCCCACCTGGCCGCCGCCTACGACGTGCCTGTGATGCCTCACGTGTTCAGCACGGCCATTAACTTTTACGCCGGGCTACAGGCTGCGGCGCTGCTCCCAACACGACGTGGCGGCGGGTCTTGGCCCATGCCCTTTGTCGAGTGGGACCCTACAGGCAACCCTCTGATGGAACTGTTCGGCTTTCCTCTGGAAGCCGATGGAATGGTCAGTTTGCCGGATGGCCCTGGCATCGGAATTGACCTGCGCCCCGAGATGCTGGAGCCCTGGACCGTGGACACGTGGACCCTTCAGGCGTCCTGAGCCAACTCAGCGGTCACATCCAAACACTTCAAAAAGGAGACAACATGTCCAACAACATTTCCGTTCTCAACCGCCGTAAGGTTCTCACTATGGCGGCTGCTGGCTTGGCCACGGCCGCTGTACCGACCACTGCCGCCTGGGCAGACAACTGGCCCAGCCGCCCCATCACCCTGGTCGTACCGTTCCCACCGGGCGGGACCACCGATGTCAATGCACGCTTGATTGCGCAACGCCTGGGAAAAACGTTGGGCCAGCCGGTGGTCGTGGACAACAAAGCCGGAGCAAGCGGCAACATCGGCTCGGCTGCCGTAGCACGCGCCAACCCGGACGGCTACACCTTCGTGGTCTCTGGCGTTGGCACACATGCAGCCAATGTGGGCCTTTACGCAAAGATGCCTTACGACCCGGTGAAAGACTTCGAGCACATCACGACCATCTCTTCCAGTCCCAACGCCATCTTGGTGCACCCAGACTTTCCAGCCAAAAACTTCAAGGAACTGCTGGAGCTGATGAAACGCAACCCGGACAAATACAACTATGCCAGCCCTGGCAACGGCTCGTCTGGTCACCTCGCCTTCGAGCTGCTCAAGCAAAAGGCGCAGCTCCAAGCGCAGCACATCCCTTATAAGGGCGCGGCCCCGGCCATCACGGATGTGCTAGGCGGCCAAGTGCCCATTCTCGTGATGGTGGCCGATACGCTGCCGCAATACGTCAAGGCCGGTCGTCTGCGCATCCTTGCCGTAACGGGTGAGCAACGCAGCCCGCTCTTCCCAGACGTGCCTACGGTAGCGGAGTCGGGCTTTTCGGGCTTCCGCGCGGTTTCGTGGACTGGACTGTCCGGACCTGCCAACCTTCCTCCCGCCATCGCTCAACGCCTGCAGAAAGAGGTCGCCAGCGCCATGCAGGACCCCGTCGTCAAGGAGCGTTTTGAAGCCAGTGGCAATGCCCCAGGCGGCATGCCGTCTGCACAGTTCAAGGAGTTCGTGGCGAGCGAGGTGAAGCAGTGGACTCAGGTAGCGAAATCCGCCAACCTGAGAGCTGAATAGCCGTTGCATCCACTTTCGTTGGTAGGGGCTTTGACTAATTCCCCTACCACGGCGGCGTCTCAAGGGACTAGCTTCAGAAAGTTCCCGGCAGTGCTGATCCAACTGGCCGTATGTGCATTGCGGTCGCCAGCGTCTCCGTTGAGGATGCGCAAGATTGTCCAATCCAAAGCCACCGGCTGACTTCTACGATGCGTTCCTCCATATCTCCTCCAGTGCAGGTGGAGCAACGAACTGGGTGCCGTAGTGATTCTTCCCGAGATTGCAAAAACCTTTACGCCAGCGCAAATCCCCGTGCGGCCTGAGTGGCTTGCCACCGTGCGGGAGGACGCTCTCGAAGTCGATTTGCCTATCGTTGATGCGCACCACCACCTTTGGGAAAGACCTGGGCAGAGATACCTCTTCGACGAATTTCTGACAGATACACGCGGTGGACACAACATCATCGGTTCGGTGTTCATCCAGTGTCGAAGCATGTACCGCCATGGTGCGCAGGAAGCTTTCAGTCCTGTCGGCGAAACCGAGTTTGCGAACGGAATCGCTGCGCAAAGTGCCAGTGGGCTGTATGGACCACTCAGAGCATGCGCAGGCATCGTCGGATTTGCAGACCTGACTCTCGGCGCAAAGGTCGCACATGTTCTACGCGCACACCTTCGAGCAGCACCTGAGCGCTTCAAGGGCGTTCGAAATATGACGGCGTCCGACCCCTCGCCGAACATCGCCGCCGGCTTTGGGAAGGTGCGGCAGGGCATGCTTAGCGAGCGCGAGTTCTGGAATGGCTTCGCTGAGCTCGCCCCACTACGCCTGTCTGCTGACGTATGGGCGTACCACCCACAGCTTGTAGAAGTCATCGCGCTGGCAAAGGCGTTTCCGGAAACGACGATTGTGGTGAACCACGCAGGCGGCCCACTGAATCTGGGCCCGTACCGCTGTGACCGAGCGGCTGTACTTGCTGGTTGGCGCCGCTCGCTAGAAGCCCTTGCAGCCCTGCCAAACGTCTTCATCAAGCTTGGCGGTCTGTGCATGGTGATAGGGGGTCTGGACCTGCATCTGCGGACAGCTCCGCCTGGTTCAGAAGAACTCGCGGAATTGCTTCGCCCCCTCGTCCTGCCCTGCATCGAGGCATTTGGGCCTAGCCGGTGCATGTTCGAAAGCAACTTCAGTATGGATAAAGGAATGTGCTCGTACGTCGTTCTCTGGAACGCGTTCAAGCGCATCGCAGCCGACTTCACTGCCACAGAGAAAACCGCACTTTTCTCAGGCACCGCAAGAGAGGTGTATCGCCTCAACCTGTAAGCGAATCAAAGCATGTCAAACGATAAGACAAAGGAGACAAGCATGAGACTTCAACGCAGAACGCTGCTCGCGGCAATGCTGTCGACAGCAGCAGTGACTGGTGCACCTGCCATCGCGGCCGATGGCGCCTACCCCGTCAGGCCCATGAAACTCGTTGTGGGCGCACCGCCTGGAGGCGCGCCGGACACCGTAGCCCGCATCGTTTCACAGTACATGAAGCTGGGCCATCCGATAGTGGTCGAAAACAAGAACGGTGCTGCATCTGCCATCGCCGCCGAAATAGTGGCCAAGGCCCCAGCCGACGGCTACACCCTGTTGCTCACCAGCCAAACGGGCATCGCGGTCTCTCCGCTCATCAACAAGATCAAGAGCTTTGACCCACAGAAGGACTTCACTGGCGTGGGCTACATAGGTTCCGCACCGCTGGTACTGGTGGCCGGACCGTCATTGCAGGCCAAGACGGTTCCGGAAATCGTGGACCTCGCTAAATCCAAACCTGGTGTTCTCGACTACGGCAACGGAGGCATCGGTACCTCGCCATACATGGCGGGCGCGCTCTTCACGGTGATGACCGGGGCGCAAATCACCAGCATCCCATTCCCAGGCGAGCAAGCAGCCATGACAGAAATCATGGCAGGCCGCCTGCCAATGATGTTCGCTAACGCGTCGTCGGCCATGCCGCACGTGAAATCTGGCCGCTTGCGAGGAATCGCCGTGACAAGCCCGACCCGCGTGAGCATTGCCGAGGGACTGCCCACGATGGCGGAATCTGGCGTGGCGGATTTTGAGATTGGCACATGGCTGGGAATCGTCGCGCCAGCAGCAACTCCGGTCCCCATCGTCACGCAGTTGCACGCCGAAGTCACTCGCGTCCTCGCCATACCCGAGGTACGAGAGAAGCTGGCAGCACAAGGCTTCGTTCTCGCGGATAAGAGCGTTGCCGAGTTCAATCAACACATCAAGGCTGAATACGCGAAGTGGAGCAAGCTCATCAAGGACGCTGGAATCAAGGCCGAGTGACATGACGAAGAAATACACCTACCGAGCTCACGAACCCATTAGCGGTCAGGCACCAACACTCGGTGCTTGGCACAGTGATCCTGGCTTCAAGATGCCCAAAGGCGCATGTGATTGCCACGTCCACATCTTCGGCCCCCGTGAAAAGTATCCCTTGGCTGCCGAGCGGACGTTCGTACCGGGTCTTGCCACGGTAGATGACCTAGTCGCAATGCACCGACGTATTGGCATCGATAGAACCGTCATTGTTCAGGCAAGCATGCAAGGAACGGACAACCGCTGCTTGCTCGATGCAATGCAAGAACTGCGTGCGCAGGGTCGCGAAGTTCGGGCTGTGGCGGTGGTTCGTCAGGACATCGAACAGGGTGAGCTGGAGGACCTGCATGAGGCAGGCGTGCGAGGCCTTCGAGTCAACCTGCAGTCTTTCGGGGAAACAGACCCTAAGGTCGCCGCACAACGGCTCAATGCGACGGCACAGATGGCCGCCAAGATGAACTGGCATGTTCAGACGTACACAACGTTGGCCGTCATCGAGTCCTTGAAGGAAACCATCGAACGGCTTCCTGCGCCGCTGGTCGTCGACCACTTCGGTTTGGCCGACCCCGCTAAAGGAGACACGCAGCCGGGATGGAAGGAGCTGCTCTCTCTGGTTCGTTACGGTCACGTCTATGTGAAGCTGTCAGCACCTTACCGCCTGGTAGATGAGGAGCTCGGCGCTGATGGGAAGGCCATGGCCCGAGCGCTCATTGAAGCGAATCCAAGACGAATGCTCTGGGGCACCGATTGGCCACACACGGGCCCGTGGCCCGGCCGCACGCGTGACCTCCATGCGGAAGAACCCTTCCATCCCATCGACGACGGTGCAATGCTCTCAATGTTCGGCCGATGGACGACGGAGGCCGAGCGCCAGCAAATTCTGGTGGACACCCCCGGCACCCTCTACGACTTCCCTCAAAACAAGTGAATCGTGGGAAATCGCCATAAAGAGCGAACGTGAATCAGAAAAAACGGAGATTGAGACATGCACCGTCGTACAGCCACAGCCGTCCTCGGCTCCCTATTTCTGCACGGCATAGCCGCTGCAGCCGGAGCTCCAGCAAAGAACCCGCGTATCTTGGTAGGTTTCGCTGCAGGCGGCTCGTCAGACATCATGGCGCGCTTGATGGCAGAGAAGCTATCACCTGTACTCGGCAGCAACTTCCTGGTCCTCAACAAACCAGGCGCCAATGGCAACATCGCAGCAGCTGAGGTTGCGCGATCCGAACCCGACGGTGCGACCTTCTATCTCGGGTCTTTCAACAATCCGGTGAATCAGGCAGCGGGACGAAAGCTGCCTTTCGACTTCATGCGGGACTTTGTTCCGGTGGGCACCATCTCGTATCTTGCGAACGTGCTCTTGGTGGGCAAGAACGTCCCCGCGAACAACGTGAAAGAACTGCTGGACTACGCGCGCAAGAACCCGGGGAAAGTGTCGTTTGGCTCATCGGGTGCAGGTTCTTCGCAGCACATGTCGGGAGAGCTCTTTAAGCATCTCGGAAAAGTCGACTTGAACCACATACCGTACAACGGTAGTGCGCCAGCGATGACAGACCTGATTGGCGGGCAGATAGACGTTCTGTTCGACAACATGCCTACAGCACTGGCACAGGTGAAGGCTGGTCGTGTCAGGGCCTTGGCCGTTACGAGCAAGGAGAGAGCACCCCAGCTGCCCGATGTTCCCACTGTGGCCGAGTCCGGCCTCCCGGATTTCGAGGTGCGCTCCTTCTTCGCGCTCTACGCTCCAAAAGGCACATCACAAGAGCTGATTCAGAGTATCAATACCGCCATGAATAAGGCTCTCTTGGAGTCTGCAGTACGGCAGCGATTGCTCGACGTTGGCGCTGAAGCCGCAGGAGGCACACCAGAGCAGCTTCGCAAACTCACCGACAACGAGGTTCAGAAGTGGCGTAAAGTCATTCAGGAGGCGGGAATCCAGCTGCAGGACTAGCGAGCGGCTGCATAGCGTCCCGGTGTGACCCCGACGATGCGGTGGAAGTGACGGTTCAGATGGCTCTGGTCATAGAAGCCTGTGGCAATAGCAGCATCGGCTGGTGCAGTGCCACAGGCCAGCAGGACCTTGGCTCGGTCAACCCGCATCGCTGTTTGATAGCTGTGAGGAGAAAGCCCGTATTCCCGGGTGAACGTCCTGCACAGCTGGAAGGGGCTCAGTTGCACGACCTCCGCCAACATGTCCAGGCTGATGTTGTCCGCAAAGTTGTCCGAGATGAAGTCTCTCGCCCGCTCGACACGTTTCCGGTCTTGAACCGGACGCGCCACGGCGTGCCCTTGTTTCAGCGCATGCCCCAGAAGCAGAGTCGAAATCGTGCTCAGAACCCAGCTGTCTTTGCTCAGCTCCGACCCATGAGCGCTCTCCGCGTGTGCTCGGGTCAGTTGATTCGCCAGCAGAGGGTCACTGAAAACCCGGCGCCCAAACCCAATCGACAGTTCTGGCCTTCCGGTCAGGTCAGCAGCCACCGCTTTCAACCTCGACTCGCTCACGTACATGAGCAACGCAGGCTTGTTCCCCGGCCGGTCACATTCACCAACCGTGCTGTGAACCTCGCCGGGGTGTACTGCAACGATGTCCCCAGGTTGAGCGGACCAGCCTCTCCCATCGCAGATGTATCGGCCCGGCGCGCGCGTGTTCACCGCAATCTGGAAGTCGTCATGCATGTGCTTGCGCAGTTCGATGGGGCGTCCGGAGTGCGCTTCAAACAGTTCGCTTTTGAATCGCCAAGAACTCACCTTCAGCCGCTCGGCAGGCGCGCCTTGCGCCGTTGTCTCCGCCTGATCGGTCACGGTCTTTTTGACCATTCTCATCCTTCTCATGGAACCGCTCACCCGCATGTCGTTACGCGGCCATCTCTGAGAGCTCCGTTATGGGGGCAACGCATTATTTGCATATATCCCGTGAAGCATAGACCGTTATCCCCAGCAACTCCAGCACGAAGAAGTAGCCCTGACCGCATCCCCGGGGACTGCTGATAACGCCTCTCCACCTCCATCCCGAGATGAAGTATCCATCCCCAAGACCCGCTTATGACCAACCAACTTGACCGCTTCCCGGACGAGTCCGCCGCTCTGTCTACGGCCGCCCGTGAATGCCGTGACGGCATTACGGAGCGTAAAGGAAGTTTGCCCGCCCCCTACGGATTGCTAATCCACAGTCCAGCCGTCGCCAATGCATTTGACGGGCTTTCGACAGCGCTTTGGCAAGGAGACCTGCCCAAGAGAATCACGGAGGGACTGTTTCTTGTTAACGCTCAGCGTTGTCGCTGTCGATACCAATGGGTTCGGCACGTGGACAAGGCACGGGACGCTGGTCTGGAGTCCAGCATCATTGAGAATCTGGCCATCGGTACAGAGCCATCGAAGGATACAGACCCAGAATTTAACGCGGCATGGCAGTTAGCCACTGCACTGGAGCGGCCAGGACCTGTGGATGACGAGCTTTACGAGCTGCTGCAGCGCCACTTTGGGTCAAAATCCATTGCGGAGCTATCTACCTTTTGTGGATTCGCGTCTATCGTTTCGAATGCTTTGAGAGTTCGGCAGCCCGATATATCGATAGAGCCCAACGTAGCCCCATTCTGAAAGCGCGTCTTTCGATTCTCCATGTTCAGAAGCGGCTTCGCGATCAGGCCCATACGCCGTGCGTAGCGTTCGCCCACAGACTTCACCACGGCGAACTCAAGCTGCTACCCAGTGAGCTCGCAGGCAGTGAAGGACTCCGCTACCGCCATCAAACGCCGGTACTCTAAGCCACTCTTGAGAATGCCTGCTGCGTTGCCAGGGTGGCGGCAGCGCTGGGGAGAATGCGGCAAGTCCAGAGCCAATCACATCATCGAGCGAGACATGCTTGGCACTGGCAAGCGCACGTGAATAATGCGCGGCGTGCTCGGCACTCAAAGCGTGCTATCCCGCTCAATCAGGTGGAAGCCGACATCGACTATGGACTCATCGACGGCGCGATGCTCAGCTCT
>JAAIGE0101301591.1_pt1 | contig 11377 bp, 16 predicted proteins | sample 6487951 | NCBI WGS metagenome assembly JAAIGE01 (sample SAMN13974128, study PRJNA590717) | phyllosphere metagenome | biome: tomato field; feature: multiple bacterial spot infested tomato fields; material: tomato leaves; isolation source: leaves from tomato fields | host: Solanum lycopersicum ... | reverse complement strand
GCACCGCGGCGCCGGTCGCCATGGCGACGGTCGGCAGCGCGCCGAGCAGGACGAGGTCGCCCGCGTTCTGGCTGATGCCCTGGAAGACGAACACGCCGAGGCCGCCGCCGCCCACGAGCCCCGCGATCACCGCAAGCCCGATGTTCTGGACGAGGACGATCCGGATTCCGGTCAGGATCGCCGGGAGGGCGAGGGGCAGCTCCACCTGGAGCAGCCGCTGCCGCGCGGTCATGCCGACGCCCCGGGCGGCGTCGCGCACCGGCCAGGGCACGGCATCGAGGCCCGCGACAGTCGCGGCGGCCACGGGCAGGAGCGCGTAGGCGAACAGCGCCACGAAGGCCGGCGCGGCGCCGATTCCCGCAATGCCGAGGGCGGCCGCGCCCGGGACCGCCCGGCCGATCCAGGCCAGGGGCGCGATCAGCATCCCGAACAGCGCCATGGACGGGATGGTCTGCACGACGTTGAGGGTCGCGAGCAGGCCCGTCCGCAGCGCAGGAACCGGGCGCGCCAGGATGGCCGCCGGGATCCCCAGAGCGGCGGCGGCCGCCACCGAGGTGAGGGCGAGGGCGGCATGGGTCCGCAACTCCCGGCCGAACGTGTCGGAGCGGCTGGCATATTCCCGCAGCACCGAGAGGTTGTTCCAGAACCCGGTCCGCAGGGCGAGTCCCGTCGCGGCGACCAGCAGGGCCAGCAGGGCGATCCGCAGGATCGGTCCCGGCCGCAGCCGCGCCAGCCCGTCGCCGACGGCGAGGGCCGCCGTCGCGAAGGCGAGCCACCAGCCTGCATCCGGCGAGACCCGGCCGTACCGGTCGCCCGGCAGGGTCAGGTGATCGGCCGCCCAGCCGGCCGACAGGCCGAGGAGCAGGAGGATCGCGGCGGCGGCGGCGAGGCGCAGGGGCGGCGCCGCCCGGAGCGCCAGCAGCGGCAGACCGAGGGCGACGACGCCTCCGAGGAGGAGCACCGCACCCGACGGGAGGGCGGACCAGGCCGTCAGCCCGGTGCCGGCCGCGATCCGGTTCGGCCGGGTCGTCATCAGCGGGAGCGCGAGCAGGCTCAGTCCCAGCAGGGCCGCGAAGGCCGAGCCCAGCGGATCGACGCCCGGGCGGAGCAGCCCCGTCGCGGAATGTCCCCCCATCCTCAAGCTCCGACGGCGCCGGCGCGCGCGGGCCCGCGCAAAAGTGGCCGGCCTCGCGACGAGTCCCCGCGACCCGCCGAGAACCCATGCCGGCAGAGCTTCGGCTTGTCGACGCGTGTCAGCGCACGAATCCGTTCTGCCGGAGGAAGTCCGCCGCGACCGCGGAGGCGGGCTCGCCGCCGATCTGGACGCGGCCGTTGAGATCCCGGAGCGTCGCCAGGTCGAGCCTGCGGAAGATCGGATCCAGCACCGTGGCGATCTCGGGATGGGCCATGAGGACCGCCCCGCGGACCACCGGCGCCGGCTGATAGACCGGCTGGACGCCCTTGTCGTCGTCCATCGTCACGAGGCGCGCGACCGCGAGGGCGCCATCGGTGCCGAACACCATGGCGGCGTTCGTGCCGGACGTGCCCCGCGCCGCCGCGGCGATCGTGGCGGCCGTGTCGCCGCCGGCCAGGATGACGAGCTGCTCCGGCTTGAGGGTGAAGCCGTAGGTCCTGCCGAAGGCCGGCAGGGCGCCCGGGGCGGTCACGAATTCCGACGCGGCGGCGAGCTTGATCGCGCCGCCGCCCGCTACGTAGCGGCCGAAGTCGCTCAGGGTTTTCAGGCCCGCGGCCTGCGCGATCTCCTGGCGCACCGCGATCGCCCAGGTGTTGTTGGCCGAGGCGGGCGTCAGCCAGACGAGGTCGTTGGCCGCGCGATCCAGGTCCCGGGCCGTCCGGTAGGCCGCCTCGGGATCCTTCCAGACCGGGAGATCCGCCTTCCCGAAGAAGAACGCCGCGTTGCCGGTGTATTCCGGATAGATGTCGATCTGACCCTCGATCAGGGCCTGGCGCACGATCGCGGTGGCGCCGAGCTGGATCTTGTCGACCGTCGGGAGGCCCCGGGCCTGCAGGGCCTGCAGGATGATGTTGCCGAGCACCCCGCCCTCCGTGTCGATCTTGGAGGCCACGACGATCCCGGCCGCCGGCGCGCCGGGCGTCGGGCCACATTGGGCGACCAGCAGCGCCAGGGCCGGTGCGACGAACCACGCGAGGATCCGCCTCACCTTGGCCTTCGGATCCCCCGTTCGCGTCGTCCGGTCTCGGCGGGGGCCTGCCGCGCGCGATGTCCGGCTGGGGCGGGCGATGATCCCGTTGAGCCCGGGCGACAGGCCGGCGGCCACGGTCGCGACGCGATTCGACTTCCGTTTCATGGGGATGGCTTCGCCGCCTTTGCACGCGCAGCTGAGGGATCCGGCCACGCGCCGCTCATCGCTCCCGCGCCGCTCTCGGTCCCCTCGCGAGGCTCGTGACGACAGGGATGACCTCCGCGCCCGGCGCCTCCGATCTCGACCGTATCAAATCAACGCACTCCGGTTAATAATGTTTAACCTTTACACGATGCTGACGCGAACAATCCTAGCCTTAGAGATATAATGTTGAGTAGATCGTTTGCGTCGAAAGGAGGGGAGTATGTCGTATTCGATTCTGGTCCGCGATCTCGCCCGCGAACCTGGCGGTGCTCCCAAACTTCTAGCCTACGACATTCACGACCGGTCGGCGGCGGAGACTCTCGTTTCCGTGATCGCCACGTCGTACCGGGATCACGGTTTCAACCCCGCCACCCGCGTCCACTGGTTTCGGCACGAGGGCGGGGTGCGCGAGATCTTCACCTGGCCGCGGCAGTGACCGCCGGCGCGCCGCCTCAGGTGCCGCAGAAGGTGCGGTAGCCGACGCCACCGTCCTCGGGCGCCATGGCGAAGGCGGCCTGATCCGGCTGATCCGCGTAGGGGCGGGACAGCACGGTCAGGAGCGTCTCGAACGGGGCGAAATCCCCCCGCTCCACGGCTGCCTCGATCATCGCCTCGACCCGGTGGTTGCGCGGGATGAAGGCCGGATTGACCCGGCGCATCGCGGCGGCGGTCTCGGCCGGGTCGCGGGCCTCCTGCGCGAGCCGCCCGCGCCAGTCCTTCGCCCAGGCATCGTAGGCCGTTGGATCGACGAACAGGTCGCGCACGCCCGCGTCGGCCTCCGGCCGCTCCGCGGCGGCGCAGAGCGTGCGGAACGTCAAGGTGAAGTCGGCCTGATTCTCGGCCATGCGCTTGAGGAGGTCGCCCGCCAAAGCGGCGTCGCCGTCCCGGGTCTCGGCGAGGCCGAGCTTGCGGGCGAGGCCGCCGTGATAGGCCGTCTCGAAGCGCGCCGCATAGGAGGCCAGCGCCGCCTCGGCCTCGGCGACCGAGCCCGCCTCGTCCTCGGCGAGCAGCGGCAGCAGGGTCTCGGCCAGCCGGGTCAGGTTCCACAGCGCGATGCGCGGCTGCTGGCCGTAGGCGTAGCGGCCGTTGCGGTCGATGGAGCTGAAGACGGTCCCGGGATCGTAGGCGTCGAGGAAGGCGCAGGGTCCGTAATCGATCGTCTCGCCGGCGATCGACATGTTGTCGGTGTTCATGACCCCGTGGACGAAGCCCACATGCAGCCAGCGGGCGACGAGTTCGGCCTGGGCGGCGATGACGCCCTCCAGCAGCGCGCGGTAGGGGTTCGCGGCCGAAGCGGCCTCGGGATAGTGCCGGGCCACGACGTGGTCGGCGAGCGCCCGCAGGCCCTCGACATCGCCCCGGACCGCGAAGAACTGGAACGTCCCGACCCGGATGTGACTCGCGGCCACGCGGGTGAGGACCGCGCCCGGCAGGAGCGTCTCGCGCACCACCGGCTCGCCGGTCGTCACGGCGGCGAGCGCCCGGGTGGTCGGGATGCCGAGCGCCGCCATGGCCTCGCTGACGAGATACTCGCGCAGCACCGGACCGAGCGCTGCCCGCCCGTCGCCCCGCCGGGAGAACGGTGTCGGGCCCGCGCCCTTCAGCTGGATATCGCGGCGCTGCCCAGTCCGGTCGAGCACTTCGCCCAGGAGGACTGCGCGGCCGTCGCCGAGCTGCGGCACGAACTGGCCGAACTGATGTCCGGCATAGGCCGCCGCGATCGGATCGGCGCCCTCCGGGACGGCGTTTCCCGCAAGGGCCGCCACGCCGTCCGGGCCGGCAAGCCAGTCCGGATCGAGGCCGAGCTCCGCGGCCAGGGCCCGGTTCAGCCGGACGAGGCGCGGGGCCGCCACGGGCGTCGGCGGCCGGCGCGCGTAGAAGCGCTCCGGCAGGCGGGCGTAGCTGTTGTCGAAGGGGAGTGCCGTCATCGTCGGGATCTATGGACGGTGGGCGCGGGGGACAAGCGGAAGCCGGAAGGAGCTCGTCGATCGCGTCACCGCCGGCCGGCCGGGTCGTTTCCACCGATGCGTGCCGCAGCGCTCGCGGCAGACGGGCCCGGTTCCGTGCACCCGCTCTGGCCCCACCGGCAGGCGCGGCCTGTGATGGCGGCCCGATCCGCTGGGCGCGACGGCCACGGCGGCGGGCCCACGCCGCGTCTGTCCCGCCGGACCGATACCCCTCGATGTCGCGCCCCGGCGGGGACAGGCCCGTGCGGCCGCGCAAGTTCGGCTGGGGGCGCCGGGCCTGTGACGGGGCGCTAGCGGCTCGTCGTCGGAGGGGTCCCGGTGGCCGGGGGCTTGCCGGTGCCGACCTGACCCTCCGTCGGCGGAACGGCCGACGGATGGGTGACGGCTTCCGTCGCCGTCCGGCCGGGATCCTTCGTATCGGCCGCCGGCTTCGGTGCGGTCTCGGTCCGGGGCGCCGGTCCGGTTCCGGGCCGATCCTGCGCCCAGGCTGCGGCCGGGAGGGCGGCCACGGTCGCGGCGGCGAGGAGAAGGGCGGGGATCGGTCGGTTCACGTTGGGCTCCGTGGCGTTCAGCCGGGCGTTCCGCAGGGCCAACGGATGGCCGCAGGCGTCGTTCCGGCACTCCGCGCCGCGGTTTTGACGGGTGGATGCGGCCGCCCTGGCCGCGCCCGATCCCGTCATTCCGAGTCCGGGCCCCGGGATCGCACGTCAGGGCCCGCAACCTCAGGGCTCACGCCTCCGCGTCGGCCTTCCGGGTCTTGCGGCCCTTGGCCACCTTCGTGCCGTCCGCATCCGGCGCCGCGGCGGACGCCGCAGGCTCGCCCCGCTTCGCGGCCGGGCTCCGGCGCTTGTGGCCCAGGCCGGCATTGCGGGCGAACTCGGCCCGCATCGCCGAGTAGGTGGATGCGGTCGTCGGATAGTCCGGCGGCAGACCGTAGCGCTGCCGATACTGCTCGATCGTCATGCCGTTGCCGGTGAGATGCCGCTTCAGCGTCTTGTACGGCTTGCCGTCGATGAAGCTGATCAGGGCGTCGGGGGTGATCGATTTCTTGATCTGCGCAGGCGTCGCCTTCTTGAATTCCGGCTCGGCCGAGACCGTCGTCTGGCTCAGGCCGGCGAGTGCGGCATGAACGCCGGACAGCAGCGACGGCAGATCGGGGACCGGGACGGAATTGTTGGCGACGTAAGCGGAAACAATGTCGGCCGTCAGCTCCACAAAATCGACTGGATCCTGATGCGGTGCGGGATTGCTATCTTCCATGAACGCCTCTCACGTTGGAGTGATGCATGAACGTTGATCCGCCTCTCGACAGTCAAGTCCATATATGAGCGAAGATAACCTATTATGGCTGTTATCTACCGAATGTCTGGGCGAATACCAACATAGATCAGTAGCGATTCTGCCGCTGGATCATTCCGGTCGGAGCTGGCTGCGCGGCTTCCCTCGGATCGGCCGCACGGGGGCCTGCGGCGCGGGCCCGGGCGGGCGGCTTCAGGAAGTGTTAATCCTGCCGTGATCAGTGGCAGGGTCGCTCCGGCTTTGGGGGTAAGAAGCCGAACGGCAGGCGGGCCGAGCCCTGCCCCTCCATGCTCGGCCCGCGCCCCTGCGGCGCTCACGCGTTGACGGCGGTCCCGATCGGCGTGGCGATCGCGCCGCGCGTCCCGGGTGGGACCACCGATTGCAGAATCCGCGCCGGACCGGATGCGGGATCCCCGCGATAGCCGCGCTCGAGCGTCATCAGCGCGTGCATCGGGGCTTCAGCCAGGTCGAGAAGGCGCGCGTCGCGCCAGCGGCGCTTGGTGAGGCCGGTCCGGCTGAGCCACCGGGGCTTCTCTTCCTCGACGAGCAGGACCAGCTTGCCCGTCCACGTCTTGCGAAACCAGAACCGTCCCGTGAGCTTGGCTGCGCCGAACATGCCGCACCTCGCGTGAGAGCCCCCTGAGCCAACGTGGGTCAAGCTCGGCGGTTTCCGCCGGAGACCGACCGCAGGATGCCGGGCTGGCGGCGCAGACATGCATCGGCGACATGTGTCGGGACATGTGCAAACGTCCGCGTCCGCGGCGACGGTCCGGCCGGGCCGGATTTATCGGCAGGTCGCGTCGTCCGGGCGCCCGCGGCCCAGGACCGCGAGCAGGCGGCCCGCCACCGCGCCGGCCAAGGCCGCGACGGCTTTCACGAGGAAATCGTCGAACCGGCCGTGGCGGGTCCCGGTAAGGGTCTGCCCAAACTCCAGGCCGCCGGCGAGGAGGATGCTGCCGACGAGGATCCAGCGCCCGTGCCGCGGGTAGCCCATGGCCATCAGCAGCCCGGCGAGCGCGTAGGCGGCGAAGCGCTCGATGCTGGGTTCGGCCGTGACGACGGGGCGGAGCCCGATCGGCACCAGCGTGACGGCGGCGATCAGGGCCACCAGGATCCAGGCCGCGATCCGGATCAGGCCGAGCCACGGCACCTTCCCTCTCAGCATCGCGGAATCGTAACCTCGCGCCGACGGCGCCCGCGTACAGTGATGGCGCGCTGCCGCCTGTAGCATAACGGCGGCCGGGGACCGGAACATCTGCTCATGCTTCGTCGTCTGGTCGCCGCGATCCTGTTCGCCTTCGCCACGGTGCCGGCCGCCATCGCGGCGAACCCGGTGCGGGACGTGCTCTGGGTGGCGCTGCAGGGCTGCGTGCTCGCCAAGAAGGCGGCGGGCCGGAGCTTTCCCTGCCTCTCCGTCGACCTCGGCGATGGTACGCGCCCGGGGACGGCGGTGCTGCGCGCGCCGGGACAGCCTACCCACACGGTGGTGATGCCCACCGACAGCATCTCGGGCATCGAGGCGCCCGTGCTCCAGGGACCGCGGGGCGTCGCCTATTGGCGCGCGGCGCTCGCGGCCCGGCACTTCGTGTCGGATGCGCTGCCGGGCCGGCTGCCGGTCGCAGCGGTGGGTCTGGAGGTGAATTCCGTCGGCGGCCGCAGCCAGGACCAGCTTCACATCCATCTCGACTGCATGCACCGGAGCGTCATGGCGGCCCTGAAGGCCCATGGCGGCGCCGTCGGCGAGACCTGGGCCCCGTTCCCCGTGCCGCTGGCGGAGGCGCGTTACGTCGCGCTGCGGATTCCCCCGGACGCGGTGGCGGATTTCAATCCGTTCGCGGCGCTGGCCCGGGTGCCGGGCTGGCAGGGGCATCTGCACGACGCGAGCTTCGCGGCGGTGGAGGCGGATCCCGGGGATCCGCAGGGCGGGATGATCCTCCTGGCCTATCGGGAGCCGGAGGCCAGCGCCGAGTACCTGATGGATCACAGCTGCCGGATGGCCAAGCTCGGCCGGCACGGCTGATCGGCCGCCGTCCCGAGCCACGGCCACTGTTGCTGCTACGTTCTATCCGAGCTGGGCGCGAATCGGGCATAAAGCGATCATGCGCATGCCGGTGCTCAGCTTGTCCGCGATGCTCCTCCTGACCACCGGTCCTGCCGTCGCGGGTCCGGTCGCCGGAGCGTCCGATCCGGCCGAGCTGGAGCGCGCGTGGCACCGCTGCCTTCGAGACGCCTCCGGGCATCAGCCGACGGGTCAGAGCCGCGCCGGGGACGAGCGCAACGCCCTCGACGAGTGCAAGTCCCGCGAGGATGCCCTGGTGGCATCCCTGATGGCCGGCGCCCGCCCGGCGGACGCACGCACCGGCACGGTGTGGTCGCGGACCTGGGCCGCGTTCGCGGAGCCCCTTGTCACCTGGTTCGGGGCGCTGCGGCGCTGAGGGCGCCCCGTGCCGTGTTTCTCGCGTCCGATCCAGTCGCACCGGGCCGGCACGATCTGGCCGGCACGATCTTGTGCGCTGCGTGTCCGCGACGCTCACGAACCGTCGCGGATATCGCGTTCGCTGAAGCCCGCTCCGCGGCGTCGCACCACGCCTTGCGGGACGAACCGCCGCCGCCGCCGATCGTTGGGCATCCATGAGCGCGCAGAATCCCAAGCTTCATCCCGATGCCGTCGCCGAGGCCCGTCGTCGCGAGATGGCGACCGAGCATCTGCTGTTCGGGACGGTCCGGTTTCTGGCGCAGCGTCATCCGGAATTGCTGGACGAACTTGAGGGCAGCCTCGCCCACCTGTGGGATCCGGTCGAGGGCGAGGCGCGGGACGATGAGGCCGTGCGGACCATCGCCCGGCGCATCATCAAGGGCCTGCGGGCCGAAGGCTGATCCGGCCCGTCCGGGCTCACCGCTGGGCGGCGTCGTTCACCTTGACGGTCGGGATCATCGCGACGGCCTTCGCGGTCACGCGGTCGAAGACATCGCCGGTGAGGCCGCGCTCGGTCGCGAGCTTTCGGATCCGCTCCGCATGCTGCGCGAGGGTCAGCCCGAAATAGGTCTTCTCTGTCGCCTGTTCGACAGACTCGTTCGCCACGCTTCGACTCCTGTTCATGGTGGGTGAGGGCCAATGATTTGGGCCGCGGCGGCCGCGGCTTCAAGCCCCGCCCGGAACAGGGCGCCCCGGCCATGACGGTTCGTCATACCCTTGGGGGCGCCCTGCAGATGGCCGCTTGGCCGGGCGCGATGGGGCCGGACGGCCTGCGGTCTCAGCGGCTGCAGCCGATGCAGATTCCGCGCGTGATCGCGTCGTTGCGCTCCTCGATGGCATCCCGCCGCTCGATGCTGCCGGTCTCGCTCGGGCCGAGAGCGCCGGGGTTGGGCACCGTCTGGCCGGTCGCGGCGGTGTGGGGCGCCTTGGCGGTCGTATCGGGGCCGCCCCCGGTTCCCGTCCTGCCGACGGGGTCGGCCCAGGCGGTGGCTGAAGCCAGGCTCAGGGTGGCGGCCATGGCGAGGGTTGCGGATCTGCGCATGTGAAGCTCCCGGAACTGCGTGCGTCGGTCTGCGAGAAACCGACGCCTGTCCGTTCATGAAGTTCCCGCGCCCGCGACGCGCCCGCGCCGGCATGTGGTGCATTCGGAGGCGTCGTTTCGCGGCGATGCCGTCGAATTCCGCGCTTAAACTTCGGGCGTAATGGCTAATCAATTTTGAGAGGTATTTCGCAGGCGGAATTGGCGGATCGTGGCGCAGTAACATTCGGAGGCGTGCGTCATGAACCCGACCGTCAAAGCCGTTCTGCTGAACGAGCGGGCCGCCGTGCTGTCGGCCATCGCGGCGCGCCAGGGCACCGTCTCCGACCTGCTGGTCCAGATCAACGGCGTCGAGAACGACATCTGGCGCCTGCGCCACCGCCTGATCGACCTCGAAGCGTACCTGATCGGGCATCGCGTCGACCTGCCCAGCGCGGATGGCGGATCCGCCGGGACCGCGGAGGCCGCCGGCACCCTGACCCGGTGCGATCCGGTGCCGCCGGCCGGGATGCGGCCCGCGGAGGTGATCGGCCTTCCGGCCTGCAAGCCGCTCGGCGAATTCGTCCGCACCAAGGGCGGGGCGCGGAAGGCGCAGGCCGCCGCCGGCCGCCTGGCCGAGACCGCCTGAGAGGGTCGGGGGATCTGCGCATGCGCCGCATCCGCACTGGCCTGCGCTGGCGGCGCGGGCCGCCGGCACCGGTCCTGCCCGAGAGTCTGACACGCTTCGTCTCGGAGCCGGGAGCGTTCACCGCTCCGCTGTGGGACATCGCCCTGGCGTTGCTGGCCGGCGTCGTCGTCGCCCTCGCCTGCGGCTGGATCCTCCAGGCTTGGTAGCCGGTCCTGACTGTATCCCGCCCATGGCCTATGAGGATCGGCGAGGATCCGGAGGGATGGACGGATGAGCGACGGCAGCGGCGCGCCGAGCGTGAAGATCGCGGAGGTCCAGCGCCTCGCCACGGCGCTTGCGGCGCGGGTGCGCTACGCGCAGCTCGTCGGCCGTCCCGTCTACGAGGCGCAGATCGCCGCCCTGGTCGGCGCTGCCCGCCTCATGGACGAGGAGAAGGCACCCTGGCCGCCGATGGTGGAGGAGGTGCTGACCGAACTCGCCCGCTCGATCGAGGGGGCCGTCACCGTCGCGGCTGACCCGCCGGAAGAGCCCTGAACGGCCGCCCTTCTCCCGGTCCACGCATCGTCGGTGCCCCGCGCGAAGGCGTCCGCCGGGCCGAGCCCGGACCGAATCGGCGCGCGGGCCGTCATCCATCTGCACGCCTGCTTCGCGGGGCGGGCGATCCCCGACTGCGCCATCGCGGGGGGCGGCTGCCGGCCGGACCCTATCGACGTCGGAACTTCGGCGCGAAGGGTCGATTGACCAGAGGGATCGGTACGGAGATCTGCGCCCGTCGCCAACGTGCGATGGACTGATCCGGCCGAAGTCTTCGCCTTGAAGTCGATGGCCGAATGATCCTGAGCCTGCAGGCCGTGCAGGTCGCGACCAGCAGCGACGATACCGAGAGCCAGCTCGTCTTCGCCGACGGATTTCTGGTCGCGGTGTTGGTCCGCCTCTCGGCGCAGCACGGCGAGGACACCGGAAAATGGTTCCTGGAGGCCGGATTCGGCCCGCTCGCACCGGCTTGTCCGCCGCTCTTCGCGGATCTCGCGGCCGCCCGGGCCTGGATCATGCGGCGGCTGATCGCTGCGGCGTGATCCCGATACCGCCCGCCCTCAGAGGCCTTTCGCGAGCCAGCGGAGCGCGTGTCTGAGGCGCGCTGCGCCGTCCCCGGCGAACCAGAGGCCGTGTGCGAAGATGACCCGCTCGGGAGCCAAGGTGAGAAGGTCGCTCGCTGCTCTCGCGGCGTCGTGCCGGCGGAGTTTGATCACGAGGCGCAGGTAGGGTGGCGGCTGGCCGTGCGGTCGCGTCATGCGGGCGAGGCGCAGGAACGGACGCAGGAGCGCCGGCATCTTCTCCGGTTCCAGGTTGAGGACGAGATCGGTCAGGATCAGCGTCCGGCTCGCCCCGTGGACGAACGCGACCTCCCGGAACCCGAAGCCGCCCGGCACGACGATCTGGCGCAAATCGGCCGCCCAATCGGAGGGGGCGTCGTCCCCGAGAACCCGGTCGATGCGGAGGCCGGCGCGGCGGACCGGGCGACGCTGGCGCAGGTTCGGAGCTGCCCAGGTCAGCGCCTCCGGACAATGCGCCTGCCACGCCTTCAGGAAGGTCCAGTGG
>JAAIGE0101232124.1_pt1 | contig 11383 bp, 12 predicted proteins | sample 6487951 | NCBI WGS metagenome assembly JAAIGE01 (sample SAMN13974128, study PRJNA590717) | phyllosphere metagenome | biome: tomato field; feature: multiple bacterial spot infested tomato fields; material: tomato leaves; isolation source: leaves from tomato fields | host: Solanum lycopersicum ... | reverse complement strand
GCGAACATGACGGCTCCGCGCGGGCTGATCCGCTTCGCCGTTCGCCGGATGCCCGTTCCGCGGTCGCGGACCGTCGCGGTGTCGCACCGGACGGCGGGCGCGGCGGGCCTGCGCATCTACACTCCGCGCGGACCGCGTTCGGGCGCCGGCCTGCTGTGGATCCACGGCGGCGGCATGATGATCGGCGATGCACGACAAGACGAGGCGCTCTGCATCTCGACGGTCGAACGCCTCGGCGTGGTGGTCGTGTCGGTGAACTACCGGCTCGCGCCCGAGCATCCGTTCCCCGCACCCCTCGACGATGCCGCCGCCGCCTGGTCGTGGTTCGTCGAGCACGCGCACCGGCTCGGCGTCGACCCCGCGCGCATCGCGGTCGGCGGCGAGAGCGCGGGTGCGGGGCTCGCCGCGGGCCTCGTGCAGCGACTGACCGACGAGGCGGGCGCACAGCCCGTCGGGCAGTGGCTCTTCGCCCCGATGCTCGACGACCGGACCGCCGCTCGTCGCGATCTCGACGCCGCCGAGCACTTCGTGTGGGACAACGAGTCGAACCTCGAGGGCTGGTCGGCGTACCTGGGCGTCGCGCCCGGCAGTGCCGACGTGCCGCCCTACGCCTCACCCGCGCGGCGCGACGACCTCAGCGGGCTGCCGCCGGCCTTCATCACCTGGGGCGACATCGAGCTCTTCGCCGACGAGAACCGCGCCTACGCCGAAGCCCTCGAGCGGGACGGTGTGCCGGTGACGGTCGACGTCGTCGCCGGTGCAGCTCACGGCTTCGAGAACTGGGCGAAGCACACGCCCGTCGCCCAAGCCCTGATCCGTCGTGCACAGGACTGGCTCGGCGAGATCACGCGCCCGGCCTGACCCGCTTGGCCTGAGCCGCTCGGCCCCGCCCGACCCGCCCCGGCCGACTCAGGGCAACTCGTCGAGCAGGTGCTCGACGAGGCCGCGGATCTCGTCGCGGATGCGCCGCACGGCCTCGAGGTCGGCGCCCGCCGGGTCGTCGAGCTGCCAGTCCTCGTACCGCTTGCCCGGGAAGACGGGGCAGGCGTCGCCGCAGCCCATCGTGATGACGACGTCGGCCGTGCGCACGGCATCCGTCGTCAGCACCTTCGGGGTCTCGCCGGCGATGTCGACGCCCACCTCGGCCATCGCGGCGACCGCCACGGGATTGATGCTGTCCTTCGGCTGCGAACCGGCCGAGAGCACCTCGACTCGGTCGCCTCCGAGGGCGCGCACGAAGCCGGCCGCCATCTGCGAGCGACCGGCGTTGTGCACGCAGACGAACAGGACGGTGGATGCGGCAGCCATGCGCCCAGCCTACGCGGCGAGGCATGCCGGGCAGAGGCTCGCGGACCGCTCGGTCAGCCGTCGCTGCGGTCGGCGGACGGCGCCAGGCGTTCGAGCTCGGCGAGCGCCTCGACAGCCCGTCGCCGCCGGTGGGCCTCGGACAGCTCCCACCAGTAGTCGCCGCGCTCACCGAGCCCGTGCTTGGCGAGGTCGACGCGTCGACGCGCGGCTGACACGGCGTCGGCGTCGTCGCGCCGAGACGCGGCCCCCACCGCCGAACGGGCGCGACCCAGGTGCGACGTCAGTGCCGCAGCCGTCTCGGGCGGCAGCGCCGGATCGGTGCGGCGCCAGCGGCGACCGTCGATGACCAGCCAGCGCTCGTCGTCGACCGTGCGGTCGTCCGCCCCGTGGCCGTCCGCCCCGTGGCCGTCCGCCCCGTGGCCGTCCGCCCCGTGGCCGTCCGCACCGCTATCGTCCGGGCCATCCTCGGAACGGGCCACCACCGGGTCAGCCCGCGCCGACGGTCTCGCGCTCGCGGCGCGCGGACTCGGGCGGCTCGGGCACGACGTACAGGCCCGACGGCGCGTTGGCCGTGTGCGTGAGGGCCTCGAGCCAGGCACGGTTCAGCGCCGGCGTGCGGCTGCCGTAGTACTTGAAGACCAGGCCGCACCCGGGGTGCAGCCAGACCGTCGTCCGGCCGTCGCCGATGCTGACGTCGTCCTTCCACGTGAGGGTGAAGGTCTCGCCGCGGCGCAGCTTCGTGGTGATGACCGTCTGCAGATGAGCGAGAACGCGGTCGTCGAAGTCGGCGCGCACCTGGTTCTCGTAGATGAACCGGCCCATGGGGACTCCTTCCGGTGTCGGGCCGACGCTAGCGGAGCCGCCCGGCCGTCCACACCCTCTTGCGTACGCCGCGCATCCGCGTATCGTTCCCGGGACACCCCGCACGAAGGACGGACCGATGGCCAAACGAATCGACGTGCACTACGGCAGCCGGATGTACACGATCGCCGATCGCGAGCTCGCCGACGTGCGACGCGAGATCACGGATGCCGTCCTCCGCGGCTCGGGCTGGCTGCTGGTCAACGACGGCGAAGGCGTCGCCCAGCCGACGGAACTGCTGCTCACCCCGGGCGTCGACATCTCGCTGGCGGCGATCCCCGACGAGACCGGCTGACCGCGCATCGCCGACTGCAGATCGGCGACCGAAAAGTCAACCCCCTCCCCGCCTCGATCGGCTGCCCGGATCCTTCCTCGGCACGGCGTCGTCGTGCGCGTCCCGGACCGATCCCGCGCGGATCGGACACTTCCGCCCGCGGCCGGGACGCGATCTCGGATGCTTAGCTCGCGCCCCTGCACGGAGTGCGCGCACGAGGAGGAATGTTGGGCAGGTTCGTCTACGACGGCAACAACCGCGTCGAGATCGAGGATCGTACGCTCGCGCATCTCCAGATGACGATCGGCGCCAAGCTGCGCCGCGGCGAGGCCTTCTTCTTCACCTGGAAGGAAGACCCGAGCGTCGGCAAGGGCCGCACGACGGTCTGGATGCATGCCGGCGCCTCGCTGACGTTCACCTATCACGGCAGTCGGACGCCGTCGGTCAACCGCGCGTGGCTCGAGGCCCTCATGTTCACCGCCAACTCCCCGACCGGTCTGTACACGGTTCCCGAGCCCGCGGAATCGTCGACAGACAAGCTGGTGATTGAGTAGTCCACCCACGCGCCGCGGATTCCAGACCACCGATCCGGCTCTCGCCCAGGAGTCCGTCAGCGCGCTCTTCGAGACCCCCTTCGTTCTGAACGCCGAGCCGGGCACGGGGTTCCGTTACGAGATGGCGGCGATGACGCATCCGGTCGCATCCGTGGCGGCCATGCGCTTCACGGGAGGCGTGCGCTCGGGCACCCGCGCCTTCCCGCACCTGATCTTCGCGCACGCGGTGACGGGGCGGCACCGGTGGCAGGCGGGCCGCGAATCGGGAGACGGACGGATGCCGTTCGCCGTGCCGCCCGAGGTGGAGTTCTCTGCCGAGGCCGATCACCTGCACCTGCGCACCTTCAGCATCACGATCGAGACGCTCGAACAGGTCGCCCGCTCGCTGACCGGCGACGACACGCCCCGGGTGCAGCTGTCGGCCCTGAACCGACGCGCGCGCAACCCGCGACTCGTGGCTGAGACGCTGCGCTTCATCGAGGCGACCGCCGTCGCCGACGAGCAGGTCGCAGCCTCGCCGCTGATGCGCCGGCAGTTGCTGCACCAGGCCGTCGCCTCGTTCATCACCGCCTACCCGCTGGTCGAGGGCGATACGACGGATCGACGTCGGCCCGGCAACCGCGCCGTGCGCCGAGCGGTGTCGTTCATGGAGGAGAACGTCGGCCGGCCGACCTCGGTGGGTGACATCGCCCTGGCCGCCGGCACCTCGGTGCGTGCCCTGCAGAGCGCCTTTCATCGCGCATACGGCATGCCGCCGAGTACGTACCTGCGGCGCCTGCGGATCGAGGGCGCCCACCACGAGCTGCTCGCCGCCCATCCCGGGTCGGCGACCGTTCGCGATGTCGCGCTGCGCTGGGGCTTCGCCCACACGGGCCGGTTCGCGCAGCTGTACGCGTCGGCCTACGGCGAGCACCCCTCGCACACCCTGCGTCGCTGAGCGCCGCGGGACCCGCCTCAGGCCGAGGCTGCCTCGTCGCGCTGCGGCAGCAGCATCCAGACCCGCGCGCCGCCCAGCGGCGAGTCGTCGATGCCGATCCTGCCGCCGTGCATCTCGACGACGCGGCGGCAGGTCGACAGCCCGATGCCGAGGCCGTCGGCCTCGGAGGTGCCGCGCTCCATCAGCGCGAACACGCGCTCGCGATCTTCGACGGGCACGCCCGGCCCGTTGTCGTCGACGGTCACCCGCCAGCCCTCGTGGACGGCGTGGGCGCGGATCTCGATCTGCGGCATGCGCCCGGCCGCGACGGTGAACTTGACGGCGTTGGCGACGAGGTTCTGCAGCACGGCGCGCAGCAGCGTGGGGTCGCCGACCGGGTCGATCTCGACGTCGCGCACGATCCGCGCTCCCGACGCCTCGATCTCGGAGTGCAGGTCTTCGAGCACCGAGGCCGTCACCGTCCCGAGATCGACCCTCGCGCGCTGCGGGCTCGCCCCGCCCACGCGGGCATAGGCCAGCAGGTCGGAGATCATGACGTCCATGCGCATGGCCGCCGACTCGGCCCGAGACAGCGCCTGTGCGGCAGCGGGCGCGTTGACGATGTCGGGGCTGTCGACGGCGAGCTCGATGAACCCGGTCAGAGCCGTCAGCGGATTGCGGAGGTCGTGGCTCACCTGACCCGCGAATCGAGACAGCTGATCGTTGGACTCGCCGAGCTCGCGGCTGATGCGCCGCAGCTCGAGCAGATCGACGACCTGGTGCGCGAGCAGATCGAGGGCGTCGCGTTTCTCTTCGTCGAGATCGCCGACGCGATCGTCGAAGATGCACAGGGTGCCGATGACTATTCCGGCGGGCGTGACGAGCGGGCTCGAGGCGTACAGACGCACGTTCGCCACCTCGCCGGTCACGAACGGGTTCTGCGCGAAACGCTCGTCCAGCCGCGCATCGGTGACCACGACACGCCCCGGGGTCTGGATGACCGCGGCGCACATCGAGTCCTCGCGCGAACAGACGGCGGGCTCGAAGCCGACGGCCGCGATCTGGTGCTGCGACCGGTCGTCGATGATGTTGATGACGGCGGTGTCGACGCCGCAGACGGTCGCCGCCAGGCGGACGACGCCCTGCAGATCGGGCGCGGGCGGCTCACCGACCACCTTGTAGGCCGCGATGGCTTCGCGGCGGGTGATGTCGAGTGCGGTGGTCATGACGTGATCACGCTATCCGGGTTCCGGGCGGCAGGCGCCGCGCCGGGGTTCGTGTACGCGCCCAGGCTCCGAAGATCAAGGCGCCAGCGAGCACGAGCTGCACGCCGAGGCCCACGAACCAGCTCGGCGCCGTCGACGCCTCGACCTCTTCCGCGGTGCGGCTCTCGTCGAAACCGGTGCCACGGCAGTAGTCCCACTCGATGTCGAGATCGGGCGTGAGCTGGGCGAACCGGACGCCCGACTTGATCGTGCCGAACACGTCGTCGGGGTAGCCGTACTCGTTGTAGGCCGTCGGCGTCGCATCGGCGAGGATGACGAAGGGGTTCGCGGCGAGCACCCACCACACACGGTCGAACCGCGGAGTCGTCGAGGTGTACTCGACCCATTCGCCGCACGGCGCATCGTCGTCGATCGACCCGGTGGCGTCGTAGGTCGTCGACCGTTCGCGGATCGTCGTCTCGCTCGAGAACGCGGTACCGCCCAGCCCGAACCCGATCAGCGTGCCCACCGACAGCGCGGCGACGACCAGGTAGGTGGTCGCGACCGAGAAGAGCGGTCGGGCGAGCAGCCCGCTGAGCCCGACGCCGATCGCCGACACGATGCCGATCTCGGCGACCAGCAGCGCGATCGAGATCACGATCATGATCGGGTCGACGCTCCCCAGCACGATGGCGACGACCAGGAACGGCGCCGCCACCGCCACGAAGGCGAGCCCCGTGATCCACGCGGCGAGCACCTTGCCCAGCAGGATCTCGCCGGTACGCGCACGCGTGACCTGCACGGCCGCCAGGGTCGCGGCATCCCGGTCTCCGTTGATGGAGTTGCCGCTGAGCGTCGGCGACACCAGCAGCACCAGCAGCAGCGTCACCACGACGATCGTCGAATAGATGCCGGCGCCGCGCTGCGCGTCATCGACGTTCGACAGCCCGCCGAAGGCGAGGAACGCGAGCACGGTCACGCCGATCAGCAGCAGCCCGAAGACCCCGAGCAGGACGTACCACGACACCGTGCGAACCCGCTGCATCAGCTCGAGACGGGCGATCACCCACAGACGCGCGAAACTCATGAGCGGCCCCCGTCCGCCGCCGAATCGACAGAGCCGAGGTCGAGGAAGGTGTGCTCGAGCATTCCCGTCGCGGCCGAGAACTCGGCCACCTCGACGCCCGCCTGCACCAGTGCCCGCAGCGCAGCGGCGGCATCGGCCTCGCCGGCGAACGCCACGAGCACGTCACGGCGGTCGACGGGCACGAGCCCCGCGTCGAGCCCGAGCGTGCGGGCGACCGGCAGCACGGCCGCCGTCCCGTCGGCGCCGGCCACGCGGATGCGCCACGTGCGCCGGCGTTCGGCGGCCGCAGCGACCCGATCGGAATCGACCGTGGCGCCGGCGACCAAGAACACGGCGTCGTCGACGACCTCTTCGAGCTCGGAGAGCACGTGGCTCGAGATGAGCACCGTCTTGCCCTCGGCGGCGAATCTCCGCAGCAGCGTGCGCAGATCGATGCGCGCTTGCGGATCGAGACCGGACGCCGGCTCGTCGAGCAGCAGCACCGGCGGATCGTGCACCAGGGCGCGGGCGAGACCGAGTCGCTGCTTCTGCCCCCGCGACAGCACCCGGGCGGGGGCCGCGGCGAGCTGCTCGAGGCCCACCACCGAGATCAACTCGCCGGCGCGCCGGGCGGCTGCGGCCCGGTCGAGGTCGTACAGCCGTCCCGTCACCTCGAGGCTCTGACGCACGGTCAGCGAGGGCCATGCCCCGAGCGCGTCGGGCATCCAACCGAGACGCGTGCGCGCCCGCTCGGGATCGCCGACCGGGTCGACCCCGTCGATGCGGATCGTGCCGGCGTCGGGGGCGAGCAACGAGGCGAGCATCAGCAGCAGCGTGGTCTTGCCCGCGCCGTTGGGGCCGACGAGGCCGGTGACGGCCCCGGCGCGCGCCTCGAGCGACACGTCGCGCACGGCCTGCACCGGCCCGAACGAGCGCTGCACCCCCGAGACGACGATCCCCGCTGCGCTGGTTGCGGCAGAAGTCATGCCGACACCCTAGGGGACGTGCGCGAACGACGTCAGGACGCTTCCGCCGGCGGAGTCTGGGGCGGTGTGGTTCGAGTCGACGGTGTATGAGTCGTCGACGGTGTCTGAGTCGTCGGCGGTGTCTGAGTCGTCGGGGGCGCCTGGGGCTGCGGTGCGAAGAAGTCGACGCCCAGGTCGGGGTGGTCGACGAAGACTCCGTCGACACCGGATGCCGCGAGCAGCCCCCATTCGCCGCGGTAGTCGCCGAAGGCCGCCCTGCCTCCGCCCGTGCGGAACCGTCGGACGAGGAACGCGTTCTCGGGCCGGCACGTCCAGGTGAAGACGGAGAGGCCGCGCGCCCGCGCTCTCGCGACGATCCCCTCGCCCGTGCCCGCGCCCGTGCCCGTGCCCGCATCGCGATGCTCGTCGTGGCGCGCACGCGGTGCCCGCCCCGCCTCGAGGATCATCCTCTTGTCGACGCTCACCCCGTCGACCGCGCCGACGAGGTCGTCGAGTCCGGCAGCCTCGGCCCAGGCCGCATACGGACGAGCGGATGCCCCGTCCCGCGCGATCAGGTCGGCCGGCGCACCCTCGGCCTCGAACAAGAAGACGTATCGCGCCGCGACCCTGAGCGATTTCAGCTCGGCCAGCACGGTCGGCTCGAACGACTCGATCCACAGAGGCCGGTCGCCGGCCAGGCCGCCCGGCACCCAGCCCGCCGTGTCGAGCTCGTGGGCGACCATACCGGCGATGTCGAACCCCAGAGCCGCGAAGTGGGCGGCGTGCTTGATCTCGACCACGACGCCGGGTTGCCGCGGGCGGCCGGGCGACGCGGCCACCAGGTCGAGCACGTCGCGCAACCGCAGGATCGGTTCGCGGCCGTCGAACGCGGCGCTCGCGGCTCGCAGCCGGGGCAGACGTTCGCGGGCGCGCAGCGTCGACAGCTCGTCCCACGTGAAGTCTTCGGTGAACCAGCCGGTGTGAGCCACGCCGGCGACCGTCTTGGTGGTGCGGCGGTCCGCGAAGCGCGGGTGGTCCGCGACATCCGTCGTCGACCCGATCTCGTTCTCGTGCCGCACGACGAGCACCCCGTCGCGTGTGGGCACGACGTCGGGCTCGACCGCGTCCACCCCGGCGCGGAGGGCGATCTCGTACGACGAACGGGTGTGCTCGGGCCGGTGGCCGGGCGCGCCGCGGTGGCCGATCACGAGGGGATGCGACATGGATCCAGGCTAGGGCGCCGCCGTCGGGGCGCGCGCGGTTCGCTCTGGGCGATCGCGTTCATAGTGGCCTCACAGCGCCAGGCGTTCCGGGCTGTGACCGGTTCCCGTAGGCTGGGGCGACACGGCATCCAGCTGTGTCGACCCCTGAACTTGGAGTGTGAGAGCAGTGGCCCTCAACAACCCCGCATTCGACAACCCCGCGTTCAAGGAGCAGCGGCCGGGCTTGACCCCGCCGGCTGCGCCCGGAGCGCAGGCCGGAGCCGCGACGGCGCAGCACGCCTCGGTCGACCTCGCGACCCAGGCCCACCTCGAAGGCATGTACGCCTCGCCGTCGGCCGGCGCCGTCGAGACCGACCGGATGACGGTCGAAGACACCGTCGTCAAGACGCTCAGCCTCTTCGCCGTCCTGCTGGCGACGGCGGTCGTGGGCTGGGTCTGGACCTTCGGCGGCGCGTTCAGCCCCGCCGACGCGCAGACCGTCTCGGCCCTGCCGATGATCATCGGCGGTCTCGTCGGCTTCGTGCTGTCGCTCGTCGTGATCTTCGGCTCGCGCAAGAAGATCCGCCCCGGCCTCATCGCGGCCTACGCCGCAGCCGAGGGCCTGTTCATCGGCGGCATCTCGGCCTTCTTCGAGTACCAGTGGTCGGGCATCGTCCTGCAGGCGACCCTCGCCACCGTCGCCGTCGTCGGCGTCACGCTGGCGCTCTTCGCCAGCGGCAAGGTGCGCGCCTCGGCCAAGGCCACGAAGATCTTCCTGATCGCGATGGTCGGCTACCTCGTCTTCTCGCTGCTGAACGTCGGCCTCATGCTCTTCGGTGTGACCGACAACGCCTTCGGTCTGCGGGGCATGGAGATCGCCGGCATCCCGCTCGGTCTGATCATCGGCGTGCTCGTGGTCATCATGGCCGCGTACTCGCTCGTGCTCGACTTCGACCAGATCCAGCAGGGCGTGCGCAACGGCGCTCCCCGCAAGATGGCCTGGATGGGTGCCTTCGGCATCATGGTCACGGTCGTCTGGCTGTACATCGAGATCCTGCGCATCATCGCGATCCTCCGCGGCAACAACTGACGCAACCCCGCTCTAACGAAGGCCGCCCGTTCCACCGGGCGGCCTTCGTCGTCCCCGCCCCCGCCCCCTCGCCCCCTCCCCCGTCCTCTGCCCGCGAGACTGCAGTTTCACGCCGAAACCCGGGGGTCACCCCACCGTCTCGGCGTGAAACTGCTGTCTCGCGGTCTGCGGGCGGGGCCGGCGGGGGTTAGGGTGCGACCGGAGGAATCATGCGACGCGGCTCGAACCTGCCGGCGGTCGGCACGTACAACCAGACGCTCGTGCTCGACCTCATCCGGCGCTCCCCCGACGGCATCAGCAGGATCGAGCTCGCCGAGCGCACGGGCCTGTCGGCGCAGACGCTGAGCAACGTCTCGCGCCGCCTCGTGGCCGAGGGGTGGGTGCGAGAGGGCGCGCCCGTCGTCACCGGCCCGGGCAAGCCGCGCACTCCCCTGCAGCTCGATCCCGCCGCGCGCTTCGCAGTCGGCATCCACCTCGATCCTGCCGTCGACACGCTCGTGATCGTCGATCTGGCCGGCTCGGTCGTCTCACACGCAGATCAGACCCCGCGGCGGGCGGGCGCCGCGCGTGACGTCGTGCGCGACCTGGCCGACGGGGTCGACGCCCTGCTGGCCGGCGCCGGCGTCGACCGCGACCGGGTGCTGGGCATCGGGGTGGCCGCGCCCGGTCCGCTCGACGCCGAGCGCGGGGTGCTTTTCGAGCCGCCGCTGCTCGATCCCGCCTGGCACGGCGTGGCCCTCGCCGATCGCCTGCATGCTGCGACGGGGCACGCCGCGACGGTCGAGAAGGATGTCGTGGCCGCGATGCTCGGCGAGCTCTGGACCGACGCCGACGGGCTGCTCGACGACGCGATCTTCGTCTACTACGGCGCCGGTGTCGGCGCGGGGCTCGCCGTCGACGGTGTGCCGCTGCGCGGCCGGACCGGCAACGCCGGCGACATCGCGCACCTCGTCGTCGATCCGGGCGGACCGGCGTGCGCCTGCGGCCGGCGCGGCTGCCTCGGCGTGGCGATCGCCCCCGAGCGACTGCTCATCGACGGCGGCGTGCTGCCCGCCGGATCGATGCCGCCCGCCCCCGACCTGCGCGACCACGTCGCCGAGCTCGCCCGCCGGGCCGCCGCCTTCGACGTTCGGGCGTGCGCGGTGATCGATCGCGCCGCCGAGCATCTCGCGCTGGCCGTCGTGCAGATGAACAACCTGCTCGACGCCGACGTCGTCGTGGTGGGCGGGCCGCTGTGGGCGATTCTGCAGGATGCCGCTGGCCCCGCCCTCGAGCGCGCGGTCGCGGCCAGCGACGCCACCGCGACGGTGCGGGGCACGCGGATGCTCGCCAGCAGCCGGGGCACGGATGTCGCGGCCGTGGGCGCGGCGTGCCTCGTGCTCGACGCCGCGTTGACGGCGCGCCCGGCAGACCTGATGATCTCGGCGCGGTGAGGCGCGGCATCCGTCGTCAGACCCCTTGCCGTTTTAATCCAATTGGTTTATAAAAGACGTGCGCGGGCACCACGCGCATCTTCAGCCAAGCAAAGGGGCTTTGATCATGAAGAAGAACACGGTCACATTCGCACTCGCGGGCGGCGCGGTCTTCGCGCTCGCCCTCAGCGGATGCTCGAGCGCCGACGGCGGCGGCAGCGGCGACGGAGGCGACGGCGCCATCCGCGTCGCCTACCAGAAGACCGCATCGTTCACCGCGATGGACGACCTCATGCAGAAGGTCAAGGGAGAGTACGAAGAGGCCTACCCCGACCGCACCGTCGAGCTCATGCCGATCGAGGCCGAGCAGGACCAGTACTTCACCAAGCTCGCCCTGATGAACGGGTCGGTCGACACGGCTCCCGACGTCATCTACGAAGACACCTTCCAGATCCGCTCCGACGCCGCGGCCGGCTATCTGCAGCCGATCGACGACTACCTCGCCGAGTGGGACGACTGGAGCCTCTACG
>JAAIGE0100111990.1_pt1 | contig 11385 bp, 9 predicted proteins | sample 6487951 | NCBI WGS metagenome assembly JAAIGE01 (sample SAMN13974128, study PRJNA590717) | phyllosphere metagenome | biome: tomato field; feature: multiple bacterial spot infested tomato fields; material: tomato leaves; isolation source: leaves from tomato fields | host: Solanum lycopersicum ... | reverse complement strand
TTAAATTTGGTCGGTGATAGAGGATTCGAACCTCCGACCCCTTCGTCCCGAACGAAGTGCGCTACCAGGCTGCGCCAATCACCGAATGCGGGGCGCATCTTACTGCGCAGGTGCGCCCCCGTCAATCCCTTAGTATCAAAATGCCCTTTGATCGGCGAGAAAGTCGTCAGCCCGCTTACTGCGCGACGTTTTTCTGTCCGTCAGGGATATGACACCAGTTGTTGTTCTCATTAATTCCGCCATTCGGCGAGGTATAACCGAGACAACCCATGATGGTGTCGTACAGCTCCACATGACGGCGCGGCACCTTCATTTCCGCTTCCTTCTTCAGGTGCGCGAACGCCTGGGCGTTGGCCGGGTTCTCCAGGTATTTATCAGACATCCAGACCATCATCGGCACGCGGAACTGCTCCGGTGGTGCCATCTTACGTGGCGTACCGTGCAGGTGCTCGCGCTCATTGATTGACTCACCGTGGTCGGCAGCGTAGAACACAATCGCTTTCTTATCGCGTACCTGATCAATCACCGTGTCGATAAAATGATCGACGTAGGTAATCGAGTTATCGTATGAATTAATCATCAGGTCTTTTGGGCACTTACGATCGATAGCGTAACATTCCGGCTTCCACTGAGCGAACTCGCGCGGATAACGCTGAGTGTAGTTGTAGTGAGAGCCCTTAGTGTGCAGCACAATCAGATGCTTACCCTGCGGGTTTTCCTGCAGCGAACGATCAACCTCATTGACCAGCAGCATGTCATCCACGGCTTTACCCCGGTTACGTGGCTCAGCAGCAATTTGTTCGCGATAGGCAATGTTGTCGGCCATCGTGTTGCTGTAAAACCACATCTCACTCTGCATTGCGTAGAGATCGGAACTAAAGCCTAACTGCTTGAGCACCGCAAAGACGTTTTGCTCTTTCAGCGTACGCTGTGGGTTGTCTTCGGCCCCACCCTGACGAACGAACATACAGCGCAGCGACAGTTTCGTCGCGGTATCGCAGGAATAACCACGATACATCACGACGTTCTTCTCTTTGGCAAGCTTCGGCGTGGTGTCGCGTTCATAGCCCAACATTCCCATATGATCCCAGCGTGTAGTTTCACCAATAATGAAAATCACGTAAGTGTCATCCAGGTTCTGTGTCGGGGTATAGGTGAATTTCTTCGCCGGGTTGATGAGCGATTTGTTATCCGATGATTCATCCACCTGCGCCCAGGCATACAGGCCCAGTGCAGACAGCCAGTTTGACGGCAGATAAGAGTTCGCCAGTACGCCGCCGTAACTCGGCATATCGACACCGGCAATACGATCGGCACGCTTCTGATGCATCTCCAGAAGACGAATTGGCACCCAGACCAGCAGCCCCGCCATCAGCACAATCAGCGCGCTGCGCCAGCGCACTTTTGGCGTGCAGAGCTGACGCCAGAAGGTATCCGTCGAGCGGTTAAACCAGATGAAGATCAGCGGGAGAAGACTCACCGCCACCAGCCAGAGGACAAACGTCCAGCCGACCACCTCTTTGGAGAGATCGATATCCGTGGTCATGACCGAGGCAACGATGCCGTAACCGATCATCACGTTCATAAAGGTCATGTAATAACTTGCGCCCGCTGAAATCAGCACCAGCAACGAAGCCAGAACACGCCACACCGTCCTGCCCATCAGTGACAGGAGTCGTAAAAAGAAGAACGTTGCCAGCACAGTGCCAGCCAGTTCAACCACCGCGGAGATTCCATTCCAGAGGGTAAAGTCTTGCGCGTAACCGTCAAACCGACGGAGGTAAACCGCGCCATTCATAAACAGACCGATATAGATCGCGAGCAAAAAACTCAGCTTTTGCTGCGACATCGACGTAATGTATCTCATGCAAGCAAGCCCTGGAAATCGAGGGGTTAACACAGCCTGCGCAACGGCGACATCAGCCGGGCAGGTGAAATTGCGAAGGTAGTCAAATAGTAAAATCGACACGCGCGGCTAAGTAGACCACAAGCAGCAAAGAAAGTGGCAACAGAGAATGTGATCGAAAGAGATATTTACAAAAAATCAAGTTTGAAAGCAGACTATTCACAGCAGATATAACAAAAAAAGGCCAGCTCATCGGCTGGCCTGTAGAAAATCTTACGGGATATCAGGCGTGTGCCATTTCCAGCACCTCGCGTTTTGGCTGACGAATGGTGGTGGAGAGCGCCAGCGAGAGAATCAACAATGCAAAGATGACACAGAAAGTCACGTAGAACCCACCGAACAGCGACGCGATAATCGAACCGCAGATGCTGCCAATCCCAAAGCCGAGATAAATCACACCATAATTTTTCGCCAGATTGTTCAGACCGAAGAACTCGCTGACCAGTGACGGGAAGACGGTGATCGTCCCGCCAAAGTTAAAGGCGATGCAGGCAATGGCAGCAAAGAAAGTCAGCGCATTCAGCGGCGCAAACAGCAGAGCGGCCATCCCCACCAGCGACACCACCTGACCAATGGTGATCACACGGATACGGGCAATTTTATCGGACAGGATCCCCAGCACCAGACGGCCGGAGAGGTTAGCAATAGAAATCACCGTCACCGCATTGGCCGCCGACGCCACGTCCATATGCGCCAGCCCCTGAGCGATATCTTTCGCCACGCCAATCACATACAGTCCGCTCATGCACGCCGTCAGGAACATCACCGCCAGCATCCAGTACTGCGGTTTACGCATAGATTGTGCCAGGGTGTAGTCGTTTTCTACAACACCATTTTGCGTTTTGACCTCCAGATTCGGCGCATCTTTCATTAGCGTAGAGCCGAAGACAATCATCACCAGCACAATCGCACCCCAAATCACAAAGGTGTTTTCCAGACCAACGGTTGCCAGAAGTTGGCTGTCGATAAATTTGAAACCCAGGCTTCCCAGACCATAAGAACCAATGGCAAAGGCAGAAATTAGCCCTTTACGCTCCGGGAACCACTTCACGCAGTTGGACAGTGTTAACAGATAGCCCGCGCCATCGGCCAAGCCTACCAGCACGCCTGCGCTCAGCCACAGCATCATCAGGTTACTGGAGTGCGCAGTCAGGAAGAAACCCAGCCCGAGCAGTATACCGGACGCCATGGTGACGCGCTTCACGCCAAAACGTTCCTGTAACTTCCCGGCGACAGAAGAGGAGATCGCCAGACCTAAGCTCAACAGGCCGAAGGAAAAAGCCACCTGGCTGACGGGTTCACCCAGTTTTTCTGAAAGCACGCCATTAAACAGGCTCCAGGTATACACAGAACCTAAGGCGAATTGCGTAATGATGGTACCGATAAGGGTCAACCAACGGGTGCGCTGATACGATGCGGTTTTCATGGCAGTCTTCCTGCATAAGCAAAAGGGATAAATTCTCTGCCAACAACCATAACGAAATGCATTTTATGTAGGGAAAAAACGGCATGAAGTGCCATCAGAACGGAATGAAATGCCTGGAATGCGGAATGAATGACAAGACAAAAATTCATTGAATGAATTTTTTCCCGGTCAGTTAGTGCCTACTATCGCCACAAACACTGTTATCACTGCGTTTAAATTGTAAATTGCAGGTTAAAACCTGGCACTTACCCCCATCGTGTAGAGGTAGTCGGTACTGTTGGCGGTATTTTCCGCCTGCGAGAGCGCAGCATAAGCCGCCATGTGCTGATTGAGCAGCATATCTGCGCCTACCGTCACGTCCAGCCAGTTGTTGTCCTGAGTGGTCGCCGTCATTCGACTGAGTCCCGACTGCGCCTTCCAGATATTTTCGCCAAACTGCTGGTTATAGCTGATTTGCGCCCACGGTCGCAGATCGCCAAACTGCGAATTCACCCGCCAGCCCAGCGTACTGACGCTGGCATGCCATAACGGGTCGGGCGACTGGCTGACCACGCTATCGCCAAATTCGTTATAAATAGCGGGCGTGGTGCCATCGTAATGTAATGCCGCCACCGGTCCGGTCGTGATGTCGCCAGAGACGGGAAAATTCCAGCCCATACTCATGCCGCTGGTGGCCTCCGTGGGTGAAGCTTGCTCAAGATTCACCGCCAGACCCGGCACAGTTTGTGTCGTCCGGATACGTTCCGCCAGAATGTCGTCATAGCGCGGTTGGTGATCGCTGTCCCATGTATAGCGTTCAGTCGTATATCCAGGCGTATTATCAACGATATATTCTTGCTGCCAGGCACGGGCTGTGTTGATGTAAAGCGAACAGACTACGACGCTCGCCAGGAGAATAATTTCCCGGCGACCACTGCATTTTTTTATCATCATCAATGCGACTCCAGAAGAGAGCCGAAATCGGCGATATTATTGTCATTGTAATTAAGGATGACAGGCGAAAGCCCTGTATTAAATATTGTCTTTTTCGCGGGAGCGTCAAGGCACCCGGAACGATATTTTTATGGCAAGTCAAAGAGCGAGGGAAGTATGGAACGTTGCGGTTGGGTCAGTCAGGACCCCCTTTATATTGCCTATCATGATAACGAATGGGGCGTACCCGAGCACGACGGTAAAAAACTGTTCGAAATGATCTGTCTGGAAGGCCAACAAGCTGGCCTTTCGTGGATCACCGTCCTCAAGAAACGCGAGAATTATCGCACTAACTTCCACCAGTTCGATCCCATCCGCGTGGCAGCCATGCAGGAAGACGATGTGGAAAGACTGCTGCTTGATGCCGGGATCATCCGCCATCGGGGGAAAATTCAGGCCATCATCGGCAATGCCCGGGCATACCTGGCGATGGAGCAAAACGGCGAACCGTTTGCCGACTTCGTCTGGTCATTCGTGGATAACCAGCCACAAATCACCCGCGCCGCCGCGTTGGGCGAAATCCCGACCTCCACGCCCGCCTCCGACGCCCTGTCGAAAGCGTTAAAAAAACGGGGATTCAAGTTCGTCGGCACCACTATTTGCTACTCCTTCATGCAGGCCTGCGGACTGGTCAATGACCACATCACCGGCTGTTTCTGTCATCCAGGAGATAAACATGATTCGCGAGTTTCATAGTGCTGACATGACGCCATTGCTGGCGTTGTGGTTGGAAAGCACCATCTATGCGCATCCTTTTATCGCAGAACGCTACTGGCATGAGAGCGAGGCAGTGGTGCGCGATGTTTACCTGCCCGCCGCCAGAACCTGGGTCTGGGAGGAAGACGAGGCGCTGAAAGGGTTTGTGAGCGTCATGGACGGGCGTTTTTTAGGGGCGTTGTTTATCGCCCCGGATGCGTTACGTAGCGGGATAGGGAAAGCGCTGGTACAGCATGTTCAGCAGTGTTTTGACGTGCTGAGCCTCGAGGTCTATCAAAAAAACCAGAACGCGGTGAATTTCTACCACGCGCTGGGCTTTCGTATCGAAGACAGCGCATGGCAGGAAGATACCCAGCATCCCACCTGGATTATGGGCTGGCGGGCGGAGTAAACGCCGTAAGCGTAAGCGCTGGCCCGCTGTATTTCTCCAGCCACGCCAGCGCGGTATTGCCCGCGCAGCCGTTCCCCAGACGCGAACTGGGCAGGTCTTTGGTCAGCACATTCACCGCGCCGTTTTTACAGATGCCTCCCGCGGCAGGGTCAAGGTCCGGCCATGCCCCTTCATGAATGCAGATAACACCAGGTTTGATACCGTCAGTGACCACGGCGCCTGCAAGGATCTGACCACGGTGATTCCAGATGCGTACCACATCACCGTCACGGATGCCGCGCGCCTGAGCATCCTGCGGGTGAATCGTCACCGGCTCACGATCTGCCACCGCATACCGTTCACGCAGGTGACTGTAGTTAAGCTGGCTGTGCAGACGATGCGCCGGGTGCGCCGACACAATCTGTAGTTGCTCCGGTTCGGCGTTGCCGTGCCACTCATCCGGTTCCAGCCACATCGGGTGTCCGGGGCAATCTGCATAGCCGTAACCGGCAATTCGCTGTGAGTAAATCTCGATCTTACCGCTGTCGGTTTTCAGCGGATGCGCGTTCGGGTCACGACGAAAATCCGCAAAGCGGATAAACTGCGCATTGGCCGGATTTTCCGGCATTTCAATCAGTTGATTCGCTTCCCAGAATTCGGCAAACGGCGGCAACGTCACCTGCTGGCTGGCCCCGCGCTGCCCGGCAATCGTATAAAACGTCTCCAGCCATTCCAGTTCGCTCTTCCCTTCGGTAAAGCGTTGATAACCGCCCTGCTCCCAGCGTTCGCTCAGCGCGGCAAAAACATCGAAATCATTGCGCGCTTCGTACTGCGGCGGCACGACCTGCTTCATGGGCACCAGATGCTGGTTACTGTAATCCCCGGTCATGGTGAGATCGTTACGCTCAAAGGAAGTCGTCGCAGGCAGCACAATATCGGCATGCTTCGCCGCCGCGGTCCAGAAGCATTCGGAAATCACCACCAGCTCCGGTTTTTGCCAGGCGCGAATCAGTCGGTTGGTGTCCTGGTGATGGGTAAAATTCGCCCCACCCGCCCACCAGATGAAGCGGATATCCGGGAAGTGGCGGTTCATCCCGTTATGCTGATACGGCGCGCCGGGGTTTTCCAGCGCTTCCACAATGCGCGCCACCGGGATTTTCTCCACCGCGTCGGTCCCGCCTTGCAGGCTGCCCTGCATTGACGCCAGCACGGCAGAACGGCGGGTCGGATTCCCCCCGTTAGCAAAGTGATAGGAAAGACCAAACCCACCGCCAGGTATGCCAGGCTGGCCCAGCATGGCGGACAGGGTGACAATCATCCAGTGCTTTTGTTCGCCAAACTGCTGGCGTTGCATGCCCCAACCGGCCATCAGCATAGTGGTATTCTTATGGAACAATTCTGCCAGTTCACGGATTTTCGCCGCCGAAACGCCGCAAATCGGGTCCGCCCACTCTGCCGTTTTGGCAATACCGTCGCTCACGCCCAACAGATAGTCTGAAAAGACCTCATAGCCCGTGGTACAGCGGGCAAGAAACGCCTCGTCATGCCAGCCATGTTCTACCAGCGTATGCGCGATGCCAAGCATCAGCGCCACGTCAGTCCCCATGTGCGGCGCAATCCATTCCATTTTGTCGCCAAAGAAATCAACGGTTTCCGATCGCATCGGATCAATACAGATCAGCCGTTTCCCGCTATTACGCAACGCGTCAAAGTAAGGGATCCCTTGTTCATCCGACGCATTCCAGGCAATTTTCAGGGTATTCAGCGGGTTGGCACTCCATAACACCACCACCTCGCTGTGTTCGAGAATCACCGGCCAGCTGGTTTGCTGCTGGTAAACCTCGCTACCGCCCACCACGTACGGCATGATGGCCTGCGCCGCGCCGGTAGAATAGTCGCCCAGATGTCCGGTATAGCCGCCCGCCAGCGCCATATAACGTTGTAATAACGTCGCCGACTTGTGCAGAACACCGTTGGAACGCCAGCCGTAAGAACCGGCAAAAATGGAGGCGGGGCCATACGTATCGCGAATGCGTTTATGCTGCGCATGAATCAACGCCAGCGCCTCGTCCCAGCTCACACGCACAAACTCATCCTGCCCGCGCACACCCTGCGGTTGTTCCGGCGAAGCCAGAAACCCTTTTCGTACCATCGGATAGCGTACCCGGCTTTGACTGTGCACCTGATCGCGAACCGCGCTTTGCAGCGAATTGGGATGCGAAGTGGGCAGCGCCCCCCGGGAGGAGAGCACCGTTTCTCCGTCCGTTTCGACAAGTATTGGCCCCCAATGGGCGGCGGTTAACACCGAATAATGCGTCGTCAAGCCAGGCGCTCCTGCAGATGAGATGATGTATTACGGCGTTCAATGTTACTTACAAATTTCAGAGAGATCCCTGGAATTTTCTTCATCTTCACACGTCATAATCAACCGCCACGGTCGCTGTGGCAAAAAATAAGAATGTCATTAAGGAATTAAGATGAAGAAAAGTGTTTTAGTCATTGCCGCTATCGTGAGCGGCGCCCTGGCGGTTTCTGGCTGCACAACCAACCCTTACACCGGCGAACGCGAAGCGGGTAAATCTGGCATTGGCGCAGGCATTGGATCGCTGGTGGGCGCGGGTATCGGCGCTCTCTCCTCGTCGAAGAAGGATCGCGGTAAAGGCGCACTGATTGGTGCCGCAGCAGGGGCAGCGCTCGGCGGCGGCGTCGGTTATTACATGGACGTCCAGGAAGCAAAACTGCGCGACAAAATGCAGGGAACCGGCGTAAGCGTGACGCGAAGTGGCGATAACATCATTTTGAACATGCCGAATAACGTCACCTTCGACAGCAGCAGCGCCACCCTGAAACCGGCAGGTGCCAACACGCTGACCGGCGTGGCGATGGTACTGAAGGAATACGAAAAAACCGCCGTCAATGTGATCGGGTATACCGACAGCACCGGCGGCCAGGATCTGAACATGCGTCTGTCACAGCAGCGTGCGGACAGCGTAGCCAGCGCACTGATCACCCAGGGCGTTGCCGCCAACCGCATCCGCACCAGCGGCATGGGTCCGGCAAATCCGATCGCCAGCAACAGCACGGCGGAAGGGAAAGCCCAGAACCGTCGTGTCGAAATTACGTTAAGTCCGATTCAGTAACGGTTGTGCCGGGTGGCGGCATTGCCTTCCCCGGCTTTAAACCCACCAACAGGCCCGGTAAGCGTAGCGTCGCCGGGTCTTTTCGCGCTAAGGTATGCTCACCCAAAGCAAGGAATTCAGCGATGAGCAAATCAACACGCCCCACCATCAGCGATGTCGCGAAAGCGGCAAAAACCGGTAAAACCAGCATTTCACGTTATCTCAACGGCGAAAAACACCTGCTTTCCGATGCCCTGCTGGCGCGTATTGAAAAAGCCATTGCCGATCTCGACTATCGCCCCAGCCTGATGGCTCGTGGCCTGAAACGAGGTCGCACCCGTTTGATTGGCCTGATCATTGCCGATATCACCAACCCCTATTCCGTCCACGTGTTAAGCGGTATCGAGGCCGCCTGTCGCGAGAAAGGCTTTACGCCGCTGGTCTGTAACACCAATAACGAGGTGAACCAGGAATTGCACTATCTCGATCTGCTGCGTAGTTATCAGGTCGAAGGTATTGTGGTCAACGCCGTGGGGATGCGTGAAGAGGGGTTGAATCGCCTGCAACAGTCCGCGTTGCCGATGGTACTGATCGATCGCAAAATCCCTGACTTCGCCTGCGACGTCGTCGGGCTGGACAACACTCAGGCTGCCACCACCGCCACCGAACACCTGATTGAACAAGGCTTTGAAGCACTGCTGTTTCTCAGCGAACCGCTGGGGATGGTCAATACCCGTCGTGAACGTCTGAGCGCCTTTCGGGCAACACTGGCACGTTATCCGGGCGTTGTCGCCGAAAACGCCGAAGTTCCGCTTTCCGAGAATACGCAACTCGATAACACCTTACGCCAGTTCCACCAGCAGCATCGCGGGATGCGCAAGGCAGTGATTTCCGCTAACGGTGCGCTCACCCTTCAGGTCGCCCGTTCACTGAAGCGCATTGGCCTCAACTGGGGCAGCGATATTGGTCTGTTGGGGTTCGATGAGCTGGAATGGGCCGAACTGGCAGGGGTCGGGATCACGACCCTGAAACAACCCACGTGGCAGATTGGTTATGCCGCTGTCGAACAAGTGGTACGCAGGATTGAAGGCGGCAGCGACGCCATTCATGAACAGGTTTTCTCCGGCGAGCTGATCGTTCGCGGCTCCACTGCCCGTTAATTTTCCTTCGTGATGGTGATCATAATTTCGACACATCACGCTTTTCTTTGGAACCGGTTCCATCTAGCGTAATCACATTAGCGTGAGTTCTGGAGTTCCTATGCAAAGAAAACTGATAGTGGTCACCACTGCCTATGGCCACGACACTGTCCGCGCTGCCGGTGGACAAACCGCGATGCTGCCTATCATTGCCGGTGCAGGTGCAGACGGCGTCGAAATTCGCCGCGAACTGTTTACTGACGCTGAGCTCAGCGCCCTGACCACACTGGCGTCAGCCATCGAATGCTTCGATCTGCTGGCCTGCTATTCCGCGCCACAACCGCTGTTCATGGACGATGGCCGCCTCAATCCACAACTGCCGTCACTGCTTCAGGAAGCGCAAACGCTGCGCGCGCTATGGCTGAAGGTTTCGCTGGGCCATTTTGTCCACGCAGAACAATTTGACACCCTGCGCGACTGGCTGGAAAGCAGCGGTATGGCGCTGGTAGTCGAGAACGACCAGACCGCCTGCGGACGACTGGCCCCCATGCAACGTTTTAACGCCGCCTGTCAGCAACATGCGCTGCCTGTACACCTGACCTTTGATATGGGCAACTGGCTGTGGGTAGGCGATTCGCCAGAAGAGGCCGCTCATCAACTGGCGAAGTCAGTGGGTTATGTTCACGTTAAAGCCGCCACCGCGCACCACGACAGCTATCGCGCCGTTCCCCCGGACCAGGCAGAGCCCCGCTGGCTCGACCTGCTCAAGTTGTTGCCCACCGACGTTCCGCGCGGCATTGAATTCCCGCTGGAAGGGGCCGATCTGACGGCGGTTACCCGCCACTACGTCGATTTGTTACGTAAGGAGTAAGGCATGAAGCATTCACTGGATGTCATCACAATCGGCGAAGCGATGGCGATGTTTGTAGCAACGCAGACCGGCGATCTGGCCGAGGTTGAGCAGTTTATCAAGCGTGTTGCCGGTGCCGAACTGAACGTTGCCACCGGCCTGGCACGACTGGGACTGAAAGTCGGCTGGGTGAGCCGCGTAGGTAACGACAGCTTTGGTCGCTTTGTTCTCAACTCACTGAAAAAAGAGGGGATTGATGCGCAGGGAGTCACGCTGGATGAGCGCTACGCAACCGGCTTTCAGTTAAAATCTAAAGTTGAAAATGGAACCGATCCCATTGTGGAGTATTTCCGTAAAGGGTCCGCCGCCAGCCATCTGTCCGTTGCGGACTACCACGACGCGTATTTCTCCAGTGCCCGTCATCTGCATCTGAGCGGCGTCGCTGCGGCGCTTTCCCCCAGTTCCTATGAACTGCTGGCGCACACGGCGCGCACGATGAAAGCCCAGGGCAAGACACTCTCATTTGACCCCAACCTGCGTCCGGTGCTGTGGAAAAGTGAAGCCGAGATGGTTGAGAAACTGAATCGTCTCGCATTCCAGGCCGACTGGGTATTACCGGGCCTGAAGGAAGGGATGATTTTAACCGGACAACAGACGCCAGAAGGGATTGCGGATTTCTATCTCCGTCACGGCGTGAAAGCCGTGGTGCTGAAAACAGGCGCAGACGGCGCCTGGTATAAAACCGCCGACGGCGAAAAAGGCAGCGTTGCCCCGGTCAAAGTGGACAACGTGGTCGATACGGTCGGTGCCGGCGATGGCTTTGCGGTCGGCGTCATCAGCGCCCTGCTGGAAGGTCGTACGTTGCAGCAGGCCGTCACACGCGGCA
>JAAIGE0101326397.1_pt1 | contig 11387 bp, 12 predicted proteins | sample 6487951 | NCBI WGS metagenome assembly JAAIGE01 (sample SAMN13974128, study PRJNA590717) | phyllosphere metagenome | biome: tomato field; feature: multiple bacterial spot infested tomato fields; material: tomato leaves; isolation source: leaves from tomato fields | host: Solanum lycopersicum ... | reverse complement strand
TCGCCGAAATACAGCAAGGTCAGCGGCGTGGTGGCTGTGGCAGCCGTGCGGAAGTGATTCCACGCGCCCCAGGTCCCCTGCCCCTGCACGCGGTACGCGTACATCGTGTCCGGCTGCAGCCCGTCGACATCGGCGCGATGGTGATGCGAACTGCCGATGATCGACATGCGCCTGATCTTCGCCGCAGGCAGCAGCCAGGATGAGAAGACGCCCGGCATCGCCCTGCTGACCAATGCCATGCTCAACGAAGGCGTCAAGGGCAAGGATGTGAGCGCCATCGCCCAGGGCTTCGAGGGTCTGGGTGCAGAGTTTGAAAACGGCTCCTATCGCGACATGGCCGTCACGTCGTTGCGCAGCCTGAGCGCCCCCGACAAGCGTGAACCCGCCCTGAAACTGTTCAGTGAAGTCGTCGGCAAGCCGACCTTTCCGGCCGACTCGCTGGCGCGCATCAAGAACCAGTTGAACGCCAGCTTCGAATACCAGAAGCAGAACCCCGGCACCATCGGCAGCAAGGCGCTGTTCCAGAAGCTGTACGGTGACCACCCCTACGCACACCCGAGCGATGGCGATGCCAAAAGTATCAATGCCATCACACTGGCTCAGCTCAAGGCATTCCACGCCAAAGGCTACGCTGCTGGCAATGCGGTGATCGCGCTGGTGGGTGATCTGTCGAAGGAAGAAGCACAGGCTGTTGCAGCAGAGGTTTCGGCCGCACTGCCAAAAGGTCCTGCGCTGGCGAAAGTTGCCGACCCGGTAGAGCCGAAGGCCGGCGTCACGCACATCGAGTTTCCCTCCAACCAGACCCTTTTGATGCTGGCCCAACTGGGCATTACGCGTAACGACCCGGATTATGCCGCGTTGACCGTAGGCAATTCGGTCCTGGGCGGCGGCGGTTTTGGCAGTCGCCTGATGACAGAAGTGCGCGAAAAGCGCGGTCTGACCTACGGCGTTTCGTCCGGTTTCAGTGCCATGCAAGCCCAAGGGCCTTTCATGATCAACCTGCAGACCCGCGCCGAGATGAATGAAAACACCTTGAAGCTGGTACAGGGCATTGTGAAGGACTTCCTCGCCAACGGTCCGACCCAGAAAGAACTCGACGACGTGAAGCGCGAACTGACCGGCAGCTTCCCGCTGACCGCAGCCAGCAATTCCGCCATCGTCGCGCAACTGGGCGCCATCGGCTTCTATGATCTGCCGCTGACTTACCTCGAGGACTACATGACCGCCGCCCAGAGCGTAACGTTCGAGCAGGTCAAGGCAGCGATGAACAAGCATCTGGATGTCGACAAGATGGTCATTGTGACCGTCGGCCCGACCGTGCCGCAGAAAGAACTGCCGGCGCCGACCGACAAACCCACTCGTCAACCTGCTGGGGTTCCGGAGCACTGATGGCCAATCCACGTCCGAAGGGTCATAACGGCCTGGGTCAGCTTCGCATCATCGGCGGCGAATGGGGCAGTCGCAAACTGACATTCCCCGACGCCCCCGGCCTGCGCCCGACGCCTGATCGCGTGCGCGAAACCCTGTTCAACTGGCTGGCGCCTTATATCGCGGGCGCCAGGGTGCTGGATGTTTTTACCGGCAGTGGCGCGCTGTATTTCGAGGCGTTGTCACGCGGTGCAAGCATGGGCCTGGCGCTGGACAGCAACGCCACAGCCATCGCCAGTCTGCGCCAGAACCTGACCGCGCTGAACTGCACCACCGGCCAGGTTTCCCAGACCGACGCACTGCGCCATCTGGAAACCGCCGTGGCCTCGCCGTTCGACGTGGTCTTCCTGGACCCGCCCTTCCACAAGGGATTGCTGGCCTCGGCCTGCAACCTGTTGGAAACCCGTGGCTGGCTCGCCGACCAGGCGTGGATCTACACCGAAAGCGAAACGCCGCCCTCGACGACCGGCCTGCCAGGCGCCTGGCGGCTGCATCGCGAGAAAAAAGCCGGACAGGTGTATTACGCACTTTGGCAGCGGGGATAAGATTTAGGCAATCGTTAGAATAGCCATAGGCTATCCAAGTGTGGGAGGCGGCTTGCCGGCGATGGGATTTCTGATGAGACACCTCATAGCTGGACTGACGCCATCGCCGGCAAGCCGCCTCCCACAGTCCGATGTTTGCTGCGAGACGTTGCCAATGACGAGGGTCGTGCAGCCAGGCGAACGGTCAGCATGAGCCACCACTCGACCCGCCCCCTCTTACATCCCGCTCCAGTTAGTGGCAACGTACGATCTGTCAGCCACCGAAATCATCGACGAGCAAGACTGTGCCTACCAGCCCCACTTCTCTGTTCCATGTCACTCCGTTCACACCAGCGTCCGGCCTGGGCAACCCGCATCTGCAAACACTGTGGGGGCCGCTGTGGCGCAAGCGGACGTTGCTGGCGCGCACGCGTGAACGGATGTGGCTGCAGGACGGGGACTTTCTCGACATGGACTGGCATGGGCCGCATCAGGTCGATGCGCCGCTGGTGCTGGTGCTGCATGGCCTGACCGGTTCATCGAACTCGCCTTATGTGGCCGGCCTGCAGAAAGCGCTCGCGACGCAGGGTTGGGCAAGTGTGGCGTTGAACTGGCGCGGCTGCTCCGGCGAGCCGAACCTGCTGTCGCGCAGTTACCATTCCGGCGCAAGCGAAGACCTGGCCGAAGTCATCGCGCACCTCAGATCACTGCGCCCTCTGGCGCCGCTCTATGCCGTGGGTTATTCGCTGGGTGGCAATGTGCTGCTCAAGTACCTGGGTGAATCCGGCGCGAACAGTGAGTTGCTCGGCGCAGTAGCGGTCTCGGTACCGTTTCGGCTGGATGAGTGCGCCAACCGGATCGGACAGGGGTTCTCCAAGGTTTATCAGCGGCACTTCATGCGTGAGATGCTGGCCTACATCCGCGACAAGCAGAACCGCTTCCAGAACGAAGGTCTCAGCGAAGGGCTGGCGGAACTGGCAGCGCTGGGCTCTCTGGAAAACATGCGCACCTTCTGGGACTTCGATGGTCGGGTGACAGCGCCACTGCACGGTTTTACCGATGCCCAGGATTATTACCGCAAAGCCTCGAGCCGCTATTACCTGGGCCAGATTCAGACGCCGACGTTGATCATCCAGTCAGCGGACGACCCCTTCGTCTTCCCGCACAGCCTGCCCGAGCCTGAGGAGCTTTCACCCTGCACGGAGTTCGAACTGCAAGCCAAGGGAGGACATGTCGGGTTCGTCGAGGGCTCGCTGCGCAATCCGGGCTATTACCTGGAGCGACGCATTCCACTGTGGCTAAGCATCGCCCACGAACGGGATAACCCTTACCTGAGCTGACGCCGAATCAACCTGCGCCTGTGGCGATTTCACGCGTCGGATCGGTGATCCAGTCGCTCCACGAACCGGCATACAGCGTCCCCAGTGGATAGCCGGCCAGGCACAGTGCGAACAGGTTATGACAGGCGGTGACACCCGATCCGCAGTATGAAACCAGACTTTGCGCAGGTCGCCCTTGGAGCTGCTCGGCAAATCGCTGCTTGAGCTGCTCGGGCGGCAGAAAACGTCCGTCAGGCCCAAGGTTCTCATTGAACGCGGCGCATTGCGCACCGGGAATATGCCCGGCAATCGGGTCGATGGGCTCGACTTCTCCACGAAAACGGGCTTCGGCACGGGCATCGATCAGGGTCATTTCCGGGCGGCCCAGACGGCCTTGCAGACGGCTGGCGTTGAGCACCAACGACATGTCCGGCTCACCCGTGAAATCGCCCGTTTCGCCGCGCGGCGCATCCAGGCTCAGCGGCAGACCCGCCGCATGCCACGCCTTGAGGCCGCCGTCCAGCAGGTACACACCTTCGCGCTTGCCCAGCCATGCCAGCAGCCACCACGCGCGAGCGGCGTACATGCCGGGCCCGTCGTCGTAGAGCACGATATCGCTGTCATTGCGGATGCCCCACGTCCGGAGCCTTTCCACCAGCGTGGCAGGGTCCGGCAGCGGATGGCGGCCCGTCCTGCCTTTCACGACCGGACCGCTGAGGTCACGGTTCAAGTCTGCAAACCGGGCGCCGTCGATGTGACCCTGCGCATAACTGCGCTGCCCGTAATCAGGGTCTTCCAGAGCGAACCTGCAATCGAGAATCACCAGCCCCGGCGTTTGCTGACGAACCGCCAGTTGTTCAGGGCCAATCAGTTGCGCGATGGACATGACAAACTCCTGTGACAGAAAACCGGATAATCAGGCACTTCACCGCTCGCTCACACCAGCACCTTGTGCAATGGCGCATGAAACGCCTGACACAACGCATCGAACGCCTCGCGGGCCTGCGGCGCGATAAAGCCTGACTCAAGCATAAGCACCTGATAGACACCGCGTCGAATGGCGTCTTCGTTCAAGTGCTCGGAGTTTTCCCGTGCCGTGCACAGAAAGCGCACCCACGACGTCAGCACAATCCAGGTATTGAGGCTGGTCCACTCAATCTGCGATTCATCCATCTGCAGAATGCCCGCATCGATGAAACCTCGGTAGATGGCCATCGCCTGAACCAGACAACGCTGGGAAAACAATCGATAACGCGCCGCCAACTCCGGATCAGCACCCAACAAATGCTCCAGATCACGGTGCAGAAAACGGTAGCGCCACATGCCGTCGAGTATCGCCAGAAAATAATCACGCTTGTCTTCAATGTCTGGAAGGCGATCCTGAGTGGGCATCAGAAAGCTTTTTACCAGCGCTTCGTACTGACCGAACAACTCGGCAATGATCGCCTGCTTGTTGGGGAAGTGGTAATAAAGGTTGCCCGGAGAGATTTCCATGTGGGCCGCAATGTGATTGGTCGTCACGTTACGCTCGCCTTGTTGATTGAACAGCTCGAGGCTGACCTGAACGATGCGCTCTCGGGTTTTAGTGCGTGGTGCCATGCTTGCCTGAACCGCTCGAGTACTGATGAGATGTTGCCGATAGTAGCGCAAGCGCATCAGCGGCGGACATCACGCGGTCTGATTGCCGGCTATCGCTCAGGCGAACGTTGACTTTATAGAGTAATGACTCTAAAAACCCCGTTAACGACTCATCGGAAGAGACCATGCTGGCGGAACACACTATTCATCAGAATGACCATGTGCTTCAGGCCATGACCGCAGCCTTCTCGGCACAGCAGGCCGCCTTCGCGGCCAATCCGATGCCGCCTCTGGGACAGCGCCTGCAATGGCTCAAACACCTGGAAACGATGGTAAGCGTCCATCGACAGGAGCTGATCAAGGCCATCGACCAGGACTTTGGCCACCGCAGCGCCGATGAAACATTGCTGGCCGAACTGCTGCCCAGCCTGCTGGGAATCCGCGATGCGCGCAGGCAGTTGAAACGCTGGATGAAACCCTCGCACCGCCGCGTAGGCCTGGCGTTTCAACCGGCCTCGGCCAAGGTCGTCTACCAACCGCTGGGCGTGATCGGGGTGATCGTGCCCTGGAATTATCCCCTGTTCCTCGCCATCGGCCCGCTGACCGGAGCGCTGGCGGCAGGCAACCGGGTGATGTTGAAATTGAGCGAGTCGACACCCGCCACAGGCGAACTGCTCAAGCACCTGTTCGGCCGCATATTTCCAGAAGACCTGGTCACCATCGTGCAGGGCGAAGCCGAGGTCGGTATGGCGTTTTCGCGCCTGCCATTCAATCACCTGCTGTTTACTGGCGCGACCAGCGTTGGCAGACACGTGATGCGGGCCGCAGCCGAAAACCTGACACCGGTCACGCTGGAATTGGGCGGCAAGTCGCCTGCTATCGTTTCCCATGACGTACCGCTTGAAGACGCCGCAGAGCGCATCGCCTTCGGCAAGACACTCAATGCGGGTCAGACCTGCATCGCCCCCGATTACGTGCTCGTGCCAGAGGACCGCGTGAACGGATTCGTCGACGCCTACCGGCAGGCAGTCAAACGTTTTTATCCCACACTGATCGATAATCCGGACTACACCGCGATCATCAACGACCGCCAGTTCACTCGACTGACTCGCTACAAGGATGACGCTGCCAGCAAAGGCGCAACCCTCATCTCCTTTTATGAACAGGGCCAGGACAGACGCATGCCGTTCAGCGTGCTGTTGAATGTCAGTGACGAGATGCTGGTCATGCAGGACGAGATTTTCGGCCCCCTGCTGCCTGTCGTGCCGTACCGAAAAATCGAAGATGCCTACGCCTACATCAATCGGCGCCCTCGCCCGCTGGCGCTTTATTACTTCGGCTACAACAAGGCAGAACAGCAACAGGTGCTGGAACGCACTCATTCCGGGGGCGTTTGCCTCAACGACACCTTGATGCACGCCGCTCAGGACGATTTGCCCTTTGGCGGCATCGGCCCGTCAGGCATGGGCAATTACCATGGGCGCGAGGGCTTCATCACGTTCAGTCAGGCCAAGGCAGTGTTCATCAAGCAGCGCTTCAACGCAGCACGACTGATTTATCCGCCATACGGACGTGCGATTCAACGCTGGGTTTATAAACTCTTTTTGCATTGATCAAAACGCACTGCACGCCTGTAAACAGGGGTTTTTGGACCGAAGATGGCCGATTATCGGCGTAATACGCTCTTTGATGCCCGCTGCGTGGCTTGGCCCATCGGGTAGGCTGCGATACCATCCGAGTCCCACAACGGACTCCGACCAGGACGACGCGATGAACCGAGTGTTGTACCCAGGCACCTTCGACCCTATTACCAAGGGCCATGGAGATCTGGTCGAGCGCGCCTCGCGCCTGTTCGACCAAGTGGTCATTGCCGTTGCCGCCAGCCCCAAGAAAAACCCGCTGTTTCCCCTGGAACAACGCGTCGAACTGGCACGCGAGGTCACCAAACACTTGCCTAACGTCGAAGTCGTGGGTTTCTCCACGCTACTGGCGCATTTCGCCAAGGAACAGGGCGCCAATGTGTTTCTGCGTGGGCTGCGCGCCGTGTCGGACTTCGAGTACGAGTTTCAACTGGCCAACATGAATCGCCAGCTGGCCCCGGACGTCGAAAGCCTGTTCCTCACTCCGTCCGAGCGCTACTCGTTCATTTCCTCGACGTTGGTGCGTGAAATCGCGGCGTTGGGCGGCGATATCACCAAGTTCGTGCATCCTGCAGTCGCACAGGCGTTGACCGAGCGCTTCAAGCGATAGCACAAGGCTGGAACGTGCAGGTGCAACCCGAGGACTAATGCGGCACAATTCGCCGCATTGGTTTCTATATGCCTCGGCGTCGGCCGCGGCTGGAGCATTTCATGTCCCTTATCATCACCGACGATTGCATCAACTGCGACGTCTGCGAACCCGAGTGCCCGAACGAGGCGATTTCACAAGGCGAGGAGATCTACGTGATCAATCCGAACCTGTGCACCGAATGCGTGGGGCACTATGACGAACCCCAATGCCAGCAGGTCTGCCCTGTGGATTGCATCCCGCTGGATGAAAATCACGTCGAGAGCAAGGAACAACTGATGGACAAGTACCGGATCATCACCAGCAAGGTGGTCTAGTTCGCCGTCGCTACTCCTGCTTGCCGTAACCGTCGCCCGTACACCCCAGACAACGCACGAAGGCCGACTTGCCAGGGTCGACCACCAGCGCCTTGGCGGTCGCTTTGAAATTGCCGCCCGCCGCCGCAAACGGAGCTGCGATGACGAACAGCCCTGTGCCGATCACAGTGGCAGCAATCAACAACGGGCGCGCGATCAGCAGATCACCGACCATGGCGAACACGGGTGGATTCTGGATGGTGTAAACGGGATTGCCGCTGCCTGCGGGAATATCCGCTGCAATGGCGGGCACCGCCTGCAGGCCGAAGAGCAGCGCCAACGTGGCAGCAAGAATGCGAAACGGGCTCATAGCGTGGTCCTTCAGGCGTGGCGTTGAGGTTTTGCCCATCACTATAAACAGCGATGAGGGTTAAGCAAGGGGCCTTGATGTTTCAAGACCCTGCCCTGTTCTCAGCGCTGACACTTGGGGCAATACACACTTGCACGTTGCCCCAGCTTGATTTCACGCAATGTCGAGCCGCAGACCTTGCACGGCTGATCGGCACGTCCGTACACGAACAATTCCTGCTGAAAATAGCCCGGCTTGCCGTCACCGCCGATGAAATCACGCAGCGTGGTGCCTCCCCGCTCGATGGCGTAGGCCAGGATGCGCTTGATCTCGATGGCGAGCTTGAGATAACGCGCCCGGGAAATACTTTTTGCCTCACGACGCGGATCGATTCCGGCCGCAAACAGGGCTTCGGTCGCGTAGATATTGCCCACGCCAACCACCACCGCGTTGTCCATGATGAATGGCTTGACGGCAATCGACTTGCCCCGGGAACGCTCATAGAGACGTTCGCCATCGAACAGGTCGGTGAGCGGCTCGGGACCCAGACGAATCAGCAGTTCATGGGCATGCGGATCCAGACTCCAGAGCATGGCACCGAAACGCCGTGGATCGGTGTAACGCAAGGCGAGACCCGACTCCAGTTCGATGTCCACGTGCTCATGCTTGAGCGCAGGCAGACCGGCTTCAACCAGACGCAAATTGCCTGACATGCCGAGGTGGCTGATCAAGGTGCCGACCTCGGCCTGAATCAGCAGGTATTTGGCGCGGCGATTGACCTGGACGATGCGTTGCCCGGAAAGGCGGATATCGAGGTCTTCGGGAATCGGCCAGCGCAGACGGCTGTCACGCACGATCACGCGGCTGACGCGCTGCCCTTCGAGATGGGGCGCAATGCCGCGTCGGGTGGTTTCGACTTCAGGTAATTCAGGCATGGATAACTCGGTCGTGCAGAAAGGGAAAAACGGGCGATGAGCGGAATCAGTGAGCGCCCAGCTCGCGGATGCTTTCCCTCAAGTATTCAAAGTCGTACTCGGACAGGCCAACGTAGTCCAGCACCAGCGCACCGATGCTTTCCCACTCGTGATCCTCTTCCTGATTGCCCAGCACACGATAGGACTGACAGATGTGCTCAGCCATCTTCAGCGGTGCCAGCAGGTTCTTGAGTGTCGCGTTACGACTGGAGTCGTCCTGAAAGATCGTCAGGGCGTTGTGATGGTTGGCAATGGCTTCGGTGACATGATCCGGCAATCGCCACGACTTGGCGGTGTAATAACCGACCACCGAATGGTTGGTGTCGAACGCCTCGTTTTCGGTGTCCACCACACGGCATTCCGGCCCCGCATTGGCGTAGGCGCTTTCAAGCACATTCATGTAGTCCGGAAAACGCTTGATCATCAGCGGAATGCCGCAGTCATGAAACAGCCCCAACGCGTAGGACTCATCCACCGCCTGCGAGCCGATGCGCTTGGCCAGCGTCAGACTGGTCATCGCTACGTCCTGCGCGGTATCCCAGAAACGGTTGAGGGTCACGATGGTTTCATCGCTCATCTCACCCTTGATCGACTGGGCGTTGATCAGGTTGATGACGGTGCGACTGCCCAGCAGATTCACGGCCTTCTGGATCGAGGCGATCTTGTTGGAAAGGCCGTAATGAGGCGAGTTGACGATCTTCAGCAGCGCCCCGGAAAGGCCGGGATCCTGGGCAATCAGCCGCGCGATCACACCCAGGTCGGGGTCGGGCATGTACTGTTCCATCTGCAGGTCCACCATGATCTGCGGCTGCGGGGGCACGCTGATGCCCTGCAACGCTTGCTGGATCTGCTCGGGTGTTAGCTCTGGAGGCATAGGTATTTACTCGAAGGCATGAAGGGATTCTGCCCCCTCCTCAGGCAACGGTCCATCACCTTCGTTGCTCATTTTCTCGGAACTTTGGCTTGGCGACAGCTTCGGACTCTGTGTAACCGACGCAGGCTCGGCCCCACAAAGGCCAGCAATGCGCCATCCCTAGGCAAAAGACTGGAGGACCCCATGTCCAACGCACTGAATGGCAAACGCATCGCAATTCTTGTAACCGATGGTTTCGAGCAGGTCGAACTGACCGGCCCCAAGGAAGCTCTCGAGCAGGCGGGTGCCAAAGTAGAAATCCTTTCGAGCCAGGACGGTAATGTCAAAGGCTGGAATCATGACAAGCCCGCTGACGACTTTGCTGTGGACGGCACGTTCAAGTCCGCCAACGCGAGCAGCTATGACGGCATCGTTCTGCCTGGCGGTGTGCAGAACTCCGACACCATCCGTCTGGACAGCGATGCCCAGCAACTCGTCAAGGATGCCAGCACCTCCGGCAAGCCACTGGCAGTCATCTGTCACGGCGGCTGGCTGCTGATCTCCGCTGGACTGGTCAAGGGCAAGACCATGACCAGCTTCAAGACGCTGAAAGACGACCTGGTCAATGCCGGCGCCAACTGGGTCGATCAGGAAGTGGTTACCGACGGCACGCTGATCAGCAGCCGCCAGCCCGATGACATTCCGGCGTTCAACAACAAGTTGATTGAAGCACTGTCGGCATAAGCGAACGTGTTAATTCTTGTCATCCCGGCGCGCAACCGGGATGACGCGCTATAATCCCGCTCTTTTTTCCGGAGCGACGTCATGTCCCTGCCTAGCTTGCGCCTCAAAGCCAACGCCGACCGTCGCCTGCGCGCCGGCCATCTGTGGGTCTACAGCAATGAAATCGATGTAGCCGCCACCCCTCTTCACGGCTTTGCGGCTGGCGATCAAGCCATTCTCGAAGCCGCTGGCGGCAAGCCGTTGGGCATCGTCGCCATGAGCCCCAACAATCTGATCTGCGCCCGCCTGCTGTCGCGCGACATCAAGTTGCCGCTGGACAAATCCCTTCTGGTCCATCGCTTGAACGTGGCTCTGTCGCTGCGTGATCGCCTGTTCGACAAGCCCTTCTATCGTCTTGTCTACGGTGACTCCGACTTGCTGCCGGGCCTGGTAGTGGATCGTTTCGGTGACATCCTCGTCGTGCAACTGGCTTCGGCCACCATGGAGCACCATAAGGACGACGTGATTGCCGCACTGGTCCAGGTGCTCAAGCCAAGCGGCATCCTGTTCAAGAACGACTCGGCCGCCCGCGATGCCGAAGGCTTGAACCGTTACGTGGAAACCGTGTTCGGCCTGGTCCCCGAGTGGGTGGCGCTGGAAGAGAACGGCGTGCAATTCGAAGCACCGGTCATGGCTGGCCAGAAGACTGGCTGGTTCTACGACCACCGCATGAACCGTGCGCGTCTGGCCCCGTACGTCAAAGGCAAGCGCGTACTGGACCTGTACAGCTACATCGGCGGCTGGGGGATTCAGGCTGCGGCCTTCGGCGCCAGCGATGTGACCTGCGTCGACGCCTCGTCCTTCGCCCTCGATGGCGTGGAACGCAACGCAGCGCTGAATGGTTTTGCCGAAAAGCTGACCTGCATCGAAGGTGACGTGTTTGAAGCCCTGAAAGAGCTGAAGGCGGGCGAAGAGCGCTTCGACGTGATCGTTGCCGATCCGCCTGCGTTCATCAAGCGCAAGAAAGACATGAAAAACGGCGAAGGCGCCTACC